>Ga0065720_1021353_pt1 | contig 10818 bp, 10 predicted proteins | sample Thericmetagenome_FD_59107 | JGI IMG/M metagenome (GOLD analysis project Ga0065720, IMG submission 59107) | Thermophilic microbial communities from the Joint Bioenergy Institute, California, USA of rice/straw/compost enrichment - eDNA_2 v2... | ecosystem: Engineered > Solid waste > Grass >... | reverse complement strand
AAAGCCGCAGCCTGCATCGGCTTGAGCGCAACCTGCATATCCTTATCGAGACGCTCGCCCTGTTCATTCGCTATCAGCTTTCCGTTACGCCGCCGGTTGCGGAAGCTGAACAGCCGGCTGCCAGCGCGCTTGGCCAGCGCCGTTTCCAGTCCTTCATCGACCAGGTTGGTCGCAGGCTCGCCGCCGGGCGCCGGCTGAGCGATGACCTCGTGCAGTATTTGCCGCCGGAGGCATTCGTTGTTGCCGCCGAGCCGGAAGGGGCAAAGGACACGGCAAAAGAAGGCGCAGCAAGCGAGACTGCGCCTGGACTGGATGAGCCAGAACAGGACGCGACAGGCCAGGAAGTGTCAGGCCCGGGAATTTCAGGCCCAGAAATCTCAGGCCCGGAAAGCTCAGTTCCGGAAATTTCCGACCCGGAAACCTCCGGCCAGGACGTACGGAACCCGGAAGTCCCGGGACAGATCATTTCAGAGCAAGTGGAGCTGCCATCAGCGCCGGCTGGGGGAGGCGGCGCGTCGCTGCCCGGCATTGCCGCAATGGAGCAGGCAGCGGAGCAGCAGGCATCAAAGCGGCCAGCCGAGGCGGCAGGCAATGGTGTGGCGGAGGCAGCATCATGACGAACCTGTTTGCCGCCGAGAGCTCGCGCCGTCAGCATGGCATGCTGCATTCGGCGCTCGGGCCTGCAATCGGCCGCGCCCTGCAGGATCCCGCCGTCAGCGACATCATTGTCAATCCCGATGGCGCATTGCGCATCGAACGGCTTGGAAGCGGCATGGCTGCGACCGGGGTGGTGCTTTTGCCTGCGGAAGTCGACCGCATCATCCGGTTGGTCGCAAGCCAGGCCGGGATGGAGATCGGCCCCGACCGGCCGGTCTTGAGCGCAGAATTGCCGGCAGGTTTAAGCAACATCGCTGGCGCACGTATCGAGGCCTTGCTGCCGCCGGTCGCACCGGCACCCTGCTTTGCCATCCGCAAGCCCGCAGTTCGCCGCTACGGGCTTGCCGATTACGTGCGCGACGCCGCCATGACGCTCTCCGAGGCGGCCTATTTGAGCCGCGCCGTGCGTGAGCGGCGCAACATCCTTATCTGCGGCGGCACCGGCTCAGGCAAGACGACCCTGGCCAATGCCTTGCTCGCCGAAATAGCCGCGGACCAGGAACGGGTGGTGCTGATCGAGGATACAAGGGAGCTTGAGTGCCATTTTGCCGACATGGTGGCGCTCAGGGCCCGGCCGGGAGTGAGCAGCCTGCGCGATCTGGTGCGCTCCACGCTGCGGCTTCGTCCCGATCGCATCATCGTCGGCGAGGTGCGTGGTGCCGAGGCGCTCGACCTGCTCAAGGCCTGGAATACCGGCCATCCCGGGGGGATTGCGACCCTGCATGCCAATTCCGCGTCCGCAGCGCTTTTCCGGTTAGAGCAGCTGGTGCAGGAGGCCATCCCCCAGGTGCCGCGCAGCCTGATCGCGGAGGCCATCGATGTCATTGTCTTCCTCTCCGGCAACAGCCTTGGCCGCCGCGTTGAGACCATCGCCGCGCTGAATGGCCTGTCCGCCGACGGGCATTACCGGCTGGTGCGGATGGCAATCGAAACAAGCGCCAATCCCAGGAGCCTGCCATGCTGAGCGATGATTTCGGGCACACGGTGCAGCAAAAGACCCAGCAGCACGCGCGCCAGCACAGCCTGCGCAATCTGGGATTTCTTTTGCGGCTTGGCTGGGCAATGGCCGGCCTTGTGGTCGCCAAGGCAGGTCCGGCCCTTGCGGCTGGCTCGAACATGCCCTGGGAGACGCCGTTGCAGGCGATCCTGGATTCGATCGAGGGGCCGGTGGCGCGCATCATCGCGGTGATCATCATCATCATTACGGGCCTGTCTCTTGCCTTCGGCGATACGGCTGGCGGTTTCAGGCGGCTGATCCAGATCGTCTTCGGCCTGTCGATCGCTTTTGCAGCGACGAGCTTCTTCCTCACCTTCTTTTCCTTCGGCGGCGGAGCGCTGATTTCATGAGCATGTCCCGTTCCTCTGGTCCGGAAGGCTTCACCGTCGTGCTGCATCAGGCGCTGACGGCGCCGATCCTGCTGGCAGGTGCGCCGCGCAATCTCGCAATTCTCAACGGCACGCTGGCGGCGAGCCTGGGCCTTGGCCTGCGGCTGTGGCTGGCGGGGCTGCTGCTCTGGCTTGTCGGCCATAGCCTGGCGGTGCTGATCGCAAGGCGCGATGCGCAATTCGCGCCGGTGCTGGCCAGGCACCTGCACCAGCCGCCTTGGTTTGGCTGCTGAGGGAGAGGGCAGGGAGGGAGCAGATGATGCAGATCGCAGACTATCGCCGCAAAGGCCGGCTGCTGGCCGACTACCTGCCTTGGGCGGCTCTTGTTGCGCCGGGCATCGTGCTCAACAAGGATGGCAGCCTGCAGCGCAGCTTCCGGTTCCGCGGCCCTGATCTGGAAAGCGCAAGCGAGGCCGAACTTATCGCCGCCTGCGCACGTCTTAACAACATGCTGCGCCGCTTCGGCAATGGCTGGGCGCTGTTCTTCGAAGCTACGCGTCATCCAGCTCCAGGCTATCCGCAATCAAGCTTTTCCGATGCCGCCTCCTGGCTCGTCGATCAGGAACGCCAGGCGCGTTTTGCGGGCGAGGACGGTGCCCGCCACCATTTCGAGAGCAGTTGCTATCTCACGCTCTGCTGGCTGCCGCCGGTCGATGAGCTTGGACGGCTTGAGCAGCTTTTGCTGCTGCGGCCAAAGGCCAGGGAGTCTTTCGAGCTTCGTGAGCGGCTGGCCTTTTTCCGCCGCGAGACCGACCGTGCCTTCGATCTTCTGCAGCCGATCCTGGCCGAAATCGAACCGCTCGATGACGAGGCGACGCTGACCTATCTGCATGGCTGCATCTCAACACGCCGTCACAGGGTCAAGGCGCCATCCATTCCGGTCTATCTCGATGCGCTTCTGGTCGACACGCCACTGGTTGGCGGTCTCGAGCCGATGCTGGGGGAGCAGCATCTGCGCAGCCTGACCGTGCTCGGCTTTCCAGACCTTACCCGGCCTGGTCTTCTGGACGACCTCAACCAGCTGGCCATGCCTTATCGCTGGATGAGCCGCTTCATTCCGATGGACAAACCCGATGCCGAGCGCATGCTGAACCGGCTGCGGCGGCAATGGTTTGCCAGGCGCAAATCGATGCTGATGCTCTTGCGCGAGGTGCTCTACCAGCAGCCCGCCCCGCTGATCGATCCAGACGCCGACAACAAGGTCGCCGATGCCGATCTCGCCCTGCAGGAGCTTGGCGGGGATCATGTCACCTTCGGCTATCTGACCATCACGGTCACCATCAGCGATGCCAGCGCATCGGCTGCTGCCGACAAGCTGCGCATGGTCGAGAAGGTGATAAACGGCGCCGGTTTTGCCACCATCCGCGAGAGCGTCAATGCCGTCGAGGCCTGGCTCGGTTCGCTGCCCGGCCATCTCTATGCCAATATCCGCCAGCCGCTCATCCACAGCCTCAACCTTGCCCATCTGGTGCCGCTGTCCTGCATCTGGGCCGGGCCTGAACGCAACGACCATCTGGCCGGCCCACCGCTTCTGCTGGCCGAGACGCGCGGCGCCACGCCGTTTCGTTTGTCCACCCATATCGGTGATGTCGGCCATATGATGATCGTCGGCCCGACCGGTGCGGGCAAATCGGTGCTGCTGGCGCTGATCGCCCTGCAGTTTCGCCGCTATCCGGACAGCCGGATTGCCATCTTCGACAAAGGCGCTTCGGCAAGGCTTGCCGTGCTTGCGATGGGCGGATGCTTCCATGATTTCGCCGCCGCCTGGGCTGACGGCGGCGAGGCCGGGCCCGGCGCAGCGCTTCTGCAGCCGCTTTGCCATATCGATGAGCCGGCCGAACGCAGCTGGGCGGTGGACTGGGTTTTGCAGCTGCTGGCCCAGGAGGCGGTGGTCCTCACGCCCGAGGTCAAGGATGCCGTATGGTCGGCGCTGAACAGTCTCGCTTCGGCGCCAGAGGCTGAACGCACGCTGACGGGCCTTGTGGCGCTGCTGCCATCGCGCCATCTGCAGCTGGCGCTTAAGCCTTTCACGCTCGAGGGGCCCCACGGTGCTCTGCTTGATGGGGCACGCCAGCAGCTGGCACTTGCCGATGTGACCTGTTTCGAGATGGAGGCGCTGATGCGCCAGCCGCAGGTCATACTGCCGGTGCTGACCTACCTGTTCCATCTTCTGGAAAAGCGCTTTGACGGATGTCCCGGGCTGCTGGTCCTGGACGAGGCATGGCTTTTTCTGGACCATCCGCTCTTTGCCGCCCGCCTGCGCGACTGGCTGAAGACACTGCGCAAGAAGAATGTGGCCGTGATCTTCGCCACGCAGTCTCTGGCTGACATCGCCGCCAGCAGCATTGCCGCAACCATCATCGAATCCTGCCCGCAGCGCATTTTCCTACCCAATGACCGGGCGCATGAGCCGCAGCTGCGTGCCATTTATGAGGGCTTCGGGCTGAATGCGCGCCAGATCGGCCTGATCGCCACGGCCTCCTCGAAGCGGGATTACTATCTGCAATCGCGCCGCGGCAATCGCCTGTTCGAACTCGGGCTGGGGCCGATTGCACTCAGTCTCTGCGCTGCCGCAAGCCCCAGGGCCCAGCGCCTGATCGATGAGCTTCTCATCCGGCATGGCCGGCAGGGGTTGCTGAAAGCCTGGCTGCGCAAAAGCGGGCTGTCCTGGGCGGCCGAGCTTGCGGAGCAATACGAAAGAGAGCTTTCAGCTGCAGCCAGTGATGCAGGGCAGAGGGTTTTTAAGGAGGATTGGTCATGAAACTGCGTCATTGCCTTGTCCGTCTCATGATCGCTGCCGCTCTGTCGTGTTGCCTTGGCGGCCAGACCGCACGGGCGCTTACCGTTTTCGATCCGTCGAACTATGCGCAGAATCTTTTGCAGGCCGCCCGTGCGCTCGTTCAGATCGACAATCAGGTTCAAAGCCTGCAGCACGAGGTCACCATGCTGCAGAACATGGCGCGCGATCTTGCTCCGCAGCCGCATTCGGTTCTGCCTGAGCTTGCCCTGGCGCTGAGGCGCATTGAGGCGCTCATCGACGATGCCGAGGGCATCGCGCTGTCGATGGCCGAGACGGAGCGGGCTTTAGCGGAAGTCTATCCGCAAGCCTATGCCGATTCGATCAGCGGGAATACCCTGCTGCGCGATGCTCGTCAGCGCTGGATCTATGCCATGGAGGGCTTTGCTCACAGCTTAAGGCTGCAGGCGGAGCTCGCCCAGACCCTGGCCGGTGACGAGGCGCTGATTGCTGAACTGGTCGATCTGTCCCAGGCAGCTGCAGGCAATCTTCAGGCAAGCCAGGCCACCAACCAGCTTTTGGCGCTGCAGGCCAAACAGCAGGCGCAGTTCCAGGCGATGGCGGCAGCACAATACCGCGCCCAGAGCCTTGAGCAGGCCCGTCAGGCCATGGCCCAGGAACAGGCACGCGCGCAGTTTGCCCGCTTCATCGCGCGCCGGCCCGCACGGCCTTGAAGGTGGCCTCCATAGGGGCTTGGCGGCATGAGCGATCTTGGCATCATCGACCGCTTTCTTGCGGTCTTTATCGCCTATATCGAAAGCGGCTTCGGGCTGCTGGATGGCGAGGTCGCCTATCTGACCGGCAGCCTCATCATCATCGACATCACGCTTGCCGGCCTGTTCTGGGCGCTGGGCCAGGACAGCGACATCATCGCACAGCTCATCCGCAAGACCCTTTATGTCGGCTTCTTCGCACTGCTGCTCAACAACTGGAGCCTTCTGACCACAATTGTGTTTGAGAGTTTTGCCGGGCTTGGGCTGCAGGCCTCCGCTAGCGGGCTTGATGCTGATGATCTCTTCCGCCCGGGTTTTGTCGCCTGGACCGGCTTTCAGGCGGCGCTGCCGCTGCTTGAGCAGGCCGGCAGCCTGATCGGCTTCACCAGCTTCTTCGACAACATCGTCACCGTGCTGGTCCTGCTGCTTGCCTGGTTCGTGGTGGTGCTTGGCTTCTTTTTGCTCGCTGTGCAGCTGTTCATCACCGTGCTGGAATTCAAGCTGACGAGCCTTGCGGGCTTCGTGCTGGTGCCTTTCGCGCTGTGGGGGCGCACGGCCTTTCTGGCCGAGCGGGTGCTCGGCAATGTCATCGGGGCAGGGGTCAAGATGATGGTGCTTGCCGTCATTCTCGGCATCGGCACCACCCTGTTTGGAGATTTTGCGGCCGCTCTGTCAGCCGGCGAGGCAGATCTCGTCCAGGCCATGTCGCTCATGCTGGGAGCGCTTGCCCTGTTCGGGCTTGGCATTTTCGGGCCGGCCGTTGCGGCCGGGCTGACGGCCGGCGCCCCGCAGCTTGGCGCCGGTGCCGCGCTGGGCAGCGTCGGTGCAGCTGTCGCGGCAAGCCTTGCTGCCGCAGGCCTTGGCACGCAGCTGGCAAGGCGGACGACCAATGCCGGGATGACTGCCACGCGCGCAGCAGCCGCGCTGGGGGCCGGAACCGCGGCCGCTTATGCAGCCGGCCGTGACGGTGCGAAGGCTTCGGGGGACGGCACAGATCCTGGAAGTGCGGTGCGGGCAGGCCTGAAAGGTATTGCCCAGACCGCCGGGCGCGTCATGACACAGGGCCTGCGCGACAACATCGCCGCCGGCATGCAGGCCGGCCGCCGCGCCGCACAGCGGGCGCCCTCGCCAGGCAGTATGCCAGCAGCTGGCGGATCGTCCGCCATGCCGGCCTGGGCGGCACGGCTGCAGGAGGAGCAGCGCCGGCGCGGCCGCCTGCTGCTGGCAAGCCAGGCAATCCGGGACGGGGACCGCCCGGCTTCGCCGGCCACTCCGGATCTGAGCGAAGGCGATGGCAGGGGGCGGCGATGATGTTCAAGCGCGCCCAAAGCCGTTATGGCGACAGCCCCCAGCCTGTTACGCCTTACCAGAAGGCGGCAGCTATCTGGGATGAGCGGCTCGGCTCGGCCCGGGTACAGGCGCGCAGCTGGCGACTGGTTGCTTTTGGCTGCCTTGCGCTCAGTCTCTGCCTTGCCGGCGGCCTCGTATGGCTCGCTGTCCGGGGCCAGGTGGTCCCTTACGTTGTCGAGGTCGACCGCTTCGGCACAGTCCAGGCTATCGGCCCGGTCGAGGCTAAGTATCGGCCGAGCGATGCCCAGATCGCCCATCATTTGGCCCGCTTCATTCGCAATGTGCGGGGCTTGTCGATCGATCCCGTGGTCGTGCGACAGGCCTGGCTTGAGGCCTATGACTATGTCAGCGACCAGGGGGCGCGCATGCTTAATGCCTACGCCACCGCCCATGATCCGTTCCGTTCGATCGGCGAGCGCTCGGTTTCAGTCGACGTCATCAGCATCGTGCGGGCCTCGGCGGACAGTTTCCAGGTGCAATGGCGCGAGGAGACCTGGCGCCAGGGCAGCCGGCTGAGCGCTGAACGCTGGACTGCCATGCTCACCATTCGGATCGAACCGCCGCGCGATGCCGAGCGGCTGCGCAAGAACCCGCTCGGCATCTATGTCCATGGCCTGGACTGGACGCGGCAACTGGACCGGGGAGAAAGCCCATGAGCAAGGATTTGCCATCTCCGCTGTCGGCGCCGCAGCAGCAGGCGTTCCGCCCTTTATGCCGGCCCACCCCTTTCTGGCCTTCTGGCTCGAGCAAAGCGGTCCTCAATCTGCTTATCCTTGCCCTGGCAGTCATGCCGCTTGCCGCCTGTAAAAGCCTGCAGCCTCCTCCTGCCATCGTCTACGACAGCGATGATCCTGCTGACGAAACGCCGCTGCTTTCGGCTGAGCCGCCAGCGCCGGTTGAGATCGTCACCATACCGGAACCCCTGCCGCTGCCCGGCCAGTTGAAGCCGCTGGCCTCAACACCGGCCGATTCGCGAAAATCGCCTGGCCAGATCGCACGAGCCCGCCAAAGCAGCCTGGTCGAGCAGATCACGGCGGCGCAGCGCGGTGCGCGGTACGAGCCTGCCGTTGATGGCTATGTCAACGCCATTCAGGTCTACCCTTATACGGAAGGAGCGCTTTATCGGCTTTACGCCAAGCCGGAGCAGGTCAGCGACATCGCGCTCGAGCCGGGAGAGAAACTGATTGCCGTCTCCGCCGGCGATACCCTGCGCTGGGTGCTGGGCGATACCACAAGCGGCAGCGGCCTGAGCGAGCAGGTGCATATCCTGATCAAGCCCATCGCTGCCGGTCTGAGCACCAATCTTGTGATCACCACCGACCGCCGCACCTATCATCTGGAGCTGGAAAGCCGCGAGGACGTCTATATGGCCGCGCTGTCCTGGCGCTATCCGCAGGACGAACTCCTGCTGCTCAGGCGGCGCAACCAGGCAGCCCTGCAGATGCAGGCCGTGGACCAGGGGCTCGATCTGCAGCGACTGCGATTTCGCTATGCGATCAGCGGCGACACACCACCCTGGCGCCCTTTGCGGGCCTTCGATGACGGCCGCAAGGTCTATATCGAGTTCCCGCGCCGCATAGACCAGGGAGAGGCGCCGCCGCTCTTTCTGATCGCTCCAAACGGCGAGGCGGCGCTGACCAACTACCGCATGCGGGGGCATTACTACATCGTCGATCGCTTGTTTGCCGCTGCAGAACTGCGTCTGGGCGAGGCGCCCCAGCAGATCGTCCGCATCAGCCGCACCGATCAGCCAGCCACTGTCGGGGAGAATGGCGGTGGCTAAGGATCCATTGACCACGGATGCGGCGGCCGGGAATGCACCGACTGGGGATGCTCCCGCCAGGGATACATCGACCGGGGGCGCAGCAGCCCAGAATGCAGCGACCGGGGATGCGATGGGAGATGAACGCTCCGATCCTGCCATCAAGCCCGATGAGAAGGTATCGATCGATGAGAAGGTCTCGATCGAAAAGGTCGAACTCAAAGGTCGGCCGCAACCGGTTGTCAGGCTGAACCGCCTTCTGATTGTCCTTGCGGCCGCCTTGCTTCTGGCAGCTGTCTTCGGGGCGACATTTGCGGCTCTGCGAGTGCCAAGACATGAGGGGGAGCGACGCGAACTTCTGCAGCTCAGCGGCCAGAGGCCGGTCGCCGACAGTCTTTCCAATCTGCCGTCGAACTACGGCGAAATGCGCCCCCCGGCACCGCCGCCAAATCCACCGCTGTCAAATCCACCGCCGCCGCGTCCCAGCCATTCCCAGCCGGAAAGGGCCGTTGAGCGCTCAGGAATCGATACCGAGGTGAAGGCGGCCGAGGCCGAACGCCAGCGGCTGGCACGCCTTGCACAGCAGGCGCGTGAAGCGGGCGTCTTTTTCCGCGTCAAAGCAAATGGCGCGCAAATACCGGGACCGGTTACTGCGGCAAGCCATCCTAGGCAAGCTGCTCCGTCCGCTGCCGCTCAGGAGCCGGAGGGGGGTAACCGGTCACAGCTGACGGCCCTGCCGCTTGATCTGGAAAACGACCAGAATCATCAGCGGCGCAAGCTCGATTTCATGCAGGCAAGAAGCGATGCCAGCACGCTTAATCCGCACGCCCTGCAGGACTTGCTTTCACCCTATCAGCTCCTGGCGGGCAGCGTGATTTCTGCAAGCCTTGTAAGCGGCATCAACTCCGATCTGCCGGGGCTTGTGAAGGCACAGGTCACCGAACCGGTCTATGACACGGTCAGCGGCCGTCACCTTCTGATCCCGCAGGGCAGCCAGCTGATCGGCCGCTATGACAGCGTTATTGCCTATGGCCAGAGCCGCGCACTTATCGTCTGGCAGCGCATCATCATGCCGGATGGGACGAGCATTGTTGTCGATAACCTGCCGGCAAGCGATTCCAGTGGCTATGCCGGACTTGCGGATGCGGTCGATTACCACACCTGGCGGCTCATCGGCGGTGTGGCTTTATCCACGCTGCTTGGGGTTGGCACTGAACTGACCTTCGGAGACGAGGAGAGCGAACTGGTGCGGGCGATCCGCGAATCCGCGCAGCAGAATACGAACCGTGCTGGTCAGCGCATCACGGAGCGTAATCTCAACATCCATCCAACCATCACCATCCGGCCGGGCTGGCCGCTTACTGTGATTGTGCATAAGGACCTGCTGCTCCGTCCCTATCGGGGCTAACGCTTTGTCACGGCCTGATTGTGAACAGCCTAAACCTGTAAAGGCTGCTGGTTTTGTTCAAGCTCGGGCCGCCAATCGGGCCGATGTTGCAGATCGTATTCGGCAAGTCCTGCAAGCAGAGCTTCTGCTGGTGGCAGCTTTGTCCGTGCGACCTGGCGCTTGAGCCAGTCGGTATGGACCATGCGCAGCTCGACCGGGATGGCAGGCAGGCCGAGCAGCTGGGCAAGAGCAGTGCGATGTTGGCCATGGCGAAAGCGCAAAAGCTCGCCATCGGCACCAATGGCGATGCCAATATCGCGCTCACTGCGCCGCCGTGCTGCTGATTTCCAGGTTGTTTCGCCAGGAGCTGCTGCACGTGGCAGCAGGCCATGGCTGCGGACGCTGTCCAGCAGGTTGAGATAGGTCATGAAATACTGATCGATCAGTTCCGGGCTGCTGAGCGCCACCATGTTGCGCTTGACCGGGCGGCCCCGGTTGAGCAATCGCAACAGGCGCTTGTAGCTGGGCGAATTGCGGAAGTCCTCGCCAAAACGGATCAGGTCTGCCATCTCAGAATGCACCGGCAGGTCGGCCAATGGCATCAAGGCGCCGGACCAGTCGGCTCCATCGAGAAAGCTTGGTCTGCCCCCTGAAAAGTGGTCCTCCCTGAAGTAGGCTATTGAGCCGTAGGAGGACGTTGGAATGCCCCAGAAGAAGCACAAACCCGAAGAGATCGTGGCGAAGCTGCGCCAAGTCGATGTTCTGT
>Ga0065720_1021351_pt1 | contig 10822 bp, 7 predicted proteins | sample Thericmetagenome_FD_59107 | JGI IMG/M metagenome (GOLD analysis project Ga0065720, IMG submission 59107) | Thermophilic microbial communities from the Joint Bioenergy Institute, California, USA of rice/straw/compost enrichment - eDNA_2 v2... | ecosystem: Engineered > Solid waste > Grass >... | reverse complement strand
ACAGGGCCGGCACGCCAAACTGGTTGCAGGCATTGAGCATGCCCATCGCCTGCGCGGCCAGGGCCACGAGCAGGAGAAATGGGAACATGATTCGCGTCAGCCGGACTGCCAGCTCGAACTTTCCGGGGGCAGTCTCCCGCCAGTTAGCGGCGAGGAGATCGACAATCTCCGGGCTGAAAACCATACCCAGAAGGCACATCAGCCCTACGATGACGATGATCGCGGTAGCCACAAGGTTGGACAGTTCGGCGGCTTCCCGCTTACTTCTCGTAGACAGGTAGTGGGTAAAGGTGGGAACGAAGGCGGAGGAAAGAGCTCCTTCCGCGAAGAGATCTCTTGTCAGGTTGGGAATGCGAAAGCCGAGCAGAAATGCATCATAAGCTTCGCCAGCGCCAAATTGCCTTGCAAGGACCACCTCGCGCATCAAACCGGTGATGCGGCTGGCCAATACCGCAATCGAGGCGATTCCGGCAGATCGAACAACGTTCTCGGATGTCAGATTTGTGGTGTATGTCGCCAGACTTATGCTCGCCGTCAACGGCTGCCCGGTCCCGACGGAGTCCGGCCGGCAGCTGTTATTTTCAGTGTAATCGTTTCAGAGGCTAAATAAAAAGGGCAGGATAACGCAGGTCACCATCCCGCGGCTCCGTAGAGCCAGCGGGATGGTGCGGTGGATGGATTAGAAGGTCAGCATCAGGGCGAACTGCCAGGACCGCGGAGCGTCCTGGCCGGTGATGACGCCGAAGTTTGCGTTGGTCGGAGTCGTGTTGGGGTTTGCCAGGTTCGGGTGGTTCCACGCATTGAAGCATTCCGCCCGGAACTTCATTGTCACCTGTTCCGTGACCCGGAAGTTCTTGATGAGCGAAAGGTCCCACCGATCCTGATTCGGTCCCCGGATGCCGCTGAAACGCAGCGGGAACTGGCGCAGGTTGGAAGCAAGCTGTTCCGCGGAGTTGCGGTTGAAGCCAGCCTCCGTGTTAAACCACCGGTCTACACTGCGCTGATCGTCCGGAAGAACGATGTCGTGAAGGTTGCCGTTGAAAATGGCGTTGCCAAAGCCGAGCGGCTGACCGCTTTGGCGCTGCATGACGCCATTCAACTGCCAGCCGCCAAGGATGAAGTCGATCGGGCGGCTCAGGTTGGCGCCGAAACGCCGGCCGCGCCCGAACGGAATCTCCCAAATGCCGCTGGCAACGATGCGGTGAGTGCGGTCGAAGGAGCTGATTACCTCACTCGGTCTCGGATCGCCCTCGTTGAGGAACTCAATTGCCTCCATGGCCTTGGACCACGTATAGGAGAGCTGGAACGTGAATCCGCGGTTCATGCGACGCTCGAACCGCGCCTGCAGCGAGTGGTACCACGAATAGCCAATGGGTTCATTGGTAAAGATGTTGCCAAAGTGCGGATACGGCCGGAGCAACTGGGCCCGCGTGATGTTGGCGCCGTAAATCGGATCGAGGCCGCGGAATGGATTCGGGAACTGCTGGTTCAGGTAGTTGATCCAAGCCTGGTCACGCACCGGCGACGTGCTCAGGTATTGGTTCGGAATCGCGTTGATGTTGCGCCTGACGTTAAGCCGCGTTCCGCGGTTGCCGACGTAGGATATCTCGGTGACGAACAGCATCGGCAGTTCCTGCTGGAAGCCGAGGGAGAAACGCTGGGCGTACGGGTTCTTGCGATGGGTATCCCAGAACGAAATCTCCTGACCGAGGAAGGTCCTCAGTCCCCCAGCAGCTTTGAGCGGCTGGACTAGTCCGTTCGGGAACGGATTGGCCGTCGTCGCAATATAGGTCAGACCGTTATCGAGCGACGCCTGAATTGGAGTGGTCTGGCTGAATCCGCTGGTGATCGTGTTCGACTGCAGAATGCCGATTGTGTTGTAGAAGATGCCGTAGCCGCCCCGGATCACCGTCTTCGGGCGAAGCTGGTAGGCGAAGCCGAAGCGGGGCATGAAGTTGTTACGCTCCCCTTTCCAGTACTCCCGGGGATTTCCGTTCACGCCGGCAAACGTCAGGCCTCCGAGCACCCGGAACTGGTCCGGCGAGATCTCGGGGATGGGATTCCTCGCATAGGCTTCCCTCGCCGCCGCTTCGATCGGGTTGGACTGGTCGAAGGCGAAATGCGTCACTGCCCGGTTGAACCGCTCCGTCATCGGCGTATCGAGTTCGTAGCGAAGCCCGATGTTGAGGGTCAGCTTGCTCGACACCTTGAAGTCGTCGTGCACGTAGAAGCCGTAGAGGATGCTCTGCTCTGCGGTGGAATCGACGACGGTCATGGAGCCGGCTGGAATGCCGAGCAGGAATGATGCAAGCTCTCCGCCTAACTGCGGAGCCGGCGAGGAGTCAAGGGGACCACGCGTGTACGTTGAGTTGAAGGTGAGCTGCGGGGCAATGGCGGTTGGATACCGGTTGCGGAACTCACGGTAGACACGGGTGTCCATACCGAACCGGACGTTGTGTTTCCCGCGCAGCCACGTCACAGTAGCCACCGCGTTGTGAATAAGGGACGCTGTCGTTCCATCGCCGCTTTCCCAGCCGCTGAGCGCGGTGAAAGAGCCCACCGTAGTGTTGGGAATTACCGCCAGGTTGCGGGGGATGGAGTTGACCAGTTGCGGGGAGAAGCCGAAGCTCGCGAGGTCAACACCCTGGCTGACCCGGCGCTCCGGAAACTCCTGCTGCGTGATGCCATAGCGCAGGTTTACCAGGAAGCTTGGAGAGACGACGATGACATCGTCAAGTGCGATGCCGCGGTTAATACGGTTCAGAATGATGCCGTTGACATCGTTGGAGAATGTCCGGTTCTTGTCCTCTTCCCAGAAATCGCGGTGGACTCGCACGAACATTCGATGGTTGTCGGAGAACGCATGGTCAAAGCGGGCGAGATGTACCCAGTACGTCTCCAGCGCCTTGTTGGTATTGAAGTAGTTGTTGCGGAACTCCCGGTTGCCAGGGGCGTTCGGCGACGGCCACAAAGACATCATCTTCAGCGCCACCGGATCCAGACGGCTGGCGGGAATGATATTGCCGGGGAACGGCTGCCGCGAGAACCGGCCATTGGCGGCAGGAGCCGTGGTGAACGGATCGTACACCTGATAGGAGGGGCCGAGGGCGAGCAGTTGGGAGAGATCGCCCTGGCGCATCTGGTCCGTCGGAACGGTAGCCGTGTGTGACTGAGGGTCGCCGAAGAGGTTCATCTCCCAGGCATAGAACCAGAAGGTGCGGTTCTTCCCGTTGTAGAGCTTTGGCAGATAGACCGGAGCTCCCGCGGAAGCGCCAAAGCGGTTGTCCTGGTAGACCGGCAGCTTCTGCCCGGCCCGATTTTGAAAGATGTTCGGGGTGTCGAAGGCGCTGTTGCGCAGCCAGTGGTGAGCCTCGCCGTGGAGGGAGTTTGTACCGGATTTGGTACTCACGTTCACCACCGACCCGATCGTGTTACCGAGCGAGGCGTCGTAGGTGGTCGTCTGAACCTTGAACTCGGTCACCGCGGTTTGCGGCGGCGAGAAGGCGACTCGAGGAGACGTGCCGTCCGAATAGGTGTTGGACACGCCGTCAATGGTGAACTCGTTGTTGTAGTTGCCGCCGCCGACAGTGGAGAACTGCGAGGGCGCATTGTTGAACGGCGCCTTGCGAAGCCGCAGGTTTGTGCCATTGGCGACGCCAGGAGCCAGGTGAACCAGATCCAAAGCATTCCCGGCGAACAGAGGCAGCTCCATGACGCGGCGCTCGTCGATCACCTGGCCAAGCGACGACTCGGCGGTAGCGAGCAGCGGAGTTTCCGACTTGACCTCCACCGACTCGGCCACGCTGCCGATTTCCAGTTGCACCGTGACATCCACCGAATCATCGATTCGGACCTGGATGTTATCGCGAACGAACTTCTTAAACCCTTCCAGCTCGGCAGTAAGCCGGTAGGTGCCCGGCAGCAGATACGGAAGCGTGAAAATTCCCGCTTCGTTTGCCGTAGTTCTTGCGCTAACTCCGGTTGCAATATTAGTTACAACGATCTGAGCGTTGGGAACTACGGCGCCGTCGGGATCGACGACCCTGCCGACGATTCTTCCACGTGAGTCTTGCGCAGACAAAAATGCGCTTAGCAATAGAGCCAGAACGAGAGCCCTTTGCAGACAGAGCCTAAGATGTAACAAGACCTCCTCCCTTCCCACCTCAGCGATACGGTTGGAGAAACAGTAAGGCTGAGGGGATACCACGAGACGTAATATGTCGGGTCAGTCTATCACACTGACAGGAGAAAGGAAAGTCTATCGACCCGGCAGGGTTATTGCCTGACTTGCCCGTAAGATTCAAGAAAGCGGGCGACGGTTTTGATCCCTATGTAGAAGTTTTCGACCCTATACTTCTCGTTTGGAGAGTGCAATCCATCGTCGGGCAGTCCGAAGCCCATAAGGATCGTGGGAATGCGCAGGTGCCGGGCGAAGTCTCCGACAATCGGGATCGATCCGCCGTTTCGGGTGAAGACCGTGGGCCGGCCCATCACTTCCTCGAATGCCTTTGCGGCCACTTGAATCGCGGGATGGTCGGGATTCACCATGACTGCCGGTGCGCCGCTCAGCATCCTCACTTCCGTGCGGATCCCGGCTGGCGTCTGATCCGCAACCCACTTCTTAAAGGATGAGACAACACCGTCGACGGTTTGCTCCGGCACAAGGCGAAAGCTGACCTTGGCAGTCGCCTTCGCCGGGATCACTGTCTTTGCCCCCGTCCCTGTAAATCCGCCCGCGATGCCGTGCACTTCAAATGTCGGGCGGGACCAGATACGCTCCAGCACAGTGCGCTCGGGCTCCCCCGTGAGGCGTGTGGAACCTACCTCCTTTTCCAGAAATTCCCTGTCGTTGAAGGGTAGCTTCTTCCAGCTCTCGATTTCTGCAGGAGCAGGCTCTGCGACGTTCGTATAGATCCCGGGAATTCGAATGCGGCCTTCGGAGTCCTTGGCCTTTGCGAGCAGCTCAATCAATCCATAAACCGCATTGGGAGCGGCGCCGCCATACAGGCCCGAGTGGAGGTCCCGAGCGGGTCCAGTGGCTTCCACCTCCAGGTACACCAGTCCGCGCAGGCCGACACAAAGAGTCGGAATCCCTTCCTGATAAAGCGATGTATCGGAGACCAGGGCAACATCGGCCTTCAGCTTCTCCGGATTGTTCTCTACATATTGGGAGATCGACGCTCCGCCGATCTCTTCCTCGCCCTCGATGAGAAATTTCACGTTGACGGGAAGGGTTCCGTGGACAGCGCGCAGAGCCTCGACGGCCTTGATGTGCGTGTACATCTGACCCTTGTCGTCGGATGCCCCGCGCGCATAGATGTTTCCCTCTCGAATGGAGGGCTCAAACGGCGGAGTTTGCCAGAGTTCGAGCGGGTCAGCCGGCTGCACATCATAGTGCCCGTAGCAAAGGACCGTGGGCTTGCCGGGAGCATGAAGCCAGTCCGCGTAGATGAGCGGATGTCTTTCGGTCGGAATGACCTCGATGTGCTCGAGACCCGCGGCTCGGAGGCTCTCGGCGACGAAATGCGCGGCCCTTTCGACGTCGCCCTTGTGCTCGGGCAGCGTGCTGATGCTGGGAATGCGGAGAAACTCCTTCAGTTCTTCGAGCAGGCGCGCTTCCTGGTTCCGTACGTAAGTGTCGAGGGCTCCGGGCATGCTGCAATCTTTCGTGAAGCCCTCATTGTACCGTGACTTCCAATTACCGTTCGGGCTTCATGACGGCCAGAAATCCAAGGTTCCGGTAGAGCTGCTTGTAATCGAGCCCGCAGCCAATGACGAAGCGGTCGGGAATCTCAAAGCACCGGAACTCGACCGGGATCTGCACGATCCGCCGGGTTGTCCGGTCGAGCAGAGTGCATAAAGAGAGAGAGTTGGGACCGCGGCTCGCAAGCGTCTGGAGCAGATACCTGGCTGTGAAGCCCGTATCCACGATATCTTCCACCAGCAGCACATCCTCACCCTCAATCGACTCGTCCAGATCTTTCGAGATGCGAACAACTCCCGATCCGGATGCACGGTTCGAGAAGCTGGAGATTGCGAGGAAATCAATCTTCACGGGAATGTCGAGCTCGCGCGCAAGCGCGGTAAGGAAGAAGACGGAACCTTTCAACACCCCGATCAGCTTCAGCTCGCGGCCGCGGTACTTTTCGGAAATCGAGGCAGCCACTTCGCGCACTCTCTCCTGCACTTGCTCTTCCGTAAAGAGAATGCGCTCGATGCAAGGCGGAAGGGGCTTGCTCATGCCTTGAGGGCTTGCTCGGCCAACCCGTACTTAAAAATGAGATCCCGGAAATCCTTCTCGTAAAATACTTGGATATTGATGTCCGGATAGAGGCTCTTCAGCAACTTCACCTTGCGATTCTTCTTAGTTACTAAAGACTGCTTCATCGTAGTAAGTTCAACGTATAAGTCAAATTCCGGAAGATAGAAGTCCGGAGTGAAGGCCGCCTGGACCTGGCCGCGGCCGTCCCACTGGATCGGAAAGCTGCGCGGCTCGTACTGCCACTCGATCCGGTAAAAGTCAAGCAGGTTGGCGAAAATCTCCTCGCTGGGGTGCATGAAGGGACGCTTCTTGAGGCTGGCCTTGCCTTTCGGGTGAATGCCGAGCCGCGCAAGCTGAACCTGCAGCCGAAACTGCTGCTGGGATTCGAGCTCGCGGGAGAGTAGAGCAGTGTTCTGCAGGCCGCGTTCGACCGCAACCGTTTCTACAAAGCTCGCCATCTGGTCTGCGTTCATGCCTTCGGCATTCAAGACCAGATCGAACAGATGGGGCGGGGAACTGGATCGCGAGAAGCGGCGCCGCCGCTCCGCTTTCCTTTCCGCTTCCATCTGACGCAGCAACTGTAACGCTGCCTGGCGTTCCAGGCTGTGGTCTATCATGAGCGTCCCGGCCCGGTACGCCCGCGATGCTGTAATGTGAACCTTCAGGACACAGGGGAACTTCAGCAGGAGTTCCGCGCCATTCACACTGACAACCAAAGGATGTTCGGTCGCAAGACGCAGGAGGACGGAAGCAGCGGCGAGAGGGAACGCCCTGTCGGGAATTCGCTCATCGGAGCCGTATTCCTCTTCGACGAGCGCCAGGAGGCGGGATTCGTTGATCAACTCCGCCCGAAGCCGTTGCGCCAGCAATCGGGCCAGTTCCTCATGACGGCACCCCGGTTCGCCGGAAACTGTGATTAACATCCGGTTTAGTGTCCCGAAGACCCTTACGGTCCATGATAGCGCATGCTTGCGCAGGCTCCCGGCTTACGCGGGCCGGGTGGCCAGCGGGGCGGTGTCGCTTGTCGATTGATGAGCGCCTGCGGGCAGGCCAACCGTGAACCGGCTGCCTTTGCCAACTTCGCTTTCGACGTTGATCCGTCCGCCATGCGCCTTGACGATCCAGTTCACGAAACTCAGTCCAAGCCCCAAGCCCCTCTCCGATGTGGGATCGGAGTTGGGCACTCGAAAGAAGCGTTCAAAGATATGGGGCAGATAATTCTTTGGAATCCCGATGCCAGTGTCCGCTACCTCAATCTCCACCCAGCGGTCTCGCCCCTGCAGCGACACGCGAACCGTGCCGCCTGCCGGCGTGTACTTGACGGCGTTCGACAGAAGGTTACTGACAAGGCGTTCGATCTGCACGCGGTCCGCTTCAATGACGCATTCATCCGGCAAGTTCGCGTGCAGGCTTACGCGCGCCTCCTCGGCCGGAATCTGGAATTCGGCCACCAGGTCCCGAATCAGGGCCGACAGGTCGATGGCGGCCTTTTGCAACACGAGGTGTCCGGCCTCAGCCTGCGACAGCAACAGCAGGGTCTTGACGATCTGGGCGAGGCGGTCCACATCCTGAAGCGAATTGAGGATTGCTTCCCGGTATTGCTCGGCAGTCTGGCAGGTGAGCAGCGCTACTTCCAACTGGCCTCGGATCGAGGTGAGCGGCGTGCGGATCTCGTGGGAAACATCGGCGGAAAACTGCCGTGACTGCTGGAGTGAGGCGTTCAGGCGATCCATCATGCTGTTGAACGTCGCGATCAGGTTGTCGAGTTCGTCCTCCGCCCCGCGCTGGGGAATGCGCAGATTCATGTTCGAGGCTGAAATCCTCCCTGCCGTTTCGGCAAGCGCGTTCACTGGCTGCAACGCCCGCCTGGCGAAAAACCATCCGATGACCGCGGAACTCACCAGCAGGAAGGGTGCGAGCGCCAGATATTCCCACGTGAAGCTGGAAAGAATGCCTGCGCTGTCGGTGATCGGACGCCCGATGGCCATAAAATAGGGCCGCCGCCGTTCGTCCAGAATGGTGCCGAACCGGACGAGGTACGGAAGGCCGTGGCCCGTAAGGCGGACCTTCCAGACGTCGGCGCCTTCATCCATCACCTTTCGGATCGTCTCGGGCGTTTCCGGGCCAAGCGAAAGGTATCCGGTGGAAATTTCGAGAATGCGACCTTCGGCATCCGCCAGAATAAACACGCGTTTGAGGCGCTCGACAAAGAACGCTTCGTCCGGATCGTTCTTGTCGTAATACCAGACGGGTTCCATCCGGTTGCCGCGGCGTTCAATGCGGAGGTAGGCCCTTACGGCTGCCCAATCCTCCTCCAGCATCGCGCGTGCATGATCTTGGAGCGTCGTGGCCAAAGTCTGTCGAAAGACAACGCCGATTCCAGCGAGGATGAGTGCGAAGAAGAAGACGTAGCTCAACGCCAGGCGGAACCGAAGCCCTCGCGGAATCCGCTTCCACGCGGGTAAAGGCCCCGGTTCTTTGTTAGCTGGCGTTTTCATCGGCTTCTGACGATTTGGATAGCGGAAACTACTTTTCCGCAGCCTTCTCGTTCGCTTCCAGCATGTAGCCGATTCCCCGGATGGTGTGAATCAGCTTCACCGGCCAGCGATCATCGATCTTGCTGCGCAGATGCCGGATATACACGTCGACGATATTGGTCAGACCGTCGTAATCCATATCCCAAACGTGCTCGACGATCATGGTGCGGCTGAGCGGGCGGCCGGGGTTCCGCATCATGTATTCAAGAATGCTGAACTCTTTGGGGGCGAGATCAATCGGCTCACCGCCGCGAGTCACCTTGCGCCGGATGCAATCGAGATGGAGGTCACCCACCTGGAGCTTCTCCGGCGTGGGCTGGCCCCTTCGCAGGAGTACGCGGACCCGGGCAAGCAGTTCCACAAAGGCGAAGGGCTTGACCAGATAGTCGTCTGCCCCGAGTTCGAGTCCCTTCACCCGATCGTCGACAGCGCCGCGGGCGCTGAGGATGAGCACAGGCGGATTAACCTTTCGGTTCCGGATCCTTTCAAGGACGGTGAGGCCGTCCAAATCGGGCAGCATGAGATCGAGGATGATCAGATCGTAATCCGTCGCGTGGACCATGCTGATGGCCGTCTTGCCGTCGCCGGCAACGTCGACCGCATAGCCAGCGCTCTCGAGTCCGCGGCTGAGAAAATCAGCAATTCGCTTCTCGTCTTCTACTACTAAGAGGCGCATTTGGGTATAGCCTTAGTTTGCCATGTTCACCGGACCTCTCATCGCCAGAAGATGCATGATCCGGTCGCGTTCCCGCAGGAACTGTTCTTCGTCCAACACAAACTGTCTGTCTGTGATTGAAATCTCTTCGGTGAGGTTCACCCAGGATTTACACCCGGCATAAGCGTCCCGCAGCGGCACCTCAATTGGCTCGCGTAATCGCCAGACGCGCAGCAGCACGAGCCGCAGAGGCAGGTCCGGGCGATAGGCGTAACGCTGCCGGATGAACCTTTCATTCCACACGTGGAGGGAATCGATTGCGGCAAGATCTTCCGGGAAGGGCGGTGCTGTCAGGAGGCTGTCGACGGTGGCTCCGGAGCGAAGCACCAGGACGTCCTCGCTAGGAGGCGCAGGCACGGCAAACCCGGGCTTTAGTAAGTCAGCGTGCTGATGTTCGAAGGTGGGGAAGAAAAGGAATTGCTGGTGTCGCAGCTCAAAACCTCGGCGGCCTTCGACGATACCGCCTTTGCGCAGCAGAAGGATCTGGCGGCCGGCTTCGAGGGCAGCTACGACGGACGCCCACTCCTTCAGCGCGACGTTCGTGCTCTCAAAACGCATACCCCACCCGCCTGGTTGCCTCGACCGTATGTAAAAACCATAGCATTAGTTTCAAACTTCCTCCACTCGAACCGATAACTAACTCAGGAGGACCTCGAGCCGGTTCTTGGCCGGCAGCGGTTTCCATGCGGGAACCGTGGAAAGCTGCCGGGGCAGACGGACGGGAACCGTCTCTCCTGGACGCAGACTCGGGCAGACGTATCACTAGCGCTCCTGCCCGTACTCTTTTTCTGTAGGAAGTCCTCTCCGCACCAGCGCTGGCCGGAGAAGCAGCCTGGCGCTCTCCCGGCGGACCTGTCTTTTATGCCAAGTTTTTGATAGTATTGGGGATGTGAACCCGAAGCTCTACGACCTCGATCCCGGGCCAGAGTGCCCTGAGATTGTCCGAATGATCGTGGAGATTCCCAAGAACTCCTCGAACAAGTACGAATACGACGGCAATCTCGGCCTGTTCCGCCTCGACCGGGCCCTGTACTCTCCAATGCATTATCCCGGCGACTACGGGTTTATACCGGGTACGATCGCTGAGGACAATGACCCGATGGATGTGCTGGTCCTGGTCCAGGAGCCGAGCTTTACCGGGTGCATGATCGAGGTGCGTCCGGTTGGCGTCCTGAACATGACGGACAACAAGGAAGGGGACCAAAAGATCCTTGCGGTGCCCACGCGCAACCCGCGATACGACCAGGTCCACACGATGGATCAGGTTTACCCCCACGTCCGCCGTGAGATCGAACACTTCTTCGCGAT
>Ga0065720_1021349_pt1 | contig 10829 bp, 10 predicted proteins | sample Thericmetagenome_FD_59107 | JGI IMG/M metagenome (GOLD analysis project Ga0065720, IMG submission 59107) | Thermophilic microbial communities from the Joint Bioenergy Institute, California, USA of rice/straw/compost enrichment - eDNA_2 v2... | ecosystem: Engineered > Solid waste > Grass >... | reverse complement strand
GAGGCTCGAAACATCCCGATCCGGCCGACTAGGGGCCAAAAACCCGGGCAGGAATCCGGAGCTTCAATGACAAGATTGTCATTCGGAGACGGTCACGGGTGCCGTTGCAACGATGAGCAACAGCAGGTCGCAGCGGCCGGTGACGGCTTATTTTCGCGAGATTTGTACTGGCCACGAAAATTTATCGCGATGGGAGTGCATGTCACTTGGCCGCGATGCTGTGGTGGCAGTGGTACGCTGTGGCTAACAATTTCATTACGGGTCTGCCCGATCACGCGTTTTTGCAGGACGGGTGGCCAGGTGCTGGTCTGTGCGGGTCTGGACTGTGATCAGGCCATTTCTTTCAGTTTGGGACGATGTGCGTCAGAGTCGACCCAGAAAACTGGGAGAGTGACCCAGGGCGGACCCACTCACGAGCCCAGGAACGCCCCAAAACGGCGACGAAAGCTTGGATTCTTTGATGACAGAATGTCGATTTTGCCCGCGCGGGTCGCCGCAGCAGAACCCTACCACGCCAAAAAAAAAAAACGTTTCTCCGCGAGGCCCCGATTTTCGTCTCCATGCACATTTGCACGGCAGCTGGGCAATATCTGCATCGCTGATTTGTGCTGCGGGAATTCTTGAAGGGTCTTGGGGCCAGAGCAGAGGGCAGAGAGATGCCGTCAATTTCCCATTGTCGCGGCACTCGGCGGGTTATTACATCATAGGCAGGCTAGCATGGGCCGCCAGGGGCAACATGGCCATCCTTGGCTGGCGCCGCGCAAACCGGCTCTACGAGCCTTCCGCTCTGCCGCTGCTCGTTCGATCTCATTTTCTGCCCGTAATTGCCAGCACCGCGGCGAGCAGTTATTGAAAAAAAAAAGGGCAGGCATTTGTGTGCGGGGAACGGCCGACTGCTTTGATTCTGCTATGACATGCCTCAATATTCTTTTTCCCTTGGAAGTCGGATTGCTAAGTTGGATGCTGATTTCTCGTCAGGGCTGTGAAACAGGCCCGTTGTGCGTTTTGTGCGCTATGGAATTCTGGAAACCCCATCAAATCCCATGACTCCAGTGACTACCTGTGCTTAGCTCGTCCCCTCGGAAAGCCGCTCCAGGGCTTGATCTGCAAGAGTGGAGCCGCCCAGCGCCCGACTGCCTGTTCTGGCTGCTTGTCTTTTCGATCTGAGAGCAGGAGGAGCAGGAGGAGTAGCAAGAGCAGCAGCAGAAGCACCCAGCCGGGGAGCGCCGAGCCCCACAGAAAGCGTGCTGGGCCTGGAGCCCAGGGAGACGCTGGGCAACACAGGCACAAGGCGTTGCGTACCTAGGTAGGGATTGCGGGCATTGGCGGGCATGTGCGTGGGGGCGATGCCGGAACAAAGCCAACTTCCGCAAAAGAGCTCCGTCGAAACTCGTACGACTGGGAAAGTGAATCGTCTGGTTTTCGAAGTTTTCGATTCTGTAGTGCCACCACACGCGACCACACACTGCCATACAGCAAAAATGATGTACACTGCCGAGACCGAACGGTGCCGATGACTAGGGGCCACCGAAGGGAGCAACAAACCTTTTAAGCTCGTCCAAACTCCCATGAAGGATGACGGGACGAACCATCAGATCACCCAGATCGCCCACGACAGCAACGACGTCTAACAGACCTCACGAGTTGACAGCCCTGACGATCGACACCATCACCTCAGCTCACAGCTCGCTCACCTCACCTCACCTCACTCGCCTCACCGCATTCAGGGAACACTTGACACGCCGACTCAAGCATCCTATCGCCACTCAAACCACCACCAACCACAGCTTTTCAGCATCTACGGTTCCCGCAGCCCAAACTCAGACAGCTCCAGCACTCCAACGCTGCATCCCTACTACCCAGCACCACTGCTCTAGCACATCCTGCCACCGTCATCCGATCGGTATGTCTGGCACAAGTATTGACTCGTCGATATCATTCGACCCCTATGCAACAACGTCTTTTGACGCTTCTCAGCTTGTTAGTTGACTTCCCTCCCTGAACCCTCTCTTTTTTTTTTTTTTCCCCATCCTCCATCCTCTATCCCCTCCCCCTCATTCTGCCATTGCACATTAAGTGAGAGGGGTAAGGTGCTTCTTTTCCTCCTCCTGTCCCTGTCAGCAGATGTTGGATGTTGTCGTAAAGCCTTAAAGTTGCCTTAGCGCCTACCTGGTCTCCTGTCACACATCCACACATCCACATACACATACACACATACCTTACACACATATATCCACACTCACTGCTCAGTTACACGCCACACCCTTACATCACACACTCCACTTGGATTCATGAACACCGGCGCTAACACCCTGCAGCAAACATACGACTTCTCTCCGATCTCTGTCTTCGAACACCCTGAAGACTTTGGCACGGACTTCACCTCCGACTCGGCTGCTTCTCCCCTATCGCCACTGTCTCCAGCCCTGTCGGCCAGCTCGTTTGGCTTCGCTACCACGGACAATTGGAATTCGTGGGATAATACCGAACTCTCTCCTGAGCCCGAGAATCTGTTTGCCTGCCCCTCAACTTTCGACGCTATTACCCAGTGCTCGCAAAACCCCCTGAGCCCGGCTATCAACCCGCTGGAGCTTTCCATCCCCACCAACGACAACAGCAACAACGACAGCCAATCACCTCTCTTCCAATCACAAAACATGTACGCGAGCCAACAGCAACATCAGCAGCAGCAGCAGCAGCAGCAGCAGCAGCAGCAGCAGCAGCTTCGGGTTCAGGAACAGCAGCCTCAACAACAGCAACAACAGCCAATAATTCCCTTCTCGGCTCCTCAGCCTTCCTCTACGGCTCTCCCCTCCTCCGATGCCAACCACAAGCGCTACCCCTCCCGCTCCTTGAAGCGGAAATCTACCAGCTCTGGCTCCGAGGACGAGCCAGCTCAACCGCCTGCCAAGCAGACTTCCCCACCCTCCACAGCAAACACCTCAACGGCTGCCCAGCGCCGGACTTCGACGTCGAAGGCCAAGGACCCATCGGCCCTGGGCCCAAAGAAGACGGCTCACAACATGATCGAGAAGCGCTACCGCACCAACCTCAATGACAAAATTACCCAGCTGCGTGATGCCGTCCCGGCTCTGCGTATGATGGCCCAGCGTGCCAAGATGCTCGAGCAGGGTGGCAACATCAGCGGTGAGTTCGACGAGCACCTCGACGACGGCCTTGGCCTTGACCACCACTCCTCCCTCGTTGGTGGTGCCGCTAAGCTCAACAAAGCCACTATCCTCAGCAAAGCCACCGAATATATCCTGCAGCTGGAGCGCCGCAACCAGGGGCTCGAGACCGAAAACTCGGCCCTGCGCGGTCGAATGGAGGGCCTGGAGATGATGCTGATGAGCGCGACTGCCGGCAGGGGCCCCGCACCCCCGCAGTACCCGCAACCCATGCCCCCGCCGATGCAAGCTCCTCCCCAGATGCAGAAAGGTGGGCCTATGCCGGGTATGGCGCCCGTTGCTGGGGTATGGAACTAAAGTCGCTGGCTTCTTGACCTCTTGACCTTTACATTCATGTAGCATCCCCTTTTTCACACGGACTTCTTCTCTTCTTCCTAATTATTGGATGGCATCTTAGTTTTGGGACTTTTTTTTTTGTTGGGTGGCGGCGTTGAAGGGCATGCATGCATGGGTGTGGCAGATATGGCATTTGTTGATTGGGTATGTGTTCAGGTGCATGGCATGGTGATTTTGGCGATGATACCTCGGGTCTATCGGTTCTTTCTTTTGTGGGATTGAGCTTTGCACGGGGGTGGGAGGAAGAGCATGTTGCAGCGATGCATTTTTTGTCAAAATATGGGCGAAAAAGAAAAGAGAGTGGAAGATCAAAAACTGCTTCGCTGGCTTTGCAAAGATGCCGATAAACCTTAGGTACAGATAGGGTTTTGGTTGAAGGGCGGCACTGGTCTATAATCTAATCGCTACTACTGCCATCTCTCTGCCTACTTGCTCAGTTTCCCTAACTTTTTTTTTTTTGGCATGCCCAGTGACATTCCAGTTTGACAGGTCATCACTCTATGTTCGCGTATTTTTGTGTAAATTATCTGGCTGATCCTTATTATGATGTGTGCTTATTATGTTTATGCAAAGTAAATTATGTACCTCTAATGGCAACAGTGGTTTTTTCACCGGCATGGCCCATACTGTGTGCCGACGGAAGTACCCAGTTAGCGAGGCTGGCCGCTCTATGTTAAGACCTCATTGGGCTATTTCATCCCTCTTCATCTCCCAAAGCTTTCTTTCTCTGTTTAGGTACAGTTTCAGCTTCCTGTATTCGTCTAAGCCGCCGACTAAAACCGCCCCTCTGCTATAGTGTCTTTGGTGCTCCTCTATTTCGGCCGTGGCCCCCGATATTACTTCGCCGATCACACGCCATATGTTGGAAGAAACCGGATGCTTTAACATGGTGCGCTCTGTTGGAAGCTTTGACTGATGTGATCCTGATTCTGCTGTTCAGCTCTCTTCTCTAGGGGTATGTTGCTTCGAGGTGGTATTGTACATATTAAGTAGGTGGATGTTTTCAGTTCCTAGGGATGCTGAGATCATCACCAGCAGGTGCGGGCTTTCATATCAATTTGGATTCCAAAATCAATCGTGGTCGAGTGCAGTCACTTAGGATCCTTCGGATGGGAGCAAAAAGTCTGAAGATTGACTAATTGCCAGAGTTCTTTTGTGATATCACCGGAAGGGTGCCTCAGTTCTTTTATATACCTCAGGCAAGCCATCCCTTGTTTGTTGCTTAACTGGCAGCTTAGGGGTTGTGATCCTTTTGTCCACAAGATCCAACCCACACCCGTTGCACAGTAGGTTTCTAATTTCACTCATCTCAAATGCGAGATTCCGATCCTCTCAGAACCAAAATAGGACACTCGGATATCAGGCTCATAGCTTGTATATTGCCTGCCTCCAGGAATCCTGTGCGACGAAGCCAGCACTCGCTCATCATCACTAGCAATGTAATCCCAATCTCGCACGCCAGCGAGGTAGGTGGGAATGCTAGATTCAGCCTAACCCCTACTGACGGGTAAGAGGCGGCGCAGAGGTGATAAGCCACGTCGGAAAGAAAATGGGTTCTGGCGACGGGGCGGTGGGCCGCGGGAACGCGACGATTCGTAACGGTCTTGGAGGAAATGACATCAACGGGCTCAAGCCACGGGGTCTAATACGCTCAAAGGATCCAAACAGGTCCCCTCTGCGTGGTCTGATGTTGCCGACCGAGGAAGGAGGTGTCGTGGCGCCAAGGTTGAGTGCCAAGCCAGTCGGACAGTCGCGTTCTGATGATATTGCTAGGGCGCAGGGGGCCGAGCTGGGAGTCTACCCTCAGATAGTTATCGCTTGTGATTAATGCCACATATCCAGGATTTTTTGTGTCGATGTAGAGGTAGCGATTAGGGCTTCGGGCCCGAAAAGAGCTTGGCGAGTGATGAGATCGACTGTAACTATAGCCACACCCGCTATCATATTCTGAAATATAGTGGCTGCTGTATCTACCGCCGTAGCTCGAGGAGGGGTAGCGGCTTGAGCTTTGGCTCAGCATTGTGAATGGATTAATTTTATGGTGCCTGAGTCAAAAAACTGTTGAGCTCTTACAGTTATTGTCTTGATAATTATATACCTGTATGTAAGTGGCTTTAGTTGTTAATATGGTAGGGCACCTTCTTTCCCAGAGTTTCGAAGAAGAAAGAAAATGGAATTTTACAGGTCTACTCCAGTTCTACGCAGATTGACTGCATTGTATACGATACTAGCGGAGGATCATGTGACCCTAGTCAACATCGTGCTATATGAACCAGGAAGAACCCCTCATGGTCCAGTGGTGCTTGATCTCCTCCTACATGGTGCAAGAGTATGGTCACCTTGTTGCATTTGGAAGAAGGCCTCTGAACACGAGTTGTGATGTATTCTTGTGTGCTTTCAACCAGGTGGGAACAAGGACCAAATCTCGAGAGGATACCATCCAAGAATCCCGAGATTGAAACTACTAAGGTAGTCCGCGTCATTGTGCGCTGAACAAAAACAGGTCCTGTGACTGCTATGATAGTAAACAGAAAGTCATGATATGAAGTGCCTAGACCTCTGGTTACACCATAAATAACGCTGCCGTTAAACCAGACATTGATTGCTCAAGGTTGACCGCTGACTCGAGAGATCTGCTGACTAAGGGTTAGGGTTGTTGCCCGGTTAACAGTCAGGGGCTCAGGGGCTCAGGACCAAACCACCGACCCCTCAATCATCTCCACGATAGTTCTAACATTCACATCATTTATGTAGCTTCATGTGTCATATACCTATTTTATAAGTTTGCGGGACGCTGTAGAAGCGTCAATCAAAGCCCTTGCTCACTTAATTCGTTGCAATCTCGTCAAAAATCGTCAACTTCCTCGATGCTACCCAGCTTACTTCAGTGTGCACTCCCACTACTCAGGTACCAAGCCAATATATTTGGTCATTATATTCAAAATCTTTCATAAACCTCATATCTCTGGTCGAACTGTCCAATCTGATATCATAACTTATATCCAACAGAGACAGGTCCAACCATGCCAAATTAGCTATCAGCAAGACCATTTTCAAGTACAGAAACAGAACGCGCAACAACAAAACAAGTATCGGATCAAAAAAAAAAAAAAAAGAGAATTTACACTGAAAACAAATAAAATTCTGTCAAGATCTTATACTCTTTGACTCCAAAACACCCCAGTTGTAAGACCTCGCTTACTTCCCCTGCAACCAGTGTGAGCAGGCAATACCACGGTTAAAAGAAAACGTTTTGGAATACTATAGGGCTTGCAAACCCACACTCTACCCAGTTAGATCCCCAATTTCAGTACAGCCCTAACGTCAACGAGCTCTTGGAAGCACGATCGCATCCCCATGCATTGAAGTCAAACCGCTCAGCTGCCCGTCTGGGCTTTGGTGCGAGGAATTCGCGTGTCCGACGCGCTGCAAAAAAGGCAGGAGCGGGTGACGTCTCCCTGTGCCGTGGATATGTCCACGTCTGTGGAGGACGAAGAGGCGTCGGCTGTGGTCCCGCTGGCGGAGGGTAGGTGTTGGGGCGTCCGCGGTGACGTCTGTGAGTAGGGACGGGTGGACCTAGTCTAAAATTTCTTGGCCCAACCGAGTGACACTGGCCAAACCGAGTAAAATCGTGATGCTCGTAGTCATCGTGGTCGAAGGATTCGGGCTCCATATTGAGAAACTGCGGTTCGTCTAGCTTAAGGAAGGAGGCGGTGGGACGTTTATATCTGGTGAGAGCCCAGGACTCGATAGTCGGGACGTCCTTGTAAGAAGAGACGATAGGAGTCGGTGTTGGGTTTCTTGTGAAGATCGTCGAGGGGGGGCGAGGCTGTTGGCATGATGCTTGGAAATCAAAGTCACCTCTGTGTCCGTCTGGAGGAAGCAGATAAGGAGACGACTTATGGCGGCGAGGGGGCAAGTCTTCCACACCCAAGAGCCTAACGCTCCGTGGCCCATCATCATCTGACTCGGCAGCTGAAAAGTCGCTTTCGGGATATTCATAGTCTTCTGGTTGTGCTCGCCAAACATCACAGACAGAGCCAACAACATCTCGGTGTGTGGTATCTAAGGTGACGATGCTAAGGGCATCGAGCATAGTCCGGCGGCGGGGGCGTGATTGTGACCGATACTTTCCTCGCTCAGAGTTGACTACCGAATGATTACTGGCCCGCTGGTATCCTTGCTGCTCATTGTGAACCTGATATGTCCAACTCCAAGGTCTTGAGTCGGCGATGGAATGAGTCCTAGTAGCACAAAGTGCATATTGTTCGTCGGTGCTCGATTGATTGTCAGACCCACTGGCTCCCCAGTCCATATCGCTGTCTGAGTCTAAATCGTGACGAGATGACTGTTTTTTTGGACGACGGCTTACAGACAATGTCATAGACTTTGTCTTCCGTGATTTGTGTCGTTTTTTGTGCTTCTTCGCTGATGAAGAACCTCGAGTGGCGAGATTGGAGGACATATCCGGGCTCAACTCCTGCTGCGCCGAATATGGCAATGACAGACATGGCTCATCGACATCGAAGTCAACTCCATCAATGCCTGAATCAGAAGGTTGCTCGTTTTGCCGGTGTTTATGCGACTTTTTCCGATGCTTTTGGTGACGTGAAGACTGGGAAGATGATGATGACTCCTTGGAGGACTGACGATGTGGCCGTGACCGGCGCTTCTTCGTTAAGGACTTGCCTCTCGTTTTGGAAGGTGACAAGGAGTCCTTAGTTTCTCCATCATACTTTGTTTCGATCATTGAGGCTGTGCGTTGAATCTTGTGCTCCTTCAGACGAATGGTAGGCCTGGGGACCTCAGGATACTCTTCGATATAAGGGCTCCAGCTCCGTCGGCTCTTTCGGAGGGAAGCTTTCTTCTTGTTGGAATCTAGAGTAGCCCCAGGTACAGACTGCCTGCGTCTAGCTTCTTCTTGCTCCTTCTCTTTCTTTTCCTCGTTTGGCTTTTCAGCTGTAGCATTTTCAGCATCTCCCTCAGCTCCATTGCCTCCGCATGTGCACTTGGTGATGTTAGGTTTAGCCTGAAACGCCTTCTTCTGTCTAGGGCTCTTTGTCTTTCCCGGCTTCTTCTCCTTCGATCGCTCGACCGACTGGTTTGAAGGCTTCTCAGTAACGTTCTCACCCTCGAAGACATCATCGACCTCTCCTGTGTCATCTGAATCGTAGTCTGTCGTGGTAATAGTGACAGCTGCATCGTCCCGCTCCATGTTGTCGGATCTTCCTTTGCAGCACTGCTGCGACGCTCTGGGGGATGAGGAAAAGACTCTCGAACATTGGCAGAACAAACAAAGAGGCAAGTTGGCAAAAAGCAAAACGGATACCTTGAGGGTGCTGGACACGGGATGCAGCAAAGACAAAAAAAGAATCTCAATGCCCGAGCTTATCTACTCAATATAAACGACGACCACCAACAGGGCTCAGAAGCCCCATGTGCCAAGGCATTCTGCTTGCGAGAAGTCAAACATGATGAATGAAGAGTTGTCAACTGAAAGCAAAAGTATCACCAAAGTGTGGCCGCTCTTGTGTGGATGATCAAGCAGCAAGCATAGAAAGCGAGGACGAGCGAACCCAGCTTAGATAATCTGTACGATTACGTGGCGAACTATCTAACAAAGTTCAATCAGCGGGGCGTGGGAAGAGATAGAGGGGTAAAGAGAGAGAAAACGTGGGGAGAACATACGATTTGCCGATCTTTGAGTCAGGATTTTCACAGCTCCCATCCTTTCCTCAGCAACCACGTGGTGGACTGGGACAAGATGCCAAGTAAGCAAAGGATTTTCTGCGACAGGTCAGAAGCTTAATGCATCAGAAGAGATGGAGCTGGCCGCTTGCAAGCTGTTGGCAGCCTTGCAAACAGAAGCAGGAGACCTGTAGCCGTGGGTTACAACAACTGGGCAGGATCCTTGACGACGTGGACGGCCCGCAAAGACGGGACGGTGCATCCGGCTTCCGGTACGCCTGCGCCCTAATGCATGGAGCTCAGGAAAGGGTTGCACGAGCTAAATTGACTAATAGGGAAATGATATTTATTTAGAAGGCGGATTAGCAGTTGAAGCTAACTTACTCGAGCCAAGCAAAAGCCCCTCCCTACAACCCAACTTGCAGAATTGCAGCCCAAAGCAAGCCCACTTTGGCTGGCATCCGACTGGAAGACTTTTTGAAGGAGATCATTGGCTGAGAGACATCTAGAACTGTGAACCTATCAGAATCAATGGCGCCATTCGAAATGCAAGGTGCACAGTTCAGTTTGCCCTGGAAACCCACCTAGCAAATACCAACCAAGACTGACACTGGAGGCAACAATGCAGTTGTCCAGGCCATTCACAGTGGTCTCAGTCCATGGGATATTCTGTAATAGGTGACATCTGGCAGTCGTTATTAATTGGCCCTCGTCTTTCCTGAATAATGTCGACATCAGAATCCAATACTTAGTGTAGTGCTCTAAATACATAACAACTGGCACCTAACAATATTGTGGAAATGTTCAATATAATGTTACTCACTGAAACCCCAAAGGTCGGTTGACTTACCCGATGCAGGCTTCATTCTTGGACAACAAAAGCACTCATGTGCCCAGGAACTGACCTGGTGAACAGCCTGCTCTTTATGTGATGGAATAATAAGGTAAGTGCCAGCCCTTGAGTATGTTCCTCAACAACACTTTCAGCAGCGATCTATGTACTGGGAAGAAGCCACGCAAATTGAGCATATGATCTGTCATTAGAGGGTCCAACTGAGACCTTAGAAATAACTTGGCATGGTGAGGAGGCAAAAGCATCTCGTTAGGTAAAATGTTAAGATCATAGGTGTAACCAAATGACGAGAACACCTCCTTGGTCTCTCAACAGAGGTCTCATGAATTTCAGGGCATGCCACTCCGTAGATGCTACATAGAAGCACGTGATTGGCATCTCAAGATCGTTGTATAAGCAGTCATTGCAAGGTTCTACAGTTCAGGCACCGTGAACTTGTTGCAAACCTTCGATTCCCTCGAATAGGGCGGCTGACTGGCTGCCAGCTGACAGTCGCTCAAGAGCAAAATATGCGTTGAGGGGCACAACATTGGTTTGACACTAAACGGCCATTCGCAATTCTATGTAAGTCCATGATTCCAATACCAATATCCTCGAGATCGCAGTCCCTTATGTAGACGACGAGAAAAATGGCGAGCTCGAAGTACAGAATAGGTAAGAAAAGATAACACTTTGGGGAAAATGGAAGCAGTGGTATCAGGATCGGTAACGAGACAGAGAGTAGAAGGGAAAAAAAAAAAAAAAAAAGAAACCTAGCAGCACAG
>Ga0065720_1021348_pt1 | contig 10831 bp, 10 predicted proteins | sample Thericmetagenome_FD_59107 | JGI IMG/M metagenome (GOLD analysis project Ga0065720, IMG submission 59107) | Thermophilic microbial communities from the Joint Bioenergy Institute, California, USA of rice/straw/compost enrichment - eDNA_2 v2... | ecosystem: Engineered > Solid waste > Grass >... | reverse complement strand
TGCTGGTCGGCCTCGGCGTCCGCCCGGGGGACCGGGTCGCGGTCATGGCCGAGAGCCGGCCGGAGACGGTCGAGCTTCTCTTCGCCGTGGCGTCGGTCGGCGCGATCACCGTGCCGGTCAACCCCCGGCTCACGCCGGACGAACTCCGCCACGTCCTGGTGGACTGCGCGCCGATGGTGGTTGTCACGCCATCGCCGGCGGTGGAGAACCTGGACGCGGCGATTGACGGACTCGGGCCGGCGCCTCGCGTCCACCGGTACGACCCGGGCCAGCCGGTGGCCCCGGCCGAGGAGTTTTCCGGTTGGGCGGGCAGTCCGGAATCTCCGGCGATCATCATGTACACCTCGGGCTCCAGCGGGCGGCCCAAGGGAGTGGTCCTGACCCACGCCAACCTCGCATTCAGTACCAGGAACGTCGTGATCGCCCGGGGGATGATCGGTCCGGACGACGCGTGGCTGGTCGCGGTACCGCTGTTCCACATCTCGGGCGTGCTGGGCATGCTTCCGTACCTGATGCTCGGCGGTCGTGTGGTTCTGGCTCCCTCAGGCCGCTTCGATGGACGCGAGACTCTCGATCTGATCCGGCGGGAGAACGTCACCGGCACGTTCCTGGTTCCGACCCAGTGGCAGCGGGTCTGTGCCGCGGCCGGGCCGGATGACCAGGACTCCCCGTTGCGCCGGGTGGTCTGGGGCGGGGCGCCGGCCAGCCCAGAGCTCCTGGCCGAGATCGGCCGGGCGTTCCCCCACGCCGACCTCTACTGCTCGTACGGGCAGACCGAGACCACCGGGCCGTCCTGCTCACTGTCTCCTCGGGACACTCCGGCCCAGGCCGGCTCGATCGGGCGGCCGGTGGACAGCGTGGTCACTCGGGTCGTGGACGACGAGGGGCGTGACGTGCCCGTCGGCGAGGTCGGCGAGCTCGTCTACCAGGGATCGACTGTTTTCGTCGGATACTGGAACGACCGGATCGCCACGGAGGCCGCCTTCGTCGACGGCTGGCTGCGCTCCGGCGATCTGGTGCGGCAGGACAGCGACGGCTATCTCTACCTGGTCGGCCGCAAGACCGACATGATCATCTCGGGGGGCGAGAACATCTCCCCGGCCGAACTTGAGCAGGCGATCGCTGCGCTGCCCGGTGTCGCCGCGGCCTGCGTAGTCGGCCTGCCCCACCCCACGTGGGGCGAGACGCCGGTCGCCGTCGTCGTCCGCGACCCCGCCGGGCCGGCGGTGACCGCCGAGGACGTGCACGAGTGGTGCCGGCAGCGGCTCGCCAGCTACAAGCGACCCACCGAGATCCACTTCGTGACCGAGCTTCCGTTGACGGCCAACGGCAAGGTGCGTAAGGCGGAGCTTCGCGCCCAGCTGGGCGCGCGGGCCGCGACCGGGACGGCGGGCCGGCCATGAGCGCGGCAACGCCCCGCCTGCGGATCGCCGCCGGATCGGCCTACGCCGGGGACGACCTGCGCCGGGCCAGGGTCGCGGCTGAGAGCGGCGTCGATGTGATGTGCTTCGACCGGCTGGCCGAGCGCACCCTGGCCATGGCCCACGCTCGCCAGGTCTCCGCCGGACGCGGTCAGGACGAGGAGATCGACGAGATTCTGGCCGTGAGCGAGGCGGTGTTGCGGCGTGGCGGCCGCGTCATCGGGAATTTCGGCGCGGCCAACGTGGCGGCCGGCCTCAGCGACACCGTGGCCGCGTTGCGCGCGATGGGTCTGGCCGGCACCACCGTCGGGGCCATCCACGGCGACGACGTCACCGACCTCGCCCGGCGCAGCGACTGGGAGCTGCCCGAGTTCGGGGGAACCACCGCCGACCTGGGCGACCGGCTGGTGGCCGCCCATGCGTACATCGGCGCAGATCTCATCCTCTCCGCCCTCCACGCCGGGGCTCAGGTCGTCATCGGGGGGCGGCTGGCCGACCCGTCGTTGTTTGTCGCCCCGATCTGCGCGGCGCTGGACTGGGCGTTGGACGACTGGGACCGCGTGGCGACCGCCACCTGCGTGGGGCACCTGCTCGAGTGCGGCGCGCACGTCACCGGTGGCAACTTCGTTGATCCCCCCGTCCGGACCCTGCCCGACCCGCACCGGCTCGGCGTGCCGATCGCCGAGGTCTACGACGACGGCGTGATCGTGACCAAGCCAGCCGGCACCGGCGGCGGCGTGACCGTGGGGACGGTCAAGACGCAGCTTCTCTATGAGATTCACGACCCGTCCAGCTATGTGACGCCGGACGTGGTCGCGGACTTCTCGACGATCCGGGTGGAGCCGGCCGGACCCGACCGGGTGCGGGTCGGCCCGGCCAAAGGCAAAGCCCGACCCGACCAGTTGAAGGTGCTTGTGGGCGTGAACCTCGGCTGGCGCGTGGTTGCCGAGATCAGCTTCGGTGGCCTCGGCTGTGTGGATCGGGCCCGGTTGGCGGAGGACATCGTCCGTCGGCAGTTGGCGGACGGTGCGGTGCCGGTCGACCGGCTGCGCGCGGACCTGATCGGGGTGGACTCGCTCGGGAGGGTCGGGGGCGGCCCGAACGATCGGCCACCCGCGGAGCCCCGCGAGGTCCGGCTGAGGGTGGCGGCCATCTGTCCGCAGCGTGACGCCGCGCGGGAGGTGGCCCGGGCCGTGGACTACCTGTACCTGGGGCCGGCGGGTGCCGGTGGCGCCGTGAGCCGGGTCGAACCGGCGATTGGCGTGACGCCGGCCTATGTCGATCGGACCGTCGTCCCCACCGACGTCGAGGTGATCAAGGCATGAGACTCCGCGACATCGCCTACGCCCGGTCCGGCGACAAGGGAGACACCGTGAATATCTGTGTCTTTCCATACAACGACGGGCACTACGACCACCTGCGCCGCCAGGTGACCGCCGAGCGTGTTCGCGAGCATTTCCGGGACCTGGTTCGGGGTCCGGTGACGCGCTACGAGGTGCCGGCCCTGTGCGGGCTGAACTTCGTGCTCGAGCAGGCCCTGGACGGCGGCGTGTCCATGAGCCTTCGCATCGATCCGCACGGCAAGGCGTTCGGCAGTCAGCTGCTGGACCTGGAGATCGAGGCCCCCGGTGCAGACACCTGACGGCCGCGCGACCGGTGCGTGCGCGAGGGTAGGAGAAGACGGATGCAGTATCTGCTAGAGACCACGGTGAACGGGGTGACCCTCGGGGCGATCTACGCCCTGATCGCCCTGGGCTTCGTCGTCGTATTCAAGGCGACGTCCATTTTGAACTTCGCGCACGGGTCGTTCCTGGTACTCGGTAGCTACCTGGCGGTGACGCTGCTGAGCACGCTCGGGTTGCCGTTCCTGCTGGCGATCGTGCTCATCCCGTTGGTCATGGGCGGTCTCGGCATCGCCATCCACTACAGCGTGATGCGGTGGATGGTGGGCAAGGCGTTCTTCGCCGTGGTGCTGACGACCGTCGGGATGGAGATCATCATCCACGCCGCCCTGCTCATGGGCTACGGTCCCTCCGACCGCGGGCGCTTGACGGGTCTTCCCGACGGGCGGATCCGGCTCGGCCCCCTCGAGATAACCATCGTCAACGCCATCATCATCGGTACGGCCGCGCTGACCGTGCTCGGGTTCCTGTGGTTCTTCAAGCGGACCCGCACCGGCCTGCACATGCGCGCGATGGCCGACAACCTCGAGGCGGCCGCCGCGCAGGGTATCTCTCCGAACTGGATGTACGCGCTCGCGTGGTGCACGGGTCTGGGGATGGCGGGCATCGGGGGTGTGCTGTACGCCCACTACACGCCGTCGATTCACCTCGACCTGACGGCGGTCGGTCTGCGGGCATTTCCGGCCGCGGTGCTCGGCGGCCTTGACTCCGTGGGCGGTGCAGTGGTCGGCGGACTCGTCCTGGGGTTGATCGAGACAATCGGTTCCGCCTATTTCGGCGCCGAGTACCGGGACGTTCTGGCGTTCGGCACGATGTTCGTGATGCTGCTGCTCCGGCCGACCGGGTTCTTCGGATCGAAGGAGCTGGTGCGGGTATGAGCTCGATGGCCAAGGGCACGGTGTCGGCGCGGGCAGAAACCCGGGGGATGCTCGGCCGCGACATCAGCGCTGACGACGAACGTCGCTACCGGGCCGAGTCGCGGCTGTTGCGTACGCGGGGGCAGCAGGTCATGGCGCTGGTTATCGCCGTGGCCGCGATCGGGGCGCCGTTCGCGTTCGCCGCCGATGTCGATCTCCCGTACAACTTCCCGTGGTCGTCCTGGCTGAACACCATCAACCAGGCCCTCGTCGCGCTCATCGCCGCGGCGGCGTTCAATCTGTTGCTCGGGTACACCCACCAGGTCAGCGTCGCGCACGCGGCGATCCTCATGCTCGGGGCCTGCACGGGTGGCTACCTGGGCGCGGTGCACGGCTGGCCCTTCCCGATCGTCCTCGTGGCCGCGTTCGTCGCCGGGGTGCTGTTGGGCGTCGTCGTCGGCACGCCGGCGCTGCGCCTGACCGGGCTCTACCTGATGATCGCGACGCTCGGCCTGCACTTCATCGCCCTGTTCCTGTACCGCAAGTTCCTGGTGGCGCAGTTCGGCTTCGCCCCGATGGTGCTGCCCGCACCGCAGATACCGGGGTGGCTGGCCCCGCTGTTCGGCGGCGATTTCGGTGAGTCGATGCGCGTGCGCGGCGACGACGTCTGGTACTGGATCCTGCTTCCGCTCGCCGTCGTGTCGATGCTGGTGATGGTGAACGTGCTGCGGTCCCGGGAGGGCCGCGCGTTCCGCGCCGTCGGCGAACGCGACGTCTCGGCGGCCCTCATCGGCATCAACGTCACGCTCACCAAGCTGCGCGCGTTCGCGCTGTCGTCCGGATTCGTGGCGTTCGCCGGAGCCCTCGGCTCCTACTACATCGGCGCCCGCGGTGAGGACTCGTTCCCGTTCACGCTCGTCCTCAATTACGCCATCATGATCATCGTCGGTGGCCTCGGCTCGATGCGGGGTGCCGTCTTCGGCGTGTTCTTCTTCTACAGCGTGCGCGACATCCTCGGCTGGGCGCTGAAGTCGCTGCCCGGCCTGAACTCCGTCGGCCTGCTCCAGCGGTATCCGGCGGAGCTGAACCTGGCCCTGTTCGGAGTCCTGATCATCGTCGTGCTCATTCTCCGACCCGACGGGCTGGACGGTATCTACCTGGCCCTGAAACGGTGGCTGACTGGCCAGTGGCAGCGGTGGAGAGGACGGACGTCATGACACTGCCCGGGAGCGGGAATTCCGCGCAGCTCGCCGGACTGGAAGCTGCGGGTAATTCCGACCTGCTGCGGGTCACCGACCTGTGCGTGTCCTACGGGCACGTGGTCGCCCTGGACGGGGTCAGCCTGCGCCTGGGCGAAGGGGACTTCGTCACAGTGCTCGGAGCCAATGGGGCCGGCAAGACCACGCTGGCGCGGGCGATCGCCTGCCTGCTCTTCGCCCACGGGGGTTCCGTCCGCCGAGGCTCCATCCAACTGCTCGGGCGGGAGCTGACCGGGCTACGACCCGGCGGGTCGATCCGCTACGGCGTCGGTGTCGTCCCGGAGGGCCGGCTCGTGTTCCCCCGCCTCACGGTCGAGGAGAACCTCATCTGCGGAGCGGCCGCCCGGCGTGAGGCCAGCCGCTCTGTCCGCAGTGGACTCAGCCAGGTGTACGAGCGCTTCCCGGCCCTGGCCAACCTGCGGAACAAACCCGCCGGTCTGCTCTCCGGCGGGGAGCAGCAGATGCTGGCCGTCGGCCGGGCCCTCATGGGACAGCCTCGCCTGCTCATCTGCGACGAGCTGTCCCTGGGCCTTGCTCCGATGGTGGTCAAGCAGCTCTTCGAGTTCCTGGCCAGGCTCAACCAGGAACAGGGCCTGGCAATCCTGCTGATCGAACAGAACGCGCGCCTGGCCCTGCAGTACGCCACCTACGCCTACGTGCTCGAGTCGGGTCGCCTCGCCCGCGAGGGCGCCAGCACCGAACTGCGCGACGACCCGCACTTCCAGGAGCTTTACCTGGGCGGCGCCGGCGACCTCCACGACGCCTACCGAGCCATCGTTCTCAACGCCAGCCAGGAGGCCGTGGGCTGATGGACAAGATTCTGTCGGTAAAGAACCTGACGGTCCGGTTCGGCGGGCTCTACGCATGCCGGGACATCGCGTTCTCGATCGAGCGCGGCTCGGTGTTCGCGCTCATCGGCCCCAACGGCGCCGGCAAGACGAGCCTGGTGAACGCCCTGACCGGTGTGTACCGCACCGAGAACGGCGCCACGGCGGTGTATCGCGACCGCAACGGCAAACAGCACGAGCTGATCGGCCGCCGGCCCGACCAGATCGTGCGCCTGGGTGTGGTGCGATCGTTCCAGAATCTCGGGCTGTTCCGACACATGACCACTGTGGACAACCTGCTGCTCGGCCGGTACGTCCACCAACGCACCGGCATGGTCGCCGCCGCCCTGCGCCTGCCCCGCGTGGTGCGCGAGGAGATCCGCCAGCGAGCCGTGATCGACGAGATCATCGACCTGCTTCGCGTACGGGAGTACCGCGATGAGCCGGTCGGCTCACTGCCCTACGGCGTGCAGAAACGCATCGAACTCGGCCGGCTGCTGGCGATGGAGCCCGACCTCCTCCTGCTCGATGAGCCCATGGCCGGCATGACCATCGACGAGAAGAAGGAGATGCTCACCTTCGTTCTGCGCGCCCGCCGGCTGCTGGACATGACGATCATGCTGATCGAGCACGACATGCCCGTCGTCATGAGCGTCGCCGACCACGTGCTGGCCGTGAGCTCCGGCGAATGGCTCGCCGAAGGCACCCCGAGCCAGATCCAGTCAAACAAGGCTGTCATCGAAGCCTATCTCGGCACGGACAGCTGACCCACGACGAAACCTCGCCGCCCAACCATCCCTGGAGACAGCCATGCAGGACGTACTCAAGAAGGTTGATTCCCAGTTCATCGCCGGGCAATGGCGTCCAGCCGAGAAGCCACAGCAGGTCGAGATCCTCAACCCGTCGACGGAGGAGCGTCTGGCCATGGTCGCCGCGGCGACCGTGGGCGAGGTGGAGGACGCCATCCGGGCCGCCCGGGCCGCCTTCGACGAGGGGCCGTGGCCACGGATGAGCCAGCAGGAACGCTCGGCCGCCCTGGTCCGGTTCGCCGAGGCACTCAAGCGGCGCCGGGACACGCTGGTCGAGATAGCCGTCCGCCAGACCGGCGCGGTGCTGAGCCTGGCCCGCTCGCTACAGACCGACTTCGTCATCGACGCGGCCTTCCGGTACGCCGACCTGGCCCGGACCTACTCCCTCGTGGAGCACGTGAACTTCACTGGCCAGCCGTTCGCCGCGGCCAACGGCCAGACCGTACGGCTCGTGCAGCGTGCGCCGGCCGGCGTGGTCGCCGCGATCACTCCCTTCAACTACCCGTTCATGATGAACGTGCAGAAGGTGTTTCCACCGCTGGCGATGGGCTGCACCGTGGTGTTGAAGCCGACACCGATCACGTGCCTGGATGCGATCTGTTTGGCCGATGCCGCCGAGGAGGCGGAGCTGCCCCCGGGCGTGTTGAGTGTCCTGCTCGGCGGCGGGCCGGAGGTGGGCGAGGCGATGGCCAGCCACCCGGCGGTCGATGTCGTCACGTTCACCGGCAGCACGGCCGTCGGGCGTCGGATCATCGAGCTGAGCGCGCCGACGGTGAAGAAGCTCGTGCTGGAGCTGGGTGGAAAGTCGCCGAACATCGTCTTTGCCGACGCGGACCTCGATGCGTTCCTCGCCACCGACCCGGGCAACCTGCGTCACGCCGGTCAGGGCTGCGGCCAGCTCACCCGTTTGCTGGTGGAGCGGCCGATCTACGAACAGGTCGTGGAGCGGATCGCCGAGCGCATGCGTGGCCTTGTCGTCGGTGACGCGGCGGATCCGGCGACGGAGGTCGGCCCGGTGATCAGCCGCCGGCAGCAGGAGCGGATTCTCGACTACATCGAGTCTGGTCGCAGTGACGGGGCGCGGCTCGTGTGCGGCGGAGGGCGTCCGTCGCACCTGGAGCGGGGCTTCTTCGTCGAGCCGACGTTGTTCGCCGACGTCGACAACTCCATGCGCATCGCCCGGGAGGAGATCTTCGGGCCGGTTCCGGTGGTCATCCCCTTCGATGGTCCGGAAGAGGCCGTACGCATCGCCAACGACTCGATGTACGGGCTCAACGCCTCGGTCTGGACCACCGATCGGGACAAGGCGTTCGCCGTCGGTTCCCGCCTGCTGTCCGGGAACGTCGGGATCAACTGTCTGGCCAACGTGATGGAGGGGCCGCATGGTGGCTTCAAGCAGTCGGGCAACGGACGCGAATGGTGGCAGTGGAGCCTCGCTGAATACACCGAGTTGCGTGGCTTCTCCTACAGCGCGTGAGCCGCGACGATGAGCGCACCCGGAGGTGAGCGAGCCAGCCTGCGCTACGGCATCGTGCTGGACTGGGTGTACGACGCGAGCGTGTCGCCGGTCCAGCAGATGGCTGAGCACGAGCGGCTCGTGCGGATGGCCGATGAACTCGGCTTCGACGTGGTGTTCTCCGGGCAGCATTTCCTGCCGGTTGGGCTCCGGTTCTACCAGCCGGTGCCCTACCTCGCCCGGCTCTCGGCCATCGCCCCACGCATGCGGGTCGGCACCGGGATCATGCTGCTGCCGCTGCTGCACCCCATCGACGCGGCCGAACAGATCGCGACGCTCGACGTGGTGACCCAGGGCAAGGTGGTGTTCGGCGTCGGACTGGGGTACACATCGGCAGAGTTCGAGGCGTTCGGCATACCTCGGCGCGAGCGGGCCGGGCGCATGGAGGAGAGCATCTCCGTCATTCGAAAGCTGTGGAGAGGTGAACCCTTCAGCCACCGCGGGCGCTACTTCTCCTTCGAGGCGCCCGAGGTGACGGTGCGGCCGCTGCAGCAACCGCACCCGCCCATCTGGGTGGCCGGTCAGTCCGTTCCCGCGGTGCGACGGGCGGCCCGGCTGGGCGACACCTGGTATCCGCCACCCATGCTCAGCCACCGCGAGCTGCGTGACCTGCACGACCTGCACCTGGCCGAGCGGGAGCGGCTGGGCCGCGGGGCTCCCGAGGCCGTGCCCGTCCGGCGCGACCTCTACCTGGCCAGCTCCGCCCGCGCGGCGGAGGACGCGATTGGCCCGTACGCTCTCGGCCGGACGCGGACCTATCTGGCCTGGGGAATGGCTGAGGATGAGGCGTCTCGGGCGAGTCTGAGCCTGGACGAGCGCGCCGGGCTTGGCGAGCGTTTCCTGCTGGGTGAGCCGCAGGCGGTCGCCGACCAACTGCTGGACCTGCGCGAGCGCATGGGCATGACTCATTTCGTGCTCCGCCTGCAATGGCCCGGCATGCCTTTCTCGGAAACCCTCGAGCAACTGTCGTTGTTCGGCGAGAAGGTCATGGAGCTGGTCCGGTGATGGTGACCGATCGCCCCGGGCGGGTCGCGGGAAAGGTCGCGCTGGTCACCGGGGCCGCCGGGGGTATCGGTGCGGCAACTGCCCGGCTTCTGTGCGCCCAGGGGGCGCGGGTGCTGCTGACCGACATCGAGCCGGCCACGGTCCGGTCCGTCGCCGAGCAACTGCGCGACGAGGGTTATGCCGCCTTGGCGGTGGGGCTGGATGTCAGCGACGAGTCCGACTGGCGGGCCGCCGTCAGCGCGGCGGAGAGCGAGTTCGGAACCGTCACCGTCCTGGTCAACAACGCCGGGCTCTACCGGCCCGGTGGGGTCACCGAGACCAGCCGGCAGGTTTGGGATGAGGTGATCGCGGTGAACCAGGTCGGGGTGTTTCTCGGGATGCGCGCCGTGATCCCGGGGATGTGCCAGCACGGAGGCGGATCGATCGTCAACATTTCGTCTATCAACGGACTCGTGGGCAGCCCGACCGGCGCCGCCTACCACGCGGCCAAGGGCGCGGTCCGGCTGCTGACGAAGCAGGCGGCGGTCGAGTACGGACCGTACGGGGTGCGGGTCAACTCGGTCCACCCGGGCGTCATCAGCACTCCCATGAACGCGGGCATGGACATGAGTGAGCGGATTCGGGTCACCCCGCTGGGGCGACCCGGTCGGGCCGATGAGGTCGCGGCCGCGGTCCTCTTCCTGGCCAGCGACGAGTCCTCCTACATCACCGGAACCGAGCTCGTCGTGGATGGTGGGTTCACGGCACGGTAGCCGTTGCCCGTCCGGCGGCGGGTCAACACGCAGAGGGGAGCAGTTGTGGACGGCGACATCGAGCGACGTCTCCGGGAGATCCGCGACCGGATCGAGCTGCAGGAACTCATTGTCAAGTATGCACTGTACATCGACAGCCGCGACTTTGACGCCCTTGCCTCGCTCTGGGCGGAGAACGCGGTGTTCGACAGCGTGGCTGGCCGTACGGTCGGCCGGTCGGGGATCATCGAGTACTACCGCAACCGGATGCGCACCTGGGGAATGACCTTCCACGTTCCTCACGGCCAGGTGTTGGAACGGCTCGAGGGCGACGAGGCAGAGGGCTACGTGCTGGCCCACGCTGAGGTGGTCATCGATGGAATCGCGCTGTCCTCGGGCCTGCGGTACTACGACCGCTATCGGCGTGAGGACGGGGCGTGGCGGTTCCAGGAGCGCATCGTGCAGCAGATGTACGCGCTGCCCGTCGACCAGTTGGCCAGTGGGCTGCCCACGATCAATCGGAAGCGGTGGCCGGGCACCACTCCCCAACCCGCCGACATCCCTGAGCCGTTGGAGGCGTGGCAGCGCTACCACAGCTCGGTCCAGTCGGGATGATCTGCGCCGCCGCGAAGCGTCATCGCCCCTGACGGGCGTTCATGGCGGAGGGTCGTGCGCCTGGTGGGGTTTCTCCACCAGGGGTCCGGGGCCATCGCCTGCTCGTGGG
>Ga0065720_1021346_pt1 | contig 10837 bp, 14 predicted proteins | sample Thericmetagenome_FD_59107 | JGI IMG/M metagenome (GOLD analysis project Ga0065720, IMG submission 59107) | Thermophilic microbial communities from the Joint Bioenergy Institute, California, USA of rice/straw/compost enrichment - eDNA_2 v2... | ecosystem: Engineered > Solid waste > Grass >... | reverse complement strand
CTCTCTTTTTTTTTTTTTTCCGGAGGACTTGTGGCAACTCGGTCTAGAGCATGGTTGCTTCTCTAAATAACACCAAGTTCATGTTAAGGTCATATCAACTCGCAAAACTTGAGTCGTAAAATCGTAACGTTTTTTCTGGGTTTCAAAAGAAAGTCACCTGTGGTTACTGCTTGTTACTCTTTTTTTTTTAAGGCGAGGAGATGCGAACGATGAACGATTTTTCAGATGCGACTCCTTCGCCGGAGCGGCGTTCGCCATCTTACTTTTCTAAGCCCCTCGGAGTTTGAACCGGGAAATCGAGGAGGGTAAAATATTAATGTCTGCTCAATTCGCTGCTGACTGGATGAAGAACTTGAAGGCAAGGAGGTGTATGAGGTCTATCAAGAAGGTTCCATGCATGCAGTGACACCAATTGTGACTGTTACACAGAGGAATGGGGATAACGGGATCCAGACCTTCGTTGATGATAGCCCGAAGATATCGAACAGTGGCTCCTCCAGCCACGGATCACTAGACCTTTCACCTCCTCATGTGTTGCCTCTTAGCCACTACCAGGCTCAAACTTGCTTGGTAATCCGTCGATGGACAAGATGCAACCAGGACGAAACTGATGGCCCAGAGACTAGCTGTTGGGGAAGCCTTGCAGTCTACGGCGCTATATTGCAGCAGAAAGTCTGTTGGGAAGAAGTGCCGACCTTCAGACAGTCATGATTGGTTTTTGATATCCGGGCTCCTGATGCCCGTGCCCAATGCTCGCAGACAGACTGGTTGTCGAATCTTACCAATCGTCGTTCAAGGCAACCAGTCCATGTAACCTCCTGGGTAGGGGTGCAACTGCAACCATTCCATTCAGTCAAACAACCCAACATCATTGGAGGAGCACGAGGCCTCTTCATGCTCCGGGAAATGTTCCGGACCAGGCCTTTGGGTTCTATTCCTCCCTGCTTCCCTTCACCGCTTGGTGTGCCGGTCTGATATCATCACCGTCCAAGTCGATATCCTCAACCGATCAGCCCATGGATCACAGCGCATCTATGGCAGTCTTGAAATAATAAAATGGATGATATCACTGCAATGCGAACATGCATGCACGGGGAGTTATCGATCGATAGCTGGGGGGAGGGGGAGTATCACGATATAACAACGTAATCTACCATTCTCAGGGCATCTCCATCGACACAAGCTGCTATCTAACCACAACATCGCCTGAGATTCTCACATGCTTCACCGAGATTTATACCAGAAACTTGTCAAAATAGGTTGTTTTGCGCCTCAATTTGTCGTCAATCGATCGATTGCTCCATCAGAGAGACGGGCACATCACCATGGCGGACAAACCCTGTGCCCACTACTACACCAGTTGCGGTTGCACCAACACGGTCAAGAAAGACGAAGATATATGCGCAAAGTGCAAGAAACAGGGCTGTCAGTGATGCGGAAGCGGGGAAACACCTGGTATCTTTCCCAGCAATAGTGTGTCCCCTAGATCACACCCACAGCCTTCACGTCATGGTCCAGAGGCTTCCATGAGAGAAGGCTAGGCATAGTAACGACATATGCCTTTGTCGCTGGGGGCCTCGATGTCCTGCTCTCAACAAAACTCTAGCGGGAAACTGAGAATAAAATGTCTGGATCTCATCCAAAGCTCTTTTCTCATTCAAAATTCCAGTACATCGACGTGCAACTTGTCAGGGAGGGCAACTTTCAACAAGATATTTCAGCGAAGAGATGCCGAATATTGGATCGAGGACTCAAGAGCCTTGAAGAAACATGCGTTATCTCGGAAAGGGCGTTTTGGGATCAACGCATGCCAACTGGAATGGATATCAAAGGGCGAGTCTTCGGGGCAATAAGGACAAGAGAATGAGACACGAAGGGTCCTTATCGGAACGAAGTGTGCTTGTACGAAGTGAGGGCATCTATCCCTCGAAAGAAAAAAAAAGATATGTACAAGAAATAAGAGGAGACACACGATTCGCAGGGCAGTGTATGTTTCCCATCTTCCAGGTATATCGCCCGGCAGAGAATAAGACTAAGATTTATAACGCTGAGCGTGTGCTTTTAACAAAGCAGTCTTAGTGTCAAAATACTGGCATCTACGCAGAATTACGCCAACCCTGGATCTCATCGAGAGTCAGGACGTAGTCGTGGTTGTAGATCTGTGTGTTGTTAGCATTGAAAGATTTTCTACGTGCTTGTTTTCGACGAAGTATACTCACGGTTTGAAGAGTTTCGAGCGAGTTCCATTCAGCATTGTTGATGAAGCCGTCGCTCCAAACAGCGAACCACAGCCAGTGCACCTGATAGGCTTGCAGAAGGTCCGGAAGAGGAGCAGCGCCGACCTCGGTGGCAGCAATCATTTTCTTGTCTTGGCCGAGCTCAACGAGCTGGTTATATTGCACAGAAATTGGCTAAAAATGAAGGGTCAGTTACTTTTAATTTTTTTTTTAAAAAAAAAGTCTCTGAGACACAACTCCGGGTACTTACACCATTGCCCTGCGCATAAACATCCGCGGATAGGATATCGACAGTATCATCGCCTGGGTACCACTCTGGTAGGATCGAGTTCCACACCCACAGGAGGTTATTCAGCTGATGGTAGTTCGTGAGCCGGTCATATAGCAAATTCCACAGTTTCTTGCACGGCTCGGGACCCTTCGCACCCCACCAGAACCAGCCGCCCTCTGCTTCGTGCAGTGGACGAAAGAGAACGGGCACTCCGGCATCTTGCAGCCTCTTCAGCTGCACGGCGATCGCGTCAATGTCGCGGATGATGAGCGTGTAGTTGGCATTGGTCGTCGAGCTCAGCGCCTGCTCGACATCGAAGTCTGTTGCGCGCGTGTAGAAACCGCTCCACCACCTGTTCTCCTCGGTATCGTACAGACCAGTCGGTGCGTTCCAGTGCCACAAAACTGATACAATGCCGCCACGCTCGTGGTGCTGGATGGCTTCTTCCACGGCGGTGCCAACAGTGCCGCGCTCCACACGCGAGGGGGAGTAGTCCATCAGGTCGACGGAGACGAGGGCCGGAGTCTTGCCCGTCTGCTGGGAGATCCAGTTCGCCCACGAGAGCTCTTGCTGACCGGAGAGAATTTTCTTGCCGTATATGGACTTGAGGTAGTTGTAAAGGGCCTTGGCGTCGGCATTGGCGGCTGGGTTGACGGGGTTTGGGTTGATGTTATGAGCCGCGCGAGGGGCCGAGGGCGTCAAAGTGATGGAATCTATGAGATACCTGGCGTGAAGTCAGTTTAGGGAATGTCAAGGAGCACCTGAGTCTCGGTACAACCTACCAGCCCCAGTTGCTGACGATGTCGAGGGTATTAGCCCCTTCATTTAGCAGCACTTGACCACCAGAGACAGTGATGAAGCTGTCGCTGGCAGGGAAGTAAACTTCGCTGCTCGAGGCGCCGTTGAGGACGACAGTTGTGCGCTTTTCGCCATAGATGGCAGCCACACGGATGCTCAGATCGTAAAGCCTGGTGCTAGGGCTGTTGATCTTGAAGGTGATCTTGTCAGAAGACTGATCAAACCCGGTCACATAGCCGCTGCCTATTGCCATGGGTCAGTTTTCTCCCATCTTAACTCCAACATAACTTTTTTGTCCGTTCAATGCTTCAGTCCTTACCAGTGTAGCCTGGCTGCGCGGTATCGATGTGCGTCCCAGTTAACACAGCATCTTCGGCCTGGTAAGTGCGAGGTCCCTGACAGGGGACAGCATGGGTGCCGACCGCCAAAGCGGCAATCCCGAGCAGAATCGACTTGAGCGCCCTGGTCATTGTTGATCAAGTTTCATGTGGCCAACGCAAGGGAGAAGGCGCGAGGAGACAGAGTCCTAAGTCAACAAAAATATTCACGGGCGCCGCATGGCCTCTTTAACATACGTAGTTCCATGATCAACAATTGCAAGGGATTTATCGGCGCGAAGCGAGCCGAATACTCCCAAATTGTGTCCCATTGTTCCATCGAGTGGATGCGTAGAGTGTCCAAGTCTGGGGCAGTCGAGGACAGAGGACGGAAGGTCGCACTCCGGGGAGGTTTTTCAGGGACAAGGCGCCGTAGCGTCGCAAAGCGTATTCGTGGGAATTGTTGCATACCGAAACAAAAATTGCCATTACATCATCGTCGCATTCTAGCGATTCGGGAGGAATACTCGTTTCGTTTGGTAGACCCGGTGATCATAGTCAAGACTGACATTGTCCGTAAATGTTGGCTAGGGGAGCATCTCTTTCATCATGATAGGTACCTAACCACCCGCTCTGCCGAAAGAACAGTGATAACTTGGCCGCCCGTATAGCTCCCTGCCAGAAGAGGCATTCCCGGGACCTGGCTCATCCGCCTTGGCGCAAGGAATAAATATTTAGGTAGTCGCTGTGTAAACACAATCCTGAGCTCTTCCTTCGTCTGCGGAACCTAGGAATAGAACTCCTATGATGTACTGAATGATTGAGAAGACGGAGAAGCCTGGGGACTACAAGTTGTGAATGTTTGCGGACCCAAGTTGGACCCTCGATACGTATCCGTAGTTAAGATTAGATTAGGTTAGTAGGATAAGTACCAGTGGCACCAAGCTACCTTAATTGCCCCATTACCGTTCTCTACATCTTTCTCTTTTTTGCAATACCTCCACCCCAGCTATACAAACTGCACGGAATCTCAATTGTGTGCGGCTGTGTACTGTGTACAATCATCCTTGGAGCGCCTGCTTTTTCGGTGACATGCCCCGCAGCGGGGCAGTGTTGATGGAAGTTGATGGTTAAGTATGATGTATGTAGGACAGATGGACTAAAGTCTGAGTTGCAAAGAATAACAACAATGATGCAGCTTTTTAAGTGCATCTAATACCATGTAGGCTACATGACAACTACGTAATGCATGCGTCATTGGTCAGTCAGGATTCCTGCTGTACATTCACGGCATGTATACAGTATACACTGTTGAAGTGAGTACGCCCGCGTCTAGAGGCACAATCGGATACAGGTCCTCCATTAAAACAAGCCTCATGGGAGCATAGTAGCGACTCATGGTGATATTCATTCTGAGAGTGACATGGTCTGTCAGTTCTATACTGTCGTCTGCAGTTTTCTCTCAACACGGCTGCCGATCGATATCAAACTGCAGACTCGGTTCCTGGAAAGTTACGCTGTCTCATCTTGTGTCAAGTATAGGAGTCTACATAGCATGAGCACCAAAATCATACCATCACGATATGGGATGGCTAAAATATTTTTCAGCTATAGGATAGAAGTGCTGTTCAACGAGAGTTGGTATGTCAAGTTGCTTACACATTGATGCCAAGTGGCCCTAACTCCAACTCGGTTTTATGAAACCCATGAAGCGTTCAGTTATCAAGCTAAAATGGAAGTCTTATAGGTCGAAAACCCACATGGACGATTTAGACATTAAAGTAGAAATAACTTTGTGCAAGGCTCCTGAAGCAGTGAGAATGATATGCCGTTTGTGTGCCTTAAGGCCCTTCAGCAGTACTAGAAGAAGAAAAGTATCCTCGAGGTAATGATAATATTTGAGGGTTTAAGTTCTGCGAACGTTGATGACACTATCAGGAACTACCTGAGGGTTTTCTCTCGTCTTTGTTACGTGGATTACCTTTATTCCTTCAGATATTTGAGGATTGGCCAATCACCAGTCTTTGGCAACTTCAACGGCCATAGTTTTCAAGATCTCGATAATTCAGATCCTGCTTGGGCTGGCATTCCTAGACTCTCCCAGGTCTGAAGAAGAGTCCGTGATGTCCAGTGGATGTTCAAACCAGTGGCTATCGTAGATGGTAGGGCTGCGAATGACAAAGGAATCCCTCGTGGGGCTGTTTTTCCTCTGCGCTGAAGCAATTTGAGCATCTTGAGGGTCAGAGTCATCGCGAACCGGCCATCTTTGAGGCAAACGTCGAATCATGCGTTTAGGAAGGAAAACGGTCTCTAAGTGGCCAAGCAATTGATGGAGTCGTTTTGAAAGCGGCGGGAGCTGAGGAGGACCAATCAGCAGAATGAGAAAACATATTTCATGCCTATGTCACCCTCGTCAACATGGACGGGTATTCTCGATAGACCAGGTTCAACCCTAGTATGGTTCCTTCGTGAGCAGTCATCGCATCGTTTTTTTTTTCATTACATCACAGATATTATGAATCTTGTGCGCGGGATTCAGTACAGAGCATTCCAAAATCCAGAGATGTTATTAGATATCTCGTTCAGCGGTCCCACTTCATCGTCATGGAATTATGCGCCAGGAGGAGACTTGAAGCATTTTTGCAAAGATCATGCTGATTTGATCATGTTAAAAACCCGAAACGATTGATATGATTCGTGGTATCGCTTGTTCCAACTTTTGCTCTCAACGTCGTACATATTTGTCATTCGGGTAAGTCTTCAGGAAGTCTTGGGAGTACATAGACCGTGAAATATGAGTATCTGCTGAAAGTGCGCTACGAAATCATCCATTTTGTTCTGTTACGTTGGTTGACCAGGCATTTCACAGCCTAATGTTCGAATAGGACGTATCAAGACATCAGAATCCTTTTTCTCTTCATACATCCTCCAATAAGGCAAAGGAAGCTTTCAGAGATTATGCCAGACCATGCTTCAAACTTTCGAATTTCGGCAAGTCTGCTTGTCAAGGAGCATGGAAAACCGTCAGTAATAGGGGTAACCGCGAATACGGTAAGCGTTTCGACAGTGCTCTTGTTGTACGTTCACCGCTTGCTCACTCTCTTACCTTTTTAGCGACCTCCGAGTGCAGAGAGACGGATGCGATCGACGAATGGGTCTAAAAAATTATGCCACAAACTTCCATTATCTGGGGTTTCGGTTGCTTGTTCAGCGAGATGTTTATCAGAGTAACTCTGAAGAGCGGGGTTGTTGAGGACTACTGGAAGGTCCGCTACGATGAGAACACTACACAGTTTTGGCTGCTTATCTTCCCTAGCACACATGACTCCGAATGCTTTTGCGAACGCCGTGGCCGCATCAAAGCTGTTGATGAATAGTACAAAAAGGCTTTAGCAGAGTATCCCGATGACGATGCACTCTAGAGAGCCAGCAAAGTGATCCTGGACTAGATTCTTCTGCCACATGAAGAGCGCAAAATTCTGCAGAAGGTCGATCTCTGGGAGAAATGGGCTGAACTTGTTTGTCGCATCCATTCTGCCGTTGTCCCCTTTGCCTGCTTCTCCCTCTTAACCAACCCCATTTCCCGTCGCTGTTGCTGCCACCGCTGTCAGCTGAGAATATTCTAACAATGGTTGAGGTCAACGTCTTCAGTGATGGTTCCGGGGTGGTCTGCTCTAATGTGCAAGACCCTATTGACGATTTGGGAGTTTCGTTCCTAGGGCTCTGGCGTATGTCATCCAACGTCAGGTGGGGGATCTCTCGCTGGTTGCAGTGAGCCTTGCCTTTGGTTGATTGTTAACCTCCCTTCAAGCGAGGAACACTGACAGGCTGCCTCTCCTCACCAAGCCCAATCGTTTGGGTGGACTAGCCACTTCCTTGCGAAACAGGTGGCGAAACGGACTGCTTCTGTACGCTAGGCTTATTATTTGTTCCAATTGGCTAGTCTTTTCCTGCTGGAAGATTGATTGACAGGCTGTTTCTCCCTGGGAACCGACCAAGGTGATTTTGTTAATCGGTAGGCCAAGCATGAGGCAATCCGAACTGCAGCTATGCAATTATACGTGCAACTGCCCTCTCAATCATATAAGTAGCTAATAGATTGTGAGCAAGTAAAGGAAGAGATCGACCTGATCCCTGAGGGACTTCCAGTGCTTCAAGTAGCGGGTTGGGTTCAAAATCCCTTCAAATTTTACAACGTATCCAGACTCTCGTTGGAGTACTGCCTGAGTCGTATTTGCGGTAACAGAATACCGATCAATGTTGCATGATCCCACAAGCGAGCAGTCTGACCTGATCAGTCGATCTTAGACATAAGTGCTAACCAAACCAGAGGGAGACTGGAGATGCGAGTACCGGAGCGTCTACCTCCCACGTCAACTGATACCGGCGAGTTTGAGCGGCTAAGTAGCTTTTGATGCGCTTATCTGGAGCACTAACCGATATGATCTGTTCAGGAAGGAAAAACGCAGATATACAATATGTGTTCATGTCCAGATAGGAATTCCGGCTGGCGTGCTGATACTCTTGTCCTGATGCGCATTCGCCACGAGAAGACGGAAATATGTAAACAATATTTTGTTGAGCAGATCATTGGCGTTCCACCAAATAGTCAGTTGTTTGAAGTTTGACTCAGGCTAGACATTCTTGTGTGATCGAATGTTGCAAACATCTGTTAAATTGTACAGAAGTTTGCTATTAAAGTTAGTCGATACACCGAATCCCATTGAACGTATCTACGCTACACGCCAAGCACTATCGTGCGGACATTGGGACTGCAAAAAATCGCTGCTAGACGCGGAGATTGTGATCGGGGCCGGCTTCACTTGAAGAGGCTGAATGAGGGAAGAAACGACGTCATCGTTCCGCGACGCGCTGTGGACAGGCGACGTTTTCAAAACTAATTCCCACCGACCTGGCATGATAAAGAGCCGACCTTTCTCTATGCTCAGGTGGTCTCTGCCCTGAGTCCCCAACTGCCGAGCACTGCCTGCAGACGGCTGGAAGGACTCAATACTTATAAGTAGCACCCGAGCACAAGTGTGTCATCTGTTGTCGGCTGATTGCCCGACTGCTTGTTGACCGCTTGATCCTCGGGTAGATCGGCACCGATCAACATGTGCAGTGCCAAAACGGGGATGGAAGATTAGATAAGTGGACCCACCAAACTGCCAAGCGATCTTGTGAAAGGAGAGTCCCCACAAAAGTGAACCACGCGTCAGAGGAAGGTATGCTGCTAAGGAGGCCTCCGCATCTACCCCTTCCCAGCTCTGTTTCCCGTGTCCTTTTTCTTCAAAACAACAGCAACTTTTCGACGTCGTACCTTTTGCGAAAGTCAATCGTGATCAAATTCAATCATGTCGTACCCGCAACAGCCCAAGTAAGTCGCAGCCGCTGACCTCTCCATAGCCCAATTACGTCAGCCGAGTTCTCGGTCGGCTGTTACCTATTCTCTAGGCTCGCGCGCCTGTCCCTGAAAAAGGGATTGGAGGCTCCTATGCCTTGGGCAAGCCATACACCTGTTCGCCATCAAGCGCCAACCAGATCACGAGCTAATTGACTTTCTTCTTTGCAGCGCGCCGTACTACCCTCCTCCGCAGGGGCAGCCCGGGCCTTATCCTCCTCCCCAGGGCTACGCGCCGGGTCCCTATCCGCCCCAGGGTGGTTACCCTCCTCCGCAAGGTGGTTACCCGCCGCAGGGTCAGATGCAGTATCAGGAGCAGCCACCAGCTAAGGAAGAGAAGAGCCACGGATGCCTGTACACATGGTGAGTCTTCTGCTGATGGAGCGCAGACCGAACCAATGGGCTTGGAGCTTGGAGGGACTTGCGACGCTAACTATGATCTCAGCATCGCTACTATCTGCTGCTGCTGGTTGTGCGGCGAAGCTTGCGAGTGCTGCCTTGAGTGTCTCGACCTCTGCTTCTAAAACGCTAGAGAATTTGAGCCCCGTTAGGTAATACGACTGAGCCACAAACGTCGCGATCTTCGCTTTCGCCGATGTCTAAAGTACTTGATCGGGAGCCTACGAGTCGCACGGGAGAATGGAGCGACGCGCGCGTTGATACATGGTCATTGAAGGGTGGATTGCAGGCAGCGGCGGCTCTGGATGCGACAGTTCTCTAGGGGTCGGGTTAACAAGGATCTGGGAATTTGGGAAGTGAATGCTAGGAGCGCCGAACATTGCGACTCTACGCGGGTCGAGTTTGACGATTTCGTATCTTAATCTTGTCATCTTGCCTTGTCATAATCGTCTGCTGCGTTTCTTTCATAATACCCGACATTTATTTTCCCTGCGTAGATCACTGCCATTTTGGTTGGGATTCGGTCGTGAGGTTTGGCTTCCAGAGGCCCGTTGGCGGTCGCCCACGACGTGATGGCGTGTGGCCTGACGACGGGGCTTGGCGACGCGTGGTAAGCTCTCGCGGCTTCGCAAACGGCGCACTCCTTTTTGGTGTGCTGAGCACGTGACCCAAACAGAAAATCACATGACGCGATCTACGCTCTGCGTTCCGTTGCTCTGGCAATGTCAGGGCTGAGGTTATGCGAGCCCGTCAATATAAATAAAGCTTTTCAAGGGGTTTTTGACTGAGAGTTCTTATCAGGGTTTGCATCCCCAGAACACTATAAGGATTGTCATCATTTGGTGGTTTGGTAATACACGGAGATACCTTGCATGCGTTTGCAGAAAATTGTTGCGTTGGCAACTCAACGGCTTGTGTCCTGTCAGCCCGACTAAGGATCCTTTGGGAGCGACGTTTAGGATCAGATCAGGTAGTCCAAGAGTGGAGCCTAGCTTTGTGTTTATCTTCCATTTGCCAGCATCATTGGTAGGTCGTTCGTTACTTCTCAGAAATTGATCAGCTTGATATTTGCTAAGAGACAAACTGGCAGTGCTTGAAGTTTCTATTACACTTGTTTTCTTGACCTCATCTTCAACGACAATCTCTAATTAATTGACAGACATGGCATGCTATCACGTTTTTACCATCCACAACGCTATACAGGTGCTCAGGCGACAAGTTTCCAGGGCAAGCTGATGCTTTGTTCAAGCTGCTAAAACGCAGATCTAGTGCAGGTTTTGCACGACATACCCGTAGCACGTATCGCCTTTCCCATCACTGTTTTATATAAATTTATGGTCTGTTTTGTTTGTGCTTAACCAAATAGACTATGAATACCAGTCAGAGGTTTTTTTTTTTTTTTTTTTTTTTTTTT
>Ga0065720_1021345_pt1 | contig 10837 bp, 9 predicted proteins | sample Thericmetagenome_FD_59107 | JGI IMG/M metagenome (GOLD analysis project Ga0065720, IMG submission 59107) | Thermophilic microbial communities from the Joint Bioenergy Institute, California, USA of rice/straw/compost enrichment - eDNA_2 v2... | ecosystem: Engineered > Solid waste > Grass >... | reverse complement strand
CCCGCCGGATTTCAAGTACCCACAAAGGGCCGATCGCCTACAAGGCCACCGCCCCTGCGGCCCGATAACCTCAAAACGGTCCGGTCTCCGTACTGGCTGCTGCCCAAACCTGACACAATCCGCTGTGCCGCAGCCCAGAGTGGCTGTAAGAACGTTGATGGGACAGCTTTCGCTCAACTTATCGAATGACGATGGTACAGATGTCACCAATGACAGCATCATGTGTGTAGGTCGGGTAGGGCGATTGGTGACATCTGCCTTGCCTTTATATGATTTACTCCCATTGGATTCCGTTTTGTTCTCCAAAAAGTGATCGTGGATAGTTTTACAGTCCCTGTCTGGTCCAGGTCACTTACGGAATAAACCTCCACATGTCATCCCTCCGGCTTACGGATTACCTAAGTAAACGTAGCGTAGGATCGAGCTCAACATCGCTAGTTGCTACCAGCCGCAGGCCAAGGCATCCAATGAAACAAGCACGCGACGGCAGGCAGTGGAACGACGGACAAAAACGCAACTCCTGCCACCGCAGGCTCTGAAACAAACCCCGGAATGCAGAGCCAAACTCCTCTCGGTGTGGCTTGCAGCTCTTACTCGCGGGGAGAGCAGCAGGGACAAATGCCCGAAATCATTGCCCAAAGTCTTCCCCAGAACTTCCAGTAGGATAGATCATAGGTCACCTGTCCCAGGGCCGGCTGGCCGACTGGTCATGGCCCAAAGCAGACCGGGCAAGACTGCAATGAAGGATTCCCTCAAGCGTAGGATGACAACGTCGTATGCAGGTAGCATGCCATGGCCGGGTGCAACGCCCCAGGCACCACGCAAACTGCGTCTCTTACTAGGCACTCGCACGTTCACGGCCACATTCATGACACCACGCCATGCCATCTCTTCCCGCGGAGAGTAGCATTCTTCATCACTCAGGCTCGGGGGCCCCAGAGGAGCGGAAACCGGAGGGGCTGTGCTGCGCTTTATACTTGACAATGAAAACCATCTGCAGATATGAAACAAGCCGAGAAGTAGCTGGCTGGCGAAGCCAAAGCAGTTTTGATCCTATTCTCTTCTTCCCAAAAATTTCCCTTCTCCCCCTTCTTTCCCCCCCCTATTCCCCTTTCCCTTGCTCACTCCTTTAGCTGGCGATCTTGGGGGCGAGTCAGACCGAACAGATCTTCCTGCAGGTGCCTTAACAACGCCTTAACAGATCACAAAAAATAGCATACTGCGCCGCCGAGCTGCAAAAGATCCCCATCTCATGTCAATGCATGTGTGCCCCTCCTCGGCTTCAAGCACCCTTGCTATTGTCGACAAATTCATGCACACATACACGCGAATTCTATCCCGGCTGCTGCGAATCTGAATCTACCTACCCCAGCCGCGCTGCTTCAATGAGGAAAAGCAAACACCTGCAGCCACTGAATTGAATTGGCCTGCATTGCATTGAGCGAAGATCCTAACCTAACTTGGTTCTCAGCGTTCTGTTTTGCAAAACCGCTTTTCCTCAACGAAACATCTGATTCAACCAACTTTGCTTCACCTCCCACCTTAACCTGACCTGACCTCACTCTTCGGCTCAACAAAACCCAATCACCGCGCTTTACGGACAACCGATAAGCGCTGGCCGGTTGGTTGATTGACCGACAATCGCTCAACCGAGTCATGAAGCTCCAGAAGATTCTCCTGCCCTTAGTCGCCATTTCGGCGCATGGAGCCGGTGTTGCGGCGGCGGCGCAGATCAGTGCGACTCCGGCCACATCATCATCACTGTCAATTGTCTGTTCTCAATTCCCCAGCTCGGTCGTTTCGGCTCAATTGGCTGACCGCCTACGACAGCCCGACCCAACCCCGGCAGCGAAGCTTAACCCCTCCCATGTTACGCTCCTCGCTCCACGGCAACGGACTTCCTCATCCACTTCAAGTTCGACCCGTCCGATTAGAGTAGCCACGAGCACAACAACCAGCACCAGCAGTCGTCGAACGACCACCTCGTCGAGTAGAACTACTTCGACGACCTCCCAACGCACAACAACTACCCGTACCACTCGCTCATCAACCCGCACTTCGTCAACCCTCACGACCAGAACAACCAGCCGTTCCACAAGCACCTCAACCTCAACCGACGACGACGACGATACCAGAACCAGCACCTCCACCGACTCATCAACCTCAACCGAACCCTCCTCCACAACCCCCACTCCCACTCCCCCAACCATAACCCCTCCCCCTCCAACCAAAACCCCCTCCTCCGGTGAAGGCCTCAACACCAGCACAGGCGGCCTCTCCCCCGGTGCCGCCGCCGGCATCACAGCAGGCGCAGTCGCCGGTCTCGCAGCCATCATCGCAGTTGTGTTCTTGCTGTGGCGGAGGAAGCAAGGCGGGTTGCGAGGGGCGTTGGTGACGGCGGATTATCCGAGCGGGATGAACATGTCTCCGATGAATGCCGGTCCTTCGAGCGGTCCGAGAAGTGGAGGTGGGGGCGCTACTGCTGGGAATGAAATCGTGCCGATGGAGATGGGGGATGGTGGAGTGAACCAGGCAGGTGGTCAGGAGGGTATGATGATGCAAAATGGAACTGGGATGGGCATGCGAGGAGGAGGCAAGGAAAGTTTTTCTACCACCAGCACCGAAGAAACCCCCATCGCCGGTAACGGTTATGGAATCTCACCCTACGTGATGCCCCCCGCAAGCATGATGCCCCCCGAGCCCGGGTACACCCAACTAGTGCCTCCACCAGCCTCGCAGCAGCACTTGGCGCCCCAGCGCTGGGAATCAACCGTCTCCCGCCCCGTAAGCGACATGACAACCAACTCAACCACCGGCCCGACCTTGAACGAGCCCTCCCTCCCCGTCTCGCCGCTCTCACCCCCCTACTACGCCAACACATTGCCTGCTCCCGCGCCTGCTGCTATGGGAGGAGGGTATCAATCCCCCTACCAACCACCGCAACCGCAGAGACAGTACTCAGCCTACACTCCGCAAATCACCCTCACCCATGACCAAGAACAAGGAGAACAAGCCCCCCGGACAAGCGAGGAGTTCTCGTCGTCACAGCCTCTGCCAAAAACACGTCACCCCATCGATCTGGGTAACAGCCCGACCATCCCGACATTCTTGATCCCCGGCGGTGACAGGGCAAGGGCACTGAGCTTTGCCAGCGTGATGAGTGCGGGCAGTAGCGGTGGACAGGGTTATGGGCAGCGTTCGGCGGAGGTGATTGGGTCAGGTCCAAACCCGGGGAGGGCGGCGATTGTGCCCGTTGCGGAGGAGGAGCTGAAGCCGGCACAAAAGGGGGGGGGCGAACGTGATCCCCAGTTGCAGTGAGCAGAACCGAAGCAAATAGCTAAAAGTGACTGCCAGCGGATGTGAGCTGCTGCCGGAGTGAAGGGCACGGAGTGACCGTCAGCCGTGAGCAGCCATAGCAGGAGGCGAGAGTGACACCGGCTGTCGTGAGCAAAGCCGGCATAGGGGGTCAAAAGTGACCCTCAACTGTGAGCATCAAAATGTGAGCGGACGGTCGACTTTCCACATTTTTTTTCTGATGTATCGAAAAAATGCCGGGCGCCAATTAAACCTCACTCCAGTTTATATCAAACAACCCGGCAATCCACGAGTCTGGATCGTCTGGCTGGAAGAAGGTCACATTAAGCCCATTCGCACCGCCGTCCATGAACACCTCCGGCTGCTGCTGCTGTTGCTGTTGCTGCTGTTGCTGCTGTTGTTGCTGCTGCTGCTGCTGCTGCTGCTGCTGCTGCGGGTTAACGCCAAGGCCGACCGGCACACCGCTGGGGTTCGGGGGCATGCCTAGGTTGCGAGGTTGCTGCGCAGCATCGAGCTCAGCAAGCCAATTGCTTTTCATTGTCCTCAGCATTCGCGAGAACTTCGTAAATGTGTCTTCTTCAACCGTCGGCCCGGCCACCAACCGTCGCTGGGCGGCGACCTCGTCAAAGCCTTTTTTGAGCTGATCACAGATTGCAAATAAATCGATTCGGGAACGAACAGCACGGCGGTCCCAGGCCGGATCGTCGTATATCGACAGGCGGTACAGTGCCAGCAGGCAGTGTGATAGCTGGCACCAATAGCTGAAGGTCATGCCAACGTACACGAAGGTCGGGATGGAAAAGTGCCGGTCAAACCAGTCTTTGACTGCGCACAGGGAACCCTGCATGGCCTCGTACCGCTGGAGATCCGACATCGTTCCGTTGGTTGGGCCTTTGCCTATTTTACCGAGTGTGGCTTCGTAAATGGCTAGCTCGGCGTATGAGATGTGACTTAAGACGGTATCTGGGGGAAGAAAAAGTTAGAAATGGAGCGGAGATACCCTAGTGCTTTTAATAATGAACGAGTTTGAATGTCTTACCATTTTGACGCAAATGATCTGGGAGATGAAGTCTGATGTTTTGCAGCTGTGTCCTGAGAGCATCTGAGATAAAGGTCGACAGCGTGCCATCCCGGGATTGAGTTATCGCTTGAGTGACCTGTTCGATTACCAGTTGAACCTTCACCTGAGCAACCAACAGGTCATCCCCGTCCCATTCCCGTTGCTCAGACAGGATCTGAAGGCAGTCATCCATGTGTGGTGTCCAGTTAAGCGCATCCAAACGTTTGATGGACTGAGAAATTCTGCACAAAATGTCAGTTACGATTGACTGAACAGCGGAAGAGAGGTGAAACTGACTGTGAAGTGATAAAAAAGCAAGCAAGGACGGCTCGCCGCTCAGTAAGGGACTTCTCGCGGGGCGTCGGATGAAACGATGTTCTGAGGCACGTTGCGATATAAGGCTCAGAGGGAACCTTGTTGAGGCTCAGGTCAAAAACAAGAGACTTGGCAAGGGAAGCCAGCACTGAGAGAATAGGCTTCTCTTTACGAAGGTGATAATGAACCCTTTTGGTACAGGCTATTAGCTGTAAATACTCAGATTTGGTAGGTAGTGGTTACTCACCAACCCATAACAACAAGAAGACCGAGAAGAAAGTCAAGATTCTTTTCATGTTCAACAATCATCTTTTGAGCCAGAAACTTCTTTGTGGCCTCGCACATAAGCAGTCTCTGGTCCACATTCTGGCAAGTGGCCGTCATGATGCTGAACCACAGGAAAGGCCATTCTTCCCTGAGTCTTTCCGGTGTCTCTGTCTCAGGGATGTAGATGAATGGCAAGAAGATGAGCATATACTTCCGAAAAGTCATGAGACGCTCAGCTGCCTCAGCTGGGGTTGGCTGGTAGACAGAGGCTAGCATATTTGCAGGCTCTGGCTGGGGGACTGGCATGTGTGGAGTCACACCCGTAACGTTATACTGAGCTTCAAAAGAAGGATTCCGAGGCGTTGGGATCGGTCGAGGATTACTTTGAGCATAGTCGGTATGCATAAGGTAAGCAGGACCAGTGGTTGTTGGTTGGGGCGAGCTCGCCGCAGTCTGGGTCGCGCTGGACTGGCTGCCCAAGGTGCTCGCGGCAGGGACCTGACATGCTATTGCTCCAGATGCAGTTTTGTCAACCGGGGCATGCTGTTGCCGGATGAGTTCGGCCAAATTCTCAAGCTTGGCTTCGAGCTGAGCAGCCCGAGAGACATGAGACCGTTTGGCATTGTTGCGCTTCCGGACAGAAACTGAAGGCACACATTCCTTCTTCAATCGATGACACCTGAAGACCAGTCAACAACAGTCATCGAGAATCAGCGAAGACGTCTTCGAGCACGGGGAACAAGGATGATGGGGAAGTGGGGTTCTCTTTCGGATACCCGTCCCGGCGGCGGAGTGGAAGAGGATCCCCGGCTCCGGTGCCGAGAGTCTGGGCAACGCAAGCACGGCGGGTTGGCTCGGGCTTAGCTAGTGATCTGACATGCAACGCTCACTAGATGTGGTTGGTGGACAATGTCACGGTGTGATGAGGGCGCCGCAAACCCAATCCAATGGAATTAGTTTCTTTTGCTGGGGAAAGAGATGGTGTTATGGGGTAACAGCATGACAAAAACAGCATGAGATATCGCAAGTGTAAGCGGGAATATAAGAGCAAAACCAGATCTCGCCTACCTCTCACAGTCAGGTCCATCACTCCTGTAGATACACCGACACTTTGCACGAGCACAATTCGTGCATGCCCTGCCATAGGGGGCTGGAATGCCTCCAGATGGCGTCGTCGTCGCGTTTGCCGCGCCCATGGTTTTGTCTGCGCCCATCACAGCTCGCTGGCAACCATCCGAGCTGGCCGAGGGTTAGGGTTTGTCCAACACAACAACGATCTCGAAGCGAGGTTTGGTGATGCCGTGAGGCGTGAACCGACGACGACAGCCGAGCAGACGGCTGCAAGTAGGCTTGGAGCTCCTTGCAGAAAGTCGATCAGCGGGCCGAGCCAAGGTCGGGAAAGAAACGCTGGCACTGGATGGCTAGGATGGCCGAATCTGGTCTAACGTCAGCCGCAGCAGCGGGTGAAAGTGCTGGCGTCTTGAAATCCACCCGTCGGGATTGACGTCGAGTTCTGTCAATTAGAGGAAAAGGGGGGATGCAATGAACCACAGGCGTCGTCGTCAAAGCGGGCCCCGAGGAAAACCCGATTGCCGAAATCCGGCGATCTGGAAATTTTTCTGTCAAAAAACAGGGTTAGGGTTTGGTGCCTCTGCCAAGACGCTTCTGACAACCTTGTCGTGGAACACTCCGCTGTCTCAACCTCTCAACCTCATCACCAACCTTGACGCCGTCGTTGATGGCTTCACAGTGTTACCCCCGCCTCGAGGTTTGGGATAAGATAGAAACCAACATTTGTGTATACTCTGAAAGCAACATCAGATGTCATGCGTACCGTCACTGTTCCATTGAAATGCTTGGATTTTTTGAAGCCTGAGGTAGCAGAACAAGACAAAACCTATACAATCACTCATCAACGAATAAAAAATCGGAAATTGTGGCCGTTTATATGGAATTTAATCACAATGAGCAAGTCTCGAAGCAAGCAGAGAGGGTGTTTTGGTGCTAAGCTGGAGGTAAATCATGAGATGAAAGCTGAGGCCAGTTGTCTTGAGCGTCATACCCCGTTCCTGATTAACGGGCAGGCTCGCACCTTCCTGGCGGCCACCAACTCAAAAATTGACAGGCCCCAAAACTGAAAACATTACACTTCTCGGCTCACGTCACCTCAGTTTCACCTCGGTCTCTTCAGTTGGACGCCGACTTGTTCAGCAGCCAACATGGCAGCCTCACAGCACTCAACGCCACGTTTGGGGTCCTCCTCTTCCTCCGTCTACCGGCCTAGCGATGGCGACTCCTCGCCCGTCTACTCGCTTGGTAGTATAGGCATCACGGTCCCCTCCTCCCCCGTCTTCCGGCCCTTTGATGCTGGCACGGATGGTGATTCGGAGATTATCGAGCTCCAGACTGTCCCTCTGCAGGATCCGACTCCCGCTCCTCTCAATACTGAGCCTGACATTGGCAGAGATGGAGCGGCCAGTATTCGCGACGAATCGCCGTCTCCTCCCTATGCCATGGGTTTCAAGCTGTTTGCGATGCTCGCGTCCATTACCACGGCTATTTTCCTGATGATGTTGGACACTTCGATCATCTCTACGGCTGTAAGTCGACTTTCGGCGGAAAATCGCTTTTCGGATCGAGACATTTACATTTCACTTAGGTCCCACGCATCACGGACGAGTTCCATTCGGTCGACGATGTGGGCTGGTACGCCAGTATTTACTCGCTCGCCAGCTCGGCTTTCCAACCGATCACTGGTCGCATCTATAGCAAGTTCAACATCAAGTATTCCTTCTTGGCCTTCTTTGCGATCTTCGAGGCAGGCTCACTCATCTGCGGCACTTCAATCTCGTCTGGGATGTTCATCATCGGTCGCGCCGTCGCTGGTGCCGGCAGTTCTGGGTTCATCAACGGGGCTGTTACCATCCTGGCTGCTACTGTGCCTCTGGAGAAACGCCCTTCGCTCACCGGCATCATGATGGGTTTCTCGCAGTTAGGTATTGTCCTAGGCCCTCTGGTTGGCGGTGCTTTCACCTCCTACACCACCTGGCGCTGGTGCTTCTACGTCAATCTCCCTGTCGGCGCGATCGTGGCCATTGGTCTGATGTTGGTTGACATCCCCGACCTGGTTACCAAGCCTAAGCCCTTCGATGTGCTTCGCCGGCTCCATGTCGAGCTCGATCTCGTCGGTTTCACACTCATCGCCCCAGCTGCCGTTATGCTTCTCCTTGCGACTCAGTGGGGGGGAGATCCGTACGCGTGGAACTCGCCGACCATCATTGGCCTCTTCTGCGGTGCTGGAGCTTCTGCTGTCGTCTGGTTCGTTTGGAATTTCTACCATGGCGAGGATGCCTTGATTCCAATGTCTATTCTCCGGATCAACGCTACCTGGTCTTCGGCCTTCACACAGGGTTTCCTTCTGACCGGTGTGTACTGTGCCTCCTTCTACCTCCCGATGTACTTCCAGGCCGTCAAGGGCGTTGTCCCCATGATGAGCGGTGTCTACCTTATTGCCAGCATCGGTAGTCAGCTTTTGTCGGCTGTGGTAGCAGGCATGCTAGGTAAGTGGCTTATACTTCAAGTTTTTTTTTTCTCGACACATGCTAACTGTTACCATAGTTGAGCGTACCGGTTATGTTATTCCTTACGCAATGCTGTCTGGAATCATCGGCTCGGTTTCCAATGGTTTGTATTCCACGTTCAAGCCAGACACCGCAACTTCCAAATGGGTCGGTTACCAGGTTCTCAACGGCGTCGGCCGTGGTTTTGGCATGCAGATGGTAAGGACTCCCATTCGCCTACCAGCGCTTCATATACTCATCGATCCAGCCTGTCCTCGCCGTTCAAGCCGCACTTAGGCCCCCGCAGATCCCCATCGGTCTGTCGGTCGTCTCCTTCATCCAGTCTCTCTGCGTGGCCATAGCGCTCGCCGTCTCCGGTACGATCTTCGACCTTACCCTGGTCCATGACCTGACCCAACGTGCTCCGGATGTCGACCCCAATTCCATCCTGGATGCTGGTGCCACCAACTTCCGGAGCATTGTCGCCCCGAAAGATCTGCCGGTCGTCCTGCAGTCCTACAATATCGCCATCAGCCACGTCTTCTACATGGCCGCTGGTATCACCGGTCTGGCCGTATTTACGTCGCTGTTTATGGGTTGGATTGATATCCGCAAGACGCATGGCAGTCTGTCTGCCAATGGTCCCCGTACTGGTGATGATGCTGCTGGAGGCAATGGCCAGCAAGCTCAGCAGCAGCATGTAGATGGTCCTAAGCACGATGCTTAAGCATCAGGCTCGAGTTGTTGATATCGCAGGAAAGTGAGGTATGTACCGAACCGTGCTTGTGTGCTTCGCTTATGGCTAGGGTGGTGCTGGGAATAGATGGCGAGCTTTCGGTGTAGGCGTTGGGACGGGATACGGGTATACCTGGGAGTGGAGTTGTGCTCATTTTGATGAGTGGTAAGCGTTTGTGTGTGGTAGCCTTTGGCTGCCATAGTCCACAGGTGGTGATTTCTGGTCGCCACAGTCCATAGGCCTTTGACCCCTCCGAGGTCATGTATGTATTCTAGGTATATGGGAAGCGTCAGCATGGTTAATAAAACATCATTGCAGTTTCTTAGGACAATGGCCGTGGTAATTTGACCAGGTAGGCTGATGGCTTTACTGGTCTTCTGTGCTTGGTAACCAGCTTAAGTGGAATGACGGAGAAGTTTGGGTTAGAATCTTTTGAAGCTCTATGTAAGCGGTTGTAAAGGTCGAATGCTACAAAGTCGATGGAGGGGAGCCTAGGTGAACACAATCTGCTTCCCCAAACACAAGTACCTTGTATATCGAAATGCTGTTTCTCAATGATGTCAAGAGGGTAGAAAACAGAGAACACCAGAACATGGAGTTGCCGTTGCATAAAGAAACAAAAGAGCCAATGGTTAATATGCAAGACTCATCCATCAAACATTGCTCAAAACGACTTGGAAAAATGGCAAGGGTTACAGATGTTTCTTGCTCCAGGCTTGCCGTACGTTCAAAAAGGGTGCTAACCACATTATCCAAAGGCAGTCGAGTGGACAAGTGCCACTTTCACCATTGCAGTCGATGAAAATCCAGCTAAAACAGCGTAAAATCACAAACACAGCATTTCTCCAGCTACCAAAGCCACTTTTCTTCTCCATGTCGCGACTCGTCGGCCACGATCACAGCGAAAAAAAAAAATTGGTAGCGTCTCTTTGAGTAGCGTGTCATCCTTAGTGCAGGGGCCATGCTAATCTTCTCTGTATCGTTTCAAATTGACCAAATGCCCCGAAGGGCGAGGAAAGAAAGAAGGAAAATGTCTCAAAAACCTGGAGGATGAGATAGATTTTATAGTTGGAAACCTTGATCCGTGCACATTTGCATTCTGCACGCGCTCACAGCCACAGTTGGGACCTTGGGGACAAGGTTGTGGCAAGCCACGTCATCTTCGCTTATGTCACGTGACTGTATAAGCATGGCGGTGGTCGGCGGTGGTCGGCTGTGGCGGTGCTAATTGATTGCGGGTCCAACGCTGCGGCGAGGATGGTATCGAACGTGACGTCCTCATCAGGGTCCTCACCAGCGCCTTTGTCACGCTTCGTTCAGCAGGCAACACTCTCTGCTTGCATATACACCATGGCACGAATACGGATTTCATTTGCATTTTTCCTCTGCGCTATCCTCTCCCTAGCAACTCTTGCCAGCGCATGTGAGTCAACGACCCATCACACCTCCGCTCCATTCCCAACACACATGCTAACTAACCCTCATTGATAGCCGTCCCAACCTTCTGCAAATGTACCTGCTTCAAAAATAGCACCATCATCCCCCTCGGCCCTCAAAAACCGAACCAACCACCTCCTCAACCCC
>Ga0065720_1004378_pt1 | contig 10837 bp, 8 predicted proteins | sample Thericmetagenome_FD_59107 | JGI IMG/M metagenome (GOLD analysis project Ga0065720, IMG submission 59107) | Thermophilic microbial communities from the Joint Bioenergy Institute, California, USA of rice/straw/compost enrichment - eDNA_2 v2... | ecosystem: Engineered > Solid waste > Grass >... | reverse complement strand
CCGCCGCTCGGCGGGCGCGCCAGTCCGGCGCCCGTCCGTTCGTGTGGTCGTGGCTGGATACGTCGATGCCGTTGATGTCATAGCCGGGCGGCGGTGGCGCGGTCGGCACGGTCCGGGCGGCCAGCCGCAGTTCGGTCGGCATCCCGGCCCCGGGGTAGCCGTTGTTGTCATCGGTGGGGCGGTGGCCTGACGTCGCCAGGCTCACGGTCGCGTAGGCGACGGCCGCCGCGAAGACCGCGACGATCGTGGCGCCCACGGCGACCCGGGACGGACGGAACTTGCTGATACCTTGCTCACCCACGGCCCGAGACTAACCACGACCACCAAGGTGATGATCTTGAGAGGGTGGGCGTACGGCCGCGCACCAGGGGTGACAGATCAGGCGGAATGCGGACGTCTCGCCCCGTCGCACGGCCTCCCACGCTCAGCCGAGTCGGGGATGCGTCGCCCCTGCGTCGGGTATCGAACCGAAGGACCGTCGATATTTTCCTCCGGCGGCCCGCTCGGTCCGACGCTGCGTGCGCACGCCGGCTGCGACGCTCGCTGGAGAATCCGGTCGCCGACCGTCGTCGGCCGGCGACCTCATAAAGGAATTCGGGCGGCTGGGCGGGGGCAATTGCTGTCACCCGCGGCGTGCTCGGTCCGCGGCGGGCGCGCATGCTCACGGCGGTGGTGCCACACCGCCGTGAATTTCCTGTGAATCAAGGACCGAGAGGCAGGCCTCCTGCGTCATCTCGCGGTCACTGACCGTTGCCCGTTGTGAATGCGGATGGGGTAGTCCGAAGGGTGGGTGGACATTTAGGATCGCGCCTATGGGCCGTCGGGGCATCGGACAGCGAATCCGGACTATTGCCACGACGTGGTCGCGGCGTCTCCGAGTGGCTGGCCTTTTGGTGCTGTCCGTCGTGCTCGTGCTCGTCGTTCCGTCGACCGCATCGGCCGATTCGGACTGGGTGGCGCCGGTCAACGCCCCGATCTGGGGCGGGTTCAAGGAGCCGGCCTATCACCACGGGGTCGACCTCGGCGCGGCCAGGTACGTCCCGATTCGGGCGGCTTCAGCCGGCACGGTCATCGTCAAGAAGTGCAACGCCTCGCTGAACGGCCAGCCGTACTCCTGCGACATCGACGGCTCTCCGCAGGTACTGGGCTGTGGCTGGTACGTCGACATCGCCCACGCGGGCGGCATCGTGACGCGGTACTGCCACATGGTCTCGGAGCCCCTGGTGAACGTCGGGTACAAGGTCGAGACCGGCCAGCGCCTCGGCTACGTCGGCTCGTCGGGCAACTCGTCGGCGCCGCACCTGCACTTCGAGGTGCACATCGTGGCCGAGGGCGACTACGCCCACAACGGCAACGCCGTCGACCCGGTGCCGTTCATGGCCAAGCGCGGCGCCCACCTGGGCGTCGGCAAGGACAAGCCGGAACCGCCCGGGTCCGCCGAGGCGGAGCCCGCGCCACCCCCACCGCCCCCGGCCAACGGGCGGGTGGACCTCGACGGCGACGGCCGGACCGATCGCGTGGTCTGGCGCCCGAGCGAGGGCCAGTGGTACGCCAGCCTCGCCAGCGGTGAGGAGTCGGGGCCGGTCGCGCTCGGCGAGGCCGGTGACGTACCGGTCGTGGCCGACTACGACGGCGATGGCCGGGACGACCTCGCGGTATGGCGGCCGGCCGACGGCCGGTGGCTGATCCAGACCTCGTCCGGGGCGCCGGTCAGCGACGTCACGCTGGGCGAGCCCGGCGACCTTCCGGTGCCGGCCGACTACGACGGCGACGGTCGGGCCGAGCCCGCGGTGTGGCGCCCGTACAACGGTCAGTGGCTCGTCCACCGGGGCGACGACGCGGACGCCGCAGCCGAGCCGGTCGTGCTCGGCGAGGCGGGCGACCTTCCGGTGCCGGCCGACTACGACGGCGATGGCCGGGCGGACCCGGCGGTGTGGCGGCCGGCCGACGGCCGGTGGACCGTGCGGCCATCGGTGGCCGACGCCCAACTGCCCGAGGTGCACCTCGGGGCCGAGGGCGACATCCCGGTGCCGGGTGACTTCGACGGCGACAGCAAGGCCGACTTCAGCGTGTGGCGGCCGCACCTGGGCGTCTGGCTGGTGGTGAGCTCCGGCGGCACCCCGGCCGAGCCGATCGCGGTCGGCGTCGCCGGTGACGTGCCGGTGGTGGGCGACTACGACGGCGACCAGAAGGACGATCTGGCGTTGTGGCGGCCGGCCGACGGCCAGTGGCTCATCCTGCTCTCCTCGGGTGAGCGGTTGACCGCGGGCGAGCCCGGCACGGGCATCGTGTTCGGCATCGAGGGCGACCTGCCCGCCAACCGTCCACTGTGGCTGGACGCGAACGGGCAGCCGCCGGGGGTGACCGAAACCCTGCTCCGGGAGCGCCTCCGCGGCCGCCAGGCCGGGCTGACCACCGTTACCGGTCAGTCGGCTGGCACCGATCAGTCGGCTGGCAGTGATCCGTCGACCGGCATCGATCAGTCGGCCACGGGGCGACCGGCGGCCGGGTGAGCCCGCGCACGAGCAGGTCGCGCCACCACCTACGATGCCGGTCATGTCCCCGAGACTGGTCAACTGGGCCGGCAACATCGAGTTCCAGGCCGTACGGCTGGCACAGCCCACCTCGCTGGACGAACTGCGGGAGCTGGTGGTGTCCAGCGACCGGGTCCGTGTCCTCGGTACCGGTCACTCGTTCAATACGCTGGCCGACACGACCGGCACCCTGGTCCGGCTCGACCGCATGCCGGCGTCGGTGACGATCGATGAGTCGAGCGCGACCGCGACGGTGCCGGCCGGCGCCCGGTACGCCGAGGTGGCGGCCGAGCTGCACCAGGCCGGCTTCGCGCTGGCGAACCTGGCCTCGCTCCCGCACATCACCGTGGCCGGCGCGGTGGCGACCGGCACGCACGGCTCGGGCGACCGGTCCCGGAACCTCGCCGACGCGGTCGTGGGTGTGGAGTTCGTCGATGCCTCGGGGGAGGTGCGGCATCTGTCGGTCGGGGACGCGGACTTTCCGGGCGCCGTGGTGTCGCTCGGGGCGCTCGGCGTCGTCACCCGGCTCACCCTCCGCATCGAGCCATCGTTCACCGTCGCCCAGGAGGTACGGCTCGACGTCCCGCTGGACGCGATCGCCGGCGCGTGGGACGAGGTGTTCGGCGCGGCGTACTCGGTGAGCGCCTTCACGGACTACGCCAGCGGAACCGCCCGGGTGTGGCTCAAGCGGCGCATGGACATGCCTGCTCCCGCGTGGTCGGGCGGGCGGCCGGCCGACGCTCCGGTGCACCCGGTGCCCGGGGTCGATCCGGTGGCCTGCACAACGCAGCTGGGCGTGCCTGGACCGTGGCACGAGCGCCTGCCGCACTTCCGGCCCGATCTCGTGCCCAGCGCCGGCGACGAGCTCCAGTCGGAGTACTTCGTCGCCCGCGCCGACGCCCCGGCCGCGCTCGCCGCCCTGCAGGGCATCGGCGCCCGCGTAGCCGCGGTGCTGCACACCGCCGAGATCCGCACGATCGCCGCCGACGAGATGTGGCTGAGCCCGGCGTACGGCCGCGACTCGGTCGGGTTCCACTTCACCTGGATCAGCGACGCCGCCGCGGTGCTGCCCGTGGTCAGCCTCGTCGAGGAGGTGCTGCTGCCGCTGGGGGCGCGGCCCCACTGGGGCAAGGTGTGGCGCGCCGACCCGGCCACGGTCGTCGCCCGCTATCCGCGCGCGGCCGACTTCGCGGCCCTGCGCCAGCGCCTCGACCCGACCGGCAAGTTCGCCAACGCGTACACGACGGCGCTGTTCGGCTGACGCCGGCGGCCCGCTTCGGCTGACGCTGGCGGCCCGCTTCGGCTGACGCCGGCGCCCCACTGGCGGACGTGGTCGGTCAGGCGTCTGTCCACAGAGGACTCGACGCGATCCGTTCGTGGTCGGCCGGGTGGCCGGGGCGCTACTCGTCGGTGCGGCGTTCCCGCCACAGGCGGCGGGTGTGCTGGCCGAGCTTCTGCATCCGTTCGGTGGCCCGCTCGCCGACCTCCCGGACTCGCTCCGCCGTGCCGGCGCCGATCTGCCGCGCTCGCTCCGCCCCGGTCGCGGCCAACGCCTGCGCCGCCGTGGCGGTCTCGGAGTCGAGCACCTGGCGGGCGGGGGTGCTGCGGGCCAGGGCCTGTGCGCCCTGCCGGGTCAGGTCGCCCGTGACCGCGGCGGCGTCCGAGATGGCCCGGCCGGCGGCCAGGGCCCGGCGCCCGGCGGCGGTCGTGACCTCGGCGGCGGCCCGGGTCGCGGTGACCGCCAGGGCCGAGCCTTGGCGCCCCACCAGGGCGGCGCCGGCCGCGATCCCGTGGGCGGCCGCGGCATAGATGGAGGTGCGTACCACCGTGGTCTTCACGAGACGGTCGATGAGCGTCCGGCGACGCCGGCCGAGCACCGCCAGGGCGTTGAGCCAGAACAGGACCACGGCCGCGCCCCAGAGCAGGAGACCTACCCGGAACAGCCCGAGGAGCATCACCACCAGCGCGACGCTGACCAGGCCGGTCTCAGTGACCGTGGTCAGGGCGGCCCGCGCCACGGCCCGGCGAAATCTGATCCGGTCCTGCGTCGCGGTCGAATCGACCCGAATATCGGCGATCAACATGCCGATGGTGCGACCGCGCCACCCGAGTGCGGTTGCGTGGTAGAGGAATTGCATCAGCGGAACGGTCAGCAGGGCCAGGATCACGGGCAGGATGAAAGTCAGCCACTCCCGCGCCGCCGCCTCGCCGAGCGTCAGGGCCCCGTTGCTGGTGAACAGATGCACGACCCGCGACCATCCCACCTCGGCGGCCACCGCGCCGAGGAACGCCGGCAGAGTCTGGATCGTCAGCGACACCGTCACCGCGACCACGGCGACGCCGGGCAGCATCACGATGAGGTAATCGGCGCCCCAGGCCCATGTCCGGCGAAAGCGGCCGCTGGGCTCGCGCAGCCGATGGTCGGACGGCACCGCCGCCGGGGTCGGCTCACCGACCGGGGCAAGCTCCCGATCCGGCACCGGCTCGGCCGGCGTTCGGGCGGCCGGCACGGCGTGCGCCGGCGCTCGGACCGCCGGCATTGTCTCCGCGGACATTGCCGCCCCTGATACCGTGCCCGCTGTTTCCGCGGACAGGGCACCGGCCGCTTTTGCGTCTCCCGGCATCGCTTCCATTGACGCCTCCTGAAAAAGTCCGCGCCAATCCTATGGAATGTCCGCTAACCGCGCGTTCTCGAATAGCATGATCACCGCCGTGAATTGTGAAATTGTTTCTACCGAAACCGCGCCGATCGTGTTGCTTCTGGCATGGCTGCCCGCGGGGAAGGCGGGCGCGCCGGTCAGACCGCCGGGGCGACGTGGCCGCGGGCGAGGGCGTCGACCCGGCGCAGGGCGTCGGGGAGCCGGTACGGCCCGGCCATCGACGTCACGATGCGTACAGCCTGCTCGATCGGTAGCCCGCACGCCGTCACGAAGAGCGGTCGCGTGGCCGCGCCCCGCCGGACCGCCACGGCGTGGCTGGCCGTGTGGAAGGACGTCTTCGCCACGCCGACCACCGGGATGCCCGTCGCCGCGTGGACGTGGCGGCCGAGGCCGGGGCGACCGGTCGGGTCGAGGTCGCAGTAGCCGTCGACCACGAGCAGGCGCAGTGGGGGCGCCCCGGCCAGGACGGCCTGGATCGCCGGGAGCTCGCGGGTGTAGAAGCGGCCCGGCTGGTACGCCGCCACGGTGTCCAGCCATGCCACCCGCTCGCCGGCGATTCGGCCGAACGTCGGATCGTCGGCGAGGACGAGCGCCGCCCGCGCACCCCCGTCGGCCGGGTAGTGCACGTCCACCGCCCCGACCAGCCGTTCCACAGTAGACACTCCGTGAGCGTAGCCCAGCGGCGCCCCGAGCGGACGCCGGCACCGGGCGGCGAGCGTGTGCCGGCACCGGGGTTCTCCGGGAACCCGGCACCAGATGCGTGACCCGGCGCCTCGCGCACCGACCGCCCGACGCATCGCGGCGGCCGAGCGGACTCTCGCTCGGCTGCGGGGTATGCCCGAGCAGGCGGACACCCTGGTCGCGCGGGCCGCCACGGTGCTCGTGCGGCGGCTCCTGCCGGCCGGGTGGGTGGACGCCCGCTCGTCCGGGTAGCTGACGGTGGCCCGTGAGCGTCCCCGGGGCGGCTACCGTCGGGTGTGGCGGCGCCGACGATGCGACGGCGGTCGACGCTGAGGCGATCGGGTACCGTCGGCGCCGGGGCAGGCGACCCCTGGGCGGCGACCCGGCCCCCGCGACGACGGTATGTTGCGATTTGGTGACGAAACGCTCACCGACCCCGGGGGTGCCGGAGGCCGGGGCGGGGATCGAGCGTCGATCGTGTGAGGGTGCTCACCGGTTCGGCACCCCGTGGCCGTACGGGCGCGGTTACCGACGAATCGTGTGAGCACCTATGCAGGTCAGTTACAGCCGTGCCGAGCTACTGGTGATCGGTGAAGGCGGCCCGCGAAACTCCCGAGCGAGGCGCGTTTCGGCGCCGGGAAAGCCCGACGAGGGAGTTATATCGATGAGTCGTTTGATGCGAACCCTGGCCCCGCTGGCCGCCCTCGGCCTGGTCGCGGCCGGATGCAGCTCGTCGCCAGGGGAGAAGGAGGACGGCGACATCCGCGGTGACGAGGTCGTCGTCGTCGGCACCTGGGGTGGTGACGAGCAGGAGGCCTTCCTGGCCATGGTCAAGCCATGGGAGGAGCAGACCGGGGCGAAGGTCAAGTACACCGGTACCCGGGACCTCAACACTCTGCTCTCCACCGGTATCGCCTCCGGTCAGCTGCCCGACCTCGCGGGCCTGCCCGGACCGGGCCAGCTGATCGAGTACGCCGAGGCGGGCGCCCTCGTTCCGCTGAGCGACGTGCTCGACATCGACACGTACACGGCCGAGACCGCGCCGGCCCTGGTTGAGCTCGGCAAGGGGTCGGACGGTGAGATCTACGGCGTGTTCATCAAGGCCGCCGTCAAGGGTCTGATCTGGTACAACCCGTCGCTGCACGACTACAGCGCCAACCCACCGTCCACGTGGGACGACCTGCTGGAGCAGGGCGAGGCGAACAAGGGCAGCGCCGAGGCGCTGTGGTGCGTGGGCATCGAGTCGGGTGCCGCCTCGGGCTGGCCGGCCACGGACTGGATCGAGGACCTGGTGCTGCGTACCGCCGGCCCCGACGTCTACACGCAGTGGTACCGCGGGGAGGTCAAGTGGAGCGACCCGCGGATCCGTGAGGCCTTCGAGATCTACGTCGAGGACGTGCTCGGCAACACGTACGGTGGGCTGCAGACCGCGGCGGCGACGAACTTCGAGGTCGCTGGCGACCCGCTCTTCGCGGACCCACCGGGCTGCGTGTTCCACCACCAGGCGTCCTTCATCACCGGCCTCGGTGGGTTCAAGGACGCGCAGGCGGGCACCGACTACGACTTCTTCCCGTTCCCGGACATCAACGCGCAGTACGCGGGCGCCGTGGAGGGCGCGGGTGACCTGTTCGGTATGTTCAACGACACCCCGGCCGCCCGCTCGCTCATGCGGTACCTGGTGACGGCCGAGGCCCAGAACATCTGGGTCCAGCGCGGTGGTGCCCTGTCGGCGAACAAGAACGCCACCGGCTACCCGGATGACATCAGTGCCCGCTCGGCCGAGATCCTCGCGAACGCGCAGTCATTCGTCTTCGACGCGTCCGACCTCATGCCGCAGGCGATGAACGACGCGTTCTGGCGGGGTATGGTCGCCCTGACCAGCGGTAGCGCCTCCCTCGACGAGGTGCTGGCGGATCTGGATAAAGCCCAGGCGGACGCCTATACATCATCCTGACCAGTCCTTCGGAGATCGTGGGAGCCCGGCCCGGGTAGCCGGGCCGGGCTCCCAAGACCCGGCGTCCCGCTCGGGAGGTATCGATGGATTCGCAGCTACTTACCGCTATTGAGGTGGTGGTGGGGGTGCCGGCCGCGCTGGTCGGCTATATCTGGCTCACCGAGCGGATCGTCACGCTGGCTCCGCCGAAATGGCAGAAGCGGATCCGGCCGTGGTTCTGGCTCGGGCCCGCCCTGGGCTTTCTCGGATTCTTCCTTGTCTATCCCACCATCGGCACGATCATCCGTAGTTTCCAGAGCCGCAGCCCGCTGCGCCCCCGGTGGGTCGGACTGGACAACTACAAGTGGTTCTTCACCAACGACGCCGCGTTGGGGGCGCTGCTGAACAACGTGGTGTGGCTGGTCATGCTGACCGTATTCACGGTCGGGCTCGGCCTGGTCGTCGCGGTCCTCGTCGACCGGGTCCGCTACGAGCCGTGGGCGAAGAGCATCCTCTTCCTGCCGTTGGCGATCAGCATGGTGGCCGCCGGCGTCATCTGGAAGTTCATGTACGACTTCCGGCCGCCCGGGCAGCCGCAGACCGGCACGGTCAACGCCGTGATCGGCACGGTCGGGCTCGGCCCGGTCGCCTGGCTGCAGTCGCCGACGTTCGGGGTGAGCACGTTCGCATTGATCGCCGTCATGGTGTGGATGTGGACCGGCTTCGCCATGGTGATCATCTCGGCGGCGGTGAAGGGCATCGACCCCGAGCTGCTGGAGGCGGCGCGGCTCGACGGCGCGGGCGAGTGGCAGGTGTTCCGTAGGGTCACGTTCCCCCTGCTCGGCCCGACCCTGGCGGTGGTCAGCACCACGATGGTCATCACCTCGCTGAAGACCTTCGACATCGTCTACACCCTGACGAACGGCAACTACGACACCGAGGTCATCGCGAACCTGATGATCAAGCAGATGTCGTTCGGTGAGTACGGCCGAGCGAGCGCGGTGGCGGTGGTGCTGCTGCTCGCGATCATTCCGGTGATGGCCTTCAACATTCGCCAGTTTCGCGCTCAGGAGTCCGTACGATGACCGCGACCGCCCCATCCCGTCCCCTTCCGCACCCCCTGGCCGTCCCCGCTACACCGAGGGCCAACCGGCGGCCCCGCCGCGCCGGACGGATCGTGCTGCACCTCGTCGTGGTCGGCCTGATGGTCCTGTGGGCGATCCCGACGATCGGCCTGCTGGTCAGCTCGTTCCGACCGTCCTCGGAGCTCTCCGCGTCGGGCTGGTGGACCGCCTTCGCTCCGCCGTACCACTTCACGATGGAGAACTACTCCCAGGTGATCAACCAGTCGGGCATCGGCCGGGCGTTCCTCAACAGCCTGTTCATCGCGATCCCGGCGACGATCATCCCCATCGCGGTCGCCGCCTTCGCGGCCTACGCCTTCAGCTGGATGGAGTTCCCCGGTCGGGACGTGCTCTTCGTGGTGGTGGTCGGCCTGCTGGTCGTCCCCCTGCAGACGACGCTCATCCCGATCCTGCGGGCCTTCGCCGAGTGGGGTATCACGGGCGAGTTCCTGGCCGTGTGGCTCGCCCATACCGGGTACGGCCTGCCGTTCGCGGTGTACCTGTTGCGTAACTTCATGGGCTCCCTGCCCAAGTCGCTCTTCGAGTCGGCGGCGATAGACGGAGCCAACCATGTCACCGCGTTCTTCCGGGTGGCGCTGCCGCTGTGCGTTCCCGCCATCGCGGCGCTGGCGATCTTCCAGTTCCTGTTCGTGTGGAACGACCTGCTGGTGGCGCTCATCTACATTGGACTCGCCAAACCCGACCGACTGCCGCTGACCGCGACCATGGCCAACCTGGTCAACTCGCTGGGCGGCGGCTGGTACCTGCTCGCGGCGGCGGCGTTCCTGTCGATGCTCGTGCCGTTGCTCATCTTCTTCACCCTGCAGCGCTACTTCATCCGCGGCATCATCGGTGGCGCGGTGAAGGGCTGACCTCGGATGTGGGGGCCCGCCCGCGGGTACGCCGCCCGGCCTCGGCACGCCGTCCCGCCGGCGGGCCCCCGTCCATACGGTGCCCCCCGCCTGGGCAAGCCAGTTGGCCGTGGGGCACGCCGTTTCCGGAGCGAGGCCCACCGGCCGCGAGGCGCGCCGTCTCGTCGAGGGCGGCGCTCAGATGGCCAGGCGGTAGCCACGCTTCATGACGGTCTGGATGAGGTCGGGGCCGCGGACGTCCGCATGGCCGAGCGAGCCCCGCAACCGGGACACGGCCATCTCGATGGCGTGGTCGTCCACTCTGGAGGAGTAGGGGAGGTAGGCCCGGATCTCGGCGGCCGACAGCACCCGCCCCGGGTGCGTGGCGAGCGCCCGCAGCACCGCCATCGGCCCGGCCTGCACCGGGATGAGCGCTCCGTCCACCACGACGGCCTGGCCGCGGATCTCGACCTTGCGGCCGCTGACGTCGAGGTTGAGGGCGCGCTGGGGCAGTTCGGTGAGCACACGGGCGGCCAGCGAGCGGGGTACGGGCTCGGCGGCGCGGACCACCGGGATGCCGAGGGCGGTCAACCCCGCCGCGGTGAGCGGGCCGAGGCAGACCGCCGGCACGTCGTACACGAGCGCGTTGAGGACGTCGTCGAGCACCCCGTCGGCCCGGGCCTGGTCGAGCACGTTGTCGGTCACGGCCGGGCCGCCGAGCACCACCGCGTCGACGTGGCGGCGCAGGATGAGGTCGTTGAGACGGCGGATCTCGTCGGCATGGGTGGGCGGCCCGAACTGGTGCGTGCGCACCTCGACCACGCTCGCGCCGGCCTCCCGCAGCGCCTGGCACAGCTCGCGGTGGGCATCGACCTCGATCTGCGCCACCACGCGGCGGCCGGTCATCGGCTGAGCGATCAGGTAGCGGAACAGGTCCTCGGTGGTCGCCGCCGCCGTGGACCAGATCTGGGTCAGGCCGAGCTCACGCAGCCCGTCGGCGGTCACCGCGTTGCGGGCGAGCAGGCGGGCCTCGGCCAGACCCGTGACCATCTGG
>Ga0065720_1021344_pt1 | contig 10841 bp, 8 predicted proteins | sample Thericmetagenome_FD_59107 | JGI IMG/M metagenome (GOLD analysis project Ga0065720, IMG submission 59107) | Thermophilic microbial communities from the Joint Bioenergy Institute, California, USA of rice/straw/compost enrichment - eDNA_2 v2... | ecosystem: Engineered > Solid waste > Grass >... | reverse complement strand
TCAAGAATTAGATCTTATTGCTCTCTCCCAATATTTATATGCCTTCTATAGAGTTTCAGTTCATATCGACCAACAGATTGGGCTCTCTATTTTGGAAATGGGAAAGCTTGTAAAAGAAGTTCAGAAGAAGTTGCCTGATTTTAAAGTATCTGGAAAGCTAGAGAATAAGGCTTTAACATCAATTTTAGTCTTTATCAGAGAATTCTTATATGATGATGTTCAATTGATGTTTGCTTTGAATAATGTAAATGACATGAGTTATTCCTTGAAGCGAATAGAAAATCAAAAATTCTGTAGACAGTGAGATACACACTCTCACAGTCCTTATCCATACCATTGCAACAACAAACATGAAGGAGTTATTTGGCGAATTACCTGAATTGTATGAAATTGTTTTTGGAAAGCTCAGAAACAATCAAGTCTGGAACCTGCATCACCTAGACAACCTGAAAATGATTTGGAATTCAATGACTATGAGCGAAGTCTACAATGTCGAACTCATGGTATAAAATTCAATAATTGAGGATAATTATAAAGGAATTCACCTTGGACATATTTTTGAAGGATGGATTGAAATCAGTCCCACATGTATCATTAAAACCCATTTTTATCAATGTATATGAAGGCCTGCTTCATCCCGTATTCATTATCTATCTGAAGTTGATTTTCTAGGAATATTCAGATCAAGTCAAACAGAAGCTCCTTGATTTAAAAGAAATAATTGTCCAAAGATACGCTAAATCTAAAGAAGGCTACAAAGTCTTCCCTGGAAGTGATACTGTATTCCAGGATCAAATATCAATGATTCTCCTTAAGAATAGTAAAAAAAGGTTTATGAGTCTAACTAGTTACTAGATATCAAATTTGTTAAAGAGAAACAAATTGAGCTATTTTTCGTTGATTACGCCATTGAGGATACTAATGTAATTATTGAATGCCTGGGCCCAGTCCATTTCACACTCTTTAAAAAGAGATATAAAGGAACAGAAGAACTCAGATATAGGATTCTCAAAACTTTGGGATACAAGATTGTTAGTATTGAATACGAACCATGGCTGACTTGGAAACAACATGGAACAACTGAAGAGAATGTTATGTCACTCATTAAGAATGCTATGAATTAAGTTGCATCTATCCATAATTTTAGTGTAATATATCAGCATAAGTAATTCAGTGTTGGATGTTTTTAACGAAAAGACGTCTTATATCATGTGCTATTATTGCAATATTTGAAATTTCTTTACTTTGTTGCTTGACCATCTTCTTTACTAGATAATTGAGATGTGATATTTATTTTTGCTTTGGATTTACCTTGTAGTAGCTGGCTGCTTGAACTTTATTCAATTGTGAGCTAGATACAAGCCATCTTCATAAGAGTAAAGCAATTCACTGCCTAGTTTCCTCTGTCTATTATAGAATAGATGGAAGTTAAAGAGAGTGATTTGAACAAAAAGAGTAATCTTAGAAAAATTATTTTCGCTGAGAAGAAAATGGAATGTTAACTCGACTACTAAGTTTTCTCTCTTATTGCGAGATTTCAATGTTTATAGTGACGTCCATTTAATATATCAAACTAAGAGAAATAATACATGTCTATAAAAAACAAGGCTCCATTTCTTCTTTTGTTTTGATACTTCAAACTCCTTTATGCTAATCTTCTAATATAGAGACTTGTCGACTTCCTTGGGCATAGGTTGTATTTCGGTAGCCAATTCCTTTTCAATTTTCATGAAATTATCAACATCTTCTTGGGTGATGAAGTTGATGGCAAGCCCAAGATGTCCAAATCTTCCACTTCTACCGATTCTGTGCAAATAGGTTTCTGCGGTTTTTGGGAAATCGAAGTTTATAACAACATTAACACTTTGAATATCGATTCCTCTTGTGCAAAGGTCAGAGCTGACAAGGCAACGACCGTTTCCGTTTCTGAAGTTGTGGAAGACCTTATTACGATCCCATTGGTTCATCTTTGCATGTATGTAGTAGCAGGAATAGTTAGCTTCAATGATTTTCTTAGCTAACAATTCGACTCTCAAAGTAGAATTACAGAAAATAATGGCTTGGTTTATGTTTAACTAGATATTAAAAGGTTGTTCTGAAGGAATGGTACCTTTGAGAACAATGTATTCAAACAGTGGATCTTTTGCTTTTCTTCCAAATAGACATAGTATTGAGTGACACCCTTGAGGGTGAGTTCTTCCATGAGATTAACAACTGCGCAATCTGGCATGTATTGGTCTTTGAATCCTTTGACAGCAGTAGGGAAAGTAGCAGAAAACATCAAGATCTGTCTTTCAGGAGGCAAGAGTTTAATTAATTTTTCAATAACAGGTTGGAAGTCAATAGAAAGTAATTTATCAGCCTCATCAAGAGCAAGAATTTTGCAGTGAGAGAAGTCAATTTGTTTCTTATTGGCTAAATCCAAAATTCTGCCTGGAGTACCTAATCCTCTTAAAAAACATTCAAGTAGAATCAGTACCAACTATAACATGGACAGGATTGTGAAGACGGATAATATCTTCTCTGATAGAGGTTCCTCCAGTAGAAACAACAGATTCAACTTTCAAGTATTTTCCGAGATCCTTGACGACAGATGAGACTTGAAGAGCAAGCTCTCTAGTTGGAACCAAGATTAAGGCTGTATAATTAGAGAGATGGCTGGAAAGAAGTACCTTGGACAACGTTCTTAGTGGTATCGATAAGTTCAAGAATTGGAATAGTAAATGCACCAGTTTTACCGGTTCCGTTTTTGGCTCTAGCAATTATGCTCTTTCCTATAGCAGAGTGATATTCCTGAGGAGGGAAGATGTACCTTTAAGGGCGAGTGGAATACATTCTTCTTGAACAGGAGAGGGTTTTTCAAATCCTTTTTCGACCAATCCCATCATGAGTTCCTTCTTCTTAATGAAGTCTTCAAAATCATAGCCCTTAGTGGCAGTGACGTCCTAAGGATTAGAGAAAATGGACAAAAACGATACTGCGGTTTTGAAACGAGTGTCCTTAGGTGGTGCCTTAACTCTCTTCTTCCAGTCGTCGTCATTTTGAGTGGTTTGGGAACTGGGGATTGTGTTGTCCTTGATAAACCTTCAATGGTTAGGGGCATGAAAAGCTGAGAGATACTTTTGGAGGTCGTTGGCGGTATTCATCGTTCTGGAAAGACTTTTGAGATGACTTTTAAATTATGAAAATGATATAAAATATTTCTTTAATAAGCCAAAGTAATTAAATAGAAATGGGCAAATTATACTTAGACTTCCTCGACGGCAATAATCTATACATCTGCGCAAATTGCAGAACACATCTCAGTTCATACAACGAGCTTATCTCTAAAGTACAAGTCTCTTAGTAAAATAATAATCTTTTAAGGCTTTTCGAGGAAGAGGAGGAAAGGCCTATCTATTTAACAAAGTGTAATCCTTATACAATGCATTTGTATTACCCAGATAGAGTAAACATTATCTGTGGCCCCAAGGAAGAAAGGATGCTGTTGTCAGGCGTTCATGTCGTTTGTGATATCTACTGCAAATCATGTAAATCAGTTGTCGGATGGAAATATGTAATAGTTTTTTTTTCTGTTGACTTAATCAACCATAGGAATACGCCTATGAAGAGTCTCAAAAATACAAAGAAGGAAAGTTCATCCTTGAAAAAATCAGCCTTCTTAAGCACTTCTGGACATATTGATGAATCCAGGGTTTAAATTCAAATTCCAAATGTTACTTTGCGCACTAATAAAATCAAATAACTAAGTGTAAATAACAATCCATTCTTACTAAGCAAACGCCATTGTCAATATTTGTACGATTTTTACATACACATTAAGGAGTGTGATATGGATAAGTCTGATTGAAAAACAAAATTTTTCTGATAAGCAAGTTACTAGAGTAGTGTTCTGGGCATTAAACCAGTACTTCTTCCATACAAATTATAAAGATTTTCAGAGGATGTAGTGACATGAGATAAAATAGTTTCAAATTTATCCCCTTTTTTCCCCTTTCAAAATGTGAATATATCCTTATTAATTAGGCTTATTAGTGAAGTCTCAACGATATGAGGAGAGTATTTTGAAAATTCGGTGAATTATTCATATAAACAGTATCGGGATAAATTTAGCGAAATCAAAAATGGCCTCAAAGCACATTATCAACTTAAAGAACATGAATCCAGCCGTCCTTCAGGCTGAATATGCCGTTAGAGGTGCCATGGTTATCCGTGCCAAGCAAATCAAAGAAGAAATCCAGGCTGGAAGCAAGAAGTATCCTTTCAAGGACTTAACCGAATGTAACATCGGTAATCCTCAGGCTTTCGGTCAACAACCTTTCAGTTTCCACAGACAAGTTCTCTCCGTCCTGATGAATCCTAGCTTGCTCCACACAAAGGTTTATCATGATGATGTTTACAAGAGAGCTGAACTATATCTCAATTCTATCGAGCATGGACTCGGAGCCTACAGTGACTCTCAAGGCTTCCCAATTGTTAGAAAAAATATTGCCAGATATATTGAGCAAAGAGATGGATTTCCCTCAAACCCTGATAACATTTACACTACTGATGGTGCCTCATCTGGTATCAATATTGCCTTGGAATTACTTTTGAGCGGACCTAATGACGGTGTTATGATTCCAATTCCCCAATATCCCTTGTATACCGCACTGCTTGCTTTGAAAAACGCTAACCCTGTTCCCTATTTCTTAAATGAGGAAAAAGGATGGTCTGTTGACACTGAATTGCTCCAACAAGTTTATGATGAGAATACTAAGAAGGGAATTAATATCAAGGCCCTCGTTGTCATCAACCCAGGTAACCCTACTGGTCAAGTCCTCTCTGAGTCTGATATGAAGAAGATTGTCGAATTTGCTTCCAAGAACAGGATTGTCATTCTTGCTGATGAAGTCTATCAATTAAACGTCTACACCAAGAACAAGAAATTCACCTCATTCAAAAAGATCTGTGCCTCCATGCCCAATCATCCTGTTGACTTGTTCTCCTTCCACTCCACTTCCAAGGGTATCATGGGTGAATGCGGTATCAGAGGAGGATATTTCGAAATCTTCAACATTGATAAGGATGTCCACTTCCAACTCGAAAAGCTCAGAACCATGTTCCTTTGCTCCAACACTACCGGACAAATTCTTACTGATTTGATGGTCAACCCACCCAACCCCGAAGAAAACAGTCCTGAAGTCCTCGAACAATATAACAGAGAATATCAAAACAACTACAATTCCCTCGTCTACAGAGCCAAGCTCGTTACTGACAGTTTGAGAAAAATGAAGAATGTCATTTGCAACGAAGTTGAAGGAGCTATGTACGCTTTCCCCAGAATCCACCTCCCTGAAAAGGCCATTGAAGAAGCCCAAAGAAGAAATCAAGCTCCTGATTTATTCTACACTATGAGTGGTAAATTAAATATCTGATTTGGTTAATCTTTTTAGCTTTGGAACGTACTGGTATAGTCCTCGTCCCAGGTTCAGGATTTAAGCAATATCCTGGAACTCACCATTTCAGAATCACTACTTTGATCTTGCCTGAAGAAAGACTTAAGCGTAAGATGGATGAACTTCGTGCCTTCAATGATGAATTCATGGACAAATATTCATAATTATATCATCCGAGTGTTTATTACAATAAGAATTGATTAATTATTTATGTTAATCAGACAGATCTCCCCCTCCTTATTTAAATGAAGAGCAATATATAACGAAAGTTGATCCAACTGTGAGAGAAAATTAGGAGAAATTGAAATTTAGTTTTTTTCGGTTTCTTCTACATGTTACTATGAATACAAAATATTCATGTAGATTCCATTCAAATTTATATGAAAATTTCAGCTATAGATCAAAAGAAAATTAATACCCCTTCTTCTTGGTTTTTTTGTTTTCTTGAACTAAAAAATTAAAAAAGTCGATAAAGAACTTACTTTTTTGCTTAAGAGCTAAAAGAGCAGCTTCATCTTCATCAAGATCTTTCGCATCTCCATTCTTCTTTTCATCTTCAGGCTGTTTCTCTGGTTCAGGCTGAATTTTATCTTCTGTCTTGGAGGCACTCTTGATGAAGTTAACATTTACTACAAACTGTTCTGACTCTTTAGGAGCTTCCTTTTTTTCACCAAGAGCCGCACTCTTTAGAGCTTCAAGGGAAATATTCAAAGATGGAGGTTTAGAGGGCTTTTTGTCACTCTTTTTTATGAAGGCTTCAATTCCTGGTTCCTCAATATCAATATTTGGCTTGGATTCACGAGCTTTCTCAAGCTCCTTTAAGTGCTTTTCACGCTCTATTTGCTCATTAACTTTTATTTGTTCATTCAATCTTTCTAAGGAGCTCATTCTCTCCCTTGGGTTGTACACTGGACGAGGAGCTTCCTTTTTAGGTTCTCTGTCTCGGGATCTATCCCTTTTATCTCTATGTCTTCTCTCTTTAGAATCTCTATCTTTATCTCTGTTCTTTTTCTTATCTTTCTTTGAACGTGAAGTAGATCTCTTTCTCCTAGAGTCTTCAGAAGAACTGGTAGATCTATGCTTTCTATCCTTCTTCTTTTTCTTTTTCTTTTTATCATCAGGACTTTCCGAGTCGGAAGCCGACCTGCTTGGAGATCTTCTTTTTTCTCGGCTTCTGTCTCTTTTGTCTCGGCTGTATGATCTCTTCTTCTTTTTCTTCTTGTCAGATCTATATTCTTTATCTACAATATTAGGGAAAATGGATGATAGATAACCTCTTCTATGATCATGACTTCTGCTCTTAGATCTATCTCTTTTTTCAGGAGGATGTCTTTTATCACTCTTCTCTGCACGTTCGGCCTCTTTTTGTTTTTCAATTTGTGCGGCAAATTCCTTTTCTCTTTCCTGTTGTTCTTTTTCATATGCTGCTTCATTGTCAACAACATAATCTATATCAATATTATTTCTCTTGAAACAATCATTCATCAAGACTCTAAGGTCTTCTAAAGTCATTTTAGGTTGTTGGTATAGGATCAATAAATCAGCACAGACTTCCATGATATGCTTTATAGAGGTCTCGAAAATGGCCCACCAAATGCATCTTGGCATAGGGGTCTTTGTTGTCCAAATTGCCAAGTATAGACAGCTTGCAGCTAGGACATGGGGAGGATAGTTGACGCATAAAGGTCCTTTGTAGCAATCATTAGTGTAGGCCCAAGCTTTCTGGGCTATTTCTCTAGGGACTCTGACTGCTTTTAGGTAATAAATCAGGTATTTTTGGCAATGATCAGTGAGTCTATGCAACTCAAAACCTAATTCTTTAAGGACTATACGCTCGCTATCGACAACAGCCTGTCTCATTAATAGGTAATAATGAGAAGACAGGTTCAACTCAGGGAAGGGTTTTTGAACTCCTGCCCTGATCTATAGTTAGTTTATATCAAATAGAGAATTAGATACCTTGAACACGTGGTAACAGACTGAGACTATATCACGGACCTTTCTTATACACTCATCGATCTTTGTGCATAAAAACACTGAAGCCATGACGATATCTTTGATATCATATTCGAGAAATGACTTTCTGAAAGAATGAAAAAAGTATGATTGGTGCTTACCTGAAATAGAATCTGTGGAATATCGCTTGGGCCGTAGCAATGGCGTACCAAGGGAGCCTCAAAGAGTAACCAGCTTCTTGAATCATTTCGGCGCCAAGTATTCTTAGTCGAAGCTCTTCTGTTTCAGTCATTTTTTCCTTCTGTGAAGGGGTTAGAAATCCAGGTCTTATATAGATACATTCTAATTTTTCATAACTATTGCTGGGTTGATCATTCTGAGTATTGGTTACGCCATTTTCTTCATCGAAGACGAAATAATACTTTTTTTCTGTCTCTCGGTAGTCTACGCCGTAAGTCAATTCTTCGGCGATTATCTTCTCCATTGTTTCTGGATCTGCGGTAAAGTTATCTACGTTTGAAAGAAAAATCTTACCCATCTCAAAATTTATCTCAAAAAAATCTTAATTATTTCTTTCTAGTCTGCATATTTTTTATGTTTTATGGGCTAAAACACTAGATTGAATATTTTTACACAGCAAACTCCTTCAACACTCAAAATTTGACCATTTTTCTCTTTTAAGCAAAATAGCCGAATTACCAAATAGGCCTAACATAGTGCAACTTGTATATTAAAATATCTCAATAATAGGACTTGATAGCTTTGAAATAACATCAATAATTATATCATATATTGCGAAAAACTCAATACAAATTAAAATCCAACCTCTGGATTTATTTCATCCAAAGTAGGAGATTCATAACTACTGAAGAAAGAATATTGGTAAACGAGATTTGGGATCAAAGGTCTGTACTTTCTCTTTTTGACTGGGAGGCCGAGCTTTTCGAACATTTTCTCATTCTCGTCAATAGAGCTGAGAAGAATCTTTCCTTTTATATTCCCATTTTCGTCTTTTTGGATAATCTTTTTAATAGTAATAGCATATTTGCTCCAGACATCCTCAGTGATAAAAGGTGGGTCTATGAGGACAAAATCAAAATAGTTGTTAAATTTCTCTGGAAGGTCCTCTGGTCTGTTAAAATCATAGAAGCAAAAGTTTGGGTCTTTCTCGAATTTTCTATCGTACTAAGGAGTTATTTCATTTTAATATAACTCTTACGTCAAAAACATAACTCTCTGCTTTTTTTTCTTTATCTTTGATGCTAAAATATACGCTGGGTGTAGAAAGGTAAGCTACTTTTTGGCCCTGAGTACAGCATTCATTTACAAGGAATTCAATTGTGGCTGGAGAATACCAATATTGATTGTAGTCTCCATTTTCTTTGTGTCTGAGTAGAAAAGCGTTTTTCTTGTTTTCCATAATTTTAAATTTTTGATTTACTTAAATATCCTAAAAAGATTTTTTTCTAAATTGTTGCTAAAAATTCCGTCACTGCTACTTAACTCTGTTATGATGAGAATAATATTGAGTAATGCTCCAGGATAGGAAATATTTTTGAAAAGACAGACTAATTTTGGATAAATTTTTCTCTCATAAAGTCTATTTTATCGATTGGATATAGCTTTACCCTAATTAAACCATACCAATAGAATGAAATTATCACTTTTGATCGCATGATTCACACTTTTGTTTGATCAGGAAATCGATTAACATTTGTTCTGACGCAAATGAAAGTACGAAAATAAACTAATTCGCAAAATATTTATCATGGAAAGAATTCCTGACGATCCAACTGTTGTCCAACCCATCTATGACCAGCTCAAAGCTTCATTCCTTGCTGGAAAAACCAGACCTATCTCATACCGTAAACAACAACTCAAAAACCTCCTCAAGGGAATGAAAGAAATTGAAGAAAAGATTCATGAAGCTTGGGATAAGGATTTAGGTGGTGGAAAGTTCGCCAGTCAAATGCTTTCTTATCACATCACTATTGGTGAGATCGAAGAATGCCTCTCTAAGATTGAAAAATGGAATGCTCCTCAGTCTGTTGATACTCCTCTTGCTATCGGACCTGCTAAGAGTTATTTATTGCCTGAACCTTTGGGAGTTGTTTTGATTATTGGTTCTTGGAACTATCCCATTTCCTTGACTATCCCTTATGCTGCAAGTGCTATAGCTGCTGGTAATTGTGTCATCTTAAAGACTTCTGAACTTGCTCCTCACTCTTCTCAAGTTGTTGCTGAGATATTTGAGAAATATTTAGATAAGGAATGCTATCGTGTTATTGAAGGAAAAGTCGAAGTTGCAAAGGCTGTAACTAAACTTCCTGTTGATAAAATAGTCTTCACTGGAAGTACTGAAAAGGGAAAGCTTGTTGCTATGGCTGCTGCTCAAAATCTCACTCCATGCGTTCTTGAACTAGGAGGAAAGAGCCCCACTATCGTTGACAAAGATGCTCATATCGAAAATGCTGCTTTAAGAATTGCTCAAGGAAGATTCATGAATTGTGGCCAAACTTGTATTGCTTGTGACTATCTCTTTGTGCACAAGGATATTAAGGACAAGTTCATTCCTGAACTTAAGAAAAAGGTTATTGAATATTTCGGTCAGGATGCCCACAAGTCCCCCGATTATGGAAGAATCATCAACGACTTCCACGCCAAGAGATTAAAAGGCTACCTCGATGAAAATCATGGTGGAAAGGTCATTCTTGGCGGAGAAGTCAATCTAGAGGAGAAGTATATTGCTCCTACCCTCGTCGAAACCCCCAGTCTTGAATCCAAATTAATGCAAGATGAAATCTTTGGACCTATTTTGCCCATCTTGTACTTCGAAAATATCGATGAAGTTATTAAATTCATTAATGAGAGACCCAAGCCTTTGGCTCTTTACTACTATGGTCCAAATTCCAGCAGTAACTACAAGAATTTGAAGTATAATACTTCATCAGGAGCTCTTGTCACAAATGAATCAGTCTTCCATTTTGCCAGTCTTTTCTTGCCTTTCGGAGGTGTCGGAGCATCTGGAATGGGATATGTCCATGGATACAATGGATTCAAAGAATTGGTTCACATGAAGCCAGTCATGGAAAAGGGAACCATTAACTTCTATCCCTTCAACGTCAGATATCCTCCTTATTCTGAACACCGCAAGAAGCTTATGTTGATGTTGTTGAAGTATCCAGGCTTGAAGCAAAGCCATATGTACAAGGGTATCGGATTGTTGGTCCTTATTGGAGCTACTGTCTTTGCTCACAAGAAGGGATATCTCACTGCTTTAAAAGATATTATTGTTAAGGCCTTGACAAGAGGCAAGTAAGTGTTGATATTTATTAGTCTATTTTATGGGCTTCATATTTATATAGAGACTCTTTGAGAGCTACTTAGAGTTAAAAATGAAAAAGAGATTTAGTTTATTTATTTTTTTTTTTTTTTTTTTTTTTTTTT
>Ga0065720_1021343_pt1 | contig 10845 bp, 7 predicted proteins | sample Thericmetagenome_FD_59107 | JGI IMG/M metagenome (GOLD analysis project Ga0065720, IMG submission 59107) | Thermophilic microbial communities from the Joint Bioenergy Institute, California, USA of rice/straw/compost enrichment - eDNA_2 v2... | ecosystem: Engineered > Solid waste > Grass >... | reverse complement strand
GGGGGGGGGGGGGGGATTTGGGACCTGCACGTAATCTCTTCAATCCAACCTGAATCACGGAAACGGCGTCACAAAAGCTCCTCCCTCAAAATCCTTCCCGGCGCCATTCTGCTCTCTGTTTTGCATTTGCACACCCACAACCTTTCCAGTCACCATGTTCAGGCTCGGTCGCAGCAGTCGTGCATTGGCTTCGGCCCTTGCCGCCCCCAAGGTTCGCTCTACCTTTGCCCATTACCCACTTCTGTACTTTCGCTTCGCTTTTTTGACAGCTTGCTTTGACATGGTGTCGCCCTGCTGTTGTGCTGCTGGCTGACTCGAGACTCGCGCACCGCCAACGCTACCCGACACTGCAGACCTCTTTCTCGCCCGCCGTCAGAACCCCCAGCTTCGCCCAACAACGGCGAAACTTGAGCATCCACGAATACCGCTCGCACGACCTGTTGCGTCAGGTAAGAAAGAACTCCAAAATAATAGGCTACGTTGTGAGTCAAGTTGTGGGGGAGACCGCTCGCTGACCCCGCCACCGCCAGTATGGCATCCCCGTCCCCAAGGGCGCCGTCGCCCACAACGCTGCCGAGGCCGAGCAGGTGGCCAAGGAGATCGGCACAGAAGACATGGTGATCAAGGCCCAGGTGCTGGCTGGCGGCCGTGGCAAGGGCAGCTTCGACAACGGCCTGAAGGGCGGTGTGCGTGTCATCTACTCGCCTACCGAGGCGAAGATGTTTGCCGAGCAGATGATCGGCCACAAGCTCATCACCAAGCAGACGGGCGCCGCCGGCCGTCTCTGCAATGCCGTTTACATCTGCGAGCGCAAGTTCGCCCGCCGTGAGTTCTACCTGGCCGTCCTGATGGACCGCGCCTCGCAGGGCCCCGTCATCGTCTCGTCGTCCCAGGGTGGCATGGACATCGAGGCCGTTGCGAAGGAGAACCCTGAGGCTATCGTCACCACTCACATTGACATCAACGTTGGCGTCACCGACGAGATCGCCCGCAACATCGCCACTAAGCTTGGCTTCAGCGAGCAGTGCATCGAGGACGCCAAGAACACCATCCAGAAGCTCTACCAGATCTTCCTCGAGAAGGATGCCACCCAGATCGAGATCAACCCTCTGTGTGAGACCTCGGACCACAAGGTCATGTGCATGGACGCCAAGTTCGGCTTCGACGACAATGCCGAGTTCCGCCAAAAAGAGATCTTCAGCTGGCGCGACACCACCCAGGAGGATCCCGAGGAGGTTCGCGCCGCGGAGGCCGGCCTGAACTTCATCAAGCTCGACGGTGACATCGGCTGCTTGGTCAACGGTGCCGGTCTGGCCATGGCCACCATGGATATTATCAAGCTGAATGGCGGCCAGCCGGCTAACTTCCTTGACGTCGGCGGTGGTGCTACCCCGGCCGCCATCAAGGAGGCCTTCGAGCTGATCACCTCCGATCCCAAGGTCACGGCCATTTTTGTCAACATCTTCGGCGGTATTGTGCGCTGCGATGCCATCGCCCAAGGTCTGATCACTGTCGTCCAGTCGCTCAACCTCAAGGTCCCCATCATTGCCCGTCTGCAGGGCACCAACATGGAGCAGGCCCACCAGCTCATTAACGACTCGGGCCTCAAGATTTTCTCGATTGATGATCTCCAGACTGCTGCTGAGAAGGCGGTGCAGCTGAGCCAGGTCGTCAAGATGGGTGCGTGCTTTCCTGCGGGATAATTTTCTTTTCTCTTCTTCTTTTTTTCCCCTTTGACTTTTGTTTGCGGAATGCATTACTAACTTTTTGCTGTTTGCTTGTTTGTTACAGCCCGTGCCATTGATGTTGGTGTTGAGTTCACTCTTAGCATCTAGACAATCTCACCCCTAGTTTGGAGTAGACAGCTACCTCTTTTTATGGGGGTAGCTTAGAGGCGGTTTCTTATCTCTTTTTATTAGCTACATGATAGACGGTTGGGGCGAGGGTTGAGGGTTGATGATGCTTGCGTGGACTGTATTGGGCTCTTGGTTTATAGAAGCCTACTCATGCTGGTTGCTGTGGTGTGTATAAAGCGTAATGTTCTTTAATAGTCATTTTTGCTGTGGTATGCGGTGCATGCATCCTTGCAGAGAGCTAATGCGGATGGATGTGTTGTTCAGGTAATCCGGGTTGATGAGAGGGAATGATATTGCTGTGTAGACTGCAGAGTTTCGGTGTGGCGCTGGTTGTGTTAGACAAAGGCATTGTTTCCCAAGAGGATGATGTAGACCAGGGTTTCTGAGCTTTCTTTCCTCGTTGTTAGTACAAGTCAGTTTGAGAGGTTTTTTTTTTTTGGCCCGTATTTGTCCAACCTCTGCCACTTTTTCTTGTTACTTTCTCTTCAGATTACCATCCACAATCCCATCTGCGTCTCGATGAGTAAAATCAAGTAGCGATCTGCACGCTTATAAGTCTGCACAAAGACACATAGTCACACACAAATTCTAATCATGTTTCTTGTGCTGCTCCAGATCATACCACACTGGCATCAAATCAAGGATCTTACCTTAGTCCATTTCTAGAACCTTACCCCGGATATGTGCTTCCGGCGAACTAAAATGCGGGGGAGGATTCCCCCCCGCGGACCCAGAAGGATTTGCTTGCTATGGATTCATCAGACTTTCAGTCTTGGTGTCGATGACGTCCCATCATCATGATCCCCTTCATCCGGAGTGCATACGCTATGCTTCTGGGCAGGGGTTTTGGGATATTGCATGGGGGTATGAGCGTGGTCTGATGAGGGTAGGTACAAGTAGGTAGGTATACAACATACCTATGGTTAGAAATGTTTGTTTCAGTTTTTTTTTTTTGTGTGTGTGTGTGTGTGTTTGTTCTCCTGCTTTTTCTTTTACTATCAAGTACGATATCTCGAGCCATGATAGCAGGTCAGGAGGAGTCGTAAAAGATAGGGTTGATATGGGAGTTGTTAGTTTTAGTATCCTTGGCTTTGCGGGGGAGATCTGATGCTTGGGTGCTGGTGCTGGATATCGATATCATATGTTCCCCCTTTCTGTAACTCATCAATCGGAGATGGGAGTGGCACGTGTCGATCTGTATGTACTAAAACAGATGAGGATAAAATCCCACGTGTTTTCGGTGGATGGTGTAAGTGAGGCTTTTCCTACCAAGTACCGAGCTAGCTTTACTCTTACGTTGCAGCGTGTAAAAGAGAGGTGACATCTGGGTGGCCTCACATTCGAAGTGTGGTCGTCCAGATTAGGTGTGGCGCCGTGAGATGGTTCATTCGTTCGGTCGACGGGATCGAAAGTCAAAAAGGCACAGTTAGGGTTGTGGTTCAAAGGAACAGCGCTGGCATCTGGTGGGCAGGTTGTTGCATAAGTACCACTGGCTTGGGTTCATAGGGCTCGAGCGGTCAAAAGTACTTATGGCAGTGCTTTGTCCCGCACGTTTTTGCCGGTGATCTTGGGTTCTGTTTCCCTCTTGTTTCAAGAAGCCCATCACATATCTTGTTCGCTGTCCTGGCAGTTTCCACCCGTCTTTGTACGACACAAGTCAGCCGTCACTATCACACTGCGGACTTAGACAACAAATCACCACTTCATCCACTCATCATCATCTCGTTGAAACAATTGCAACTCAACACAAAAACAAAAACTCATCTACGCACCTCAATCATCAATACCAAGTTCATCCATCAACCAGCACCAAGTCCTTGCCTCTCACTTACATCAGTCACCATGGTCCACTCCTCCGTCTGTCCCTGCGCAACCTGTTTCAACACACCAAAGACAACGCCGCCGCAGACTGCCATTCAACGACAGATGCAGAGGGATTTTGAGAAGCAGAGAGAGAAGCAGACAAAGGCACACGCATATTCACAGCACTTCGGACATGATGGACTGCTGGGCAAGTTACGGCGCAGCCGTAGCATCGAGAGCACTGCATCAGATCTTGTTGGCTTGAGGGGGGCTGCTCAACCAATTGGTATCACTGAGCAGGGAAAGTAGAGGATATGCAAAGGGTTATTCAATTGGTCTTGGTGGCTGGCTTTTCTTTTGTCTTTTTGCTGTCGGGCTTAGGAGTACTTAGGGATCAAAGGTCATGTTCATGTTGACTCCATTGGCGATGTTGAGGCTGACATGGATACAAGGGCGCAATGGAACTTCGAGTTATAATGATCTCGGACATGAATTGATGACTCCATGTTTCTGTTCACTTAGTGGTACCTGAGAAAAGTGTGGTACAGGTTGTGCTGCGTTTATTTATTGCTCAAAGAGCCGTGTTGTCGAAGAGTGTTCACTACATTTGACAACCCTGGAGGATGGGAGCGGAACCAGTCAACTGTTAGCCTAGCTGTTGTCAATGACTACCATGAGGCTAGATTCTTGGCTTTTATTTCAATTGTAAAGCAGATGTAGGACAGAATCTGTTTCTCTTTTCATGGGTATGTTACCTGTCATTCTCTCCCATGTGTCAAGCTTGGGTAGCGATACAACAGCACATCACCATGGACGTCATGAGACATTTCAATGAGTTGTCTTGACAGCTCATGAAGCCAACTTCGCAACGCATCTCTGTCCTTTTTTTTCTTCCTTTCACACCACAAGACCCAGGGATACTTAAGAGAACATCAACAACTAGGCCATAATCCTATGCACTCACCGTGAACTCTTGAGCTCCATGGTAACACAATTTCATTTTGAACAATGAACAGCGAACTGCCAGCTAAATGGGAGTCAATACACGACAGTCTTGAATGAATAAACTCCGAGTTCTGCGAGTCAGCCGCCATTTATGTAAGTGGTGAAATGAGACCACGGTCCAATATAGTCTTCAAGCCAGAAATCACCCATATATAAGCCAGCTTGACTCCTGACTCCCACTTTTGTAGATTCTGCTGCTCATGGATGGCATCCTTATCTACGAGAGTGTTCTAAAGGAGGGAAAGAAGGCATCCTCTACCAGCAACCAACCATCAACCCGCTTTTGGGGCCTCTAAAGCCACGTTCAACAAGGCAGACAATGTCTTCTCAAAGTAACCTTTCCCAGCTCTCAAGGCCGGTCAGTCCTTTACCTGGCCAAGACGCCAATCATTCTGCAAATAAAGAGGCAAGATCCAGCAGTCAAAGCAATGCTAAATTGGTCAGCACTCCTGATAATAAAGACATCACCAACAATTCCTCTCATGATCCGGTAAGAGTCCTACTGAAGAACATCCCTCAAAATGACAAGATTCAACTGAGATATATTAGCTTCAATTGTTCAACTTTTATGCTAGCATCAATACTGACTGCTGAGTTTATGCAATGGATGATTTTGGCAAACACAAGAGTCCTATCATCCCAATCAACTCGAAGGGAAGTCAAAAGGCATCGGGAGAGCATGAAAACACTCATGATGAAAAGGAAGATGACCCGGTCGAAATAACCTTCAACATCCGAGGAGAGTATGCCCGACTACGACTAGAGGCAGAGCTCTTGGGCCTCACCCAATCACCGTTCTTTCCACAGACAGTGGAAGAGTATACCCGTCTGAAATTGTATATGTCAGAAGAACGGGCGGAATCAATCTATTGGAAAGTCAACCGGATGGAGGGGGAAGCACGTGCTCTTAAGAATGCTCATTGGAAACTCATCCCAGCGGTCAATCGTTATGGAAGTGTCGAGGTGATAAATATACCAATTTACCATGAGAATCCGCACGAGCGAGAAAAGATGGTTGAAGGGTAAGTTATTCATATTTGCAATGTCAGTGAAGCGACATCTGACAGTTTGTTAGCGACAACGATGATGATGCCTTGCTTAGGCACATTTTTGACGAAGCAGCAGCCGCTCTCACCAGTCAAGGCCAAGATATCGACAATCCTCCTAGTCCCAATGAGAACACATTTGATATTCTGCAAACAGCAGAAGTAATTGGATTCCATCTCCCATCACCAATGATGTTCCAAACAAAAAGCGAGAATGTCCCCAAGGCTGAGAAGCCATGGCCAAAACTGACTTCACTTGAGGCTGACCGTCTCAACGAATGGTCTTCGTTGGGTAAGAGATCATTGTCCCTTTCCAACAGCCGGAGCACAGGAGCTTCAGTGCTGTCTCTTCCTGGACTTGGCATAAGATTTCCCAGCACAGGATGGTTCACTCCTTTACGGCTTGCTGGAAGCGGAGAGTTCTCATGGCCGACTGATTGTTGGACCTCTTGGTCCTCATATGGGTTACCGGCTGAGAGCTCTTGGACATGGAACAACAACAGACCCTTTACAGCCTTCTCTTCTTCTCCGAGGTTCAAACCCGGGTTGACCAGTAGCAGGGGAAAATACAGGTGTGGCACAAGGGGAAGATACAGACGCCGCACACCATATCCAAGAAGATCTCATGTTAACAACCGGTCTCGTCATTCTCGTGCCTTTCTTGCGTCTATTCATCCCCATCGCAAAGACACTCCTAATCGTAATTCACCAAGACCTGCCAGGTCTAGCTCCTGGGACGCAATAACAGTTCCAAATCCACAAACTCCTCCCGCGCTGTCCGCGGACGATGCCGTGTCTGGCGCTGCCCCGCACACAGGAGATAAAGCAGGAGAGAACCTGGGCCAACAAAGGAGCGATAGCTGTCCAGAGATTCCTCCGGTTCCCGGCATCACATCAAGCGCACAGTCGGCGCCCCCAACTACGACAGCACCTGTGGTGGGAACAAGGGCCTACAAGTTCCGAGAAACCCATCGAGGTGCCCTGTTGGCCAGTGGTTCTTCTCCCGCTCCCGGCTTTTCGCCCTCAAAATTCCCCAAGACTGTCCTATCACGCCCGCCGAGCCCTCTATTCTGCACTGCCAACTCGCCGGCTTTGCCCTTAGTGAAGGATGCTCAGCTGCGGACAGTATCAGGACCTGTGCTGGCGCTGAAGCCTGTCTGGCCAGCTCGGCAGTCGACTTCGACCCTTGAGGACCTTAATGCAAACCCGTTGAAGGCTGCCAGTTCCCTTTCTGAGCAGGTGAAGCCCACTGCCCGTCCAAGTGCCCACAGTTCGCCGGCACTGCCGGCTGCCGCAGTGGGCGGAGCACCCCCGAAGCAGCCAAACCCGTTGCGGGTGCCGATGTGGCCTCTGTGTGTGCGAGGCCTGCGATCAGTTGGCGCGCGGACCGGTACAGCCAAGTACAAGAGCCACCAGTTGGTGCCCGCTTCAACGGTGGGCTGTGAGAGGAATTTGCTGAATGTGAACGCTGCCTGTGCCCGAGGCCAACAGCGCACTTCGCCAGCTGAGGGTGCGGAGATGGCGACCCAAATGGCACAGGTAAGTACTTGTCCTTGTTCCTCTTCAGCTCAGGAGGGCTTGCGACAATGGCCGGTAATCAGTACGCTCAGCGTAACTCACCGCATGCCATCCCAGACAGAGGTTTCTGCGCCGGTTGCTGGGGCCATTGGCCCACGCCCATCGAGCCCATTAACCCAAGAGACTCCGGCAGCCAGGATTAGAGCTGCACATGAGAGAGTGATGGAGGCCGAGGATTTCAATACCCCCAAATCTACGGCCTTTTCGCAACGACCACCCAACCTGACAAGTTCCAAGGACTGGCCAGTCCTCCCTTTTTCTTCTTCCTCTGCTTTGCCAGTTTCTGGCGCTTCAAACCCCCCTTCAAGCAAAGCACAGCCAAAGCTATGGAGTGCTTTGTTCTCTAAACCTACTTCATCTTCCGTTTGGCCAAGGCCAGCCCAGAAGGACAGCTGGGCAGATGTCGTTCGGTCCGCTGCTCAATCTGCAACAAGCGTTGCAAACAATAACAGCAATAATAAACAGGATGCGACAGACACAAAAAAAGCTGGCAAGACATTAACTTTTGTCTTGCCGGGTGCAGCCAGCGCTAGAGCCCAAACAGCGTCGGAGGCAATGACAACAAGTGCTGTAGCCCCCTCCATTCTGAAGTCCTCAACGATAGCTGCTTGTGATCCTGTTCCTTCCTCTAGCACTGGGATTGATGTTAATCATCCCAGGGCTGTTGAAAACAAGGAGGAAGGAGCTCCAGAAGCATCAGGTGCTGGTTCAAATGGCACTAATCCCACCCTCGGCACGATTGAGACTTCAAACAACCAAACCGCATCCCTAAGGACATCTTATTCCCCTCGATTTAAACCACATAGTTCATCATCCCCTTCGGACTTGCTTAGATCTCTTTCCGCTGTCCCTACCAACTTTACCTCCAAGGACGAAGAGTTGGACGCTCCCGCAGCCAATGACGCCACGCAAACGCATGGCGACGCTACCTCCTCAATGGGACTTGTGAAGCCAGCGATACTATCAAGCAACACCACCCCGTGGCAAGCCCCATGGTCGGTGCGATGGCCAACCAGGTGGGATCGTTGGCCAATTCCCATCAGCCTCCGGTATCATAACTCCCAAGACGCTTCCAATGGGACGGACCCAATCTCACAAAACAAGGACACTGACACTTTTAACCCCAGACCTCTGCCTCTCCCTATCCCGTGGCATAACTGGCCGATGCTTAACTGCTTCAATGGGAATTCGGGGGGGCATCGGGGCCAGTTTGCTGGCGACGAAGACTGGATCAAGACGTGGAAGATGATACTCAGCAGGAAGGGACCTCAAGACCAACTCCATCCTACACTTGCGCCGGCGTTTCCAGGAGGACTTCTCTACCGGGTCTATTTCCCCAGACCACCGCCTGCCCCAAGAAAGGAGTGGAAGCACTTGTGGGAGAAAGATCCGGAAGAAGCAGAAGCAGAAGAAGAAGAAGAAGAAGAAGAAGAAGAAGAAGAAGAAGAAAAAGAAGAAAAAGAAGAAGAAAAAGAAGAAAAAGAAAAAGAAAAAGAAAAAGAAAAAGAAGAGAAAAAGGAAACAACGGAAACGGTAGCCTGGGAGATTGAGCCACTTCAGCCATCCGATAATCCTTGGCCGGCTGAAGCGTACAGCACCTGGGGATATTTGACCGGCAGGCCGAACATCTGGGCACCAACACGCGAGGAACGGATAGCAAGAATCAAGAGGAAGATGGAGGCGGAGATTGGATCGGAAGGGTGGTACGTGCACTGAACATTCTTGATTGAAGAGGCTTCTTGGTTTTGAAGGTTCGACTCTGGTTTCTCAGGATACAATGGGTTTGATGGGTCGTTCGGGCAGGAAGGTTACCAGGGCGTGCCAGATAGAGCGCAAGACATCTATCTACCTAAAGAGCGAGTGAGATAATGAAGCGGCTGGACCGTTGACGCTTGACGGCAAAGTTCAACTATTTCCAGCATTCTCTTTGCCCGAATCCTGGGCTTGAGAGGCATATTTGACATGCAATTCTCCCTCCGCAGACAGTGAAAAAAAAAAAAAAATGGATCATAAAGGTGCCAGCTGCTTGGACATGCGACATAATGCTTCTCAGCCGCATGGCAACGGAGCAGCCGGGTACGAAAATGAACGGAACGAGGGTCTAATGGGCCAATTTCGCATGCATCTTGTATTTTTACCTCGATCGTCCTGACCCATGTCGTGTTGGCATTCTAGTGATCTTGCTGTCATTCGCATCATGAATGTAGCAGCGGCCGCAGATTCGGCTGCTGTTTGGCGTCTGCCTAAGAGGGCGGTCGATATGAGGGGTCGCGACAGCTTCTGGAAGACATCCCCAAGGCTTTTTTTTTCAAGATGCAAAAGACAGGCCGAAGAGACCCCCGACATCGATGGCTGGCCCAGATCGGCGGGCCGGCAGGAACCAGTTGGCGGTAGTACCTTGCAGGTGGCTGCCTCTATTCTGAGTCTTGGCTGGATCGGCTAGCCGTCTCCAGGTCTTGGCAGCCGGCCGATCCTTGCACTGTTTCGTTTCAGAAACATCCCATTGCTTGGCCTGCTGCTTCGTCCCTCTTATTTTGTGCAACGGCGATTGGCGCACAGTGGCCCGTCAGGAGCAGGCGGCTTGCTGCTGGTGCGGATTGTGCAAGTGCATGCAGCCCACTGGTGGCCGATTGATACGATGTGGTTTTACGTAGTTCTGTGCTCCGTGGCGAGAACTCATGGCCAGCAAACGCAGTCCTCTTGTTGGCACTCGATTGCAAAGGACAGACTCGCTGCCAGCCAGCTGCTTGATTCGAAGTTGATGACAAAGGCCATCTTCCCCTGAGAAGCCCCTGGATTAAAGTGGTTGATTGGCACAGTATGTATATGGTTAGAGCAGTACGGAGGACTACCTGAATTTCAAACGCCGCCGCGGCGACGGCATGCTAAAATCCACATATATTGTACTGATAAAGATCTATCTGGCTTTAATTGGCCGGCAGCATCCAATCGCCTGGATCTCGAAGATGGCCTGGAACATATCGAAACCTCTATGGAACTTAAGCCAGGATCACTGATACGATAAGATGCTCAAAATAGCACACAATAACGCTTTTGACAGTGTGTGGACGGGGAAAAAAAAAGCAGCGTTAGTGAAGGTTGTCAAGGTCGCTTACATTTCCTGTACACAGTGTCTAAAATGAGAGAAAATGATACCTATGAGCCGGGAACCCCGCTGCTGCAGCACCCGGCGGACATTAACCCTTTCAATCGTGACCCCCTGTTGGAGATTGAGAAGTTCGATTAAGAACATCAACTGACGACAAGGAGCAGCAGACAGCTGCTTTTCTCTCCCTAGCATCCGTCGATACGGCCCTTCACCACTTTTTTGGTTTTCACGACTGCCACGAGATACTGCCACGTTGCGGTCTGAAAAGAGACAAAAGCCAGGCAGCAGCTGCTGAATGCTGAAGCACGGTGCACCAATACGGAAACCGACTTCTCTTACGCAACACGCATCCTCTGGCCCTCTAAATCCTCTCTGTCCTTTTGACCTCTGACCATTGACTTTTCACGGACCACAGCGACACCTTGCACCTTTTGCACCTTGCACCTTG
>Ga0065720_1021342_pt1 | contig 10848 bp, 9 predicted proteins | sample Thericmetagenome_FD_59107 | JGI IMG/M metagenome (GOLD analysis project Ga0065720, IMG submission 59107) | Thermophilic microbial communities from the Joint Bioenergy Institute, California, USA of rice/straw/compost enrichment - eDNA_2 v2... | ecosystem: Engineered > Solid waste > Grass >... | reverse complement strand
AAAAAAAAAAAAAAAAAAAAAAAAATAGGAATAAATAAAAAGAAAAAATTAATTAATCTCAAAATAAATAATCATATCTCTTTGAATTAAGATCATTTTTTCCAAAGTTGGTAGAGAATATTTCCTTTTTTTTCTTGAATAATATTTTCTTCAAGATTATTTTTCTCAAGAGATATTTTTCTAAGTCAAAATATTTAAATTCAAACATAAGAATAATTATTTTGAATTTCAAATTTCATTTACCCATAATTCAAACCTTAACCAGATATTAAGTTCGGGAAAGGAGGCAGTCATTACTTAACCCGAAAAAAAAATATCGATACGCGAAAACCCTTAATATCACCAGTACTTTGAATTATTACAATAGTTATTAGTGCTTAGATTACAAATACAATAACGCCAGTTTGTGTGAGAAATCCATGAACCTTTTTACCCTTAGCTTTTATTAAAGTCTAAAATTTTATTAATTATAATTTCAAATCTTTTTTACAAATTAATCATTATAAATTTGAATTCCCCAACTGAATAAATTTTCAATTCTAATCAACTTTAACTTCCTTAGAAAAGGTTTAGCTCGCACTGAAGGCAGGTCATTTTTGTTAATGCTAGACATTAAACAAAACGAGCCGTACTAATCTTTTTATATAATTCTTTTTTATTTTAAACATAGATGTTTAGTGCCGCCTCATATGGAGACAAGGCAAATCATAATAATACTAGACTCCTTGTTAAGAAATTTATCACAATTCAAAGCTTAATCCGCAATTTAGCTCTGAGAAACAGTTTTTCATGAAAAGAATCTAAACTTTGGTTTATTGCATGATAAGTTGGACATAGAAGCTTTATTATAAAGATCGAAGGTAGAGAGAGGAGGCTTCTGATAGGAATAGTTGATATCAATATTTATGAACAATAGAAATTGTGTTGATTGGGTGAATTGATGTTAAATAGTGTATCAGAGATCTTCGGATATTCATAAGATAATAAGTTTTAATAAAAATGCAGGTTTCTGAAGAACAACTTGGATTATTCTTAAAAAAACACGAGAAGGAACTTTCTTCTAAGCTAGATAGATCCAACATCAAAGCCCGCATCTTACCCTGTAATGAAGAAGGGCTTAAGAAAGCAGGAGAATTAATTAGAGAAGGAAAACTTGTTTCTTTCCCTACAGAAACAGTCTATGGACTTGCAGCAAATGCTTTTGATGAAACAGCTGTTAGAAAAATCTTCGAAACAAAAAGAAGACCCTTAAGTGATCCTGTTATTGTTCATATAACTGATATCGAAAAAGCATTAGAATTCGTGGATATTAACAAGGACACCGAGGAATTATTTAGATTCTTAGCTGGAAGATTCTGGCCAGGCCCATTTACTTGTGTTCTTAAGGCCAATCTTAACAAGATTCCTGAAGTAGTTACAGCTAGTACAGGATATGTAGGTGTTAGACACCCCAACAACAAAATTGCACAAGATTTTATTAACAGCAGCCAAAGACCCATTGCTGCTCCTAGTGCTAACTTATTCAGTCACGTTAGTCCCACTTCTCCCGTCCACGTCTTCAATGATTTTTATGATAAGGATGTCTCAATTATTGATGGTGGATTTTGTGACTTTGGTATTGAGTCCACTGTCGTCAAGATTTTCAATGATGCTGATAACAAACTCAAATTATTAATCCTCAGAGTGGGAAGTTTATCTGAAAAAGCCATAAAAGAGACCCTTGCTACCTCTGAAAAATTTCAAAACATTCCAGTTGAGAAATTTAAGAAAGAAGCTTATATTCATGAAGCCACCAACTCAGAAGCTCCTGGAATGCTCCTAAAGCACTACAGTCCTTATGTTGAAACTTTCCTCTTGGATCCTTGCACAGAAGCTCCCTCTGATGCTAAGGAATTGGACATAGATACTAAATCTTCTATTTTGATTGATTTTGCTAACACTTTAAAAGAAAAGGCTAACGATTTCTTGTTCTATTATACCCTTTCAGAAAGCGGAGATATGAGAGAAGCTATGGGAAAATTGTATAATATCCTCAGAGCAGCTGAAAACATTGAAGGAGCCAAGTCTATATTCATCCTTAACCTTACAACTTACTATGAGAAGTATAGTCAACAAGGAGGAGAACTTCCAGAATTCTTGGAAACTGTCTATGATAAGTCTTTTAGATCAGCTTCTGGAAAGAAAGTTCATTTTGATACTAAGAGTAATAAGTTCTTTTTGTAAATATAATTAAATGCTTCTTGCAGATTTTGTTATGTATATTCACATTTTTCTTACAATCTGCTATGCTTGAGTGGAGTACATCCCTAGACCAAAATTTATGCTTATTCACTATGTTCTAGTTAGATCTTTAAGAAAAAGCAAGCTTAGTTACTGTTAATAAAATTAAAACTCCCATCATGTCAAGCGAATTTTCAAGCAGCGATGAACTTATGGAAAACCCTGGGCCCCTATCTTTCGAACAATGGGAGAAGGAATACAGAGAGCTCAAGAGATTGGCAAAGGAAAACGATAACAAGGATATCTTTAAATATTTGACTTTTACAAAAACGACAACTCTTAAAAATGAAATTCAACATTTGGCCAAGCTAGAAGAAAACCATACCTTTGAGAGGCAGTTCGAGCGTGAGGAACTATACAAGTTTATAGCAGTTTTGAAGAAGGATTTGAAGATACTAAGAGACGGACTTAAAAAATGTGCAAAACAACCTGAATATATCAACAAAATTAAGAATCTTACCGAGAATATTGAGAATAAGATATCAGGGTTCAAGGAGAAGAAGATAGTAAATTTTGATAAGCTCATAGAGGAAGAAGCTGAATTGTACGATGATATTCAAGGAATTGCATCAAAAATAGAGGAATATGAAGAACCTGCGCAGGCTAGAGAGGGGTATAGGCCACCAAGCAATAACTCTTTTAGAATAAAAACACAGAAAAATCCTGTGCTACCTCTAAAAGAAATCCCTAAGGCCTCTTTAGATGATCCTTTAGAAATAAACTCAGATGAAGAGAGACATAGAAAAGCAAAGTATAATCTTGAAAAGAAATTAGCAAGCATAAAAGAAGATATCCTTCAAGTAGATAGACAACTAGCTACTTTTGGAAAAGGGGGGATGGGCTGGTCTGACCAAGATCATAAAACTTTCCTCAAATTGAGGACAAAGCATAATAACAACCTAGATAATCCTAACTTTATGTCTGATTGCTTGCAGGCCCTTCCATTCTATAAGGAAGAAGATATAGAAGAGCATATTGAAAGATATAAGGACTACTTGGACTTTGAGAAGAAGAAAAAAGAACTCGTTGAAAAATACAAGCATATGAAAAGTATTCATTCGCAAATGGAAGCCGAAGCTGCTAAGAAATTGGAGGAAGCTAAACAATTACAAGAGAAGAAGAAGAAAGAACTCATTCAAGAAGAAAAAGAGAAAATCAAGGAAGACATTAGCAAGTGGAAGATAAGTAGACTTACAACAAAAATAGGGGAAAAAGAAAATGACTTAGCTGAAGCAATGATGAGGAAAAAGGAACGTGAGGATAAATTCAATGCCAGAAAGGAGGAAATTAGAAGAAGAGTTCAAGAATATAAAGAAGCAAAAGAAATGGAAAAACTTGAGCAAAAACACCAGCAAGAGCTTGAGAAAACAATGAAAAGAAAGGTTTTCAGCAAGGATGACCTCCTGAAAATCAAAGAGAGGGAAGATCTCCTTTTCAAGAAGAACCAGGAAAAAATTATGAAAAAGAAGCTTGAGGTCTTAGAGAAGATGAATAAGAATCAAAAAGTCTTAGAGTCAACTGGAAGTCAATACCAACATGTTGAATCAAGACTGACTGAGGCTACGGTTGCAATGCAGACCAAGCAGCGAGAAAAGTTTGATCCAAGAAACGGTCCTGGAAAGCTGGCAGATAACTTTGCTGGAGCACTTATAAGAAATACAGGGAGAGCGTTGGTTGGATGGAAGCATGGAAACAATTAAATTATGGTCTATCTCTTTAGGAAGACTTCGTTTCTAATTCACTTCATTTTGTAATTCATATTTTGGATTGTCAATTTATCAGATTTCATGTTTCAAATTTTAATTATTTTTTCGTTTTTGAGAATCAAGACCTAATACGTTTTTACATGCAGAACAACATTTACAGAATAAATAGTTAAGACTCCATATAATATGGGTTTTGAAACCGGACTTGGCACACTCGACCCAAGGCCCACCATCTAGTACAGAGTTCTTTGGGAAAATCATAATTATTTATCTATCTAATTATCAGCAGCTAGGCCGTCAAATTTCATTTTAGCCACTTCAAGGAGCTTGGCAGATGAGAATTTTCTCTTGACTGCTTGAAGGCTGACCTTGTCAACGTTCTGAAGCAGAACAAACAAGTCTTTAGCACATGCTTTGACGCTACTTTCTTCGTAGTGAGAGTATTTCTCGAGGACTTCATTCCAACAAGTCTTCTTTTGGAGTTTGTTGGTCAGATAGATGGTACCACAAGCTAAAAGGCTCGGCACGTATCTTAACATCTTATACTCGACTAAGGAGAGCTCTAACATGTATCTGCATAAGTTAAAACTTTTCTGGTCCATGTTAATAAGCCTGCTATATCTTTCCAAGAATCTATAACACGAGGGAGTAGTCATGTTGAACTGGAGGGTACTGATAATCTGTCCCTCCATCTCTAAGATCTCTTCCCTGGTGTAGGCTTTGTCAGTGACGTAAACAAAGTCTTTAACCTCAGGAGGATAAATCTCCTCGTACTTGCAAGCAATCAACATAGCAGTGACACCCACAAGTTGAAGCTTTTGCCTAAGAACTGGAACCTTTTCTAAGAAGCGATCAATGAGATTGATAGTCAAATATAATGTCTCAGGCACAAGCTTGAATTTAACATGCACATCGACAAGCCAATCAATTAAGATTGCTCTCATCTTTTCATTTATATCAGTTTGCACCTTGGCCATGTAATTGGGTTTAGGGATATATTTATCCTATCAAGATTAGGTAAAGCAAATAAATGTTTACTTCAATAGATCTTAAATACTCAAAGATCTCTACAGCGTATTCAGAAACATATTGAGGATTGCCAACATCTCTAATATCGCATTCCTCCATATTTGAGAAATCGATGTTTCTTTTTATCTGTATATCTGAGGATTCTATAGACATCTCTTTTTGAGAAAGCTTATTTTCCCCAGATTCAACAGGAAGTGAGGGCATAGACATATCCCTACACAGAAATAATGGATCTTTAGTTGTTTCTGTTAACTCTTCAATGATCTCATTGTTCTTGGAATGTTGTTGGGTGATCAACTGAGGTTGACTGGAAACATGTACATTGTTTTTTGAAGGGATTATCTGGAATGGTTTTCCTGTCTATCAATTATGAGCTATTTTCAAATAGGGAGCATACCATATTCTTCTTCTCTTTTCCAGGTTGATTGCTTTGAAGGTTTGAAATTTCTGTACCAAAGACCCTTTTCATTGATACTAAGTTGTTATTGATGATTGTAGCCTCTTTTGAATTAGCCATGCTGGTAGTATTTTCTGCGGGGTTAGCCTACAATGTGTTATCTTTGATTCAAAGTGACTATACATTCAAGGGGCGAAGGAACATAGGTCGGATTCAAAAAAAAGTTATTTTCGATAATTTTAAATACTGAAGACGTTGATTTAAATTTTTAGATAACAAAAAATCAAATTCAATTTGGCTTTTCGTTAGACAAGATCAGGCTTTAAATACAAATTTATTCCTTGGCAATCAGTTATGGCAATATGCTCTATAGATTTATCAACTTTTCTCTTAAAATATTCATGTTTTTCAACCAAATTAGCTTGAGAAAATACGAGTATATGCTTTTCTCTCATCGTATCTTTACAACTACATAATGCCTCACAAAGAAAACTTGATATACACAAAGTACACAGCAGGAACTTTGCAAGAATATAACACAAACCATTTGTCCTTTGTTTATGAGTTGAGAGAAAATGTGTGCCTAAATGAATTAAATTTATTGGATCTTTTAATCGATACCCACACTTGACGCACTCGTATATGACTGTTTCTCCTTCATCAGCACTTCTCATCTGACGAGATGTGTAGTACATCTTCTTGTGACCACACTTAGGACATTCTTGATCGATTGTGGCTCTATCCTGTTTTGCTTTAAGTTCTTCTTCATCGTCATTTTCCATATCAAGAGTATCTGGATTCAATCCACGCTTTAATTTTTCATTATATTTCTCAAGCCATAGTTTCTTCTCTGTGAACTCCTTTACGGTAACAATTTCCTCCAAAGGATAATCTAAGGGTAATCAGTGGGATATTTATATTATTACCAAGTAAGGAAACTTTGAAACCACACTTAGGACATTCAAGGTAATCAGAAAAGATTGGAAGGTTAAGTAAGTCACCACATTCAAGGCAAAAATCTGCAGAAGACTTAAGCTTGTCGAATTGCTGGAGAGAATCTTGAATTAGTTCCATTAGGTGTGCAATTAAAATTAAAATAATTACTCCTTTAGAGAATAAGTCAACTAATTAGCTAGAAAACCTTTCTGGTCTAGGAGAACATAACCATGCAACCCAATCGAATAGGAAAAATATTGAATGTATTAAGATCCAAGAACTCTCCATCTAATCTTTTTTGTGCTAACTGCATTAATTAATCAATTGTCCAACAGCCAAATAAATATATACTAGAAAAAAGCCCATCTAATGTTATATCTTTTGAATTATTTAATTTATGAATCGAAGAGCCACTCCCAAGCATATATCGTAGTATTCTTTAGACATGCCAGCGTTAGCACAGATATGTTAGCCGATATTAATTATAATTATTCAAATTTTTTATTATCCCTTAGATAAGAAATAATATAAAGATGTACAACACCTCAAACCAAGATCAGAAAGCAGTCGAAATTATAAAAGGTAACGTTAACGACCCTAATAGTCACAAGAGTAGGAAGACTCTATTGGATATCTGATAAAAACCCTCCAAAAAATCAATCAAATGCATTCTTCTTCAATATCGACAATGTAAGCAATTCGCTCTCTCCTTTATTTGTAAGGACCTTGTTTATGAGCCATTCTTCGCAGACTTTGGTCCTCTTGATCTCGGCAAAACATATAGATTTGTAACAGAACTCGAAAAGCTTATCCAGGACCCCACCTATGCTACTAGCAAGATTTTCCATCACACTTCCTTGGATAGTGCTAAGAGAGCTAATGCTGCTTATCTTATGGGTGCTTTCCAAGTAATATTCCTTCATGACTCCAACTAATCTCCAAAATAGGTAATTGTTTTGGGAAGAACAGCTGAGGAGTCTTGGAAGCCCTTCCTTAAGGTACAGCCTCCTTTCGCCGACTTCAGAGATGCTTCCTTTGGAACTTGTACCTATAAATGCACAGTATATTTCTCAACCAATTGGTCTAATCTTTAGATTCTCCATTGCCTGAGAGGACTTGAATATGCCATCAAGTTGAAGTGGTTCAATTACAAGAACTTCAATTTGAGAGATTATGAATATTATGAGAAAGTCGAGAACGGAGATCTTAACTGGATCATTCCTGGAAAATTCGTTGCTTTCTCAGGACCCTCTGCCACTCAGACTGATGCTGAAGGAGTAAGCGAATTTATGGAGTATCTTAATAATTAGTGGAGAACATTTACTCCCGAGGACTATGTCCCTATCTTCAAAAAATTTGGAGTTACTCTTGTTATCAGATTGAACAAAAAGCAGTATGATAGGGAAAGATTCACCAAGCATGGTATCAAGCACATGGAGTTATATTTTATGGATGGATCTTGCCCAAGCAACGAAATCGTTGAAGATTTCTTGACTGCCTGTGAAAAGGAAAAGGGAGCTATTGCAGTTCACTGCAAGGTTAAATAAGAATAATAATGTATTTAAGATATAGGCCGGTCTTGGTAGAACTGGAACACTTATAGCATGCTATGCTATGAAACACTACAAGTTTAAGGCCGCTGACTTCATCGGTTGGATCAGAATTGCCAGACCTGGAAGTATCTTGGGACCTCAACAACAATTTTTGAATGTAATTACAGTGAAAAGAGAAATATAACGTCTTAGGATATAGAAGCATCACTTCATAAACTATCTGAAACTTCTCCAATTTACACTTCAATTCTCCCCTTCATCCAAGATTACCAAAAGAAGGAAGAAAACTTGCCCGAAGAATTCGCTGTAAAACGCTATAATGATTTATTTGATTATGATAGAAATTACAAATCAGCAAGAATGTTGAGTGGTCACCAGAAGACAAACAAAAAGCCAAATATGGTGACAAAAATCAAGCAGAACGTCTCCTTGATGCCAAGCGTGGCATTGGATCTCCTGGTCTTATGATGGCAGGATCTAATAACTACACTAGCAGCCCTCAAAAAGGTAACAAATGAGATACCTTTTATTGAGTCCAAGATTCCAAAGCTTATTACCAAAGTGCTAGTCCTGGAACAACCTTGAGCAAAAAATACTAAAATTGTTGATAATTGGTTCTCATATACGAATATACGAATATTAGGGAGTACTACTCTTCATATGAAGTTCTTTATGTTCCGTATGTGCTTCTGAATCAATTATTAATTCGCCAGATTTATCTTGGCTTGAAATTTTGGTTTCTTTAGTAGTCCGTTTCGCTCAGATGTATCATCGTTTATTGGCGTAACAGACCAGAGTCTTGCCTAGAACTTTTTTTTTCCGATAAGATTGACACGTTTATAGATATCGTGTCAAAATTTGATCCAGATTAATCTAATTAGAAAGATTTATTAAAAGAAAATGAGAAAATTCCTCATAGCTGCTGTTTTCTTTGCTGCTTTGGCCTTCAATCAGGTCCTCGCTCATGATGTTGAGAGTGAGCACCTCAAGATCTTGACTGATGCTAACTTTAACAATCACGTTAAGAATGATGGCTCAAAATGGTTTGTTATGTTCTTTGCCCCCTGGTGTGGACACTGTAAGAGAGCTCTTCCTACCTGGAAGGAGTTTGCTGAAGCTGCCGCTGGAAAGGTCAATGTAGCAACTGTCGATTGGTAAGCAAAAACCTTTCAATTGTAACTTCTAGTGTTGATAACAGTGGACTTAGAGACAGATTTGGAATTCAAGGATTCCCAACTTTCTATTTCATTCAAGGTGGAAAAATGTATCCATACAAGGGTGCTAGAACCGTTGAAGCTTGGACCAATTTCGTCGAATCTGGATACTTATCTGTTGAAGGTGAAGAAGTTCCCCTTGAAGCTAGTGCCACCAAGAACCTTATGAAACAAGCTAAATCTGTCTTTGCTGAACTTCAAAAACTCGCCGTAAACAAGCCCTTAGTCTTCGCTGGAGTCGTCGGAGGTCTTATTGCCATGTGTGCCTTGACTTTCTGGTGTACCTCCAAGATTGCTGGTGAAGATGAGCCCCCTAGACAAGAAGGACAAACCGGACAAGCCCAAACTCAAACAACTGGAACTGAATCCGCCCAAGAAAAGACTCAAGAACGTAGCGAATCTCCTAAGAGAGGAAAAGTTAAGAGAGAATAACAATTTTGATGTGTTAATTGTTTCCATAATTAGTAATCTTCATAAAGAAGGGAAACTCTATTTATGCTTCTGAGCTAAATTAAGAGCATAAAAATCTCACTTAAAAAATATTTAGAATATATCACTATTTCTCATAGTAGACGCACAGGAATCAGGCCTATCAATTTACAATAGGAATTGTTTGGGTCACTGTGTGATTTACCGATCAAGAAAAGATCTCAACAATATAATTTTAATTTAATAGATGAAAAAGATACTTCTCGCTATAGGGTTCTTGGCTCTCTTCATGGTGTTAGCCGTTGGCAATACTAGTAGTACCCAAAATGAGTACTTAATTTACCTCACCGCTGCTAACTTTGAAGAAATGTTTAAGCGTAATAAGGGATCAAGATGGTTCATTATGTTCTTTGCTCCTTGGTGTAGACCCTGTAAGAAGGCCCTTCCTGACTGGAGGGAGTTTGCTGAAGCAGTAAACGGAAAAATCAAGGTTGCTGCTGTCAACTGGTAAATATTCTAGAAATAGGCATTCAAAATTATAGTGAAGACAATCCGAACTTGGCGGAGCAATTCGGAATTCGTGGATTCCCAACATTCATTTATATTCAAGATGGCAAATTGTACCAATATAGCGGACCCAGAACTGTCGAAGATTGGTCTCAATTTGCTGAAAGTATATACCAAAAGACTGGAGCCAACCCTACCCAAGGTGCTGTATAGAAGATACCAATTATTTGTAAATATGCATCCTTGTAAAAGTTAATGCAAAGAATGAAAATATGGGCATCAACTCTTACAAACAGTTTCTTAACACTTCATTAAAATTTTCTCTCTTTCTATTGCTAATTATCCTAACAATAGCATTGACAATAGCATGGTATAAGTCATTCTTTGCTGACACTTTCCTAATCCTGTCAGTCTTTATCATAAAATTTTATTTAACCCTACAAAGATATGGACACAGAGAGACAAAAAATCATTATTTTTCCAGGAGAAAAGATTCCTGTGAAATGTATGTCGTTCATTTATGTCTTCTAACGATCATAAGCTGAGAATATGAGAATCAGCAATCATTTCTCCATTGATAATGAAAAACAAGCACTTGTCTCCAATAATCTTGGAGAATTATTCATGAAACAAAATAAGAGAAATGTGGTTCTTTCTCTGATTTCCTACCCTCAAAAGGTACTTCTCAAGCAATTCGAATTCAAAGAATAGTATTTCCCTGAACCAGAAGATCATGTCATTGGAACCATTGTTAACAAAACTGCCGACTTCTATATCCTAGATATTGGTAAAGCATA
>Ga0065720_1021340_pt1 | contig 10853 bp, 14 predicted proteins | sample Thericmetagenome_FD_59107 | JGI IMG/M metagenome (GOLD analysis project Ga0065720, IMG submission 59107) | Thermophilic microbial communities from the Joint Bioenergy Institute, California, USA of rice/straw/compost enrichment - eDNA_2 v2... | ecosystem: Engineered > Solid waste > Grass >... | reverse complement strand
AACCACCTACAGCGACCCGGATCCCATGCATTTGATGGGACCTCTGCCAGGCGCACTCTGGCCGCTCGACGACGACAGATCGCGAATGTCGCTGGCGATTAACTGCTAAGGACCACCCGTTGGCGCCCATCTCGGTTAGCCTGGCTCCGCTTCCCCACGCGATTTTCGACCCCGCGCGACCTTGTTTCCCTCGCTTCTTTCTCAGACCTTTGCCTAGCGTCCAGGGTAGACGGGGTCTCCTCTCTGACCGGCCTTATCACCAGCGCTGTGGCTCCATCGACCAATATCCTTAACGCAAAAAACAATCAACAACTCCCAATAACCGTGTTTCTGCTCCCTCGTCTGCTGCCAGTCCGCATATCATGGCGTTCCGCGGCGACGACACGCGCCGATACGGCCACGTTCCTCCTGCTCAGTACTCCGTCGCTGGCGCTGCGGCTGCCCAGGAACCTCTCACATCCTACTCTGCTCGACCGCCGAGCTACAATAGTGGTGATGACTCCAGCTTTTTCGACCATACCGCTACACGGCCCCAGACACACTACTCGGGGACCTCCGGCCGGGGTGAAGAAGAGTTGTTCATAAGCAGCCCGGCCTCATCACCAAGTGCCCAGCCAAACCCCAATCGCGCGAGCTACATTCCCAGTTCTACTTCCACAACCTCGGCCTATCAGCGCCAGTACCAAGTTCCTCCTCCTCCTCCTCCTCCTCCTCCTCCGCCGCCGCCGCCTGTCCATGCGACGACGACGACAACGACGACGACGACGACGACGACGACGACGACGCCTACCACACCAAATACAACGTATAATCCCCAACACTTCGCTCGTTCTCACTCTACTTCCCTGCCTTACCATCCTCATCCAAGGTATGGGTCCTCGACGAGCCCTACCTACACGACCCCTTTGGTGACGAACTACACTCCACCGGCGTATAACCCAGCCGCGTATGCGAACACTCCGACAACGAGCACAGTTCCTCATCGGCACTCCACCATTGCCGGGTATGGAAACTACCGGTATAATAACTACTCATCTCCTGCTGTCCCTCAAGTATCCACAACTTTTGTGCCCCCTCCTCCCTCGAGCTATGGTGGATCACAACCTTCTTCAGCGACAAGCCCCTCAGTTCCGCAGCGGTACGAGCCAGCGCTGCATAGCCCTCAGTACTCGTCGGCTTCAACTCCATCGGCCGTTTCACCACAGTATGAGCAGCCCTCTTATTCGTACAATCCGGCTCAATATACAAGCTCGTACGCCGCGAATGGGGCTAGCCCTGTCTCGACTGCCTCATATCCGGTGACAACTTCTACGGCGCCGTATCCCATGCAGAACCAGATCCCTGTTGGCCCCATGTACTCCTCTCCGGACCCGAATACCTTCGCCAATCGCACTACTCGGTCGGCTTCTCAACCACCTCCCCTACCATCACCTCCGATCTACACGTCGACGACTCAGCAACCGCTCCAGCGCCATCCGACAAATGCCCCTCTCCCTAGTCGCCCCGATGAAGTCGCTGAAGAACCAGAGTGGAGGACCGGAGGCGCTGAGAGTGACATCCAAGCTACTCAGGATAGTCTGATCCAGGAGATCGTTTCTGACCTGGGCATCAGCCATCCCCAGTCCCTGAACGGTGCGGCTCCGGATGTGACCGCAGACAATAGAGCCCACCGCTATAATTCGACCTCGTCGAGGCACACCACTGATTCGGGCGTTAACCTGTACCACTCCAATTCTACTTCTTCCAGGAGCAACAATGGCGGCGCTCCCTTGAACTACGGTTGGGATTCTGAAGAGAGCGACCCTGAAGGTGCTGCTGGGCTTATTGCTATGCAAAATGACGCGGATGATAGGCGTTTCGGTAGCCTTAGCTTCCCGACTTACATGGAGACACCTGTGACGGCTTCTGCTTCGTCAACAATTCCCGCTACGTCCCACCGTCCGTCCATTTCCGAAGAGACATTCCCTGAGCCGAGCGACTATGGTGGGATGGATCTTGGCATGTACGGAGGCGGCTATGCGGGCAACCTGCAGTATGGTACTGATGTCGGCCTGACGTCCGCTACTGAGTCTCGTCGGCCATTGCCCGACCCATACGCACGACCTGCCGAGCTTCCCCCGTTCCCGGATGTGTCTGTTGACTATGGTGGCACCGGTGGTCTCCAGGCTCCGCAAGAACGCCGGCTTAGCTTTGACGAGGGCGAGGAGAGAGTCTCCGTTCATTCTCGTCGGAGCAGTAGTGATGATCCCGAGAAGGACGACTTCCCCTACGACCAGATGTTTTGGCACCCAGGACTCACAAATCGTCCACTTCCAGCCATTCCAACCGCCCCTGAGAGCAGCTCACAGGCTTCGTCCCAGCCTGCAGTCACCACTGCTTCCTACTCGCAGCACGCCTACTCTCTTAGCGCCGACAGCACTCTACCTTACCCACCAGGTACTCCTGATCTGTACCCGAGCCAGGGCTTTGCTCCTCAGCAGCCCGTGGAGAGGTCTGTGTCGCTCAACAACCACAGCACTACTCCTCAGGTACAAGCACCGGCCAGGTCTCGGACCGATGCCAACGAAGAACGCCGTCGGGCCAAGTACATGTCCCAGCCCCATCTTTATGGACCTGGCGCTAGCTACGGGACTTACGGCGCAGACGTGGCGTCGTCGCTGGCTGCTTACGACATGATTACCCTGCCTACCGGTCGCAGGAAGAAGTTTGTGCCATCCAAGCTTACTTCTGCCGACTTCAAGCGCTGCGCTGAGCCATGGGCGCTCAGCGGCGTTACGGCCTGGATTCGCGAGATGGCCGAAGGCGAGCCCGATCTGAAACGGAAGACGATCGAGGAGGGAATTCTGAAGCTGTTCTGCGCCAAGGTGCCGACCATGAATGTCGCCGATGCCGAGCAGCTGAGCGCTAATGTCGTCGATTCCATGTTTGCTGCCGGCATCCTGCTCCCCGATGAAGAATGGGTCAAGTTCGGCTCTGGCGAGCTCTCCGGTGTATTGTGGCAACTGACGGGCTCGGGCTGCTATGCCCCCAAGTTGCACGATAGTGAGGATAGCGTTCCCAGGTTGCACGACAACGGCATACCGATTAGATGCTACTCGCATCACTGCGGCAGAACCCTGAAGAAGATGAATCTGGACAACCTGAAGGTTGAAGAGGAGCCTCCCATCCTGGACTGGGCGACATTCTACGGTCTGAAGAAGGAGGACATCGAGGGCAAGCCAAAGAAGGAGATCGAGAGGCAGAACGTCCTTCACGAGATCGTCACTGGCGAGGAAGAGTACATGGGCCAACTCAATGTACTCCGCAATCTCTACCGCGACCAGTTGCGGTCATGGCAACCGCCGATCATCGCTGAAAACCGGATGGAGAAGTTCATCGATGCTGTCTTCGGCAAAGTGGATGCTGTACAGCAGATCAACAAGGAGCACCTCCTTGCGCAGCTCAAGTACCGCCAGAAAGAACAAGGCCCCTGGATCGTCGGCTTCAGCGACCTGTTCCGTGAGTGGATTCGGAAGGCCAGGCCCATCTACATCGAGTACTGCGCCAACTATCCCTATGCCGAATATATGATCAAGAAAGAGGCCGCAAGGAATCTTCTCTTCCGCCAGTTCCTGGAGGTTGTCCGCGAGCACAAGCTATCCAAGCGTTTGGAGTGGAGAACATTCGTGAAGGCGCCCATCACGCGTCTACAGCGCTACGGCCTTCTCCTGGAAACGGTCAAGAAGAACATGATTGGCGAGAGCGAGGAAAAGACCAACCTCGAGAAGGCCCTGGAGGAGATCAAAAAGGTCACGCACGAGTGCGACGAGAAGGTGGCAGAAATGGAGAAGAAGGTTATGCTGTTGGAGTTGCAGCACATGCTAGTAATGCGCCCTGGCTTCCAATCCGTATTGAACCTCGACCATCTGGGTCGCGAGCTGTTGAAGCAGGGTGAACTTCAGCGTCAAGGTTCCAAAGGTGTCCGTTGGGTCGATACCCATGCGCTGCTCTTCGACCATTACTTTATCCTGGCCAAGGCGTTTATGGCCAAGGATGGTTCTGGCAAAAAGTATGACGTGTCCAAGGAGCCTATCCCGATGCCGTTGCTCTTCCTGGAGAGTACAAACGATGAGCCAGTCGCAAAACAAAAGAGCTTGACTGCTCCGCTTACCCGTACGGCGGTAACCGGCGCTGGTTCTCAGCTCATGAGCAAGTCGGCTACCATGTCGGAGAAGCCCGGGGCGGACGACGACGGCAAGATCATCTATCCATTCCGGATCAAGCACCTCGGCCACGAGATCTACACGCTCTACGCATCTTCGGCCCAGGAGAGGGCTGCCTGGTGCAATGCCATCATTGAGGCTAAGACGAGACATGCCCGGGCGCTTCATGCCCAGAACGCGGAGCCCTTCCGCCTGCGTGTAATTTCCGACTACGCCTTTGCCTATGATTCGACCTCGCCTATGGGCAGACAGCCGACCGTGCCCATCCGAGATACTCCTCTTGACAGGGCGATTCGCGAGATGGAGAAGACCTACGGTCCTGGCCGAGGCCCGCCGCCGGTGTGCAGAGCCACCGTCAACTGTGCTTGCGCCTTCAACATGTTTGGCAAGTCGATCATCGCTATCGGTACCGACTACGGCGTCTACATCTCGGAAGCTTCCAATCCACGCGGATGGACCAGGACGGTTCAGCTCCCCAAGGTCACGCAGATCGCGGTGCTGGAAGAGTTCTCGGTCTGCCTGCTGATTGCCGACCGGTCCTTGATCTCCTATCCTCTTGACATCATCGCTCCCGTCTCGGCCTTCCCTCCTCCGACATATGACAGCCCCCGTCGTGCTCCTCAAAAGTTGGCTAAAGATGTTTCGTTCTTTGCCACAGCACGCATGAAGGACAGAATGCTCGTCTTCTACAAGCGCAAGGAAGGCATGCACAACACCTTCAAGGTTCTGGAGCCCGTCTTCCAGCGATCGACCGAGAAGCGCTCCCGTCTGTTCGGCCGTCGCTCCGGTGGCACAACCGAAACCTTCCGCGACTTCGACGAGTTCTACATCCCCGCTGAGTGCTACTCGCTGAACCTCTTCCAGACCTACATCGCGGTCTCAACGTCCAAGGGCTTCGAGCTCCTGACCCTCGACAAGAAAGTCCCCCAATCTATCCCCCGCGAGCTCAACCAGCCCGAAATCGCCAACATCGCCTCGCGCATCAAGGATACCATCCCTCTGGGCATGTTTAAACTCAACGACAACGAGTTCCTCCTTACTTACGAGGACTGCGCCGTCTACGTCGACAAGCACGGCGAGATCTCGCGCACCCTCATCATGGAGTACAGCGGCAAGCAGAAGAAGGCTAAGGCAGCCACCATGTTTGGGCAGTACCTGCTCCTGTTCAATGACGATTATGTCGAGGTGCGAAACGCGGAGAACGGTCGGCTGAGGCAGATCATTGCCGGTCGGGATGTCCGGTGTCTGGATTATGGGTATCGTGGGCCGACTGGGTCGGGAGGTGCGAAACTTCCGCCGGCGCAGGCGCTTGCTGCTGCCGCGAAGGATTCCAAAGGGACAGTAAAGATTTGCATGAGTCACCCTGAGGTGTCGGGCGGGCAGATCGTACTGGAAATGGTGTTGAATGATGGGCATGTGGAGTCGTAAGGAGGTGAGATGAGATTGGGGAGAGGGATCAGACAAATACCAAGGTGTTTTTTTCTTTTGAGTGTTTTCGTCCTTTTCTACTTGGTTTTGATCTCTAAATATGTGGAAAGGCGTTGTGGGCGTGGCTGAGCTGGTTCTGGTGATAATGATATGTATGGGTCTTGACGGTCATCACTGGGGTGTGAAGGTTGTTTTAGCCTTCCACATTCGTCTTTTTTTTTTTTTCCTTTTGATTTCGCTTTGTTTCAATCAATAGCCTCTGGTTCGTTTTTCATCCTAAACGTTTGTTCAAGTGGCTTTAGTTTTGAAAAGATCATGATTACCCCCTCGTCTCTGTGTTAAGAATACCGAACTCGTTGTGTCTTAAGATTGTTTGGTGTTACGGATAGGTTTGGCTGGGTGCTTGGTCTATGTATGTACGGTTGACCCATGTATTTGTCTACATGTAAAAAGCATTGGATAATAGGCCAACGGCAGAGTTTTCTGCTGCGTGATGTTCTCTCCAAGTCAAAGCGCATGCACCCTGGCGCTCCCACAATTGGCAATCACTGAGGGCGTCTACAGTCGGGCACAACTTACTTCTGACGAGCATGCCCTCATCAGGCCTGCTCAAGCGCCTTCCAACCCGTACAATTTCAGCTGTCGAGTAGACATGCCATTGAGTCTGCCAATGTGGTCTCAAGTCCCATTCTCCACTTGCACTGGGCCAAAAGCAGTCGGCGCTCACCATCACCCTGTACCAACCACATAATCCGCTGCTCCCACCAATAAGTGGTCATTGAGCTTTATCCAGCAGCTTCCAATTTCCCAGCTCGGCTAAACAAATGGCTGTTCACTGGGTGGCATTACACTGTATGCCACTCCTCGCTGGTGCCAGTATCAAGAAGGGATCTAAGCATATAATTTTTTTTTCTTGTAGGGAGCTTACAATTTAGAGAATTGTATCACAGTTTGCTAACTGTAGTATATGAATGTGTACCTCCTCGAGTCCCTAAAGAAACTAGGCAACAGTTACTGCACATGAAAAGAGCTTCTGCCTTGCGTATTACTCGGTAATTAATACCGTGCTCTAAACACATAAAAGTCAAAACACTGATAGGCTTACTACCCAAGAAAGTCTTCTTATTCTCCCAGTTCACAGTCCCAAAATCAACGCAGAAGCAAAAAGACAAGACCGAACCCAACCTCAATGCATGGGGAAACCCTCTTTGGATGTTGTCACGGCCCAGAGGTGGAGCAGGAATCTCCCAAGAATGGAGTACTGGAGAGATGTGAAAAAGTAATGCGCCAGCCGCGAATCGAACGCGGGGCTCATCGAATCACTTGCCCGGAATGGCAACGATGAATTTTACCACTAAACCACTGGCGCTTACAACTGTCTGCTTGATGGTCGGTAGAAGGTTGCAGGGTCTTCTTAAACCGTCTGGAGCTAGCCCGGTCTGAATGCTAGGTGCTCTGCGACCACGATACATACGACAATTTCGGATGACGGAACCCAAATAATTTCCATTCAGTTTGAGGACAAGTTTGTTGATCATGGAACATTTTGGATCGAAAAGGCCGCAGAATATAGGAGAGAGAGAGAGAGAGAGATAGTTGCCAGCGACTGAGAGAGAGAGGCAAGATAACCAAGGACAACCAGATCAAGAAACACCGAGCTCACTGAACGGTTGAACATTAACACCATATATCCTCCAAATATTATATACAACCCCCCTTGCACCAACTCCCATCTAGTCATCATCCCAATGATAATACCTGCGACTAATAATAATCGGCCTTGCGGGATCCCAAGGCCCATAAATCTCATTCTTATACTTCTGTAACGAAATCAACCACCAACTACACCCTCCCATAGCCAACAAACTCACCACGCATCCAACCACCATGCCCACAATGGCTCTCTTCCAAGGCCACGCCATAATCCCACTCACGCACCCACTGACTCCAACAGCCTCACAAGGCCTCGCCGGATCGCCCAGAATAATGCCCACCCCGGCACCCGCACCACACACCAACGCCACCGTCAACAAAACGTGATACCTCCAACTCCTATGCCTGGCAAGCTGCCTAAAGACAGGAAAGAGCCCAAACACCTCAATGCTGAACAGCGTCAGCGAAAACACCTGCCCCGTCGAGGGCAGTCTGCTCGCCAACACAGTCGACGCCATCAGCGCCGCATTCGTCGACAGCGACGCAACAGGCATCTTTTTCTTCTTCATTCCTGGGCCCGGACCAGGAGCGTGAGAGGAGGAGGTGATTGCCACCGCCGCCGTGGTGGCAGAGGAGGAGGACCCGGTGCCGCGGCCGACCCAGCTCGTGCCGGAGTAGTCGAAGAAGAAGATGTTGAGGGCGAGCAGCCAGAAGGACATGGCCCAGATGCTGTCGGAGGAGGTGGAGCGGGTGAGGGATTTGAGGATGGGGGAGAGGCCGAGAAGGGTAAAGTAGATGAGGATGGCGGACTTAATGGTGCTGATGCGGGCGTACATGCGGCTTGAGGGCGCTGGGGGAAGGGGGGTTGAAGGGCGGTCGGGGTAGTCGGGTCCTTGCCCTTGACGGGGTGTTGTTACGTTTGGAGTGGGAGGGTTGGCTGGGTTAGGGGTTGTGCTGGCCTGGGATGAGATGGAGTTGAGGGAGCTGACGGAGCGTGAGTGTGGGTGGCCTGGGACTAGGAGAGTATTGCCTGAGCCATTGCCGTTTTCCCCGTTATTGCTGCTGCCGTTGCCATTGCCATTGCTGCCGGTGGTGGTGCTGTTTTCACCATTGTTCTGTGGTTGGGAAGCCTGCAACGACGCGTTCTGATCTTGCAAGAGGTTTGTAGTCGAGCTCGCGGCTGATGGCAAGTTGGACGTGCTGGTCACAATGCTGGTGGCTATCGATGGCCGCCCGGGGCCTGTTGAGTCCTGACGCCGAAGAGAAGGAGGCGGCGCCGGCGGGGGGGGGTATTCTCTGCCTATGAGGGTCCTGGCCTCGTGGTCCGGAGGAAGGGACTGCAATTCCTGGGTGACCCAGTAGTCCCATATCAGCCAGCCGACAAAGGTAGCGAAGCTGCTCCACCCGACAACGGCGACAGGGCTGACCCGCTCTTGGAAGATGCCGACGAAGCAGACGATGAAGATAATGACAGAGCAGACGTGCTGGACGATGACGGTAGTGTCGGCGACTAGCGGCCAGAAGTCATAGGGACGGACACGGGGATTGCGTTGGAGGTTCTCGAGGAAGGTAGCTTGGTCGGTGTAGTTGTCGGGATCTGCCTCATCCTTCGTGTTAGTCTCGATTGCCGCTGATATCTATACATAGCACTAATATCCAGAAGACCCTTACAAGACTGCTTCACCCAGAGCAGCTTCTGGAAGCGCTTGCGACGGCGACTGCGGCTGCGGCTGCCGTCATTGTGCCGGATGCGATGGCGGTCATCAGCGCTGGGCCCATTGCCGGCGGCAGAATTGGCATACGGAGTCGCGCGACGGGGCGGGGAGGTCGGGGCGTAAGCGTCCTCGGGGGACAGATGCGAGGAGGAGCGATGATGGAGAGAGGACGAACGAGAGCTGGTCGGCAGACTGGCCGGGAGGGTTGACGATCGTACCAGCTTTGGGAAAGGCGTCTCGGTATCGGAGGGGATGGCCGACTGGATATGGGGTCCGGGAGGAGGAGGGGCCATGGGGCCATGGAATTCCGAATTATTGCAATATGGCAATATAAAATACCGATCACGACGGCCGGCGACGGTGCTCCATTCACTGTACTCAGACGCAAGCGAACATGGGATCTCTTATCGCTCAGAATGGAATGGCATTAGTAAATGCGCCTTGTCTCATAGTGAAATGGTGAGATGCTTGTCCGCGATGCTAATTGGTATCCAAGACGGGACGAGACACGACCAAGCATGCTTGACAATCGTGAAGCGCGACTCGACGTCCTCAAGGGGTACACGCACGGACCACGTCTTGGCTCTGTGGGCCAGCTTTCCGCTGGCTGATCGACGTTGGGGGCCAAAACTGGCACCCCTCCCTCCCCGCCGTGGAGCTTGACATTCCGATCGTCTTGGCACCCGGGCGCTGGAAGGAGGGACGAACAGCTGCTAGTCTCTCATCCGCCTTAAGGCTTGGCAAGGGCAGCGTGCGAGATGAGCGCGTGGATTGTTGAACTGCGAGATGGGTGTCAATTTGTGTCCGACGGTTGTATGTGTACCTCTAGACTTCTCATCCTCTGAGAGCTGTTTGTTGATTGCTCCGTGTCTACCGACACACATCTTCGCTGGGACCTCGCAGCACGTGCCTTGGCCTATCGCCAGGAAGGAACGAAAAGCGAATACGCCACAGCCCTATGCAGCGCCTAGCGGATTGCTCCTCGAGACCTTTGCTCCCTTGTTTTTTGTTTTCTCGGACTTTTTTCCGCTCGTGTCTGTGGTGAGGCGCAGCCGAACCTACTGTGCACATGGCAAGTTTCTGCGCTCTATGAGTAATTCATAATCCGTAATCCGTCGCCGGTAATTCGTCCTCAGTCTCAGGTCTTTTCTAGCATTCGCTGAGGTTACGATGGTCTTGCGGACCGGCCATCAGCGAACTTGATAATGCAGAAGATAAGATAAGGAAATGTGCAGAGCCGTCATCGTTAACCATGGTGGTCTGCCGTTTGCCATGTTGCGCTGTGCAGAACGGCCGAGCAACTGTGAAGCCGTTGTCGACCAGCTTGCAAGCTTCCGAGCGCCACACATGCCGGGCAATGTTAGTGGATGCGGTACTTGCCCAAGTAATACACGTGAACACAATAGGTTATCCAGCAAAACCGTAGAACAATCGGATGCCCACTTGCTGCACTTCCCCGGCGGGTTCCTGGTTCTTGACGGCGTACCTGTTATGGACGGCCTACAACGTGACGGAATCGTCGGTGATAATACCTAACTAATAATCAAGTTACAAAAGCATAGCTTGCATGCTGGCATGCCTACCCGTGGGCTCCCCGGCTGGATGGAAAGTGGACGTAAGATCGGCATCACTGCTTGCAGGAACATCCCGGTAACCTTTTCTCGGAGCATGGGTGCAACCTACTAGCATGTCGCTTCCAGATTTCTCTGGTCTGCCTAATCCTTCCCATCATGCTCTAAGTACCCTAATCAGCCTCAAGAGTTAATGCCCAATGCGTAACAATGGATGTTTAACCCGCGCGTGTCAGCGTGCCATTGTCCCCAGTCTCCGGATGTGCACCTCAATGGACATAACC
>Ga0065720_1021339_pt1 | contig 10853 bp, 12 predicted proteins | sample Thericmetagenome_FD_59107 | JGI IMG/M metagenome (GOLD analysis project Ga0065720, IMG submission 59107) | Thermophilic microbial communities from the Joint Bioenergy Institute, California, USA of rice/straw/compost enrichment - eDNA_2 v2... | ecosystem: Engineered > Solid waste > Grass >... | reverse complement strand
CCGGGCCCCCTCAACGCGGATCGTCACCCCTACTTTAGTTTTATCCTAACCGACATCACTACCTCTGGGACGCTTTACATTGGAAATGCACCCTCAAGCATATACTCTACAGGTTTAACGTCTTTAGCTCACGACCCAAAACCGATCCTAAAACTCTGCACGATATTCGGAATGATGACTTTGAGGATTGGGAGGGGTATGCCATTTCCCGGAGGTGCCAATGGGATGAGATTCTGAGACGTAAGGGCATGATAGAAGAAAGGGAGAAGATTGAGGATGTTTTACCAGAGGTTAATGAGAGGGCTTGAAGTGTCAAGCTACAATATCCTGAACTGGAAATCAAATTAAATCTAATATCAAGAATGGCAGCACTGTCAACGGCTCAGGATTTGTCAACATCGGCACCAACGCTTCAAGCAAGGAAGACCAACCGAATGAACTCAGGCGTCTTCTCGCAACTCACCATCTCGAGTTTACGCCAGCAAGCCACGAAAAAGAACCCGAATGGGCCTACTGGTTCCTGGATGTAGAAGGCAAATTTCAGAAATGGAAGGATGAGATGAAAGATCAGAGTCAACCAAACCAAGGCCAAAATATATTGTCAACTAATGGCTATGGACAAAGGGGAGATGCCGCCACTGGAATTCCTCATGAGAGGCGAGAAGATAGAAGAGTGAACATGAACATACATTAGGAATGATCATGCCGTTGAATGGGAGAGACTGAAGGCAATTGCCAAGAAAGAAGGAAAGGTGTCTATTCCATGAGGGTAAATCTTGCTAAATTCTCTTTTTTTTTTTGCATCACCTTTTTCCACTCCTTCATTTCTCCCAAACTCGATATACATGGAGATATAGACGCTATTTTTGTCTAAACACATTGCTAACAATGCCCCAAACACAGCCCCACAACCTCCGACATTACGCCTACGTCAGCCGCATGCGCAAGCTGATATCCTTCCTCAAGAGAATCGTCAAAGACGACCAAGACAGTGGAGAAGTCATAGTGTTGATTGACTGGATCGAATCCGGTGGGTTTAAGGGTATTGGAGACGATTGTGCATCTGATTACGATGCTCAGCACGAGAACGGAAATGAGGACATGGCTATGGGTGACACTTTCTTGCAGGACACTATAATAGAGGATGCCTGGGAGTTTTGACGCAACAATTACAGCGTATTTGGCTTGGTCTTGATTGGGTATGGGAAATTACGGTGTTGATACAACATCCTGATGGAGGAACCATTCTTGGAGAATCATGGAGGATGCTTGGGAACTTTAGCATGACCACAAAGAAGCAGCTATGGGGCGATTGACTAATTTTGCTGGCTTAATGTCCGGAAGGACTATTTACAGCGCGCGCAATGGTTATGTTAATCGATGTGGGTTCATGGCAAAGGACAAAGGCATACCATCAGAGTTAGTGTTCGGATTGTGGTTTCTGGCCATGGTATAGCACAGAATGAGACTCATTGAGCAGATTATGGCATTTAGCAGAACTAGGCTGTGCTCTTTCTTCGTCAATAAACAATTGACCCACCTTACAACGCTTGACCAAGTGATGCCGAAGATGGTGTCTGCCATTTTGGTGACGATACTGGATTTCCAGGGAGGAGTCCGTGGACTAAGGTGCATGGATTAGCATCTGTGAGCCTTGCCAAGGCAGTGTTTACATTACCAGCGAGAAGCTTCGTCGCTTGTTTGTTGCGAGCGCTGGTAATGATGCCCCGAATCAGATTGGATAGGGTTGACATCAACTTGATCTCGGCTAAGATGCACTCTCCTCTAAGAATAAACACTTGTCCAAGTTTTAGGGGCTTGCTTGTAATGGTAATGGAGCCATGGTGAACTTCTTCGTGTCGTTTTAGGCCGATGGCACCATCGACCTGTGCGATCATTCGCCTTGGCTAGAATTAAGCTCCATTGCCCTGGCAGTGCCTGAGCATTAGCTGCCTTCTGGATGGCCAAGTTCCCAGACTGAAGAGTGGCTGGCAGCCATCTACATCCACCTGCTGAGTGACTCTGTATCTTTCAGGTAGGGTCATGTCACAATCACGAAGCCACCTGACCTCATTTGGAGGAAGTCGCCGCTATAATGGGTAAGCTACCTCTGGGTCATCCCCTAAGGAAATCTTCCGCGCGGTTCGGGAAGCTCATATGGGTATCCCATTCGTAATAGAACCGGTAGACTGATTACCCATCATATGTCACGAAACCTGCTCATCTCTTATTCGACCATTCCATCCACACGAAGGCCAAGCACAGCCCCCTGAGCTCCGACATAAGCGCTGAAGGCTTCGTTGCGCTACCTTCCTCAAGCTCCACCAGAGCAACCGCAGCAATCTATCACATATCCTTCTGTCCTCAGATGTCCTATTTGGCCCTTTTGTTCTGCTGATTGTCGATCCATACCCCACACTGTCCATAAGCGCGAAGGTTTGTTCATGGCATCTTGTTCCCAACAGACCTTTGAGTAACAGTCAACAAATCAACAAGGAGCAGCCCTCACCTAAACAAAGCAGCCACAGCCTCGCACCTCATTCGCTCGTCAGAGAAGCCACGTAAACGCTGCTTCATTTAGATACCGGATGCGCTTGCATGGCGGAGTTTTCTAGAGGCTCTGATATGCACTTGGGAACCTCTGGACGGCAGCCAAGCTTGCCAGAGTATCTTGCCACTCGACGTAGGCTTACGTCCCGATGACTGTTGACGATATGGACAGAGTAGTCTTCATCTTGTAAAATTTTAGCATATCGCTACCGCATCCACGTACCTCAGGTCTAGGCAGCTATCCCATCATAATAGGTCCCTCCCCTTGGTAAATACAACTGCATCATGGTGAAGTAGGCGTGCATGCGTGCTGTATGCTCCTCTCGCGAGCAAACCCGTATTTGAGTGACGGTCCAATCCTGTCTCAGATTTCATCCCTAACACAGGCTCTCTCTGACAATCGGCTTCTAATTCTGTGCTCCCTGCTCACTCCGAATCTGGCACCCTTCTCTTATCAGGAGGTAAGCGAGGGCGTGAGGTAGCACCTATGACAGCACGTGTCGTGTTCCATAACATAAGTGTTGAGTCAGTTGGTCTTCACGAACCCAGCTGATCCCGTAAGTCTTCTTGTGCACTCGCCACCACGTCGGGAAAGGATCGAAGGGTATCAATGGGAGAAGAATTGGAACGCCATGGCTGCGGGGTAAGGACCCAGTGTTGGTTTTTGCATGGTAGATACTGGCCACTTCCCAACTCTTGTATGCTGCTGGGGAGGAACTATATTAGGTTACTCTGTCCTGAACGTTATGCCGCGCCTCTCCGTTGAAAGGAGGTATCCCTCCCTCCGAAACGTGTGAAAAAAAAAATGTGAGTAATTCTCTCTTCCTGTTTCGTCTGTTCAGCTTATCTCTGTTGTACCTGGCGCTAGTCAAGTTCCGAGCCTGGCTGCCCATTGTCAACTGGGCCAGGGTAGGTACGATGGGCCGGGGTATAGCTTGAAGCCAATGGAGCTGACCATGCCCACAAACCCAAAGCACCTTAGGTCGCCGATGTCAGAGAGAGACAACGATGTACGTTGTCAAGGCAGAAAGGCAGTCTGCCTTGCCCCTGAAGCCAGCATCGACAATTGCAAAATCACCCAGCTGCACAAGGATGCGCGTTCATGCACGCGCCCTCTCCCTCAAGGCATGAGGCCCAACCTCCAGGATTTACCCCAGGAGAACCAAAACGTCGGTACTCATGTTGATTCATGCCCAAAGAAACACCTACCCTATGACGTTATGACCCAAAAAACAAAACCCGCGAAAAAAAAGATCCAAAATCGTGGCGCTGTTGAAACATATGGAAAGCTTGTTGACGTGGCAGAAGTTGGCACCGCCGGCCCGAGACATGACAGGCTTGTCCTGCTATAAATGTGGGGCAATATCTCGGCTGCCTCCTGAGCACAGGGCCGAAAGGCGGGAACAAGACCGTTGAATGCCCCACCTGGCAGCCCGTACCGCCGCTCAGCCCCAGCCTCTTCGGCCGTCGCCTCGTCTTGGCTCGTCGAGCTAGCAGCCCCACCTCAGGGGATGCCGAAGGTTTGGGTTTCCGCTGTTTTTGCAATACTTTCGATGTAGATCTGATGCAATGCACTGCGTCAGAGATTTGCGTTTGGGTTTCGATAAGGTTGGTTACCTAGCAGCGAATTGCTTTGCTGTTCATTTTATGGATGTTCAGCTGCAGTAAGTTGTTTTGGTTGGCGTTGCTGGGTTGGTCATGGCCCTGGTTCGAGTGACGTCAACATTGGCCAGGGACATAAACATCCTGGCTCTGCTCCCTGCTCTCTCCTCGGCTGGCCTACCGACCTCCGGATCAACCACAGCCCAAACCCAACCCCCACACTTTGCAGGTCTTGCCTCTCCCGTTCTTCTCCGAGGACTGCTGGAATCTTTCCCCTGTCGTTTCGGAAGGGGAAAAATTTATTCACTCATCAGCGCTTCGCTTAACCGTGGGTTGGGTGATTTCGGTTGGATCGTTCCGCTGCGGTGGCTTTCTTCAAGATGGCCGTTTGAAACCGAGAAGCCTTCCTGGCCAGCCAGTCCCTTGCCGATGGCAAATTTTATTTCCAAGTCATTTCTCAGGTTGCCCAAGCCTGTGTGAGTCACCGAAGATGCAGCATGATCTTGCAAGCAAAGCTCAAGAGTACACAATTCGAGTGGTTGCGGATTGCCCAAGTTGTGCATCCAAAAGACGAGAGATGTGTCCAGATGTTGGATGCGTTGGTGGTTTCATGAGAACCTTTGCTCGTGGCCGCGTGCCATTTCTACTGGACTTTGATCACGGGATCCTGTGATGAGGGTGCCGACATTGAACTTGTGTAAGATATCTCGCAGGTCAAGTGACCAAGGGCGCTAGTCACGCTATCGCGAGATCGGCGATGTGGGAGGTTTTGAGAGGGGTCTGAGAGCAGGAACGCAACAGCGGCGAGTAGGCTCAGGCGAAGGCCAGCTTGTATTAGGGCTCAAGCCTCTTGGGAATCCTACCTCTGGCAGCCAGCCACCTACGCAAGCCACAGTATGAGGGGAGCTTCCTGCCATCTTGTTGGATGGAAAGAGAATGGTCACAAGCTTCTTGGAACCTGTATGCAGGAATTTGCTGCAGCCATGGGATGAAGTGAGATATGGGCCGACAGGATGAGAAATGTGCACGTGACACAAGTCAAAAAGGGGGGAACCGCGCTGTCAGCTTATGGGCACTGTGTGGCCAGCAAGGGTTAGGGTCAAGAATGCGCCGCACATGACCCAGTCCAAAAGTTCTCAACCCCCACAAGTTTTCGCCTCTCGCACTATTCTACTTCCGCTTACACACTGTAACCTAAACCTTGAGCCAGGAATTGCCCGTAAAACGTAAATATCCTCCAGCCTGGTGTAACGAGACCATGCCGCGCTTCCCGCGCGCTCGGAATAACTTTGTCTCAGAACGCGATCGTCACGGTTTCGCTGAGCATCGTCAATCTTAACATTTCGTCGGGACCGTCACTGATGCCGTCTTACACGGCCGGCGTTGATATGGTCCGTGTTCCGTGTAACCTCGAGATCAGATACTAGGAAGTACGATCAAGATACCGGTGTCGCTCCTTGTGCGAGCCGACGAAGACTGAACAGCTCCTCTGCCGTCTCTCCGTCGATTAGCACGTAATGATGCGGCCCGTTCGGATCACTGTACTTATGATCCATAAATCCGCAATCCAGAAACGGAAATCAAAGCTAAGTAATTTGCCCAATCACCGTCCGCGGTTTCGGGCGTTCTCTCAGATGGCCGCCGAGGGGGCTTCGGGCGGCCAGCCAATGACACGCCGTAACAGGGGTTCTATCACAAGCAACTTTTTGCACACCTTCCGCACTAGTATACCAGCATAGGGGCAGGACGATGCATCCATGGTAAATTGCCACCAAGAAGTTACTATTCGTTGATTTCTTCCAGCTTGCCATGCATTCCCCTCCCACATCCGGTTGTTCGGTTGCTTCAGGAGTTAAGGGTATTTTGCATTCTCGGTCCCAAGACTATGGAGATTGACGATCCTGGTGGGACTTTGGACCCCTGCGGGTTTCCGGATTGGGCATGCCACAGAGATCGAGCGCACAAAAAGGGCCGTCAAGAAGCGCGGCGCGCTTGTTTGTTTCATGTTGGTTCTCCGGGGCATATCTTAGCCGCAGCAGTCTTTGGTCGGTCGTCACTATGAGGTAGGTAGCTCTCAGCGAGCCCGGGAAGCCGTGAAATGGGAAGAGACCGGACCTGCAGTCATACGGCTCGATGAGCATGATACAACCTGACACGATCTGCTGAGCTCTTCCGTCAATACACAGTAATCCAATGCACTAAAGTTGTGGAATAATTATCTCATTTTAGGACACTTCAGCTGCGACGATACGCATCGCAATTTTGCGTGGTCTGGCCAATATGATAGCTCGAGACGCACTCCAATAAGGGCAGACTCATCACGGAGCGTGGCTTCAATCTTCATGCGCTATCCAGAGCATCAGGCGCGCCTGGAACGCTTCTCGAACGCATCAGGCAGGCTGCAGAGTGGAAGGCGATGGCAGTGGTGAATGAGTGGCTAAGGATGGTCCAGGCCTCTGCAAGATAGATTGGGGCCTGTTCGAGGCGAGAACCCTGCAGAGGGGTGCACCCCACCAAAACGGCTCGACATACTTTCAGTCAAGTGCACACACATCACAGCGTAGGAACCGGAGCACTTCCGGTGGGATTGAGGGACATCTCGACGTGCATGTTATACACATGGCAGATCTCTTATAACACCACCCTCGTACTAGTAGAGCGGCTCTCGAGGCGCTTGAGAGGAGAAGGAAGGTTACGATGGCGGTTGTCGACACATGTTGCGGACGCGGGCCAGCAGTCCGGCAGACCGGAACCTATCCGTCTGCACGGGACGAGAGAGATCTATTTCGTCCCCTGAAGCGCCGGGTGAGTGACCCGAATCTCAAATCCTCGTATCAAACTCACCTAGTACTTGAGACACGGGCTGGGTCTGCTTACCACCACCCCAAAGGGCAAGATGGCTATCGTCGGATCTGTTCCTGGTATCCAACCAGTAGGACCAGCAGTGGTCTGGACTCAAGTCAGTCAGACTCACCTATGTGTTCAGAATCTCTTGGTGTAGGGCCTTTCGCCCATCAAGGTGCCATCTACCTGTAGACAGGTCTAGACAGGTGCAGCACGGGGTACGCTACCATCCATTACGCGTCATCCACACTGATCAAAGCAGCGAACAGGAAGCGCGTGCTCCCGTGATTCATTGGGGGCTGCTTAGTTCTCTCCAAGCTGTATGAGCAGTCAGAAGGGATCCCAAGCTCGACAATCGACTGGAGGATGGCAATCGCCCCTGGCATGAAGTAAAATTGCATTGCCATACACAGTAACTAGCCTGCCCCAAAAGCCGCCTACCAAACACAACACTCAAAACCAAACACATGAAAATGTCAAACAGCAACATCGGCGGGGGATGGAGAAAGGCGGGGTTTCAATTTAGGGATATTGGGGTGGAATGCCTGGCTTGGCAAGCAGGTTACGAGGGTGGTACGTACCAGCAGTTCCCAAAGGTTTGTCGCGGTGGCGTTGTGCAGCCCCACTGCAGGGCAGGGCTCCACTTGGCCCACCAAGCCATTGCCCAACGCTGCATTTCAGCTCCCCGCAGGCGAAAGCAGGCGGCCACCCTCAAGTGAGGGAATGAGCAAGAGGAAAATCCAGCCAGCAAGGTGAGTGGGCGGGAGTGCATTGGAATTTTTTTTTTTTTTTCATTTGGTGTTGTTGCAGCACAGCCCTCACCAGAAGCACCTCCGCAGGCTCCACTGTTGGGACGGCCTGAGATCCCAACGGACTTCCCGGCTCCAGCAACAGCGGCGCCAGTGCAAATGGGAAAGAAGAAAACGCGGTCAATGGGCTGCCGCTCAAACATGGCTCTCGACGGTGATGGGAGGGATGTGCTCTCGATCAGCGTTGTCTGATGATGATGGACTGGGTGTTGGCACAAGGACTCCACGCCGTGACAGATCATCGGGGCTGACACAACGACGCTGTGCTCGCCCTGGACCAGGTGTTCTAACCCTTGCGTGTTGGTACGTAGGATACGGTAATTTACAGACTGGCACAAGACTCGGTCACCCGTCAGCCGGCTCATGCGGACAGGCGGCGCAGGCAGCCGGTGGAAACCCGAAAAACCGGCCAGACCTGCCGTGGTGGTGGCTAATCTCATGCATGTCTGCGGGTATGCCGCCCACAGAGAGCTGGCAGCTTACCACATGTCTGGCGAGCCGTAACGTTACCAATACAACCAATACAGCCATTACAGCTTGCTTACAGTTTTCAGAGGGCATCACCCTCGCCTCCACCGCACCCGTGGACGCAGTGGACGCACCGATTGTCGACCGACGGCAGATGGGAGGGGACCTCTGATCCCGTGTGAACAAGAGACCGCACACCCTCCCGGATGCCCTATCCTGCATTTGGGACCACGAGCCGCCGTCTGGCGGACCATACAGACCCATGTAGACGGAACACCCTGGACGGCTGCCCTGCTAGGTGCTTGGAGATATCCCATTGACCGGAGATTCTGAGAGTCGTACTGGGATGGCCTTGGTGCTCATCTCGGACGCTCACGCTCGCTTGCCATTTTCTCCAGGTCACCACATAACTGCACTGGAAGGCATCCGAGTCCACACAATGGCCTTTACGGGTCTCTGGATGCATCCGGGAGACGACCATCGCAATCTAGTGCTGCATGCATACCAAAACAACTGACTCGGGTCCGGGACCCGTTCGGCGGGAGCGTCGTGAGGGTGAGGGTGAGAGCCTGGAAGGCCCACGGTGGCAGTGGGCTTGGGTCGAGGTGGGCTCCGTGGCCTCTGCCGGGTCTGCGGGCGTTTGTATAACTCCCGATCTCTCCCACCCCTCCCTACCCACGACGCAGATACAAAGAGGACCAGGCTACGCAGGCGACCAGATCCAGACCACCAGGCTCCCCCTCCCCGAGCCCGCCAAGCCCCCACCATCCTCGCACTGGTCAAAAAGATAGCATCCCCTCACCTCATCGTGTCTCTCTCACTTCTTTTTCTTCACGGGTCAGCCCAAGCCACCCCCCGGCCTTAATACGCGGCTGCTGGTGCGCAAGCTATCCCCTCCCTGTTTCCGGGTCTCGTCCGGCACCGTGTCCCGTCACCATATCTTGGATCTTGGCCGTCGTCGTCACCCTTCTGGTCACCCTCCGTCACTTTGGCTCACTGTTTGTCACACCTTGAACACACCTTGATTCTTATTTACTATTCGTCTCTGCTGCTCCCGGCCAAAGCACGACTCTTCCCTGCCCGGCGCCTTGCCTTCCTCAGCTAACGCCTGCCTTTCTCTTGTTTCCTCATTGATCTCAGCTTTTAAGCTCTGCTCTGCCATAATGCCGCCTCAACTATTACCCGCCTCGGCCGCCGCCTTTGCACCTCGGGCCTCATCCGTCAATGTCGTGCTTGGCTCTAAGGTCGAACCATGGCTCACCCAGACGCTCAAGCGCATCAACAAGATCAAGCGCCCGCTCAACAGTGTTCCTCAGCACCAGCGCTGCCTGACTGAGACATTATCCTCGCCGAACGCCATCTGGACACTAGCCTCGTTGTTGCTGCCCAAGGCGCCCGACTCGGAGCTGATCAAGGATGAAAACCCGCTGCGCGAAGCCTTTAATAACTACCAGATGATTCATCTCGAGGCCTATGTCGTTCACGTCGATATGGTCCTGCGCAACGAAGTCGCCTACAAGCTCACACCAGAGACGATCGAGGCCCTGATCAAGTACCACAAGGATGTGCACTGCCCAAATGCTAAGGCTAGTGTCCCGGACTGGCCAGAGAAGGAGCAGCAGGCAAAGAAGCTTCACGACGACTTCATCCAGGCCATTAATAAGTTCGTCTTCCGCACTCATGTCTCCGCCCTCGAGGGTCTTGAGGAGGATGGTGCTGGCGAACTGTTGGCTGGCCGCAGTGAGGACGTCAAAAACGCTGTTCTCGCCCTCATGAAGCCCCTTGTCCCTCCGCCCCCAAGAATCGTCGATGTTGTGCGCCAGCCGCCCTTGCTGCCCTCTTCCCCGGGCGTCTGGACACAGGCTCCTCCGCCTCCTGCTATGCCTGCCCCCGTCGAGTCCTGGAAGATCCTGCCCTCCAGCCCAGCCTCCACTACATCAGTCGACTCCACGGCGACTCCCTTATGGGCCGTCGACGTGACCATGCCATCGCCCCCTCCGCCCCAGCCGACATCGGCCTTCACCACCGAGCCCTTCACTACTGCTGGTCTTTACGCGCTGTGCTCGCCGCTGGTGACGGCCTCAATTCCGCCGGTGACTGCTTCGCTGCCGCCTACCTTGCCGAGCACCATGCTTGCGCCGACGTGTGGTGTCAGTCTCGGATACCACACCTTTGGATGGGACAGCAGGTTCCCCTCGGAGTACGCGGCAACCACGATGTGACTAGCACCATCGCTGCCTGCTAGGTCTGGAGCTGGGCCACCATCACTGCCACCGCTGCCGACTACACTGCCAACTCGAACGAGCTTTCCGGCTGTGACGACCGCCCCATAACTTGTCAGGTAGATTACTCAAAGAACTGGCTGGCTGTCGCTGGTTGGACCGCTCCAGACTGACGGGCAGGCAGAAGGGCCGAATTATGAAGCCCTCGATCGTCTACCAAATAAACAAGTAGGTAGGCGTTGGCATCTCACCTGGATGGTTGGCGCGCTGGAGGATGACGTCTTCAGATCGGGTATTCGTCAGCTTCAGCACAGATTGGTAATATCTTCTCTTTTTTTTTTTTTTTTTTTTCCCTTTT
>Ga0065720_1004819_pt1 | contig 10856 bp, 8 predicted proteins | sample Thericmetagenome_FD_59107 | JGI IMG/M metagenome (GOLD analysis project Ga0065720, IMG submission 59107) | Thermophilic microbial communities from the Joint Bioenergy Institute, California, USA of rice/straw/compost enrichment - eDNA_2 v2... | ecosystem: Engineered > Solid waste > Grass >... | reverse complement strand
GTGGGGGCGGCTCAGGCGTGGCGGATGCCGCCCACCTGCACGTCGACGTCGAACCGTCTGAGGGCCAGGGCGGTGCGGTAGAGCTCCACCCGGGCGAGCGGGTAGAGGGTGTCGAAGGTGACCTCGGAGTGCGCCGACAGGCGGATGCCGAAGACGACGGTCCTGGGCGGCATCTGGGGCGGCCTGCGGCCGGGGGCGAGCTCGGCGACGCGCTCGCGGAACCACTCACGCGCCTCCGGCTCGCTCTGGAGGCTCTCGACGGCGGCGCGGACCTGGATGAACAGGTGGCTCAGCTTCGACGCAGCCGACGCCTGTTTGATGTGGACGATTTCATCGTTGGGTCCGAGCAGGTCGCACAGTTCGATGCCCTTGCCGTCGTGGACCGGGGTGACAGCCGTCTTCGTGTTCAAACAGAGGAAGCGGCGGTCGTAGTCGGGGACGGTTTTCTCGTTGTAGTGCTCTTCGGGGACGGGTTTGCCCTCCTCGTTGAGGGGCCACGGAGGCAGCTTGACGGAGGAGCCCTTCTCCAGCAGTTCGCTGACGGTGCGGCGCACCTCGTCGAGGAGGCGCGCCCCGTACTCGTACCAGCGCCCGTTGCGGAGGGCGTACATCCTCGGCCCGTCGTGGACGGTCGCCTCGACCCAGGAGCGCAGGTTGCGGAAGTGCTCGGCGTCACATCGGCCGTCTTCGTCCTCGTAGAGGCGGATCTCGCCCCGGCTCAGCCGCTCCTCCAACTCCGCCTGCTCCGGCAGCTTCCGGATCCGCTCCACGAACAGGTCGAACAGGGCCTCCTGGTCGGTGACCAGAGTTTTCGGCCCGAAGCGTAGGGAGAAGGACCTTGCGTCCCCGAGCGACGGAAGCAGCTCGCTGGGCGGTGCGATCTCCAGGGACACGGCCTCCGGATCGTCCCTGGCGCTGTCCTGGAGCAGCCGCCACAGCCGGGCGCGGAGCTGCGGGGACTTCACCTCCTTCTGGTCCTCCAGAGCCGCGAGTTCGTCGTGGATGCTCCCCTCCTCGATGACCGCGGCGATGAAGCGGATGTCGTTGACCAGGTCGGCCGGTTCCACGCCCAGGGGGACGGTGATCCCCTCGCCGCAGGCGACGGACTTGGGCTTGGTGCCGTTGCGCGTCGCGGTCAGGTCCGAGACGCCGCACTTCGCCCTGATGCGGTTGACGAGTTCCCGCTCGTGGCGGAGGGCGTAGGTGCGCAGGGAGGAGCCCTTGATGATGCCGGTGCTCGCGTAGCGTCCCTCGGAGTCGAGGAAGCGGGTGTGAATCTCCTGCACTGCGTGAGGGTCGAGGGCACGCGTGGCGAAGCGGCGGCCGAAGTCGGGGTCGCGGCGGTCGTAGGGGATCAGCCAGTGCCCCATCCCGTAGCTGAAGGCGTAGACGGCCCCGTCCACCTCGATGAGGACGGCGACCGCCGGGGTCACGCGGGTCAGTTCCAGTTCGAGACCGGTCGACCGGCGCGCCTGCTGGAGCCAGGCGGGGGGACCCTTCCGGCTGACTCCCGAGACGACCACGGCGGGACAGTCGTCGATCCGGGTGGTCTGGAGTTCGAGGTTCTGCTGGGCGAGCTGGTCGGCGTCGAAGACGCCGCGCATGCCTTCTTCGGTGGGGTCGACGTTGGCGAGCCGGTACAGCGTGACCGTGTGGGTCGTCGGCTTCGGGGTCGAGGAGAGGTCCGTCGGGGAGGACATGGCGCTCCTTGTGAACATCATCCCTGTGAACAGTCTTCGAGTGCTTGATTGTAGTCATCACGTGTCAAAGTACAAGCCGGTTTATGATGTGTACACAGTCAATGGATAAAGTAGGGGTTGTTCTCGTGACTCGTGTACGAACTGCGCGGTAGGGTTCCACCAGCAAGCCGCACGAACGCAGGAGCCGCGATGCCACAACTCCCCACGGGAACCACCGTGAACTCGGTCGGAATCGCCCGTCTGGCCGGAGTGGGGCGGGCCGCCGTCAGCAACTGGCGGCGGCGCTACCCGGACTTCCCCGCCCCCGTGGGAGGCACAGAGAGCAGTCCGCTCTTCGACCTCGCCGAGGTCAGGGAGTGGCTGCGCAAGACCAACAAGCTCCCCGCCGGGGAGAGCCCGGAATCCGCCACCGAGGCGGTGTGGAATCTGCTCGACCCGCTGCGGGAGCACATGGACGGGGCCGACGCCGTCGCGCTGCTGGGCGCCGCCCTCGTGCTGCGCCGCCAGGGCGTCGACCTCGCGCAGCTCTCCGACGGCGAGCTGCGCGACCGGCTGCTGTCCTGCCTCGACGTGGGCGCCGCCCCGCCCGAGGTGCCCGACCCCGCCGGGCTGCGGCGCATCCTCACCGAGGCGGTCGCACAGACGGGCGACGCGGCGGAAGAGTCCTTCGAACGCCTCCACCAGCGCTACCTGACCTCCGTGGCCCGCCACTTCTTCGCCGACACCCCGGAGATCGGCGCGCTGATCGCCAACCTCGCGGTCCCGCCCGGCGGCACCGTGTTCGACCCGTCCTGCGGCAGCGGCACCCTGCTGCACGCGGCGGCCAGCCAGGTGCCCGACATCGCGGTCCACGGCCAGGAGCTCCACCCCGCGCCCGCCCGCCTCGCCCGGGTCCGGCTGCTGCTGGCCGGGGCGCGCCCCGACATCCGCTGCGGAGACTCGCTGCGCGCCGACCGCTTCGACGGCCTCGCCGCCGACGCGGTGATCGCGCACCCCCCGTTCAACCAGGCCGACTGGGGGTTCGAGGAGCTCAGCCTCGACCCGCGGTGGCGGTACGGGACACCGGCCCGCAAGGAGCCCGAGCTCGCCTGGGTGCAGCACGCCCTGGCGCACACGCGGCCGGGCGGCACCGTGGCCGTGGTGCTGCCCCCCACCGTGGCCTCCCGCGGCAGCGGACGCCGGGTGCGCCGCGAACTGATCCGGCGCGGAGCACTGCGCGCCGTGATCGCCCTGCCCGCCGGGCTCGCCCCGCCGATGGGGGTGCCGCTGACGCTGTGGGTGCTGCACAACCCGGAGGACGGCACCGCCCCGGCCGACGGGGTGCTGCTGTTCGACGCCTCCGACAGCCGCGTCGAGGGCTCCGGCGGCGACCCCGCCCGGTCGTGGCCCGCCATGGCCGAGCGCATCGCCGCCGTCTACCGGGCGTTCGCCGAGGACCCCGGGGCGGTCGCGGAGGAGCCCGGCCGCTTCCGGGTGGTGCCGCTGGCCGACCTGCTCGACGAGGCGGTGGACGTCTCCCCGGGACGCCACGTGCAGCGGCCCGGAGCCGACGCGGGCCAGCTCGACGAGACCCGCGACGACCTGGTGCGGCTCTCCGAGGACCTGGTCACCTCGCTGCCCGGGCTGCGGCCCGCCGCCGGCACGCTGCACCTGGCGATGACCACCCTGGGGGAGCTGAGCCGGATCGGCGGCCTGGAGATCCTCTACCGCCGCTCCGGCGAGGAACCCGCCGACGGCGAGCCGTCCCTGCCCGCCCTCACCGGGGAGGACATCGAACGCGACACCGCCCCGTCGGGCCGGGTGCGCCTGGACGAGAACACGGTCCGGCTCCGGCCGGGCGACGTCGTCCTGCCCCGGGTCTCGCGAAGACCCGTGGCGCGCGTGGTCACCGACGAGCAGGCCGCCCTGCACGGCAGCGCCTACCTGCTGCGCCCAGACCCCAAGGTGGTGGACCCGTGGTTCCTCGCCGGGTTCCTCACCGGCGCGGGCGCCTGCGCGGCGGCCGTCTCCACGAGCCGCCCCGGCGTCACCCGCATCACCGAGCTGCGCCGGGTCGAGGTGCCCCGCCTGCCGCTGGAGGACCAGCACGCCTACGGCGAGGCGTTCCGCCGCCTGACCGAGTTCCGCCGCACCCTGCGCCGCACCACCGAGGTCGGCGACCGCCTGTGGCGGCTGCTCATCGAGGGCCTGGCCACGGGCACGCTGCGCCCCGGCGAGCCGGAGGAGGAGAAGAAGGACTGAGCACGCCCACGGCCGGACGGCGGCGGGCAACCCACGGGCGGCGGGCACGCGCCCGGGCGGGAAAGCCGCACGTCCGAGCCGTGGGCGTCCCGGCTGGCAGGGCCAGCGGTGGCGGCTGAACGCCGCCGACACGCACCCCGGCCGCGGTCACCGGCAGCCCGAGGTGACCGCGGCCGGGGTGCGCCGGGACGGCGGCCGTCCCGGCGACCTCGACGCAGTTGGTCGGCTGGGCTGTGGCCGGACTTGCGCCGGGTGCCTTCGGGACGTTTACCGGTTGCTCCTCACCGTTTCGACGACCGGGCGGCCAGAGCCATGCCCGCAGACGAGCACACCCCTGACGGCCGAACCGGTGAGAACCTACTGACCCCCCAGCCGAATCGGCCTCAGATCTGGGCAGGCGGAGGCTTTCCCGAGAGGGCAATGCTTCTGGGGCTGTCCAGCCCTGTCCACGGTTGCCGTCAGCAGCCGTGTTGACACGGGAGCAGCGACACCACGGGTTCGGGGCGCCCCTGCTTCATCCGTTCCAACATCTCCTACCGGAGATCGTCAAGACGACCGTCTCACCCTGCACGAGCAGCAGCCCTGATCCTGTCGCCCTTAATTACCAGAACCGTTTTCAGAACCGTCTGCCGAAGACACCGAGTCAATTGCAAGCCGCCAGGGAAACTTCCTCCCGCTGGCTTCCCCTTCCCCGGGCTCATGCAATCTCGACTCTCCAAAAACAACAGAGACCCCTTCTCTCCGAAGCAGGTCAATATTCTTCCTGAAAGGCGCGCGTTTTCCGTAAGCCGAGTTGACGAACGGTAAGACGACGATGGGGACCCCGAGTCCGATGGCTTCGTTCACCACGTCGAGGGCGTAGTTGTCGGCGATTCCGTTGGCGAGTTTGTTGATGGTGTTGAAGGTGGCCGGGGCGACGACGATGGCGTCGGCCTTCGGGGAGCGGGGTTGGCCGGGTTTGCGGTGGGTGTGGCGCACCGGGCGGCCGGTCTGCTGTTCCAGGGCTTTGACGTCGATGAAGCCGACCGCGGCCGGGGTGGCGATGACCTGGACGGTCCAGCCTTCCTCCTGGGCCATGCCGACCAGGATTCCGACATCGCGAGCGGGGCCGGCGGCGCACACCACGACGTAGAGGCTTCTGGTCTGTTCGGTCATGCGGCGATTCCGGCGCGTTCGACGAGTTCGGTCATGTTGGCGCGCAGGTGGCGGCGAGCCGGTCCAGCAGGGTGGGAAGTTGCTGGGCCACCGCGCTGTAGCGGCATGCCTGGTAGCCGGTCTTGGCTGCGCGTACGGCCCTGGTCAGTGCCTCGACGGTGATGTCGGGGGGTGTGGGCGGTGGTGGGGGCGGTGTAGCGGGTGAGGGCGGCGGCGATGCGGTCTGCGCTGTCCAGAGCTCCGGCAGTGGCGGCGATGCCTGTCCCGGCAAGGCTGATGAACTGGCGTCGTTTCACTCGGTCCTCCTTCTCCTCCACGCTAGGCGGGGAGAGCCGGGCCGTGGGGGCCGCGGCCGGCGCACCATCCCCGGTGGGGATGGCCAGGTTGAGGGGTGCCAGTCCGAACAGCATGCGTGCCTGGTCGGGCATGCCCAGGCCGTCGGCGATGCGCTCGACTACGTCGAAAGAGGTGACGCGCTTGCGGCCGTTGAGGATCTCGCTGATGCGGCCCTGAGCTATTCCGGTGGCCGCGGCAAGCCTGGTCTGGCTGGCACCGCTGTAACGCTGGGCGAACCTGAGCAGGCCGGAAATGTCGCGTTCTTGTAGAATTCGGCGCGTTTCTTCACGTTTCCACGCCCAAGCGGGAATGACGATCGGCTCTGGTGACCGTCCAGCCATCGCAGCCCTTCTCACTGTGGTGGGACCGCCATTATCCCCACCTGGGATAACTGCTGGGGATAGGTTTCAGATTCTGCCCGCGAAAACCTGGGAGCATGAACGGCGACACGAACACGACATGCACGGCCTGGCAGAGGGCGTGGCTGGCGGTGGGCGCGGCCATGTCGGGGGTTCGACCGGACGACCATGGCCGGGCTGCGGGTGGAGTCCCGACGTCAGGACTGCTGGGACTGGGGGACATGGGCCGGATCGTGGTCGCCTCGGTCAAGGAGACGGCCGCATGACGGCCTCGACCCGACAGGCGGGGTGTCTCAACGCGTTGCGGGTGCGGCTGGACTGGCTGGGACTGGGGACCTGTAAGGCCACTGCCCGCCCCACACCCCCATCCCGCCCGGCTCCCCGAGTACGCGCCCTGCCGGGGCGCGCGGTGGGGGTGGGCCGGTGACGCTCTCGCTCACGTCCTTTCCTGGTACGCCCGACAGCGTGGCCGCCGCCCGCCGGTTCGTCGCCGGGGTGCTGCGGGCCTGCCCGCAGGCCGCCGACGACCATGCTCCCAGGGCCATGCCCGACCGCCGTGACGGCACTGGGGGCATGGCCGCTGCCGCTGTCGGCGGCCGTTGGGTCTACGCCACCCCGCACCTGCTGGCCGCCCCCGACCAGCCCACCGCCGCCCCCGCGGCGACTCGCACATGCTCGCCGCGCTGGCCGCCGTGGCGTTCCTGGCCAGCACAGCGCTGCACGGCTCGCCGCCCTCGCCGCCACCTTCCTCCTGTGACCTGTCCTGTCCACGCTCCGGGCCGGACGGCACCGTCCGCCGGTCCCGGAGCAGAAGCTGTGGAGGCGTTCTGGTGAGCCTGCGGAATGCCCGTGAGATTCCCGAAGACACTGGCACACCAGAGGGAGCCGGTGGTCAGGAGGTGCTTTGGGGCGACTGGCAAATATCGGCCATCAGACGCCACACCTGGGTGGAGGGGAGCTGGTAGTCGGGGTACTGCCGGGCTCGTTTGCAGGCGTCAGGGAGACCTTTGGCGAAGTGGTGGAACTTGGTCCCCGCCCCCTTGCTCCACTGCGGCAGTAGTTTTTTGAGCTCTCTCTGCAATTCAGCGGCGGTACGTGCCTTGACCCGGTCACGCAGATGGAGGATCAGCCAGACCTCGAAGGTCGGATTGGAGACCGCGGTGTTGATCTCTGCGGTTTCCGCCTCCTCACACAGGCCGCGCACGTTCTCCCCGTCGGCGTCGAAGACCGCCCACACGGCAGAGTAGGCGGCCTTGCTCCGTGCTTCCCGCGCATGGGCGATCACGCGGTCCTTCTGCGGTCCTTTCCGTGATTTCTCCGGGCGCAGCACCACATCGACGTCGGGTAGATCGCTTTCGGTCAGTCCTTCGAAGTAGGAGAACTCGGTCTCTCCCTCACAGACGACGAGCACCTTCCGTTTCGTCGCGCGGCTTCCTTGGCGGCGGTCGAACGTGGTCTCCCGTAACCCGGGCCTTCTAGCCACGAGCGCTGCCCTCCCCAACGCTGCGCACCGCAGCGTCGAACTCGCTGTCGACAATCTCGGGAACGGCGCCGTAACGACCGGTCAGGTACCACAGCATCGGATTCTCGTCGCCGTTCTCATCCTCCTTGTACTCGACCAAGGAGAGGAGACGGGTCGCTCCGTTCTCTTTGTCTTTTTCGGTGAACCAGATTTCTTCGCGGTCGAGCACGCTGCTGCCGCGAAGCCAGCCCAGCAGTGCGGCGTCATGGCTGGAGAACAGGAGTTGCGCACGCCGGGGATTGGTTCTCGGGTCCTTGAAAAGTTCAATGATCTTGGCGGACAGCAGAGGGTGCAGGCTGGCGTCCAGTTCATCGACGATCATCAGAGAGCCCGTCCGCAACACGGAGATGACCTCTTGTCCCAGATCGAGGAGTGTGCGTGTGCCCTGTGACTGCTGTCGGATGCTGAGGGGGCGCACACTGCCATCTTCCGAGCGGTGGTGGAAGAGCAGTTCCACCCGGTCGAGGCTGCGGATGCGGTGACGCCGGAGGCTCTCCGGCGCGTCGGCGTACCGTTCCTCCACCTCGGCGATCTCGGATTCGGTCGGGGAGTACCGCTTGAGTTCCAGGCGTTCGATCCCGGTATCGGCTGCGCGGAGCAGTTCTTCCAACTGAGGGAGCGACCGCTCATTCACCGCGAACCGGTGGAGCGGCCTGGAGAACCACGGCTCCGGCACTGAGCGGAGAGCCGCGGACCAGAAACTGAGATGCTGCGCGAACCAGTCGTACACCGGTCGGACGATGCGCTGCTTGGAGCGGGCCGCCACGGTCAGGAAGAGGATGTTGTCTTCGGTGATCTCTTTGACCTGAGTGACCGACTCGGGGAGATCCGGCCCGAAGTGGTAGCCCTCCTCGTCGCGTTCGAAGATCACCTGCTTCTCGTTGAAGGGGTAGCAGTACAGCCACTCCTCGACCACCCGCACGTCGTCGATAGCGAAGCCGTAGGTGTAGTGCAGATCGTTGGTCCACAGGTCCACGACGTAGCTGGACGGTTCTACCAGGCTCTGCGAATCCAGTGCGAAGGGGTCCCGGTCGATCCCGGCCTCCGGCTCATGGTTGGCCATTGATGCGCGCACCATGCGTTGCATGAAACCCAGTGCGTTCAGGACGTTGCTCTTGCCGGAGGCGTTCGCTCCGAAGATTCCCGCCACCCGCAGCGACTCGGGCTCCGCCAGGCTGGGGGCTTCGGACGCGTCCTGTACGGGAACCAGCAGGAGTTGCTGCTCCTCCTTCAGGGACCGGTGGTTGGCGGCCCGGAAACTCAGCAGCATGTGCCGCATCTCCCTCCCAACCCGCTCCCGCCGTTGGCGTCCGATCGTGAGGATTCGGAACTCAGCATAGTTGCGGTGACCGGATGGTTTTGTTCTTTTCGCGTTTTCTCAGATTGAGGTTCTTAACTTCTGAACTGCATCGACACCCTACAGATCACAGTCGACATCCCGGATCCCGGCTCGCCTGACCAGGGCACCGAGCGCTCTTTTGGTGCAGGAAATCCCGCTTGGTGGCTGCGCGTTGCGGGCATCCTGGAGGCTCTGGCAGAGTCGCGCTCCCGACAGCCGACAGCTCCGCCCCCGCGCACTGTCCCGAATCGAGAACAGATTCGGGAGCGGCTTGGGGCGGACGAGTACTATACGCAGGCCGTTGCGGTCCTGGACCGGCTGGGTCGACAGCGCGGCCTCCCCAGGCGAGCGGCTGCAACTGGTGGGGTGGTCGGGCTGGGCTGGCCGGGCGCGCGACCACGGGCAGGCCGAGCGGTGGCTGTGGGTCCAGGCCGACAGGGCGGTCAGGGCGTTCGGCCTGGACGACAGCCTCAGCAGACGGATCGTCGCCGAGTGGGTGCGGGTGCGGGACGCGCTGGGGCAACAGCGATGATCTTGACAGTGAGGAGGGCGGGTCCGTGTCTGCGGCCGCGGTACCGTCAAGATCATCGCGGTGGCGGCGAGTGTGGGGGCTACGCCAGTTCTTCGGGTTCGCGGTCCTGGAGCCGCAGCTCCAGCACGATGTCGACCTCGTCGCCGATCAGGCGGCCGCCCCAGGGCAGTTCGCCGCCGTCGCTGATGCCGAAGTCGGACAGGCGCACCACCCCGCTGCCGGTGAAGAAGTGGCCGTGTCCGTGCTCGACCCCCAGGTAGTGCGGGGCCTCGCCCACCCACTGGCAGTCCAGGGAGATCTGCCGCGTCACGCCGTGCAGGGTCAGGTCGCCGCGCATGATGAAGGCGTGGGCCCTGCGGTCGTGGTGCTCCTCCAGTTCGGTGCTGACGAACCGCGTCTCCGGGTAGCGCTCCGCGTCCAGGAACTCGGGCGAGCACAGGTGCGCGTCCCGCGCCCGCACCCCGGTGTTGAGGCTGCCGGTCTCCACCGTCACCTCCACCTTGGAGTCGAGCGGGTTCTCGGCGACCAGCACCGTTCCGCGTGCCCGGTTGAGGGTGCCCTGGACCCGGCCGAAGCGCAGGTAGTGGGCGACGAAGATCAGATTGGAGTGCAACGGGTCCAGGTACCACGTTCCCGGCTGGGGACCCACCTGTTGCGTGTTCTCCGCCTGTACGGTCATGGGTCTGCTTTCTGGTGACGAGGTGAACAGAGGACGAACGTCCGGTAGCGAGTATGCATGCAATTGCGTGAACCGCCGGACCGGGGCGAGCGGAACGCAGGCAACGCGTGCGGGCCGCCCCGTCCTCCGGAGCGGCCCGCACGCGGACGGAGTCGGCTACATCTGTTCGGGGGCCCGCACGCCCAGCAGGTCCAGGCCCTTGACCAGGGTGGACAGGGTGGCGGCGGTCAGCGCCAGCCGGGAGGCGCGCACGTCGTCCCGCTCGGCCTTGAGCACCGGGCACGCCTCGTAGAAGGCGGTGAACGCCTGGGCCAGGTCGAACAGGTAGGCGCACAGCCGGTGCGGCTCCAGGGTGTCGCCGACCTGGACGACCGTGGGGCCGAAGCCGAGCAGCCGGAGCGCCAGGGCGCGCTCGGCGGGCTCGGTGACCAGGACCGGGCCGGTGGCCTGCGCCGGGTCGAGCCCGCCCCTGCGGAAGATCGACCGGATGCGCGCGACCGCGTACTGGAGGTAGGGGCCGGTGTTGCCGTTGAGCGCCAGCATGCGGTCGAAGTCGAACACGTACTCGGTGTCGTGCGCGATCGACAGGTCGGCGTACTTGACCGCGCCGATGCCGACGTCGCGGGCGATCGCGGCGCGCGTCTGCTCGTCCAGTTCGGGGCGGGTCTCGGCGACCACCGCGGAGGCGCGCTCCACGGCCTCGTCCAGCAGCGCCATCAGCCGGATCGGCGCGCCGCTGCGGGTGCGCAGGATCTTGCCGTCGGAGCCGAGCACGTTGCCGATCTGCACGTGGATCGGCTCGGCGTCGCCCAGCCAGCCGGCCTGGCGCGCGGTCTCGTACACCATGCGCAGGTGCAGGGACTGCGGGGCGCCGATGACGTAGACGATGCGGTCGGCCTTGAGCTGCTCCACCCGGTACTTGATGGTGGCCAGGTCGGTGGTGGCGTAGCCGTACCCGCCGTCGCTCTTGCGGATGATCAGCGGCACCGGCTT
>Ga0065720_1021333_pt1 | contig 10858 bp, 11 predicted proteins | sample Thericmetagenome_FD_59107 | JGI IMG/M metagenome (GOLD analysis project Ga0065720, IMG submission 59107) | Thermophilic microbial communities from the Joint Bioenergy Institute, California, USA of rice/straw/compost enrichment - eDNA_2 v2... | ecosystem: Engineered > Solid waste > Grass >... | reverse complement strand
CTGACGCTGGGAGAAGCGGGGGGGGGGGATGGGTTGCATCACCGCTCAGTCTTTGGGGAACCCTCAGCCAAGAGCTCCCGGGCTGCGGCAATCTCAATTTCATTGTATCCACGCCAGCCTCGATCGTTCGCGGTATAATGCCGGACTATTTCGGCCAACTTAGATGTGGCGAGTTCGTGGAGCCGTTCAAGTGTCTTGGTATCCGGCAGGGCAGCCTCGTTGTCATCCGTCTGCTTTGCTGAATTATTTGTCTCGTCGCTAAGAAGCTTCTGGACGACCTGAGGAAGCATCAGCAACATGTCATCCGTCTCAAAGCCGAACGGTTCCTGCTTACCAGTTTCAGGCCATAGTAGCCCCGCAAGTAGTCGTCGCAAAGCTCAATACTTCGTGCGAACCGTTTGACAGCCTCAACCATGTGTCGCTGGTAGGACCCGCCAGCGGCAATTCCCTGGCCCGCTCCAGGGGCAATGGCTGCCATGTAGTGCAGCTCACCCAGACGAGCATGAATCTGAAGAGAGCCGGTTAGCATAGGGCTTAGCTGGCGATCTCCCGACGGGATTACGTACATTCCATGCATTAGGGGACAGCACAACCACCTCTTCCATGGCATAAATGGCCTGTGGGTACAGTCCCTGAGAGAGGTAGATATCGGACAGCTCGGACCAGGCTTCAGCATCGGTTGGTGAGAAGTCAAGGAGTTGCACAAGGGCTGATGTCGCGTCAGCAACGCGGCCCATTGACCTCAGCAACGAGACGCGTCTCTTGGCAATCGGCTGGAGTAAAGAGTCAGTCTCGGGGCCAACGACAGGTCTAGAAGAGGGTGACGGACGATATTCGTGTCGTTCTCAGCCAGTATATCCTCGTATTCTTTTAGGACTTCCTCCAGCTCCTTGGTGTTGGCAGCCGTAGCTTCCTTGTACAGGCCTTGGAGAGCCTGCACCCGTTCGTTGGCAGGACCGAAGCGCTCAGTCAAGCGCTCGAGACATTTCCGCGCAGCAGTATCATCACCGGTACGAAGGCACGAGATGACCAAATTTTCATACTGCACCCAGACCTCTGGCTTCTCGGTGCCAGACAACAAGTTTGTTGTACGGGAGTTGAGGACAGTTGGAGCCTTCTTGGACAGGGCCAATGCCTCCGCTGGAGACAGCTGGCTTGGGGGGAAGAGCAGAGGAGCCATGGGAGCTGGTGCTTAAGCAGCCTAAATAATAGACGGTAGCACGGCTCGGAATCCGAAGATGCAGAGTCGAGATGTTGATGCAATTCTTCTTGTTGGAAGTGATCGTTGTGGACACTTCACAGGAGCTGGCCACCGGCGTTGCTGAGCTTCCCCATGGTAGTTGCCCCACAACCAGCTCTCTCCGTCCAATCAAAAAAGCGACGGGCATGTGTAGCGGGGCTTGCAGACAGTAACTTGTGACATGTACCCGGGTTATCGTGAAGGACAAGATTGAATAGATTTCTCAAAGATTGCTGCTGTTGAATCTTGTTAAATGAGCCAGAAGATGTTCGTTCAATGATGTAGACATAATGGAGCACTTGACTATTCAAAAATGTACGTTATACCAGAGAAGATTAATATGGCGGAGGTACCCAGTATGCGCTCCACTGTGGATCACTGTGCAGTGACGTGCTGCGGCAGCCCGCAGTGTCCCTCCTTCCGACTGTGGTCAAGACACAGGCTCCAAGTGCATCACTCAACGCTCTCTGTCTGCTCCAGAGAGTATCTGTGGTTTATACTCGTCCACTGGAGACTACAACAAGATGTGTCTCTTTGCCCGGCATTCTATCGACACCTTGAGCCCAACTGACCGTCGCTGAACCCCGCCGAGCACTTAAGCGCCGCATTTGTCCATGCCCTGTGTCCCGCAGGACCTTTTGACACGTTCACGACGACGAGGACGAAAACGACGAGCGGGAACACGAAAAGACACTCTATATACAATATACGGTCTTGGATAGACCTGAGCGGTCACGATGTATGGTTGCAGCCCCTTGCCGACTTGCGCCCAACCTGCTGACGCCGGCTGCCCTAGGTTCGAGAAATCACTATACGACCTTATTCGAGGTCTGCGCAATCACAAGGGCAGTGAGAAAGAGTATATTCAGAGCTGCCTCAAGGAATGTCGCTCAGAGATACGCAGCCAGGACATGGGTGCGTCCACCTAGCAACTCTGTGTCCCATCCATCCCCTCGCCGGCCTGGCTGACCCTTCCATGTAGACGTCAAGGCGACGGCTCTGCTAAAGCTGTGCTATCTCGAGATGCTGGGCCATGACATGTCATGGGCCTCGTTTCACGTACTTGAGGTCATGGCTTCACAAAGATACCATCAAAAGCGCGTTGGCTATTTGGCTGCCGTCCAAAGCTTCCGGTCTGACACCGACGTGCTCATGATGGCAACCAACCTGTTGAAGAAGGTTCGTTAACCTGCATGCACCGTGCTGTTTTATTTATCCTCCTAACATCTCTTTTCCTAGGATTTGGCTGCCTCATTGCCCATCATTATGTCGCTCCCCATCGGCGCTCTCCCCCATATCGTCACCCCTTCCCTCTCGATGTCCCTTCTGGGTGATCTGCTCCCGCGCCTGACCCATTCCCACTCTGCTATCCGCAAGAAGACAGTTGTGACTTTATACCGGTTGGCTTTGGTATACCCGGAAGCGCTACGTGCAGCCTGGCCGAAGATTAAGGAGCGCCTGATGGACCCCGATGAAGACCCCAGTGTGACAGCAGCCATCGTGAATGTGGTGTGTGAATTAGGCTGGCGTCGGCCACACGACTTCCTACCTCTCGCCCCGCGGCTCTTTGAGCTGCTAGTGGATGGAGGGAACAACTGGATGGCAATCAAGCTTATCAAACTCGTAAGGGAGTCTGCCTGTTCTGCGTTTCTCGTAGCAACTCTCCTGACCATACTGCCTAGTTTGCGACATTAACACCCCTTGAACCACGCCTGGTGCGGAAACTGCTACCTCCTTTGACAAACCTCATCCGGACTACCCCAGCCATGTCCCTTCTCTATGAATGCATTAATGGTATTATCCAAGGAGGCATTCTTGGTGATGCTTCAGATTTCTCAGCAAGGGAAGAAATCGCTTCTCTGTGTGTGTCCAAGCTCAGGGGCATGATATCATACAGCAGCGATCCAAACTGTGGGTGTCCTCTGGTTTGATTTTACAATGCGTCGGCTAACAGATGTGCAGTAAAATACGTTGCATTGCTGGCATTCAACAAGATTGTTGCTACACATCCGTTCCTCGTTGCCGAGCAGGAGGATGTCATCCTTGAATGTATCGACAGTGAAGACATCACCATCAGGATCAAGGCCCTTGATCTAGTGCAGGGGATGGTCAGCAGCGACAACCTAATCTCCATTGTTGGTCGTCTGATGCGGCAGCTGAAGGCTGCTTCGCCATCGGCCGAACTCAACGGCTTAGAAGATAGTGAGCAAGACTCGAGCGACGAAGCTAACGTGGATCCTAAGCGGCGTAGCAAACCTCAGGAGCCGCTCATCCCTCTTCCAGAAGACTACACTATCGATGTCATTGGGCGCATCCTCAAAATGTGCTCGCAAAACAACTACGCTAATATTGTTGACTTTGACTGGTACATCGACGTCCTGACCCAGCTGGTCCGGATAGCGCCTACTCCGCCGCCTCAGGAGGTCGAGTCGGACTCAGCGACATCAATCTCGAAGCTCGCGGCCGAGATTTCTGAGCGGATCGGTAATGAGCTTAGAAACGTGGCTGTCAAGGCCAAGGCAGTCCGTCCAGCTGCCGTCCGGGCCGCTGAGCTCATTATATCACGGTTGACCATTGAGACTTCGATCACTCGTCCAGCTCTAAACGGTGCGCTTAAGCCCGTAGCATGGGTCGTCGGGGAGTATGCATCTTTGTTGGCGTCAGCCGACGATGCACTTAGGAACCTGCAAGATCTTCTCCCCCGGATCCGGGATCCAGAGATCTTGGCAACTTGTTTGCAGGCGGTGTTAAAGCTATTTGCCTATGTCGCTGGGAACGACCAGATCCCGTGGACGTCAGAGCGAAAGTCGATGGTGTCCTTACTAATGGCGCGGGTCATACACGTGATCGAGAAGTTCGTGTCGCATCCATATCTCGAGGTCCAAGAGCGCGCGGTTGAATTTGTTGAATTACTCAAGTTGACTGCAGAGGCAGCTGCCGGTCAAACGCCGTCGACAGCCGAGCTGCATCAGGACCCTCCTCTTCTGCTCACACAAGCCATCCCTTCTCTATTTGCAGGCTGGGAGCTGAATTCTGTCGCTCAGGGGGCACAATATAACGTGCCAATCCCAGACGGGCTTGATCTCGACGAGCCAATTCATCCTGATTTGCCGCGCCTGCTCGCCCAGGCAGACTCATTGTCGCTTCCTGACCAGAGCGAAGACGAGTTTGCGGCGTACTATCACCAGAAACCGCCCATCACAAGCATATCCAGCACTGAGCCAGCCATCAACAAGCTGGGCGAGGCGCCCGAATACACCGGTTCATACCAGCAGCATGCGGCAGAAGAGAGCTACCTCGATCCAGACATTATCGCGCGACGCAAGGCTGAACGCATGGAGCGGTACCGCGACGATCCATTCTACATCCCTCCAGAGCCGATACGGTCGTCGACTCCGATACACAACATCTTACAGAAGGAAAATGGGCCAGATTTGGACATCGACTCCATCCCCATCATGCAACTCGATCTCGGACCTACAGGAACCCCATCATCTACACCCAAGCCAATTGCCGCCAAACCCAAACCCCGCCAACGCATTGTCGTCGCCGCCGACGAGACTCTTTCTACCTCACTCCCCAACCGCGCCAGCGGCACCTCCACACCGCGCAGCTACGACTCTGATCCCACGCTCTCCAGACCTTCTACCGCGGCTGCTCGCAAAGCCAAGCAGCAATCCCTCCTCCAAGTGGACTCCAGTCACCTCGAATCCCTCAGCTTGGACGCCTCCGAGAGTGCAGCCGCGCTGGAGAGACAGCAGCGCGAGGAAGCTGAGATGCAGCAGGCCTTGCGGGAGGTGCAGAGGCTCAGGCTGGAAATGCAGAGGGCGAATGAGAGGATCATGGTTGCGCAGGCAAAGGGGGTTACGGCGGAGGGGGTTGTGGTTGCTAGCAAGCCGAAGAAGAAAAAGAAGGACGACAAGGAGAAAAGGGCGAAGGTAGGAGAGAGTGAGGGAGTTGAAGGGAAGGTTAAGAAGAAAAAGAAGAAGGCTGTGGAGAGTCAAAAGGCTGAGGGGTCAGGGACTGGGAGTGGGACTGGGACGGGAGAAGGGGCCAGTGAGCCAGCTGCTGTGGGAGTTGTGAAGAAGAAGAGGAGTGGGAAGGCGAAGAGATTGGTGCAATTGGATGATAGGGAAGAGGCTGGTGGTTCACAATGAAGGAATGGTAATAATATAGATATGAGGAGATGCTCTCTGCTAGAATGGCGCTAATGGGAGATAGAGCAAATGATTCTGAACATACCTCTGATATTCGTGCATGTGAAAGTTGTGGATGCTGTTCGATGAATTCGCCTTTTGCGTTCGGGTATTCTCTAGTCTACGAGTTCTATACCCATCCCTACCATATATATACTGAATACCAGACAAATCAGCCATTCCAACCCAACCCAAACTCCAAGAAACCCAATCTAACGCATCTACGCCACTGTGGTCATATAACTCACCCTCGCGTCCCCCTAAGCACCGGCAGCAGCAACCCCCTTCTCCCCCTCTCCCTCTCCCTCCTCCTCCTTCGCCCTCTCAGCCTTCTCCGCCTCCATCTTCGACCAAGCAGGTTTATTCCTTTTTGGGTCCCCTCCCACACTTTTATACTGATACCCCCTGGCCCTCGGTCGCTCCGCAGCTCCCTCCGGGAAATCAGGCTCGTACCGCAGCGCAAACTGCTTCGCCTTCTCATCGAACGTGCCATCCGCCAGCGCGGCGCGCACATTGGCGAAGAATTGGTTAAGGATAGAGTGGTTGTGGATGGAGAGGAGCGTCCAGCCCAGCATCTCGCGGGCGTTGAGCAGATGATGGATGTAGGCGCGATGGTGGGAGGTGCAGGTGTAGCAGGAGCAGTTGGGGAGTAGAGGTTCGAGGAGGGTGCGGTTGGCGGAAGAGGAGAGATCTGTTGCTAGGGGGAGGAGGAAGCCCGCGGAGGATTCTGTTGTTGGGGGCGGGGGGAAGGCAAAGGTTAGGGCCAGGCCAGCGTCAGATAGGGTGTTTACGAAGGGGAGAGCAAAGACATCGGCCCCGAGGGAGATCTGCCGGAGGAGTTGGTGCGGTGTTTGGGGGTTGGAGAGGACTAGGCGGGGAAGGGGGCCGAGGGTTGGCTGGAAGGAGAGGAGGTCGGGGAGGACGTCCATATCGTACAAGGCTAAGCCGGAGAGTTGGCCTGTGGGGAGGTAGTCTTCGGCCAGGCGGGCGACATACTCCCATTGAACGGAATAGGGGATCGGCAGAATGGGGGCGAAGGTCGAGGATGTGGCTGGTGCCGAGGCGAACCAGTCGACGATCCATTCGTCTGTACGCTCGGCCATGCGCAAGGCTCGCTTCGAGTTAGGAGTTATGTCATTATGTGTGAGATCAGAGGGTGGGATGACGATGTCGGGCTGGAGGGTCTGCGCGGCAGAGATGTACTCGGCGATTGTGAGCGGCTGGAAGCCGGTCGAGGTGAAAACGGAGATCGCCTTGGAAGTGTTTCCGAGGGGAGAGGGGACAGCGGGGAGGCGGCGCGGGCTGAGAATGGTTGTGATAGAGGACGGGGTCGCGGTGAAGGCATGCAGGCGGGTAGTGTGTTTCTGAGTCGTCGGGGTCTGGTAAAGGGGAGGAGTCCGCTTGGAGTAGGCTTGGGGACGTTCGATGACTGGGCGAGGTTAGCAAGCTGTTTGCAACAGTAAGATGAAAAGATTGCTTACAATCCTCTAGCGCCATATACACACCACCAACATTCATGTGTTTTGACACATTGTCGGGGGTCAAATGGGGGATGGCGCCACGAGAGGTGACGGCGATATATGTCGGCGTCTCGACGGTAGCGCGGCCAGCGAAGGACAAACGACCAAGGCGAGCAGTACCATCGCACAGGGCGGCCTTGAGGATATCGAATCGCATGGAGGCAGTCTCTACTGTTTGGGTGTCGATAGTCATTTTGGTTCGGGTAGCCGCTCCGCAATAATTGTCACCGTCGTCGATCTGCGAAGAACGAGGGGGACCAGATTTTTTGGTTTTCTGGTGGTGTTGGCTTCCCTTTCGAGCGGGGCCTTACCCCCACCCTCATTCTTGGCTTGCAGCGCTTGGCCCACTCAGCAAGCGGCTAGTGGGGTTGCTAAAGCACCCCGCAGGCTGAAACGGTGTCATGAAGTGGGGCATATGGGTCCGTTCCCCTCAGGAACGAGGCACGCACCGGGCACAGTGAAGAGTCCATCTCAGGTGAAGCAAACGTCTGGGGTGGCGCTCAAAATGACTGCCACGTGCGTTAACACCACACCTTGTCACTGCAGCTATATCAACTCCCATCACGAGCTTTTCATCCTGACATCCAGCCGCACGCTGATGTCTTGAATCCTCAGTCCTTTTGTATTTTTATTTCTCTGTAGGCATGTCCTTGGATTCACCTGGCCCGATCCCTCGAGGACGCATTTGACGCTTCATTGATCCGAGACATCCGACCCTTGTGTCCTACGCCAATACTCACTACGTCCATCACTAAACTTGTGTTCCCAGCTCTCACCATCGTCCCTCGTTCGAGCTGACCACAACCTCAACTTCCACCATGGGCGAGACCAGTCCTACTCGAGCCTCTCGCGCTCAGTCTAGTCGCGCTCAAGACAGCACCGACATCACGGACTCCGATGCCACTGTCGTTGGCCCTGACCACCCCGACGCCCCTATCCGCGATGCTTCTCGTCTCGAAGACCTCGAAGCCGATAGCTCGCCGCCGACCCCACGATTCATCCAAGACGAAGGATCCTGGAAGCGTTTCAAATGGGTGCCCTACCCCGTGCGGCGCGCTATCAAATACGTCGCGCGTTGGGCTCGCGGACCGCCTAACCCCGTGTTCATTCGTATCGACCCCTTCTTTCCCCGAATCCAGCACCTGCCGATCGTCTTGGTGGATAAGTACCTCCCGCGGAAGCGCCAGCGTGTGTGGGCTGTGCTGGGGTACTTGTCTGTGTGGATTATTACTTTTGCGCTAGTGATGCGTCATGGTTTGACGATATCCGAAATCCCTGGCTGGAGTGTGCCGTCTGCCATAGGATGCGGCGCTACCTTCTGGGCTGACGGCAATGAATGCGGCTTGGATGGAATTGATTGTCGGCCGTTTAACAACGGCGGCTATGCTTTCAGCTGCCCAGCAAGCTGCTCCAAGCGCATGCTGCTGAACCCCCATGCGGTTGGTGACCAGGAGATTGTCTACCAGCCGCTGGTTGTCGGAGGCCCTCCAGCTAACGGCTCCGGCCCGGCTATCTATCGCGCCGACTCCTTTCTCTGCGCTGCTGCCATTCACGCTGGCGTTATCAGCGACCGCTACGGCGGCTGCGGAGTGGCCAAGCTCGTGGGCTTTCAGCCTAACTTCACGGCTTCCACGCGCAACGGCATCAGCAGCGTCGGCTTCGATTCCTACTTCCCACGCTCTTTCAGCTTCGAAGAAGATCTCCAGTGCGAAGTCCGCGACTTCCGCTGGAACATCCTCGCCGTCTCAGTTGTCTTTTCCACGATCTTTTCCCTCTTTGTCTCCTCCGCTTGGCTATTCTTCTTTCCCGTATTCACCATACTTTTCTGGTCAGTCGGCATGGCTCTCGATCCTCCTGCACACGCTGACACGGCCACGCTCTTCTCCATTGAGATCGGCCGCTACCTACCTTCCATGTTCGTCGCCTGGGTCATGTACGACAAGATGGGAATAAAGCGCACACTTCATGGCCTAACTGCCCAAATCGAAAAAACCGTTTTCTGGCTTGGTGCCGCCTGGGTCGGCGCCCTCACCAACTACACACTCGACTTTATTCCCATCCAACGCCTGACGGGCCATGACTTGAACCAGCAACCTGGCGCACGCGCCGCCCTGGCCATCATCGTCATCATCCTGGCCGTGATTGCCGCCTCACAAATCTTCTTCTTCCGCCAAGAAGCCCGCCTCATCCCTATGCTCAAGCTCTACATCCTCTTTGGTATCGGCCTCCTCATCCTCGGCGTCCTCCCCGACCTCAACCTCCGCATTCACCACTACATCCTAGCACTCCTACTCCTCCCGGGCACATCCCTCCAAATGCGGCCCTCCCTCCTCTACCAAGGCCTGCTGGTGGGCCTCTTCATCAACGGTGTCGCCCGCTGGGACTTCGACCCCATCGTGCAGACGAGCTACGAACTGCGCGGCGACGCCCCCATGGGCTCCCCCTTGCCCGTCATCCACGACCCCATCATCATCTGGGGCGGTATCAACAACCGGTCGATCACCTTCACCTGGGACCCTCCGCCGGATCCGGCCTACGACGGCATCAGCGTGCTGGTCAACGATGTGGAGCGGTTTCGCGCCTATTTTGATGATGAACCAGGTACTGCGGGTATGGGAAGCCAGAAGAATGTCGGGACGCATAATGTCACGTGGGTTAGGCAGCCGGGCGTCGAGGCGAACGAGTACTTCCGCTTTGCGTGGATGCAGGGTAGTATGAGAGGGGATTATACTAAAGCGGGGAAGTGGGATACGGAGGGGAAGTGGACTAAGATGGAGCCGGGACCATCGAAGGTTAAGAAGAGGGGAGGAGTAGACTACAAGGTGCTGTGATCAGGAGGATTTGGCATGGGACTGGAGTATGGCGTTTTGGCTTGATTTGAGTTTGGGGAGTTTAGTATACCTAAGTTGGGCGGCGTCGCATGATTTAGAGCATTTGCTAGAATCAAGATTCGCCTTTTGTGTTGTTCTGCCTATCTGACTTAGAAGAGCCAGTCGTTCGCCTCAAACCCACGGACTCGGACCCCTCAACCTATCTGCAAACCACTCCATGACCGGTAACATCTCATCCCTGTTCTGCGGCATCCCATCATCCGGCTTGTTCCACCTCACCACCTTAACCTTCTCAAACTCCTCCTCCAGCGTATCGACCGCATCCTCATCCACCGCCTGACTCTGCCTCCCACAGCACACCAGCACTGGTACCTTAGCCTTCAATCTCGCACTCACACTCGGTACCATCGACGGCGGCAGCGCCCCACCAATCGACACAACCCCCTTCAACGTCCTCCTCTTATTCACATCCTTCTTCTCCCCCTCAGTCACATCCACAACCCTAGCCGACACCTCCAGCCCCCTTGCAACCCCCAACGCCACGCTCCCACCCTGCCCAAACCCAAACATCATCACCTCCCCCCACTCAAACTTACACTCCCCCACCAACACCTGCCCAATCACCTTCTCCACGATCCACTCCCGTGCCTTCGCAAACCCCGGATCATCATCCAGTCCCTTCGCTGAAAACTTAAGATCATCCCCCCAGTGGAATCCCTCTGGCCCTCCCTGCCCACTCGGATCTGCTGGCCCGGGCGGCAGGAGGAATGATGGCAGCCGGGAGACGCCCCGAAGGGAGATGCAGAAGACACCCGGGAGAGAGAGGTTCCGCGCTACGTGGGCGAAGGGACGTTCTGTGTCGCCCAGGCCGTGGAGGAGGATCAGAATGGCGCGGATTGGGGGGGACGGAGGGGGTATTAGGGTTATCCAGGGTTCGCAGGTTGTTGGGGGAGGGGAGTTGGGAGGGGGGCGGTAGGCGGGGTGAGAGGGGAGGATGGGGAGGAAATCTTGGGTGGTGGGGGGGCGGCCCATTTTTCGAGTGGGGTTTTGGAGGTCGTTTTTTTGGGGGTG
>Ga0065720_1021335_pt1 | contig 10861 bp, 4 predicted proteins | sample Thericmetagenome_FD_59107 | JGI IMG/M metagenome (GOLD analysis project Ga0065720, IMG submission 59107) | Thermophilic microbial communities from the Joint Bioenergy Institute, California, USA of rice/straw/compost enrichment - eDNA_2 v2... | ecosystem: Engineered > Solid waste > Grass >... | reverse complement strand
GAGTGTGGATATTCCTCAATTCGTGGATTATCAGGTAAATATGAGCAAGCCAGCCAATTCTCAAGCTAGAATTAAATTTATGCTTGACTCAGTCCTGATTAATGAAATGTTTTCTGATCCCACACTCTCAAAATATTCTTGCATTTTGGTCGACGAGGCTCATGAAAGAAATATCAATACAGACCTCCTTCTAGGTCTTCTCAAGAAGATACGCTCACAAAGCCCAGATCTCCATATTATTGTGACATCTGCAACCATTGATGAGAAGTTGTTTTGTGACTTCTTTGGAAGTAAGATGCTTAAAGTTCCAGGCAGAGTATTCCCAGTCAAGATAAAGTATCTTCCTCCTAATAATGGCCAGACAGAACTTGATATGATTGCAGATCTTCTATGCAAAAAAGTGGCTAAGATTAAAGCAAAAAATGAATCGAGATTTAATGGAAACATCCTGGTATTCACTGCAGGTATAGATGAAATCGAAACACTAACTAGACAAATCTCTAATCAATGCAGTTCAGAGTATGAGATACTTCCTCTTCATGGAAGGTTGGGTCACAAAGATTAAGCTAAGGTTTTCCGTCCATCAAAAAAGCCAAAGTTGATCCTGAGTACAAGAATAGCTGAGACTGCAGTTACCATTGAAAATGTTAAAGTGGTCATAGATATTGGCTATGATAAAGAGACCTATTTTGACGATCAGAAGAGAATGAATATTACAGAAAATACTGTTATTTCTAAGTCAAATGCTGATCAAAGAGCAGGACGTGCTGGAAGAACTTGCCCAGGTGTATGCTATAGAATTTACTCTGAGGAAGATTATCGTCAATTTGCCGACCACAAAACTGCTGAAATTCATCGTATCAGTCTTGATCATAGTATTCTTAAATTGAAGAAATTCAATGTTGGCAAGATTCTTGAATTTGATTTTATTGAAAGACCAAGCGTTGAAGCCTTGCGAAGTTCCGTCTCTACTCTAAGGTTTTTGGGAGGGCTTGACGAAAAGGAAAACATCACACATCTAGGACAAATAATGGCCATTATGCCTACGGACCCAACAGTTTCCGCAATTTTAATAGAAGGAGTTAAGAGAGGATGTGAGGATGAGGTTGCTAAGATCATTTCAGTTTTACTCAATTCAGTGAACTTGTACTACTACCGCAGTGGAAATCTCGACGCTGCCAATAACTCCAGTATAAATAAGTTTGACTTCACGGATCCTCGAGGCGATTTGTTAACTTTTTGGAAATTATTTAAGGAGTATGAAAAACGTGGAAAATCTGGTGCAAAGCTTAAAGAACGGGCAAACAAATATGATCTAAATCTGAGAGCTCTCAAAGAAGCTTCTAATATGCTTAATGATTTAGAGCCAATTATTGTAAAACTGAAAGATTCCCTTTCTCAAACAAAAGGGTTTATAAAGCCAGGGCTTGGCATGGGACGAAATTCTGATATAGAAGCAGAGATTTTAAAATGCTTTTTAAAGGGCTATTTCATGAATCTTTGCTACTACTCAGGAAATCCTAACTTAGGTTATACTCTATTAAGGCACACCCAAAACATAAAAATTCATCTCGCTTCGAGCCTTTATTTGCAAGGAGCGCTAAATCATCAATGGATCATTGCTACAGACATATCGAAGCATAGGTATCTGCATACAAAGGTTGCTTCATTTGTTGATTTTAACTGGATTGAAGAAATGATCCCACAAGAGCATCGAAAAGCATTCAATCTTGAAAATCTTGAGATGAAGCCTTTTTACAAGAGACACTTAATTCCTGGTATTAGCACAGCTATCTTATTGAACTTCAAAAATGTTAGTCACTCCAGGATTCAAGCATTGATAGACCATAAAAATGTCTTCTTTGATGCTAACTTGGAATCATTAACTCTTGAGATTTGGACTACCTCTCCTGATATTGATCAGATATCAACTGAGACCAATGACATCATAGAAAAGTATCACGAATCGTTCAAAAACACAACTATTGAGAAGAAATATGAAGGAAGAACAGTCGGAGTTATTGGAATTGGTGCTCAAACAAAGGAATTGCTCCTTGAGAATGAGTCTAGATCCTTTATATTTACCATTCCTACATATACAGATCAGCCTACTTATCAATCTATCCTGAGAGACTTTAAAATTGAAAGCTACCAATTCAAAATGGAAATGGATAGTGATAAAGTCCTTACTTGTACAGCAACAGCAATCAGCAGAAAAGAAGCTCAAAGAATTGAAGAATATTTAACTAGTGAATTTTATAACTGCCAATTTAAATATATTCCTCCTTCAGTTCGTTCAACTAAGCCCTGCCTTACCTCAATCAAGTTAACTTGGTTTGAAGGAAGATCCACAGGCTCTGGTGTCATTAAGTATGAGTCTGCAGAGGATGCTAAACTTGCTTGTAGTCGAATGAATGGCCACAGGATTGGAGAGACTACTTTATTATGTGCTTTAGCTAAAAGTAATAAAAAATTTATCAAAGTGGTTAATATACCATTCTATTATGATGAGTATCAACTTGAAAAACTCTTTAGAGAATATGGAGTTAATTCGAAAATAATTGATACTATTATCAATCGAGAAGATGACCCCATTGATATTGTTAAAGGCTACAAGGACGATAGTGAAATAAAACGAATTTTGCAACAAAAAATTATAGAAGCTGTTGGAAGTCTTGACTGTATTGAAGAGATTAAGGTCTTTGGCAGATCACCAGATAGCAAAAAGAGAAAGGGATTGATCTAACTGAAAGTTCCTGATTACGTTGGGAAAATAAGACAGCACCTAGAAAATGTCAATATCCCATAGACAGTGGATAATAAAAATGGAATGCCCACCATTGAGGGCTGTCAGGGGAAAGACTTTTTTTTGTAAAGCCATAACTCCTCTGATAATCTAGGCAATGAAGTTATCTCTCGAAAAATAAGGTAATTGCCATGGTATTGAGAAAATTTAGATCGTAGATTGGATTCTACACGTAGCCCCCTTTGTAAAGCTGTCCCCGCCCATGTGATATAATAGGCCCTCAACGACTTTATGCTTCTCCTACCTTTGACAAAACATACATAATGTCGAAGAAACAATACCTTCCATGCCGAGAGAGTGTTCTAAAGCAAATTAAGGAATTAAAAAAGCAATTTCATGATACAATAACTATTCAGAACTTTTACGAAGACAAATCCTTTTTCAACAGGTATGTGAAGAGAAAATATGAAAATCCTGAAGGATTGGTAATAATCAAGGTGAAATCAGAAATCAGCTTGAAAATGAGCATAGCTTGCAAGAAGTTAGATGGATGTCTCAATCCAAGAAAGATCTTCGTAAGAAAGGAAATCAGAGTAGGCTTTTCAACAGTACTCTAGGAACGAGATTTCTTCACAATGCAATTACAAAATATGGTATTTATCTCCAAGAGTTCACTAATGGGACTGTCAAAATCTATGGAGATCCACTCAAAACTGAAGAATTTGTGAGAGAAATTACTCGATTTTTAGATAGTCCTTTATTCCTGAAAGAATTTATTCCACTCCGAGGAAAATGTATAAGCAAATTGATGATAAATAATAAGGAGAACTTGAATAGAATTCAAAGGAAGTTTCAAAATTCTAGTATCTTCCTCAACCTTGTCAAGAGACAAATCATAATCACAGGGCCTACAGAAGATGTGAATAAAATTAAAGTTGAGATCTTCAATTATATTGAAGACATGAGGTTATCCAAAAAAGAGGATAAAAGCACTATTTGTTCGATTTGTCAAGATTTTGCTATCAAGCCTTACTCCCTCTTGCACTGTGCAGACACCTTTTGTACAGTATGCCTGAAAGAATACTTAATGCAAATCATTAGCAACCCAAATCTTGATGAATTAGCTGAAGAAATTGGTTTCCCTCTTACTTGCCCTGAGTGTCCAAAAGAAATTTACCTTAGAGATTTGATGAACTTGCTTGATATGGCTTCCTTCGAGAAGTTACTGAAAGTATCGATGAAAAAGCATGCAAAATCTGCTTACCAGTGTTGTCCTACAGAATTTTGTCAGCAGGTTTACAGAAAAAATGATAATAGAAGATTTGAGTGTGATCTTTGCCAATCAGTCTACTGCAAAGTCTGCAATGAGCAATATCATGAAGCAGGGAATTGCGAAGATACAAAACAAGAGAGAGAGCTTAGTTCGGAGGTAAAAGAACAACTTGGAATCAAGAATTGCCCAAGTTGTAATAGACATATCGAAAAGAAAGATGGATGCAATCATATGAAATGTGGATGTGGCTGTCATTTTTGCTGGGTCTGTTTAGCAGGATTTGAGAGTGCCCAAGCTTGTATTTCTCATATAATCACCAAGCATCCAACAATGGCTGATGGTCTTATTATAGTTGAGGATCCACAATTTAGATATACCTAATTCTAAATATTATTGTAGATGATGCATGATCAATCAAGAAGTATGTTGAATTCAATGAATATTTATAGTCGCTTTATGAAATTGATTAAAAATTGATTAATAATTGTCTATTGTCTTTAATAGAAGCAAATTTAGTTAATCTGCGTGTTAATTTTCACATAATAGGGAGAACTTAAGAAGCTTTAGGTCTTATGGAAGACTTATTTATACGAATTTCTATGAAGTCTTTATATATCATAGTGAACAATTACAAAGAAGACACATAAATATTCAAGACAAAGACTTTACTTCTTTTTAGCAGGAGCCTTAAGCAACTTAGCCTGCTCATCTTCAAACTTCTTTCTCTCGGATTCATTCCAATTCTTGTCAACTGCCAAGTATTTAATTCCTTTTCCAACCTTGCTATATTGTTGTCCGTTATATGAGAGCTCTATTTGAACATCGTGTACTCCAGGAGGGAGGTCCTCAATTTCTGGAATCTGAACTCCAATCCTTGTTCTATTTTTATAAGTGCATCTGCCGTTATATCCTTTGTTGTCATATATAAATCTAACAAAGAGCTCTTGGGCCTTAACGAAATGCTTTCCTCTGAGCCACAGGTACTGTCCAGGCTTTCTGAAAGTGTGTGCAATCTCGTCGTCTTCTTGTTGTTGTATTTTAGCCAGCTCGATCTTTTTCTTTTCCACTTCATTATCATTCTTGCAGGCAGCGAATGGATCGATTTCATCTTCTTCAAGAGCCCATTTAGACTCATCGGGTACTTGAGCGGTTGTAATTCTGTCATATTCAGGATCATAGTAGTAGAAATTTCCAACATCTATCCACTCAATACCATTCAAAGTCAGCTGTAACATAGGTGGTTCTTGTCTAAGTTCATTAATTTGTTCAGGTGTGGGAATATCTCCTCCAAAGAGCCAGGTAATAGGAGGAACAATGAATGTATATTGTTTGGTGGCCTTTACCCAGACAAGATCGACCAGTCTCTCTCCAAATTTAGAAATAAACTTGAGCTTTTTGGCATCGGAGTCGATAAAACCTTGACCTTCAATGTGAACTGTGGAGTTACCTTCTGAGACGTCGTTGTTTGGAGTCAGCCTATTAATTTTGATATCGTAGAATCTGAACGAAGAAGGAAGTCCTGTGAATTGTTGTCCATTCAATGAGACATCCACATTGAAATGAAGAATACGCTCTCCTTCTTGTGGTATATAAGGAATTTTGCATACAACTTTTCCTCCTTTGGAATAGGTACCTCTGACACAAATCCAATCTTCCTTATCAAGTTCCTCGGAATCGACATTGAGGGCCAAAGGATTAGTAGCTTCTCTATGCGTAGGGCGTCTTTGTGGTTGCTGTTGTCTTGACAACGTGGCCTTAGGAGTGTCAAAAACTTTAGGTGTATCAGGATCCTTTCTGTCAACACTATCCAATTGGGTTTGTGAAGGAGGCTTTGAATAGGTAAGAGTGTTTGATCCAACATCGACCTTTTTAGCTTGAAATCCAACAGTGAACTCCTTAAGTTTAGCAGCAGTTTGGTCGTCAATATTGAGGTCAAGGGTTAGTTGAGTACCACCCAAAACAGAGGCACACTTAGGAGTCATTGAAATAACACCAATGGATGAGGAATAAACAAGGAACTTTTCTTCAGCTTGGACGTAATTCATTCCATCCAAGGTTAGGCTGACTTCGACTTCCAAAGGCCAAAGATTTTCAGTGTCATCAAAATCGTCAAACTTAGGAGTAATGCAATGGAGACATTCGCTTGCAGCATTAAATTGACAGTCAACTTCAGTTTGGTACTTGCCAAACTTGAAGCGAACTCTTTGCCTTCCAGTCTCGGTGAAGCCAGTTCCAAGTAGAGACACCATGGTACCTCCAGAGGATGGTCCAGCTCTTGGAAGAAGGGAGATAACTCTGATAGGAGCGAAGAACAAACTAGTCTTCATTGTACAGAAGATATCAGTGAATCTTCTGTTTTCAGTATATGCTTCAACTATTCTTGGTAAGTCTTGGATTTGGTCATCCTTATGACCTATGGGACCACCTCCCCAACTGTATAATTTTCCGTTTTCATCAATGGCAAATGAGGTATAATATCCACAAGCGACTCTCTTGAACTTAGGTAAAGGGTTTGATAACATATCGAAGAATAATCTGGTAGGAGGCCTCATGAGCTTCTTCTTGGTTGACTTGAGATTTCCATGGCTAACGCCATCTCTAGCTATGTCTCCAACTCCAAGTTGACCCTTGATATTAAATCCCCATGTATAGATATCTCCTTCTTCAGAAAGAGCCACGGTATGTCCCCATCCAGCTGCGCATTGCTTGAACTTGACCTTTTCATTGGGATTGAAATTTCCTTTCTCTGTTCCGTCAGTCCTGAGTGAGATTTTCATATGGAGAATAGAGTCTTCAAAGTTATATCCAGCAAGCTTTTGTTGTTTGACTTCAATTTTCATGGGAACATCAACAGTGAATGGGCGCTCTTTGCCAAGCTGGCTGACCTTATTCTCTCCCCAACCGTACAGCTCTCCTTCAGTGCTGATCGCCAAACTGAAGTAAGCACCACAGGCAATATATTTCATAGGGTTTCTGAAGAATGACTTGATATATCTGGGAGTAGAGGCAGTCTCTATTCTATATGGTTCGATGTGTCCAGGGTTATACAGAGGTTGATTCTTCTTAAGCTTTGTTGTAGGGTCATCCTCTTCTCCATCTGAATCATATCCACCCTTTAAGAATCTTTGGCTGGTAAGACCATTGCTGCCGGGGGGATCTAATTTCTTATTCTTCTTTCCTTCACTGATAATTCCTTCTCCATGTGGAGACCCGATTCCTAATTGGCCTTCGAATCCTCTTCCCCAAGCATAGACGTCTCCCTTATCAGTGAGGGCCAATGTATGATATTCACCACATGCGATCTGCACTACAACTTTGTCAGAAAGAGTCTTGACAAGCTTAGGGATTCTTGAGAAGGTGGCTCCTCCTAATCCCAAAGCTCCAAATTCGCCGAAGCCCCAAGTGTAAACAGCACCAGCCTCAGTTAGAACAGCTAGATGCTTCTTGCCGGCTCTGATAGAACGAAGGGCTCCTTTGTCATCAAATGCAAAAAGATATTCAAATGGATCTTGGACTGGAGTATCTTGGGAGAATATTGCATCATATTCATCAAGTTCAGGAGGATGAAGAGAAGAAACGACTCCTTCGTTCTCTTCTGTGTCTTGGATGACGTAAAGCTTATTATAACCTCCACCTAGGGAGCTAATCATCTTTCCTTTAAAGACAGAAAGGCATTCTAGCAGGCCATTTGTCTCATCACTGCAAATGAACACTTCTCCTTGTTTCTGAGTATCTAAATAACTGATCTCGGTGTTTGTACGGTCATGAGCTGAATTAGAAGCCATGTTGGGAGTAGGCGTGTTCGCTTGATTATCTGAAACTGAATTCATTTGAAATAAATTTATTTGTTATCTATTCTCATAATTTTTGCATATCATGCAAGTCCATTAGAAAACCTTTAAGTGTCTTGTATTCTTATCCAGGAATCTTAGTTCAACCATAGCTTCTTTGATGTCCAACTCTTTCCCTCAATTTTGATTTGTGCGTTTACTCGTCAGTAAAAGTATCCTACACAAAACAAAAAATTAGGCTTCAGTTTAACAAAAGAAATTTGCTCTTGTCATTTCCTTTGGCTAAATCAGTGTCTCATATAGCTGAGATAATAAAATAGAAGAGTAACAAAAAACAGGCAGTATTATACACAGCAATTCATTCAGGAAAATAAAAATAAGACTTCCTCAATTTCATATATTTGCTTATGTTAAATCTACTTCATCTATTTTTGTAGCGGAGGTATCTTTTAAGCCAAGGAATGTCAGCATCCCAGCAAGGATGGCCATAACACTAAATAATGGAAAAGGAAGAAGAGGATGAATAGAAATCAAACAACTGCAAACTGCAGGCATAGCTATGGCTCCAACATTACCAAAAGCAGCAGCCATTCCTAATCCAGTTACTCTACTTTTTGTGGGGTATGATTCTGCAGTGTAAACATAATTGAGGCTATATGCAAGACTTAAAAAGAAATTTGAAACAGAAATCCAGAAAACAAGACCTGGATGCAGATCCAAAGCGGCTAGAAAACATAGAATTCCTCCAACAAGAAATGAAAGTGTCATAGAGTTTTTCCTTTTCAAATATTTCAAATCGATTATGGACAGAGTCACAAAAACAGTTGGGAGTTCTGTCAGACAGGAATAAATTACACTTGAAACTTTGTACTTTTCCTCTGAAAGTATGGAGCTGTTATTATTGAGCTCAGAAAGAACCAAAGGGAGAATAAATGCTACTCCATTATAGGTAAATACATTGACTAGCCAGTTGATCCAGACGATACTTGTGATTCTCAAATTTTTTCCTCTAAACAATTCCAAGGGAGAGCCTGTTCCTTTCTGATTTTCTCTTGATTCTCTATAAGGCTGGGCCAAGAGTTCTTTCTCTTCTTTCGTCATTAGTTCTTCAGAGGCTTTACTTGGCTTATTCTCCTTGTACATCTTCTCTAGGATTGAGATAGCAGAGTCATAATTCTTGATAACTAATTCATGTCTGGGAGACTCGTCCAAAAAGAAGGTTGAAATTAACCATGTAAGGAGGGCAGGAATAGCAGCTAATGAAAGTAAGAGGTTCCAATTCCCAGATGTTAGACTATCTAAAGTAAAGATTGCACACATGCATGCAAAGATACACCCTAATGTATAAGTTATTCCTAGGAAAGCAATTGTTTTTCCTCTAAATTTTCGAGGCATTGTTTCAGCTAAATGCGCACTTCCAAATGGAGAGAAGAATCCATCGACCAAATTGAATAGAGCTCTGTATAGGATGAACAGATTCAAATTAGTAGGAAAAGCAGACAGCAAGCAAAATAAAAGGCTAAGGATTCCAGCCCAGATAACTGGTCTCCTTCTCCCAAGTTTATCAGAAAATGCGCCTGAAACAAGGGACCCAACAACAGCTCCAACAAATAAAGGGGTTCCAGTAAAGTTTGAATATCAATGTGATCCCCATATTTATTTTTGAAAATAGGGATAATGAAGGAAATGACATGAGTTTCCGATCCATCTAGTAACCCTAGGAAAGCATATATTATCCAAAGTTTGATTTGATATCTACCAAATCCAATCCTATCGAGGATATCATAAAATGACACAATTTTCCGTGAACTTGTTTCAATGTCCTGATTCCTTAATAAGGAACTATCCAATTTTTCTTGATGGCTGTTGTCATTTATATAACATCCAGTTCTAACAGGCTGTTCGGTGTTTTGACAGAAAATACCTTATTTTCCATAAATAAAATAATCTTAGAAACAGACTAAATATTTACTCTAGAACTTATTTCAAACTAAGTGTAAGGCAAACAAAGAATACTTGCTTAATATGATCTTTTTTCTTCGATAGCAAGTAAGATCAGCAAGAAAATAACTTTACATCAACAATACTGTTATTAATCAATTTCCTTCAGGCCTCTTGCTAGTAAACTGTAACAATTTGAGATTTTCTACACAGGACTCATCTCTTGATTATGAACAAGAAGTTTCTTAAAATAATAAATAATTTGAAAAAAATATTTCCTCTCATTCAAGATAAAATTTCTTCGGGAAGAAACTATTTGAAAATAATCATAACTTCAACTCAGATTTTGATTCTAATTTTCAAGCTAGTTAAGCATCCATTTAGGAGTCAAAAGATAGGACCTTTTCGAATCTCTGCTAGTCATGAAGCAGAATATAAATAATGATTCAATCACAGTATTATATAATAAAAAGATTTAAAAAAACTAGAATACCGAAATGCAAGGCAATCTTCAACAACAACAGCAATTCCAACAGCTCCAACCTATTCAAGGCACCGTCGTCTTCCAACCTGTCTCTGCCCAGCTTACTCATGATACTGATCTTATTGTTAAGATGGATCCTTTCGTTATGTTTTCCAGAGGAAAGGAAAGATTGAAGACACAAGTCTGCAAAGGTGGTGGTAAAAATCCTACATGGAATGAGGCCATTACTTTCACCAATGTTAGTTCCAATGAAGAATTTCTTGTTGAAATCTGGGATGAACAAAGTCTTACCTCTAACAAATTAGTTGCTGTAGGTCAGATTAAAATAGAGAAGGCTCTTCAGGCTGGTGGAAAGTTAGAAGAATTAGTACCTCTTTATTTTGAAAAGAAACCTGCTGGAGGTCTTCTTCTTACCACTAGTTTCTTCACGCATAATAACAATAATCAGTTTTCTAACCAAAACCAGAATCAATATATTCAGCAGCAACAAAATACTAATCAGCTCTACAATAATAATGGCAACCAGTTCATTCAGCAGAACACCAACCAATTCCCTAATACCAATCAAATGATCAACCAGAATAATAATCAGTTCTCTAACAACAATCAATTCCAAAACACCCCCA
>Ga0065720_1021334_pt1 | contig 10861 bp, 9 predicted proteins | sample Thericmetagenome_FD_59107 | JGI IMG/M metagenome (GOLD analysis project Ga0065720, IMG submission 59107) | Thermophilic microbial communities from the Joint Bioenergy Institute, California, USA of rice/straw/compost enrichment - eDNA_2 v2... | ecosystem: Engineered > Solid waste > Grass >... | reverse complement strand
GTTCAAAAAAAAAAAAAAAAAACCTTGCACAGGCAAAGGACCAGATTGAAGTATGCATACAGCATCATAATGCCCGTAAAAGATGATCCAGTAATCCACCTCTTTCTACGAGGGTGCTGGCAATTGGAGGACAAGGTGACAGGGTCTATCTGTACGAAATAAACGGCGACAAGGCGGCTTACGCTACCCTGAGCCACTGCCGTGGGGCAAGACCATTCTTATGCACAATGAAAGCCAATGTCGCATCTCATATGGAGAACGGTGTTGCCCTTACCAAGCTCGCAAGATATTTTCAGGATACCATCCGGGTAGCCGGAAGGTTAGGTTTCCAATGTGTGGATCGATAGCCATTGTATCATACAGGACGATATCAACAGGTGCTAAAATGCACCTTTATCAAGGAAATTCAGACATCGTGATTGTGGCATCGAAGTTGAAAGATGTACACCACTTCTTTTTTATTCGTAAAGTTGCATGGCCATTTCAAGCCCTTCATGGCCAGATACACATACCCCCAGCAAACTCACTGATGGTAGCATTGTCGAAGAGGGAACGCTTTTCGTTGGCCAGAAATTCATCCATCCAACTTGACAGCTTCGCAGCCAAAATCTGTCATTCCTACCCATCTCCTCCCGTGGCTGAATCTTTCAAGAGCAGCTCCTCGGTTCACGCATCTTACATTTCAATTCTCCGGCGTTGATGCTGGATTATCCCACGACTACGGTCTGCCAGTGCTCCACATCTGCTCCTTCAACGATCCAAATACTAAGAACATCTACCTCAATTAATCCCCTCCAGCATAGTACAAATGGGTACGGGTCACCTATCGACAAAGTGGCACCTGGCAGTTCAGGCTGGGTTCTGATCCTAGGCCCAAATCCTTGTATAGAGGATTCGATGATGGCACATCTATTCCAAGTCTTGTGAGCTTTGTTTCTCTCTGACAGTGCATAGTTGAGACTACACTACCCTCAGCCTCACATTCGACAATAACATCTTTCCTGAATCGCTGGTATAGCGCATCGGGCCATCCATGCTCGCGACCACTCGGGGCATAGATATGTCGCAAGTTCTTGGACTGGCCTAGAGTTTCTAGTGACCTCCAGTGGCACGTCAAAACAAAGTCCGACTTGGCCTACGAGCCGCTTCCTTTTGTTCCTGGGAACTGGATATGGGCCAAACGCCCAGATGTCTGGCGCGCACCCTCATGGTCATGGGCCTCTAAAGCCACCAGTCACATGGTAGCCTACGGACCAGGCTTTTCTTGTTAAACGAGTTGCGCTCCAATTATGGCAGTGCGAGTTCAAGCTTTATGCGAAGTGCTAGACGTGCAGTGCAAACCTGCTCGCTCGGATCCAATGGAGAACTCCTTTCTGGAGGGAGTTTGGTTGTGTTGAAGGGGATTTTGGCACCGGCTACGATGACGAAGCGAGACTGAAATCTCGATTACAATGCCGACGACCCAGCAAAATTGCCGATTTACGGCATATCTTAACAGATTTTGACATACTCTGGGTTGACCATGGTTGTGAGAACCTGATACCCACAACTGACACGAAGCTACAGTATACTGCCTCGTTTTGGGACGTCGGGAAGATCCACTGGCCATCCTAACTTTGAATTGCTTGGTGCTTCATAGGATGCTGCGAGATGGAACCTTTGCTGCCAAAGAGTGGTTGGATGGGAGGACAGCCATTTCTATCGACGAGTTAGCCTGCTTGATCTGGACTTCGCAAGCCATGGGGACTTTATCAACCGAGGAACGGAGATGACAATCAGATGTGTGTGAGTAGACTCAGAGCTTTAACAAGAACATGAAGACAGCGAAACACCGGTATCTTCAAGGGCTCATAGAACCCAATTCAGAAACATCTCATTTTCAACAATGACAGTTCTGACGTGATGCCGAATGGTTGGTCAACTGACGTCAAATAGAGGCCAGTTCCCACACAGAGCAAATGCAAACTGTGACAGTAGTCACAAGAGCTCGAATTCCCAGCCCCCCCAAAAAAGTGTGAGTCTGCTGACTCCGATCCCCCTTTTCTCTGTGGCAAAAACTTGTCTAGACGAGACAGTGCCTTTGTGATTGGGCTGCAGGGAGACCTCAATGCTCCTAACTTTTTAGGCACTGGGTATGATCTAATGCCCGCTCAATGCACACTTTGGAGAGCAAACTCGATCCAGCAAGTGGAATTTGAATTTGAATTTGAATTTGAATTTGAATTGCATGTCCGACGCGTATCATTCATGAGGATACTCAGTCGTGCCCACGATGCCGGCGGGCAAAAGGTACATATGCACTTGCTCATCTAAGTTACGTACACGCGGGGAAAAACGGTGCGTATGCGTGGGATCGATGAGTGGTGGAAGTTTGGAGCCATTGGCCCATCATGATGGAACTCGGAGATCAGTTCGCTAACCCTAAGACCTGTAAACTTCGGTGAAGTTTCTTGCTGTCAGCTGAACTTTTTCTGGAGTTGAGATTGAGGCCAATTGGGCATTCTGAGGACATCATTGCTGCAAAGGCAGTAAGGTTTGGTATTTGCTGGAATCCAAGACCTAAAATCGCAGTGATGCAAACACGGATTCAGAAGTTGAGTTTCGATTACCAATCAGCGATACGCCAATTCCGATCGAACCCAATCATTGCACTCAGGTATCTTCAAGAGGGCTGGGTGTTCGGCATGTTCGGCATGTCAAATTTTGGGCGCATCGAGACCCGTAACCCCGCTTCCTGGTTTTGTATGTTGCATCGATAGAGATGCAACTTGAACTTTCCGTCGATCGTTCTGCAAGTTGGCGATGTTGCGTTGACATTGATAAGACTATCGAAAAGATAGGAACTCGACCACAGAATTCTCGGTCTTTTCCTCCGGTTTCGCATTCTAAGAGTTCTGAGAGCAATTTCGTAGAGTACTAACGGGGATGGCCTGGGATACATTAAGCGCTAACTCAGGGCCATTCCCGTCGCTATCTGAGGGATAGCGGCCGCTAAGACGATTGGGTCAAGTAGGCCCACCCACGATAACATGGCGACCTTCTGCAAGGGGATAGAATCAACTCCACAGTAACGATGGAGAGGACCATCCCTCTCCCACACCGCCCGGCAGAGTGCACATCCGGCCGACTAGTCTTTATCGGAGCTGATACGGCTCTGCAACACTCCGCACGCCGACCTTAATCATCGATGGTCGAAGTCTGCATCCGTGGGACTGTACTCTGTAGAATTGTGGATAGATCCATAGATCCACCCGACCATCACGACGACCACCACGATGACCACCCGCGCCAGCCAATGTACAGACATTCTAGGCCGCCGAGCCCAATTGCACCTCTCATCCGAGTCATCCCTCAGCTGCGTATCTTTGACCTTGACACGTGGATGTCGACGACACTGCAATGCCATTTGTCAATGTCTCACGGTGATCATCAAGGTTACTCTGCAAGGACTCCGATATGGCGGGACAGCTAATGCTATCAGCATGAACCCCACGGGGGCGCCAGCCTACCGGGTTGGTGCAGGCACAGGGGTGAAGATGATGTGGTATCGGTTGTGAGGTTGGTGATACGCATGTTGATCATCTTCAAGTTGCTTATAAGGACAGCTTCTTCCCAGCTCAGCTTGGAAGAAGTCTCTCTCACGCTAGGCTTCGACAATTCTCTCAACCCCTCTCAAAGCCTTCACCATGACTGTCCTGACCGGCTTGAAGCCGCTCCTCCTCTTCGGTGGCTACGCCGCTGCCGCCTCTATCGGTCTTCCCGTCAAGCTCGAGACCCGCTCTGCGGTCACTTCTCGTCTTGCTAACGTCCACTACACTGCTGAGCGGTCCATCGACGGCCCCGTGACCATCACTTATGGCTCTTGCTCGTCCTCTTCTCCTCTGGAGGCTCACCACGTCGTGGGTGAGACTGAGATCTCCAAGGGCTGTGCCAAGCGTCTGGTCTGGGTTCTCCCTGAGATCACCGAGTCTGGCGGCTGTTTGTCGGCCTGGAACTCTGCTGGCACTCTAGTCGGCAGGAGTGTGCCTCAGCAGCTGGAGAACCGCCATCTGCGTCGTGCTCAGAAGCGTGCTGGTACGTGTCTACCATGATATCAGTATGATAAGTTTCAGTACGTCTAACAATGCCACAGAGAGCATCCCTATGGACAGCACAACGGGTGTTGAGACCCTCGGCCCCTGGTTCGACGGCGTTGCTGCGCTGCAGAACAAGCAGCCGGGCCCTATCGACGTCGAGGAGGCCAAGAGCAAGCAGGTTGCCATCATCGGCGCCGGCATGTCCGGTCTGATGAGCTACCTGGTTCTGACCCAGGCCGGCATGAAGAACGTGACCATTCTCGAGGCCAGCCAGCGCTTGGGTGGCCGTGTCCACACCGAGTACCTCAGTGGCGGTCCTTTTGACTACTCCTACCAGGAGATGGGCCCCATGCGCTTCCCTGTCACCTACCAGGACCCCGAGACCAAAGAGAAGATCAACATCACCGACCACCAGCTCGTCTTTCAGCTGGCTGATGAGCTCAACAAGCTGAACGGCTACGACAAGAACCTCACCGTTGAGTTTATCAAGTGGGTACAGAGCAACCCCAAGGGCCTCGTCTACAAGAATGGCTTTAAGCTGCCCAGTGGTTTGCCCCCGACTGTCGAGCAGATCCGTGCCGACCCCTCACTGAGCACGCCCGCTAAGGCCCAGGAAGAATCGGTGAAGGCTCTGTCCGAGGAGCTGGAGGCGGCCATGCCTGATGAGAGCTTTTACACTCTGATCGCCAAGAACATGTTCAAGGCTCACAAGGAGTGGACTGAGAACGGTCTCAAGGGCCTCGGCGGCGACACTTGGTCCGAGTTTGCTTACCTCATGTACCACCTCAACGCAACTCTCAAGGACGTCGATGCCCTCGGCGCTCTGAACAGCCACGGCTCCATCTGGGCTGAGCTCTACGAGGGTCTCTACTTCAGCGCTGTCGACTGGGTTACCATCGATGGTGGTCTCAACCGTCTTCCTCTTGCCTTCGCTCCTCACGTGGCGAAGGACACGTACATGGGCCGTAAGATTGAGCGCATCCAGTACACCAACGACTCCAAGGTGCAGCTTGTCTGGCGCGATGTCAGCTCGAGGCCCGTTAAGAGCGTTGGTCTAGATACCAGTCGTGATCTGAAGAATGCTACCTTCGACTATGCCATCGTCGGCGCTCCCTTCTCGGTTGTTCGCAGCTGGCGTTTGCCTTCTCTTCCGACTCCTATCACCAACGCTATTAACCGCCTGCCGTACCAGGGTGCCTGCAAGGTTGCCCTTGAGTACAGCGAGCGCTTCTGGGAGAAGGCTCCGTATGGCATGTGAGTGTTTCATAACACATGCTGAGTTGAACTGATACTGACATATAAAACAGCTTCGGTGGCTGCAGCACCAGCACCGACATTCCCGGAGTGGGCAGCATCTGCTACCCAAGCTACAACTTCAACGGCACCGGCCCCGCCACCCTTCTGGCCTCCTACACGCAGGTCGGCTGGGTTGAGTCGCTGAGTGAGGAGGAGCACGTCAAGTACATACTCGACGCTATCACCGAGATCCACGGCGAGGAGACCCGCAAGCTCTTCACCGGACGCTACGACCGCCGCTGCTGGAACCACGATCCTCTTCAGGCTGGTGCCTGGGCCAACCCTACCATTGGCCAGCACCAGATGTACATTCCAGAGTACTTCAAGACTTACGGTGGGGTGAGTGCTTCTGCTTTGTTCTGCTTATTACGCTGTTTTCCTTGGGGGAACACCCCGCAGCGGGGCACCCCATGAGGACCCACACTCTCCCTCCGCTGCGGAGCTTGGCCCCACAACCCCGCATCTCTTATCCTCTGTGTTCTCGAGCACCCTCTTCCTGGGCTTTCAGCATGCTAACCCATAACAGCTCATCTTCGTCGGCGAGCACACATCCTACACCCATGCCTGGATTGCCGCCGCTCTTGAGTCCGGTATCCGTGGCTCTGTGCAGCTGCTTCTGGACCTCGGTCTGGTCGACGAGGCTAAGGCCGCTGTCAACAAGTGGATGGCGCGCTGGATCGACATCTAAGTATTGAAGCCACAAGTGAACTAGACTGTTCACTGCTCCAGGAGAGAAAAGAAGAGAGAAAATACGGCGGGTCCGCAGATTGGATGTCCTCTGACCCCGTGTGGTATGGGATAGCATCCGTTCACGATCTTTTTATGACCGCATGATATTTGATGACTATCATCATGATGAATTATCTGATTAGATCAGTAGTTATTAATCGTGTAATGATTGGGTGGGATATGACGATAAAATAGACACTCGTTACTCAATTTACCTTCGAATGCTTGGTTCAATGTGGAAGTGAAACGGAGTGTTGGAGTGCCAATATGCCGGGAGAAGGAGGGAATGGCATCAAAAGGTGAAGACGCATCCATTCCGCAAGAGTTTACATTCGAAGATATATACAGAAAACATATGGACAACTGATGACATTTGCGTTTGACATTTACCGCCTCTGACCTTCACCGAGAAAGGCAACACCTGTTGGGGCTGGACTCAAACAACCGGCCAGCCACTAGAGAAGTCAATCTTATTCCAACCAAACTTCTTGTCGCCATCACCAAAGCCAACCCTCGTGTCAACATAGTGGTAGTAGAGGATCTGGAACGAACGGTCAGTATCGAGCATCTGGAATGACCTTTCCGGGTTCACTTACCGGCCCCTCTTTAGGATCATCATAAACACCCTGCCCACCGGGCCCATAAACCCAGTTGTGTGACTGCAGCACGACTGTCCCTCCTCCCAAAAGACACGATTTCCCGTTCTTATCCACGAAACCCCCCGTTGGACTCGTCGACCGACAAACCATAATCCTATACTCCTTCCCCGTTGCCGGCCGATTCTTATCATACCCACAACACGTTCCCTTGGAAAAGAAAAGATAATAGTAATTCATGTACTTGAACAACGTCGGTCCCTCCATAGCTGGATCTGACGGGTCGTATGCCAACCGCCAGGAACTCCCCTGCGCACGGGTCGGTGTCCCTGACGTCAATTGAACCTGGTAGATCCCGCCCCAGAAGGAGCCGAAGGTCAGGTAGAAGTTGCCATTAGCTTCAACGAGATTACCATCGATTGCGTTGTAAGGTTTGGAAGGGTTGGACTGGACGCCTGTCGTACCGAGATCGGTGAAGGAGTTAGGGTCCATGGTCGAGGAGCGGGCTAGGCCGATGGCGGAGTTTTGGGAGCCGAAGGTTGAGACAGAGTAGTATATGTAGTAGTCGTTGCCTACTTTGGTGACGTCGGGGGCCTGGGAAGGTTAACATTCTGCTGATGATGATGCCACAAGAGATACTCACCCATAGATCCTGATTTCCCGCCAGATTGATCTTCGAACCGCTGGGGAGCATAGCTCCCCGGTATGTCCATGGTCCAGAGATGCTTGGGGCTGTGTGAACGGCGATTTTGCCGCCGGTTGAGAAGCGGAAGTATGTTCCATCTGGGCGGCGGATGATAGATGGGTCGTGCGCATTGTTGCAGATGCCACTGCATGCTCCGGGCAGTGCATAGCCGTAGGCAAGACTGCAAAGGAGAGCCAAGGCTCCTAGAAGGTCGAGATTTCGTAGCATCTTGGGGGGTTTTGACCACTTCAGGGGATCACCGAGTGAAGCTGTAATGGATTAAGAACATTGGCAGATGATCTCATTCCCTGCTGGGCTTTTGACTGTGTGTGATGACTGAAGGAAAATAAAAGAAGTGTAACCCACTGCAACAAGGTTTCGGGACCAATCTCCACGGTTCATCCTAATTGTGCAAGATCATTGAGCCATAATAGCTTATTGATGGATCATTTCTTCTCGGTCCTCCATCAGGGCACATTTCCCGATCACTCCACTCCATCTATTTCCCGTCAAAGAAAATGCCCACCAATGAACAGGTTTCATGACCGCCGAGAATGGAAGGGGGTCATGTTTCATGTTTCACTCATGCCGAGATGGCGTGGCGTTGACTCCGTTACAACTTCTGGCCCACTGCCATGGTAACATCCTTCGGAAGAGTTGCCATGATTGGATATAGCATTCTCTAAGGGACTCAAAGCTGTCTCTATCTGAACCTCTCCCGATTTATGTGCTTACAAACCTTCTCGTCTTGTAATCCTGACCTTAAAGTTCTGGATCTCCATGAAGCCCTGTTTCCACTTCTTGTCAGGTCTGTGCTCTCTATCAAGTCTAAGGTTATGCTTACCCAACTGTAAAACTGTGGAGGGTGTGTAGAATCCGCAAGTGAGAAGTCAAACCTTCGCAAGAGCTACCAATAGAGTTAGGTACCTCCGCTCTAAAGAGTCTGCTCTGAGTTCCTGCATACCTCAATCACCTTGTTCAACTCAAGCCCCGCCACTACCTTGCCTGCACACTGCCATTTGCCATGGTAGAACACCAGCTCGGCAGTTGGGAGCATGTTGGTGAGCTGTTCTCCTTGAGCCTCCAGCCATCTCTCAGGTCGGAAGAGGTCTGCATCAGGGCCGAACACCTTCTTTGACCGAGTAATGCCGTATATCGGGGCACCGATAAGTGTACCGCCTGTTATGAAACGGCCATGGATAGTATCTCCCTCAGGTGGCACCTCCTTGTAGAGAGCGGTAACAACTGGCGGCATAATACGAAAGCTTTCCTTGATGACAGCCTGCAAGTAGGGAAGTTGATGGGATTCAGAGTCCTTAATCACGGGATATGATATTTTGCCCCTTCTGACTGCCTCATCAATCTCGTATAGCAGCTTCTGGTACACGAGTGAATTGTTGATGAGATGGAGGAGGATGGTTGATGCTCCAACAGCGGTTGAGTCACTTCCTGCAGTGATTTGGACGAACGTTTCGTGAGGTGCTTGTTCTTGATCCAAGCCATGCCGGTTCCAAGAACCAAGCATGTCAGGATAGTCGGGAGCTCCAGAAGCATAGCGCTCGGGCATCTTCTCTTTGGTCCATCTATTGTGGTCAGTTAGCCTCGAGAGATCTCATCGACAAATAGGCAGTTGCATACCTTAGGAGACGGCCCCAGCCCACTTTGTCAGACATTGGCATTAACCATTGGAAAAGAGGTGACTGGATGAAAGCCACGATGGTGAAGAATTCCGAGTACACGGCGGACTGCTTCAGCTCCTCTTGTTTTCTCTTTAGGTAGTCGAACATATCTCCATCGCGTTTCAGGAATCCGATAGGTTCGCCCCAGGCAAGATGTGTGGTGACATCGCTGTGAGACTGTGTCAATTACTGACAACTCAACCCCGGAATGGGTTACAGAACTCCCAAACTTTAACATCGTATCGTGAGACTACTTACAGAGTGAACAACCGGAACTTATGTGACATATCGACAGGGCGGAAGTCATTGCTTGTGGAAATGTACTTGCATTCAAGCAACTTTATCAGATTGAGGACTTCAGTGTCGACACTGTCTTCCATTCCAGGAAAGTCTCGCCCAGAATACTGTTCAACAAGATGCGTTAGATCAGGACAGGTTTGAAGAGTAGTTGAGCCTACCCCTGGCATTAACATCTGTCGAGTATCATTATGCTTATCGTCATCTCGCTTGGAGAAGATATTCTCCCCTCCGGGTTCAAATCTGAAGGCTTCATACCCTAGAGAGCCCATTCATATCAGGAATATAATCCATCATAGTGTATCTGCATAAACTTACACTGGGACCTCTTATAAGGAGATCGGACAGCAGTCATGCGCCGCAAGACATCAGGGTCGCTTGTCACGAGCTGGTTTGGTCCAACGCGAACCAACGATCCTTCTAAGTGTTAGACCAGACGGTAAGCTTTATGCTAGAGCTGCATACGTACCATATTTGTCTTTAATTTCTTAACAGCTTCATACTGGAGGCCGGTGTAATGGTGATACGGCATCCAGTATTTGATTAGACCCGCGAACCTGGGTCCTGGAATGTGCCATAGCCTGAACCATTGGAGCAATGATCGCACAAGGAGCGAAGATATCAGGGCCACTACCAGCAAGAGGGCACTCGCTGCCATTTTGAAGTTGAGAGTGGCGGAGCGGTCTTTAGAGATCAATTTCCAGGCTTCGTCAAAGTCTTAGCTGGCTCTGGTTACTTTTCATTTACCAACAGCGATCCGAACAGTTCGCTCAGTGACTAAAGAAACTTTGTTTAAGACAGGCATATATATATATCAATTAATCAACTATTGCATCTTTGTGTTACCATGGTGACAGCTCGAGGGTAGGTGGTAATATGCCCGCATCAAAGGACTGACTAGCAAACCCAGCCGAGAAACAATATCTTTCCCAGAATCACGCTTGCGAGAGTTTCTGCCCGCATGCCAAAACGCACTAGAACCGCATCTCATCCTCCAGTTTGCTTTTTGAATACCGAGATGCGGGATATATTACAGTATCTGTCACAGTAAAATCTAAAAGTCATTGGTTCGACCGTATCTCCGCGGTAGGAGCTGCTGACATCAGCTATGAACCAAGCGAGCTGTTGCGTTGAACTCAATAAATCATTTGAGATGAAGGCTAGATAGCTCTGCTTGTAGCCATATAATTACCGTACAAGGTAGCTGACCTTGTTGAATTTGGCAAGACAGGCCGTTTCTAACATATCACACATAATCTTCCCTGCTAGTCGGTTATCTAGAAGGTAACGATAGTCTCACAAGCAAGCTATTGGTCTCACCTTTTCCCGTTCATTCAATACGAAACCTCTGTTGTTTTCGCTTATGTTTCCCTTCTTGTAGTGCCCATATTAGTCATTGATGTACCAAATGTGCTGCGATTGATAACAGTTAGCCTGGTCGCTCTACACGGAGATAATCATCAACTTACTCAGCAAAAAAAAAAAAAAAAAAAAAAAAAAAAA
>Ga0065720_1021332_pt1 | contig 10868 bp, 5 predicted proteins | sample Thericmetagenome_FD_59107 | JGI IMG/M metagenome (GOLD analysis project Ga0065720, IMG submission 59107) | Thermophilic microbial communities from the Joint Bioenergy Institute, California, USA of rice/straw/compost enrichment - eDNA_2 v2... | ecosystem: Engineered > Solid waste > Grass >... | reverse complement strand
TTTTTTTTTTCTCATCAGCACCGTGAAGTCCCGCCTCTTTATATATCTTCCAGGCCAGAGTTCCTCAGAGTAACTATCATCCTCGTCATCACGGAGCAATCCCCAAAGAATCCAAATTCGGTCTTCAATGTGCATCGTCCGGCTTTTCCTCTCCTTTTCTCTTTCAATCCACCCGCTCCTCCATCTTTCAGCATGACGGTCTTGATGCATTCCTAATCCACCACAATCACATGCCGTCATCGCTTGCGGCTCAGGCAGTGATATCTCCGGAGCCCAACTATATCGGGTCCCAGGAAGAAGATCTCCGCTCTCCAAAGATCTCCTTGCGGCCTTAGTGGATCATGTCTCCGATCCGTCAGCAGCTAACAGCATTTGTTTACCAAACAACACCTCTAGTCGAAGTACTGCCGATCGTTATCCGCGCCAACGACGTTGCCAATTGACGCATAAGGGCAATGGCATTGCGGCTATGTTGCCGTTGCCTGGACTGGAAGAATATGCGGCTGTTTAATCCTCCCGTCTTTGGCCTTTTAACCCCGTACCGTCTCGGTTTCAAATTGACATCCTACCAAGGTTTACTCTTCCCGTATTTGGAACATCTGGTGCCAATAATCATAACGGTTAAGCGCAACCTTATGTTTGGTCCTCAACAACACTATTGTGGGGTGAGATTGGCCGGCTGGTTTTCGGTACCTCACCCTCCCAGGGGTAGCTTTTTCTCCATTTCCCCTTGGTGTCTCAGTTTTAGGATGTATCTTCGACGTTCCCGAGTTATTGACAAAAGGCACATCAGTTAACCTCAGAGCTCTATACTGCGTCAGAGAAAGAAAATTTTGTGGTCAAAGTTAGTAAGAGAACGGCTTTGTCTCTGGTGTCGTACAATGTTCCCCACCATAATGCTATGTATAAACGGTTTCTTATCCCAATTGAAACCCATGAATCAGCCCTCAAATTGCGGCATTATGTTTGGTATACATTTTTAGATATCTATCTATGCTATGATTGAGACTTCAGATTTGGTTCAGATCGACAAGGATTAAACCGGCTGGCTGCACTGTTCCTCAGGAGGGCCTTTTGGGGGGGGGGTAGGGGTGCCATGGGCAACCGTAAGCACAACCCTAACCCTGATTTCTATCCAACATAGTGGGTTCTCTGGAAAAAGGCAACTCTCGGCTACCTCTGATGGTTTTTCTTGTCGATCTGGTTCAGAAACTTGAGGTGTTCCTCATCGAGGCATTCGTGTTATCTATTTTGTTCCCAATTTTCCAAATTCATCTCTCGTTTTGCTCTGCAGGGACGTGTTATCAATTGTGGGCTTTGGTGGAGTAGTTTTTTTCCCTGCGTTGCGTCACATTCCGAAAGTCGCATTCACACTTTGATGGGTTGCTCTCCTTCATTTCGCCCATCGACAATAGGTCCCAACAAACCTCAACGTCGCCTATCAATCCGCCCAACACCATATAGCTCAGCACAGGACGCCATGGCTGTGCCTCTTAAAACAACTCCGCAAATCCGGGCCCTGGCACCTGAGCCGCCTGCTACCGTCCGCGTGCAGAACCTGCATCTGACGCTGACGCACGCGGGACATGATGCTTGGGGTCGCGCAGGCAAGTCTCAGCCGTGCACTATCTCGGTTGAAGTGGGTTTTGCGGAGCGTTTCTCTACGGCCGCCGCGTCAGATCGGCTGGGAGAGGACACGGTGCACTACGGGACGCTGAGCAAAGTTGTGTTAGGGAGCGTGGCGCGATTTGAGGAAGGGAGTAGGCAGCATGCCTTAGGGCAGGGAGAACGCGGGCTGATGCACGTGTTGGAACATGTTTGGCGAGACTTGACGGGACTCAAGTTGGACGGAACTGAGGTGAAGGTTGCTGGGGAAACGCCATTGATCGATATTGCTAAGGTCCAATTTTTGTCACTAACTGTAGGGCTACCTAAAGCATCGCTCTTGGGCGACGGAGTGGCGCTTAGAGCCAGCGCAGTCGTGGATCCCTCGTTACGGAGAGTCTCTGCGAGGGCGTTGGCTCTCGAAATCACCCGACTTAAGGTGCCAACCCTTATCGGTGTGAACGCGAATGAGAGGTTGGCCAAGCAGTTTGTTGTGGTAACAGTTACTATTGAGAAATTTGACCAGTCGGAGGATATTTACCCTGGGGTAGAGGCTGCTGTGGTCAAGGTCAGTTTTGGATCTTACCTCGACGGAGAACGACTATGGGGGTGCTGACAGAATCTAGGCTCTAGAAGAGTCGTCCTTTGAGACACTTGAGGCTCTGGGAGCCTACTTAGCTGAAAAAGTTCTCTCATCCCCAACTAGTGAAGAGGATTGGCTGGTCCATATCAAGATGGAAAAACCTACGGCAGTGTCCATGGCGGATTGTCCCATTGTAGAGGTTCGCGCTACGCGAGAATCTTTGCAAAAAGTGGAGGCGGCTGGCGTCCAGTGAATCGAATATCGCAAGCATCAGATGTCTATTTGCCAATTGAGAGCATGAGGAGACTCTGCACCGTGATAGAGCACGGGAAGGTAGATCAGTTTCACCACTCTTCCCGCTCGCAAAGCGGAACGTCACCATTGGTAACATCCTTAACGAACTCTGGATCGGGGTCGTACAACATGACATGGAAATGCTCAACAGTCTTGACCGACTTGAGCCACATCCAGTTTTTGAACCAGACAACCTACCGTCCGTTAGCACACTCACAAGCATACCTAGGGCCAGGCCTAGCTTCATCTAACCGGGATACTCTCCCAGAGAACGAAGACGGAAGAAAGGCGATACCTACGCGATCTTTTCCGACCCTTTCCACAAACACTTTGTTCACCCAGGCGTCGATCTGTGCCCTCGCCTGATCCGTCAAGTCTTCGGTCTTCGGGTCCTCCTCCAGTGGAAACTTTGTCCACACCACCAGATGCACAATTTTGGGATCCACCCCATAAGGCCAGTCGTTTCTCAGCACTTTGAAATCAGACTCATCCTCAAACGGCCCCTTGCCACTGGCCACAACCGGCTCCCTCCATCCGAGCCGTTTCTCCAGCACGTACCGCATTACGCTTCCATACTCCTTGCGCAACCTCCAAGTAAAGGCCAGGTACCGACGCAGCTCGGACGGCACGCGCTGGAAGCGGTCCAGCTGGTTGCGGCGTACACGCTCCCGGACGTCCTCCCATGTGTCCAGCCGGTAGGAGCTGTCTGGGGTGCTGAGGATGCCCCGATCTTTGGGGGATACGTCACGGAGGAAGTCAGGGCAGGTTTCAGTCCGTAGATGCGGCGGTACGTTGACTTGCCAGTAGGGAAGCTTCTCTTCCTTTTCCGATGATGGGGGAGGGGTTGAGGTTTGGTGGTTTTGCGGCTTTTGTTCCGGGGAATTTGTTGTTGCTGTCATTATGGCCACTTGTTTTCGTAATTCGATAAATGAATGTTGATTTGATGTCGGACGTCGTTAAGTGGGCTGTGGAGGTTATGCGGTGGTATTGCTTGGGCTGTTGACTGTTGATGCGAAACAGGGAAATCAATGCTTGACAATCCCGCCTGACTCTTCAGCCTGCTGATATGCTGATAGGGTGCCACTTTTCAGTGAAAAGTCGGATTTTGAAAAAGTTAAGCTGGTTTAAAAAAGGATTGTTACGGTTGCTCTGCGACACCGCATCTTCGCTGGGCTCTGGGTCTACCCGGCCCCTGCCCCAGGCCGGACAACTCAGCCTGGCGGAGCAAGACCCGGCGATCGCAAAAACGGTGGTTTGTACGGAGCCATACGTAAAACGGAGAAAAAAACTCGGTGGCGTTCCCATGTGGCGGTGCGCCAGGATCATTCATGACCATCAAAGGCAGGGGGTGGCTTGACAGCGTTGGCTCCCTACTTGAATGGCATTTAACCTTTTTACTCTCAGTCTCACAGCTTCATATAAAACTTATTTTTCTTTTTTCTTGTTTTTTTTTTGATAATAAGCAAGACAAAAAATAATATCAAACAAAATCTTAGCAGTATATATGGATAACATATCATACCTAGGCAACAATCAACGATCGGATAGCACTTGGAGGCTTGATATCCCTCCGGAATATCCAACCAGCTCAGGACTTTCTTCTAACATTAGATCCCACTTTTCACATACGCACTATGTCTCCCAATTCAGTCTTGAGGTCGCATTGAAATGTTTTTCACCGCTTGAGAAGTGAAATGTCAGATGTAAATTGCCCATAGGATGCTGCCGTGGTCAACGGGTTCAGGATAGTCTTGCTCCCCTGAGCGTGAAACTCACATTCTCGTAAGTTGCCATCGCTAGAGAAGTGTATTTACATATTGCATAGTGATCGAATGTAAGATCATTCTGAGGGAGCGGAAAGAAAGGGTACGTACTCTAAGCCAAACTGTTAAAAGTTTGTACAACAAGAACGTATTGATCCCACTTATTGGAGTCTGATACCAGGACCAGCATAATTTGTCGTAAGCTTGGAACTCTGGAAGGCATGCACATTAATTTCAGGAGCCAAAGAATGTCAATACTGAGAATGTAAAGTAAGCTGACATAGCTAGAGTGATGCAGAGCCATGTCCTTACGGATTCAGACAGCTTAATAACAGAAGGCCACTCCTAGTATATCTTATAGATACGCAGTTTCGGAGCCCTCTCTCTTTCCAAGAACCCCAGGGCACCCATAAGCTCTCCGGGGAAACAGGTGCTATGTCAAAGCAGTCAGATACTAGATGAGAAACCAGCCCCTAAGGTCCGAAAGCCGGAGAGGCTACGGATGAGGTCTCCGAGGGATCTAAAACAACATTTCACTAACGCTGAGTACCCGACTCGAAGCCGTCTAGAATGTGCATACAGGGCTGTTCTTATAAATTAGTTCATTTTCAAGCAATACCGTTTCGAAAACGTAATCGCTGCTTATCTAAGTAATATCCGTAAAGTTGAACCTGTGCAATGAGTGCTGCTGGGCTGAAGCCTCGTTTAGCCAATGCTGCACAGAATTGGCCGTGATGAGGATCCCCCGTCGAGTGTTCCTCCAGGGCTCCAGCGATGGGGTGTAGCGGATAAAGCTCAAGAGTTGACTCCATAGCTCAAAATCGGATGATGCTTGGTTTACAGGAGGACACTGTGTTCCCAAGGAGACCTGGATATACGTAAAGAAGATGAGCTGGCACGAATGAAAGGAAAACAGAATGCTATATCATGGATCGTGAGTAGCTAATAGCGATCGTGGTATTAGCCCAAAGGACAACACTATAACACCCTGTTTTTGCGTGGAATGGACTGTATTGATATTGCTTGTTGCCAACCGATTTCCACAGCGCATCTTGATTTGCCAAATGCCATGTCCCACCTCGGGCGGTGGGCCAACTTCTTGACCAAGACATCTTGGCATCGGAGCCCCTGAGTGGAAGCCTCTGGAAACCGCTGCCATACAGTGGCACTCTATCTGTACATACAACACTGGCGGTCTTGTGGTCGAACAAACTCAGCAACTTGGCTCCCACAAATAGTAAAGCACGAATTGTGGAACAACGAGCTCTGTTCGTCAAGAGTGCTCTTGTTCTTACATCATCAGTCTTGTGTCATCCATGATACACCAAGCCGGGCGTTCGGGAGTCTCCGGCTTTGTCATTGTGTGTGTGCATGCTTCATTCCGCAATGGAGGGGAAGATACTGCTTAGAAGATACAGAGGCTACACAAGGTTGTTTCATGTCGTATTGAGTGAGCTTTGATAACGGTACCCGATGTCTCGGTTTTTCGAACATATCTCTTGGGCGACAATAAAGCAGTTAAGCATCTCCTTACCCTTCAACAGCGGTGCCCACGTGTGGCAGAGGATTGGACCAGACGGATGGGCATATAACAAGTAAGCCATAGACGGGCTGGGATGGCGGCTGTCGCGAATCATCTCCGACCCAACGCAACCCCCATATCAAGACAGGCAGTGCAAGCAGACCAATTTTGGAAGACAATGGGGATCTCGTTGCTCATCAGTGCCCATCGCTCAGCTCATCGAATTTGCTTGTGAAATGAAGTGGAGCCCGGCAGGGACAAAGCCGGAAAGAACCTGTCTATCCGCTGTCATAAACTATTTCTTAACCGTACATAGACTATAATGCTCTATGAGTAAGTAGCATCTGCTAGGGATGTACCATGCTGCTGTAACTGTCAAAAGGTTGGCCATCACCAACTGAGGATGCGATATTTTTTCGAGAAAATACAACCTTGAACGGTTCTCGTCTTCCTCGCTATTCGTATCTGTGGCAGTGAGAAGCTCGCTCCGAGATGGGCCGAGCGGTTTTCAGGGCTGCCAGTCATCTCCCGATTTCCCTCGTCAAAAACAGAATCTCGACAGGGGAAATCATCTGGGAAGCGACACTAGGTAGGTTGCCTATCTTATCCGAACACTGCTCCGGACAGTTACAGTTTCCAGATTGTAGCACACGGTACTTGTCCCGGAGTCATCTGTCAGATGAAATGCAATAAGATAAAAACCATCATGTGCCAAAATCTAGCAAATGTCCGAAGGGACATCGAAGCTGATAAGAGGTAGTTTAAAAAAAAAAAGTTCGTAAAAGTTCACACTGTCGGGTGGCCGATGGAGGCGGAAAAGGCTGCCATTACGGTTTACTGACGCCGAAGCCGCCATTGGCGCGTTTGGTTCCCAAGAGCAGATCCCCAGAAGGAGCCATGATCAAATTTCCCGGTTGATGGCCTGTGGATCTTGGGTTATGACGGCAGCTCATCTGGCTGTTTTTAGCTCCCGTTGGGCTGGATGCATTAGCTTCGCGACAGGGGCTGGAACAAGTTCTCGAGCAGTCTTGGCCGTCAGGCGAGCAGAAGAGCGAGAGTGGAAGGGCTGAGAGATACGGAGTATGTTCTTAAAGGGCGGTAGTTTGAGGGGGGTGGCTCTAGGCACCTATGCCGCCTTAAAGCCCGCGGCGCTTGGGACAAGGCACAGTTATCCATCCATCCCGGAGAGGCTTCCAACTCCGTGGCCAGTGGCAGGTTTTGGAGCTGAAGGCAAATCAACCCATGTAGGAATGTGTACTGCTTGTTTGTGAAACGGCGGAAGGGCATTTGAAATCTCCAAGTCGGAGGTCGGGTGCAGCCAGGGCATCAACGGCAGTGGAGGGGTTGCAATGTTTTGGGGAACATTGGCTGGAATGTCCCAGTCCCCAAGCCCCTGGCCAGCTGCCCCTCACAAGCATCGATCGGAGACTGGGGAGCTGGGCACTGCACTGGGCAACCAGCAAACAAAAATCCACTGCCCCGCGGCAGCTAGCATCTGAAGCAGCACAGTGCACCAATCCACGACAAAACGAACAGGAATTGTGCAATGCCATTAGTCTAGTGTTCTAATGTCCTTGGGGCACATTGTGTTGCTCCTTTGGAATCTTTCGGTGTGCTGTACCCTCAAAGTGTCGGCCTTTTTCACTGCTCGTGTCAGAAGGCCAGATGACCCAGTTGACGCCGCCAGATGGCCCTGACCCCCCTGGTTGGGCAGGGATACATGGCCCACTAACATCGCCCTTGATGGATCTCCAGTAACCGGGTAGATTGGCACGATAAAAGCAATCACCATTCCGCCCTCAAGAACCTTTTGAGCTTCCCGACCGCCATTCCATTCCTCTTCTTCTTCCTTCCCTCTGTCTTGCGGACGCCGATCCTCACAGTGCTCGGCTGCTTCAGTGCTGTCTGCTATTCTGCGACGATTTTTCTCGACGCGCAACTCATTAAAACGCCATCAAAAGCTTATCAACGGCGACCAGAACTTCAGCGAACTGTAAGTCCCGCCTACCCCCCTAAACGCCCAAGCCCGGGCCCCTGGGCGTTGCCAAGCTGTCAGGCCTGTTGGGCCCTGGACTGCCGGGGGACCAGCCCCTCCAAACTGCCATCGATCCCTCCTCCTCCTCCTCCTCCAGCACAAGGGGATCACTTGCAGATGATACGCAAGCCCCGCAGTTGGACAGCTCTGCGCCGTGATTGCAGCAACCTCAATGCCCAGTGCTGCCCAGTTCCACCGCAGGAACTCTCGGCACGACTTCAGAGCGAGAGCCGGGAGGGAGGGATGGCGGTTGGCTGGAGGGGATAAGTTGGATGGATGGCTACTGAGGAGGGGGAGGGGCACAGACGGACCAGGAGGAGGGGCTGCTCCAGAACCATCACCCTCCGTGTCCCCAGAGAACTCCAGGCAATCCAGGGAAGACGGGCATGGCTGCAGATTGCAGATGTCTAGGTCCATTGGCCACGGCACCCGCTGCTGTCCCCCCAGTTGCTTTCATTACGTCAATCGGCTAATTTATTAACGGCTCGCAACTACAGAAAGCCCTTAGCTTTTAAAAGCTCTTCATCCGCCACTCGGCCCTACAACCTCAACACCAGACATTCTCGACCTTGCGTGTCAGCTCTGCACCCCCTCCCCGAGACCGATCTGAGCCGATTGTGCCGTTGGTCATCGAAGAAACAGCCCACCAGACAAAAAAAAAAATGGCGACCAGGACCCTCCCCACTCACCTCAAGCCGCACGACAGCAGCAGCGGCGATGATATCGAGTTTGCCAAGAGGCATCATGGCAAGACAAGATCGCACATGGTGAGTTCTGACAGTCTCAATTGCCCCTTTCTGTTGCACAGAAGCGTCTGCCAGGTCCTGGCAGCACAGCCAAGGCCCAGGCGGGCGAGTTCCTGGACATTGGGAGGACAAGTCCGATCTCGCCCGTATCAGAGCTGCCAGAAAGAGAGGATGGCAGGAAGTCGGGAGAATCAACGGTCTTCAGGGGACCGGCCGTGTTACAGTCGACGTGGCGAAGGGACTCGCGGCCTGTATACCAGTCGTTGTCACAAAACCGGCGTGTCGAGCTGGAATAGCTGAGCGCAACGCCACTAGGACTCCGTGGGTATGGCTTTCGTGGCCATCTGGTGGTCCTGGCTGTTGTTCGCTAGACAACTAGCTCCCCCTCCCCTCCCCCTTCCCCCCCCCCAAAATTGCATAACTTGCAAAGGGGTAACTCTCGCCTTAAGCAACGGTTTTCGCAGACTGGCAGATTTCCCCCGGGGAAGAGCATCCATTTTCAGGCAGCATGAGCGGAGACGGCGAGGACTGTGAACCCTCTGAGGTGACAGGAGTTGGACTTTCTGCTTGACACATCCCCGAAGCGACGGTGAGACTGACAACATATGGCATATCCTAGGCCTTCGAGAACACCTCGACCAACATTGCCGCGGCTCAGATGCGCAATGCCCTCACAAACCTGGCCGAGACAGTGAAGGACCCGGAGCAGAAGAAGGTAGGCTGCACTGACACCTCGTATCTCGAAGCATTAGACGCTGATAATGTCCACAGAGGTTCGAGAGTGAAATGGACAACTTCTTCCAGCTGTTCCGTCGGTACCTGAACGACAAGGCTAAGGGCAACGAAGTGTAAGCGACATCTAAGGATTTGTTTGTCCCCTCAGTGCCCATGCTGTGCTAGGGCTAACAGTGTTGGCAGTAACTGGGACCGCATTGCTCCTCCCGCTAAGGACCAGGTGATTGAATACGATGACCTTCCGGCAGTTGAGTCGCCTGAGTTCCTCAGCAAACTTGCTGTGCTCAAGCTCAACGGTGGTCTGGGTACCTCGATGGGTTGCGTCGGCCCCAAATCGGTTATCGAGGTCCGCGACGGCATGACCTTCCTTGACATGACTGTGCGCCAGGTCGAGCACCTCAACCGCACATATGGCGCCAACGTGCCCATCGTCCTGATGAACTCGTTCAACACGGACGAGGACACTGCTGCCATCATCAAGAAGTATGAGGGCCATGGTGTCGACATTCTGACCTTCAACCAGTCGCGTTATCCGCGCATCTACAAGGACTCGCTCCTACCGGTGCCTAAGTCGTTCGACTCGCCGCTGGAGGGTTGGTATCCTCCGGGCCACGGCGACGTCTTCGAGTCGCTGTACAACTCGGGCATCTTGGACAAGCTGCTGGACCGCGGCATTGAGATCATCTTCCTGTCCAACGCGGACAACCTGGGCGCCGTCGTTGACCTGCGCATCCTGCAGCACATGGTGGAGAGCAAGGCTGAGTACATCATGGAGCTGACCAACAAGACTAAGGCCGATGTCAAGGGTGGTACCATCATCGACTACGAGGGCAGCGTTAGGCTGCTCGAGATTGCGCAGGTGCCCAAGGAGCACGTCAACGAGTTCAAGTCGATCAAGAAGTTCAAGTACTTCAACACCAACAACATCTGGATGAACCTCCGCGCCATCAAGCGCGTCGTTGAGAACGACGAGCTCGAGATGGAGATCATCCCCAATGCGAAGACCATCCCCGGCGACAAGGCCGGCGAGTCCGACATCAACATCCTGCAACTCGAGACGGCCGTCGGCGCCGCCATCAAGCACTTCCGCGGTGCCCACGGCGTTAACGTGCCGCGCCGGCGCTTCCTGCCGGTCAAGACGTGCTCCGACTTGATGCTCGTCAAGTCGGATCTGTACACGGTCAAGCATGGCCAGCTGCACATGAACGCGCAGCGCTTCGGCGACGCCCCGCTCATCAAGCTCGGCTCGCACTTCAAGAAGGTGTCTGACTTCCAGAAGCGGATCCCGTCCATCCCCAAGATCATCGAGCTCGACCACCTCACCATCACGGGTGCCGTCAACCTCGGTCGTGGTGTCACCCTCAAGGGTACCGTCATCATTGTAGCCACCGAGGGTCAGACCATCGATATCCCGCCGGGCTCGATCCTGGAGAACGTAGTTGTCCAGGGTAGCTTGCGGTTGCTTGAGCATTAAAGGGAGGAAGGGAAAAAAAAGGGGGGTGGGGAAAGGAAAGCAAAAAGTGTTGTGAAGGGGAGAGAGTGTGTGGATTGTTGCCAAACTGGCTTTGTTTTTTTTTTTTTTTTT
>Ga0065720_1005331_pt1 | contig 10869 bp, 9 predicted proteins | sample Thericmetagenome_FD_59107 | JGI IMG/M metagenome (GOLD analysis project Ga0065720, IMG submission 59107) | Thermophilic microbial communities from the Joint Bioenergy Institute, California, USA of rice/straw/compost enrichment - eDNA_2 v2... | ecosystem: Engineered > Solid waste > Grass >... | reverse complement strand
GCGGCCCGCCATTCGGCCGCTGCCGGCGTCTGCTCCGGCTCGTGCGCCTGCGTCTGCGCCGTTTCCGGCTCCTCCCATGCGGCATTTCCGTCCTGCGCGAAGGCTTGCGCGGATGCTTCATCCTGCTGCGCGGATTCGCCGGCGGTGTCCGAAGCCGCATCCTCGATCAGATCCCGCCCGCGGCGGTGAACCACCGTATACGGCTCCTCCCCCCAGGCGTAGGACTGCTGCCGGCTGCCCTCCGTTCCCGCCTTGACGCCCTGCAGCGTCAGGACGCCCGTGATGTTGAGGGTGCGCTTATCCAGCAGGTCGACGTCAAAATTGTCCACTTCAACGGCCAAATCTTCAAGCCTGCCCACCCGCTCCAGCGGCAAGGTGATTTCCACCGGAATCCAATGCTCCAGCTGGCGGGAATTTCGGCTCTCGTCGTCCGGAAGATAGATGCCGCCGAGAAGCAGGCTGCCGCGAAGCACCACCTGATCTCCCTGGCGTTCGGCCTGGACAAAGGGCGTCAGTTCGACTTCTTCGATCTCGCGGATGTCCGCCGCTTCCTCCGGCAGATGGACGCGCTCGTAGACGTCGAACCGGAGCCCGCTCGGTTCGTGCACGTCGCTTCCTCCTTCCTTCCGCAACCATGGATATGAACGGATTCGTTCCATCGTTCAATATCTATCTATATGGCTGCATGGAGGAGGGCATGCCTGCATTTTCCTCTACCGTCCGGACAGTCCGGCGCGCTGCAGCGCCGCTTCGAACCAGCGGGGCCGGGGCGCTTCGACGACGACCGCGCGGTCGGTCCACGGATGCGGGAAGCGGAGCGATTCGCCGTGCAGCGCCTGATGGGCGAGATGCGGATCGGCCGGGGCGCCGTACAGCGCATCTCCGAGCAGCGGATGGCCGATATGGCTGAAATGGACGCGGATCTGATGCGTCCGTCCGGTCTCGAGCCGCGCCCGAACCAGCGCCAGGCCGCTGGCGGCCTCCACCGTCTCGTAGTGCGTCACGGCGCGGTCGCCGCCGGGCGACACCCGTCTGCGCGAGCCGTGATGGCGGTCCCGGCCGATCGGCGCGTCGATCGTGCCGCTCTCCGGCCGCGGCGCGCCGTGCACGATCGCAACATACCGCCGGTCGATCCGCTTCTCCCGCATCGCCTCATCCAGGCGCAGCTGGGCCAGATCGTTCTTCGCGTAGAGCACCGGACCGGACGTGTCCGCATCCAGCCGGTGGATATGGCGGACGTGCAGCGGATCGCCCGCTTGAAGCACGTGCCGGACGGCCGCCTCGTCCAGCGTCCCGCCCATGCCCGGATGCGCGGGATGGACGGGCATGCCGGCCGGCTTGAGCAGGACGAGGCACCAGTCGTCTTCATACAGCACATCGGCCCGCGCCGGCTCCCCGCCGCCCGCAAGCAGCGGATGTCCCGTCCAGTTCCGCGGCGGAAAAGCGCGGAGCGACAGCACGCCGTCCTCGAGCCGGATGCCGCCGACGGAGAACAGGCGGTTCAGCCATTTCTCCGGCAATCGGCCGTCCGCGATGAGCCGTCGGCGCACCTCATGCGGATGCGTGCCGTCCGCCAAGCCTTCCGGACGCGGATCGGGGAGCGGAATGCGCAGCCATTCGCCGTCGCGGAAGGCTTTCGCCAGATCGATCACGGCGCTCCCTCCCGATGCCGAGATTGCGCATTACAACCGGCGCAGCGCTTCATCATGGGCTTCGATCGTCGCATCGATGTCCGCTTCCGTATGGACGGCGGAGATGAACATCCCTTCGAACTGGGACGGCGCGATGTTGATGCCGAGATTGAGCATCGACGCGAAGTACGCCTTGAACCGGTCGAGATCGGACGTCTTCGCCGTCTCGTAGTTGATGACCGTCTTGTCGGTGAAGAACGGGCAGAGCATCGAGCCGACCCGGTTGATCGTCGCCGGAACGCCATGGCGCTGCGCGTTCTCCTCGAATCCGCGCTGCAGCCGCGCCGAGAGCGCCTCGAGCCGCTGGTACGTCTCGGGCGTCAGCAGCTTGAGCGTCGTATAGCCCGCCGCCATCGCGAGCGGGTTGCCCGACAGCGTGCCCGCTTGATAGATCGGTCCGCTCGGCGCGACCTTTTCCATGATCTCACGCTTGCCGCCGTATGCGCCGACGGGCAGGCCGCCGCCGATGACTTTGCCGAAGCAGGTCAGATCCGGCTCGACGCCGTACAGCCCCTGGGCGCAGTTGTAATGGACGCGGAACCCCGTCATCACTTCATCAAAAATCAGCAGACTGCCGTACGCCTTCGTCACTTCGCGCAGTCCTTCGAGGAAGCCCGGCAGCGGCGGCACGACGCCCATGTTGCCCGCGACCGGCTCGACGATGACGCAGGCGATCTCCTCGCCGAACCGCTCGAATGCAAGCTTGACGGCGGACAGATCGTTGTAGGGCACCGTAATCGTGTGCGTCGCGACGCTGTCCGGCACGCCCGGGCTGTCCGGCAGGCCGAGCGTCGCCACCCCGGAGCCGGCCTTGATGAGCAGGCTGTCGGCATGGCCGTGGTAGGAGCCCTCGAACTTGACGATCTTGCTCCGCTTCGTGTACCCGCGGGCCAGACGCAGCGCGCTCATCGTCGCCTCGGTTCCGGAGTTGACCATCCGCACGATGTCGACGGACGGCACCCGCTCCACGACCAGTTCCGCCATGATCGTCTCCAGTTCCGTCGGCATGCCGAAGCTGGTCCCTTTTTCCGCCGTCCGCTTGATCGCCTCGACCACCTCCGGATGGGCATGCCCGAGAATGAGCGGCCCCCACGACGCGACATAGTCGATGTACGTGTTGCCGTCGATGTCCGTGACGCGGCTGCCCGCGCCGTGCGCCGCGAACACCGGCGTCAGGCCGACCGATTTGAAAGCGCGCACCGGGCTGTTGACGCCGCCGGGAATCGACCGCTTCGCCCGCTCGAAGGCGGCCTTGGACTTTTCATCCCTGCGAATTCGCGTTTTTCCGACCAATTTCGTCACTCCTGTCATTTCAAGAATCGGCATGGTATGCTAAACTAGAATTACCGATTCGCGTCAAAATTCGCACGCCGCAGTGGAAAGCCGAGGTAGAGCCATGATCGAGTTGTTGAGAAAAGTGTCGCTTTTTGACCAACTGACCGACGAGCAGCTGCAGCACATCCTGTCCATCGCCCAGCGCCAGACGATTCCCGCCGGCACCGTTCTGTTTCATGAGAACGACCATGGCGCCGCGTTCTACGTCATTTTGAAAGGTTCGATCAAAATCTTCAAGCGGTCGGCCAAGGGCGAGGAGAAAGTGCTGACCCTTCTCCAGAGCGGCGACAGCTTCGGCGAGCTGTCTCTGATCGACGGCCGCCCGCGCTCGGCTTCCGCCGCGACGCTCGAGCCGACATCGGTGCTGGTCATCGCGGATCAGCCGTTCCACGAGCTGCTGCGCGCGCATTACGACATTACCCGGCGCATCATGGCCGAACTGTGCCAGCGGCTGCGGGACACCAACCAGCATGTGCACGACCTGACGTTCCTCGACTCGCGAACACGCGTCATCAAGAATCTGATCCTGCTGGCGAACCGGCACGGCCAGCGCCAGGGCAACCTCATCGTCATCCGCATGCCGCTCAACTACGACGAACTGGCGCAGATGGCCGGCGTGCAGAAGCAGGTGCTCGCCGAAGTGATCCGGGACGTCGAGGACCGCGGCATCCTGCGCCTCGCGCCCAATGAATATACGCTCGATCTGTCGAAGCTGCGGGCTTGACGCCCGCGGCTTCTTCGTTTGCCGGAGACGGTCAGCCCTTCAGCCAGTTCGCCGCATCGACGGCGTGATAGGTGATGATCAGGTCCGCGCCGGCCCGCTTCAGCCCGGTCAGCGTCTCCAGCACGACGGCGCGCTCGTCGATCCAGCCGTTCATCGCCGCCGCCTTCACCATCGCGTACTCGCCGCTCGTGTTGTAGGCCGCGAGCGGGAGATCGAAGTTGTCCTTGATCGTCCGGATCACGTCCATGTAGGCGAGCGCCGGCTTCACCATCAGCATGTCGGCGCCTTCGAGGACGTCCGATTCCGCCTCGCGCAGCGCCTCCCGCACGTTGGCCGGGTCCATCTGGTACGTCTTCCGGTCGCCGAACTGCGGCGCCGATTGGGCGGCATCGCGGAACGGGCCGTAATAGGCCGACGCGTATTTCACCGAATAGGACAGGATCGGCACCGATTCATGTCCGGCCGCATCGAGCGCGCCGCGGATCGCGGAGACGAAGCCGTCCATCATGTTCGACGGCGCGATGATGTCGGCGCCTGCGTCCGCCTGCGATACGGCCGTCTTCGCGAGCAGCTCGAGCGATTCGTCGTTCGCGACGTCCGCACCGCCCGAAGGCGTCCTGCGCACGATGCCGCAATGGCCGTGGTCGGTATATTCGCACAGGCAGGTGTCGGCGGCGACGATGAGTTCCGGAGCGAGCCGCTTCACCTCGCGGATCGCTTCCTGCACGATGCCGTTCGGATCGTAGGCCGACGAGCCGATCTCGTCCTTGTGCTCGGGAATGCCGAACAGCATGATCGACTTCACGCCGGCATCCAGCACCCTCGCGATTTCCCCTTCCAGCATGTCCAGCGAAAAGTTGAACACGCCCGGCATCGACTTCACTTCTTCGCGCACGTTCCGGCCATGTCTGACGAAAATCGGATACATGAAATCGTTGGCCGTCAACACGGTCTCCCGAACCAGCTCGCGCATCGCGGCGGTGCGCCGGAGACGGCGGTGGCGGATCAGCGGATAGCTCATCGGATCATTCCTCCAGCGAAAAAGAATGTGCTTGGACGGGCGAGAGAGGCGCTTCGACCATCCCTCATCGGACCGGCCTGCGTCCCGCCCAATAGGCCGCGATCGCGGCGACCAGCGCGTCGATCGTCGATTCCGGCGGCTCGATCGCGACGGCGAGCCCCGCTTCCCGCGCGGCCGCCGAGGTGAGCGGACCGATCGACGCGACGGCCGCGCTTTCGAGCAGCCCGGCCGGATCGTCCGCGCCCGCGCTTCGCAAGCGCCCGATCAGATTGCGCACCGTCGAGGCGCTGGTGAACGTGACGATTTGGATGCCGCCTTCGCGCAGCAGGTCGAGGATGTCCTCCCCGCCGCCGGCCGGCACCGTCTCGTACACGTCGAGCTCGACCGGCTCGACGCCCAGCGTCCGCAGCGCTTCCGGCAGCGACTTGCGCGCCAGGTCGCCGCGCGGCAGCAGCGCCCGCTGCCCCGGCCGCACGGCCCCGCGCAAGCTTTCCAGCAAGCCTTCGGCGTGGAATGTTTCAGGAAGCGCGGCCGGGGCCAGGCCGATCTCGCGCAGCGCTTCGGCCGTCTTCGGGCCGACGGCGGCGATGCGGGCCCGGTGGAACCGGCGGATATCCTGCCCGAACCGGCGGAGCCATTCGAGGAAATAGCGGACGCCGTTCACGCTCGTGAAGATCAGATGGTCGTACGTCTCCGCCGCCGCCAGCGCTTCCCCGATCGCCGCTTCGGCCGACGCGCCTTCGGGCATCCGCGTCTCGATGGCCGGATACTCGATCGGCTCGCCGCCGAGCGCTTCGATCCGCTGCGACAGCGTGCCGGCCTGCGCCTGGGCCCGCGTGACGAGGACGCGGGCGCCGAACAGCGGCCGCTTCTCGTACCACATCAGTTTGTCGCGCTGCCGGACGACATCGCCGACGACGATGACCGCCGGCGGCTCGAAGCCGGCCGTCTTCACCTTCTCCTCGATGTCGGCCAGCGTGCCGACGAGCGTCCGCTGGTCGGCTGTCGTGCCCCAGCGGATGAGGGCGATCGGCGTGCCCGGCGGCCGTCCGTNCCGGANGAGCTGGCGGGCGATGTGGCCGATCCGCGCGACGCCCATCAGGAAGACGAGCGTGCCGGCCGCGTTCGTCACCCGGTCCCACTGAATCAGCTCGTCAAGCTTCTCCGGGCTTTCATGTCCGGTGATGATCGACACCGATGACGCCAAATCCCGGTGCGTGACCGGAATGCCGGCGTAGGCCGGCACCGCGATCGCGGACGTGACGCCCGGCACGATCTCGAACTCGATGCCCTCCCGGCTGAGCGCTTCCGCTTCTTCGCCGCCGCGGCCGAACACGGTCGGATCGCCGCCCTTCAGCCGGGTGACGATCTTGCCCTGAAGCGCCTGCTCGACCAGAATCCGGTTGATCTCCTCCTGCTTCATCGTATGGCGGTCCGGCAGCTTGCCGACGTAGATCCGTTCCGCTCCCGGCTTGAGATGCATGAGCAGCCGCGGACTGGCCAGCCGGTCNTAGACGATCACGTCGCACATCCGGATGCATTCGAGCCCGCGCAGCGTGATCAGCTTCGGGTCGCCCGGTCCGGCGCCGACCAGATACACTTTCCCCTTGCCCAAGCCTCCGGTCACCTCACATCCGCGAGAATGCGGTCGGCGCCGAGCGTGACCAGCCGGCGCGCCAGTTCCTTGCCGAGGCGCCGGGCGTCCGTTCCCGCCATCGATTCCTTCAGCAGCACGCCGCCGTCCGGCGTGCCGACCATGCCGGTCAGGCGGATCGTCTCTCCCTCAAGCTCGGCGTAAGCGCCGATCGGCACCTGGCAGCCGCCGTTCAGCTCGGCGAGAAAGCTGCGCTCCGCCTCCACCGCCGTGGCCGACGCCTCGTCGTTGTAGCGGCTCAGGAAGGCGAGCATCTCCTCGTCATCGGCCCGGCATTCGACGCCGAGCGCCCCTTGTCCTGCGGCCGGCAGGCAATCCTCGACCGGAATCGGCGCGGTTGCCCGGTCTTCCCAGCCCATCCGCTTCAGACCGGCCATCGCCAGAATGATCGCGNCAAAGCCTTCCGTCTNCAGCTTCCGGATCCGCGTATCGATGTTGCCGCGCACCGGCTCGAGCTTGAGATCCGGGCGGAGCCGCCTAAGCTGGCACACGCGCCGCAGNCTGCTCGTGCCGATCCGCGCGCCGTGCGGCAGCTCCGCAATGGAGCGCGCCTGGCGCGCAATCAGCGCGTCGCGCGGATCGACGCGGCGCGGCACCGCGCCGATGACGAGGCCGTCCTCCAGGGTGTGCGGCACGTCCTTCATGCTGTGGACCGCGATGTCGATGCCCCCGGACAGCAGCTCCTGCTCGATCTCCTTCACGAACAGCCCCTTGCCGCCGACCTTCGACAGCGTCACGTCCAGAATCCGGTCGCCCTTCGTCACGATGCGGCGCGTCTCAAAGCGATACGGCAGCCCGAGCTCCCGCGCCAGCCGCGTAAGATCCGCGATCACCTGTCCCGTCTGCGTGAGCGCCAGGGCGCTCTGCCTCGTGCCCACGACGATCGTTCGAATTCCCGCCATTTCTTCACTCCCCGTCTGTTCCGTCCGTTCCGTCTTCCGCAAGGCGCGTCTCCGCCTGTCCGGCCAACATCCGGATGCGCGCCGTCCAATCCCGTTCCGCCAGATCGCGCCGCCACTCCGCTTCCGGCACATCCAGCGCGGCGCGCAGCACGCGCCTCCGCTCGCGCGCATCGGGCAGCGCGGCGCGGGCGGCTTCGCGCAGCCGCCAGAGCCATTCGGCATAATCGGCGTAAGACTCGCCGTAGCGCTCCGCCAGCTCGCCCGCGATTCTCCCGGCCAGCGCCGGACTGGCGCCCGACGCGGTGACGGCGAGCACCAGCCGTCCCCGGCGGACGACGGCCGGCGCGGCGAACGACCCGGCCTCCCGGTCGTCCGCCGCGTTCACGAGAATGCCGCGGCGCGCCGCTTCCCCGGCGACTCTCCGGTTGGTCCCGCGATCCGCGCACGCGAAGCATAGCTTGACGCCGTCGAGATCTTCATCCCGGTATTCCCGGCGGAACCAGGTGATATACCCCTCACCGGCCAGCTCTTCCAATCCTGAAGTGGCGGCGGGCGCGACGACCCGCACCGCGGCGCCCGCGTCGAGCAGACCGCGCGTCCGGCGCTCCGCCACGGGACCGCCTCCGACGACGAGACACGTTTCGCCTTCCAGGCGCAGCATGATCGGATAATAACGCGTCACACGCTTCACCGCCTATGACCAGGAATGGAAGCGCGACGCCGCGCCGATCAGCGAGTTGGCCAGCAGCACGCAGAAGGCGTACAGGTTCCATCGCGCCGTCAGCAGTCCGGGATCCATCCGGCGCTTCCGTTTGGCTATGTAGAAGAGATAAGCGGCCGCGGCCACCAGCGCCGCGATCACTTTCCAATCGGCGAGCCATTCCGCCCGCCGCGCCACGAACAAGGCCGCCGCAGCCACCGCGAGCGACAGGATGAGCAGCGGCATGCCGGCGAGCACGGCGCCGAACGCGCACCGGTCGATCGTCTCCAGGCTGGGCATCCGCCGGACGACGGCGTTCCAGCTCCGGCTCTTGAGCTGGCGGTGAAGCAGCAAATACATGAGCGAGAGGATGGCGCCGGCGGTGAACAGCGCGTAAGCGGCCAGCGCAAGGCTGATGTGCACGAGCAGCAGATACTGCCCGGCATCCCACAGCCTGAGCGGCGCCTCGTCCGGTCCTTCCGCGGCTACCGCCGCCAGCACCGAGAAGCCGACGACGTTCACCGCGAAGACGAACGGCTCGATCCGGACGAGCCGGCTTGCGGCGAGCGAAATCGCGACGAGCAGCCAGACGAAGAAGAACAGCGTCTCGAACCGCGTCAGACCGGACGGCGCATCCAATTGCAGCAGGCGGTGGATCAGCCAGCCGGTCTGAAGCGCCCATACGAACACAAGGAGCCCTGTGCCTATCCGTTTCATTTTCCGGTTCGCCGACACGAAATCGGAGAAATAAAACAGAAGGCTCAGGGCATACAATACCAGCAGGCCGTGAATCGACAGGCCGTACATGAGGCACGCCTCCTCCGGGAAGCACCCTCACGGAGCTGCGGCAGCGAGGCGGCCCGCCGCCTTCCGGGCCGTTTCCGCAGCTTCCGGCCGTTCGTCCGCGCGCGCCTCGGCGGTCTTCGCGTCCGCGTCCGCCGCTTGCTGCCTTATCGCATCTTCGAGGGCGAACAATTTGACGAACAAGTCCATCGCTTCGCCCGCCTTTTTGTCTCCGGCCATCTCCTTGATGCGGAGAATCGGGTCGTGCATCATCTGGTTGACGATGCTCTTCGTCAGCTTCCGGATCACCTTGCGCTCGTGTTCGGTCAGGTCCGGCAGCTTGTTCGTCAGACTTTGCATCGTCTCCGCATGGATCCGCTCCGCCTTCTCCTGCAGGGCGCGGATGAGCGGAACGACGCCGAGCGTCTTGTACCAGGACAGGAAAGCTTCCAGCTCCGCCGCGATCATCGTCTCGATCTTGGCCGCCTCCCTGCGCCGCTGCTCCAGATTCGATTCCACAATGCCTTCGAGATCGTCGATATCGTACAGGAAGACGTTCGGAATGTCGGCGATCGCCGGGTCGAGGTCGCGCGGCACGGCAATATCGATCAGGAAGAGCGGGCGGGACGGCCGAAGCCGCATCGCCTGTTCCACCTGCGCCTTCGTCAGCACGTATTCCCGCGATCCGGTCGAACTGATGACCACGTCCGCTTCGGCGAGCCGCACCGCCGCTTCATCGAGCCGGATCGGTTCGCCGCCGAGCCTGCCGGCGAATTCCGCCGCCCGCTCGTACGTCCGGTTGGCGACGAGCACCCGCTTGATGCCGGAAGCGTTCAGATGTTTCGCCGTCAGTTCTCCCATCTTGCCCGCGCCGACGATGAGGGCCGTCCTGCCGCCGAAGCCGCCGAAAATCCGTTTGCCCAGCTCGACCGCCGCATAGCTGACGGACACGGCGGATTCCCCGATCGACGTCTCCGTGTGGGCTCTTTTGCCGACCGTAACCGCCTGCTTGAACAGCATGTTGAACAGCGTCCCCGTCGCGCGCTCCCGCTGGGCAAGCAGAAACGCGTCCCGCACCTGGCCCAGAATCTGCGTCTCGCCGATGATCATCGAATCGAGGCCGCAAACCACGCGGAACAGATGCCGGATCGCCGCCTCGTCTTCGTACATGTAGAGATATTTCGTGAACGTCTCGCGCGGCATGCCAAACCATTGTTCCATGAAATGCCGGATGTAGTGGCCGCACAGCACATGCCGGTCAACGACGGCGTACAACTCCGTCCGATTGCATGTGGCGACGATGACACATTCCATGATGCTCGGCGTCTGCTTCAGCATTTCGATCGCCTTCGGAAGTTCCTGCTCGGCGAAGGCGAACCGCTCCCGCACCTCGACAGGCGCCGTTCTGAAATTCAGTCCCACGACAATGATGTGCATCGCGTCACCACTCCAGACCGGGCCGTGAAACGCCTGACCCGGCGAGAATTCAGCTTTGAAATAGTATAGCATAGTTCGACAGCGTGTACCCGGTCAAAATTGAAAATTATATGAAAGCTCGCCTTACTTCTATATTGTGGACGCAAGCGCCGCCGTCTATGCGAAACAAGCAAAAACAGCCACGGAATCCATCCATGGCTGCTCGTTCCTTCAATATGCGGTTCAAACCAGCGCGAACGGCTTCAGTTCGGGCTCTTCCACCCGAAGCTCGCCGATGCCGCGAATCAGCTTCTTCGCATGGACCGTGCGCGGCTTCAATACGGAAAGGAGATAGTCGATCGCCAGCTGGGGGTCAACCGTCTCGCCGCAGGTGTAGCAATCCAGCGCTGCGAAACCTTTCTCAGGATACGTATGAATCGAGAGGTGGCTTTCCGAAAGCAGGACAAGCACCGTCGCGCCCTGAGGTTCAAATTGTTTCGATTGTACCGAGAGAACCGTAGCACCGCAGGTTTCCGCGGCCTCCACCAGTTGGGCTTGCAGGAACTCGGCGTTGTTCAGCAGTTCGTAATCCACGCCCCAGGCGTCGACTGCCACGTGTCTTCCGAAAGTTGAGTACTCCACT
>Ga0065720_1021329_pt1 | contig 10871 bp, 7 predicted proteins | sample Thericmetagenome_FD_59107 | JGI IMG/M metagenome (GOLD analysis project Ga0065720, IMG submission 59107) | Thermophilic microbial communities from the Joint Bioenergy Institute, California, USA of rice/straw/compost enrichment - eDNA_2 v2... | ecosystem: Engineered > Solid waste > Grass >... | reverse complement strand
AAGGTCTTAAGATGTTCAAGAATAAGTATTATGAGCAAGCACATAAATGTTTTGAGAAGTCAGGGGATGAAGATTTAAAGAGAAGATGTGAGGGATATATACTAGCTGAAAGCACTACTGATAAACTTAACAAGCTCTCTAACGAGAAGAAATTCCTTGAAGAAGGGGTCCAAAAGTACGCAAGCTACAACCCACATGGGAAGAAACGTGAGCTAAAGAAACTCCAACTCCAAGAAAAAGAGTGCTTGAAGCAATTTGAGAGAGCAGCTGAAATTTTTCTTAGCATCGGCTTGAAAAAGCAAGCCGCCCAATGCTACTTCTCAGCCGGAATATACATCAAAGCTTTGGAGATCTACATTGAATTAGGACAAATGAGAGAAGCTGGTGAAGCTTGTTTAATGCTCAAGAAATACGAAGACGCTGCCCAATACTTCCATAAGGGCAAGGACTACCTCAGAGCCCTTGAATGTTACGAAAAGTGCCGCAATTACGAAAATATCCTCAATATTCTTGATGAATTTAAGGACCTCCCTGCTGGAGAACGCCATGCCTTCGCCCTAAAATACGTTCCTCTTGCGCTTCAGAGCTTGGTCAACAAAGTTGAGTTCCAACCCCATGAGGAAGTTGACTGGAATGAAGAGATCCAAGAAGAAGACTCTGACGAGGAAGCAGAGGAAGAGGCTAAGCAACCTACTACCCAGCCTACTGAACCCATTGCCCAGCAAAACCAAAGCCAATCCACTAAAATCATTAAGGAAGAGGTCCAAAAGGACATTAGCGAACTGAGCCTTGATGCCTTACAGGAACCCAAGGAAAAAGTTGGTGAAATGAGCTTTGAACAGATCACTTCAGCCCACAAGGATCACCTGGAGGAATCTGCTACGAAGGGTACAAGTGACATATCTTTTGTAGAGGTCCACCCTGAAGGCTCCGCCAAAAATGTCTCCAATATTTCCTTTGAAAATATTGAGGATAGTGTCGAGGACTTTGAGCATTTATCCCAATATGATTTAAAGGATGAGTTCCTTCAAGTAGAGAGCGGTTCAATTATCAAGTCTATCTCCAGCCTGAGAAAGAAGGATTCCCAAATCACATCAGACTTCTCTGCTGTTGAGTACAGCTATGTCATGAGCAACAACTGTGCCCTTGTCAAAACTAAAGCTGACATTTTCGTTCAAGACGATGTCATAAGCAAGATTATCAAATACATTTCTCAATTCTTTGACGAATTCAAAGCTATTATGGAAGACCTCAAGACCAAGAAGCAGATCCTAGCTGTTGAAACTCCTGACAATATCAACCCAGTCATCGAACAAATCATTGACTTTGACAACATTACCCCAGAATTCGTGTACTTCATCCTGGATTTCCTTGAATACAACAAGCTCTACAAACTTTGCATCTTTGTCTGCAACCGCTATAAGCTTGCTAACAGGCTCGGCCGTTATCTTGGCAGCATGGCATTCAAGTACTCTAACTTCCCTCATGAGAACATGACTGCTACCTCAAGCAAGCTATTCCTCCCCAGAAACCTTAAAATTCAACAAGAAAAAGCCTATGTTGCTAATGTAGCCCTCCATAATATCCTCGAAATCATTAACCCTGTCTATCTCAAGCTCAAGAAAAAGGGAGAGAGAGTTGATGAGACCAACAGCCTTGGAGACCAGTATTTAAGCCATTTAATTTCCCTAGGATTCTGGAAGAAAACGCTCTTTATGATGGACTACAAGAATGCCTTGGCAGTTGCCTCAGCCTTTGCTAGCTTCAAGAACTACAGAACCCTCTTCTTAACTGGCAATCCTAAGTATAAAAGCTGGCTATCTACCTTCACTTCTCCTGAAAAAGGACTCCAAAACAATGACTTTTTCATCCTGCCATTCAAGACCCCTACTAAGTCTGACGAGATTAAGTATGCCATGATCGCTCTAGATGCTGTCATCTGGGATTTCACTGAGAAATTCCCCGCATATTTGCATGAGAGCTACTTCTCGGAAGCTAAGAGAGGATCTTCGATTTCCAAGCCTGAATTCCCTGATTACTTCTCCTTTAACTCAGGTTTCTGGTCCTTCCTCCTCTACACTAAAAGCACGGGAGTCGAAGAATTTATAGATCTTCTGATCAAGGGAGCTGACCTTGTTTCCTCATTTTTGAACAGAAAGACCCTTGAAAGCCCACAAAACCAGCTCAAGATCTATGATGCTATAACTTTCTTGATGCAAGTTATCCTCTTCTACAAGTCAAATAAAATTGTGAGCGATGCCATCAACAAGTTTGCCCCTAAGAGTCTCCTGAAGGTCATGAACTGCTACAAGAAGATCTTTACAAGCATTGAACTTTTGACTGAAATCACCGCCTACCATGAAATGGTCATTAGAGCCATCCTTAGCCCCTTCAGGTAATAAAGTATGCAAGAAACCTCATATCTTTAGAGTAAGATACCTTGAAAGCACTTCCGTCCTGGAAAAGATCGCAATGACCAATTACATGATCCACAGAAGCAGTCCCATTATTGACTTGCTAGTCACTGAAGGCAGTGCTTTAATTTATGATATTGAGGCCAACTTCGTTCTAGCTCCTATTCAGGCCTGCCTCGAAGCTATTAAGAAAAAATCTGTAAGTTTCTGATTAATTTCTTCATGGTTTAGATTGCATCTTTAAGAAGCATTGTCTACTCTAGTGTCCAAAATATCGTGATTCAGCCCGCCCTCTACCATGGCCCAGCTGATTTTGACAGTGTTGAAACCTACAAAGAGTTTGTTGAACAAAGAGCTCAAGCCCTCGCCCTGATTTCCAGTTATGAATATTGCCACTATTTGATCTTTGGGTTCCCTAAGAAGAAGAAGAAGGAGAAGCTTCAAGCGTCGAAGCCTTTCCCTCTAATGGACGAGTACTATGAGCTTAAGGATTTAGAAGAGGAATGGCAGTCTCAATATACAGAAGATAAATACTTTACTCAGGTTATCAGAGAAAGCATGCATCATAGCTATACCAACCCTGCAAAGAACTGGTACCGCCCTAAGATTAACTACGACAGTCTTGTAAAACCAAATGAAACAGTTAGCGAGAAGGTGAACCCTTTCACCAATATAAAGCTTGCCCTCTCTAAGGAAATTCTTGTTCTGTTCGATTATTGTTCTGATGTCAAGCTGGACCTAGACTATTACAGCGAAAAGGAAGTTTTGGATCTGGCAGTTGAAAAGCTATCCAGCCAAAACATCAAGAAGAGCATAAAACCTCGCTTGGTCCACTTATTCCATGCGATTAAGAAGGAAGCTCTGCTCACTGAATTCTTGAGAAAATACCAAACAGGTAATCAGATTAATGAGATTTATTAAAGGTTAGAACCCCATATTGAGAAATTACAGCTTTATCATGACTCAATCTACTACAGAAAATATCACTGTACTGAGGATTACCTTAACAATGCCTTTGAGTTTCTTGCAGCCAAATTTAACTCTCTCAATCTCTATGACTTGGTACCTTTCTATTCTAACTATATTCACCTTCTAGATCTATTTATTAGAAGGAGTCACTCCCTACACTATGATTGGAGTAAAGCTCTGCAAGAAAATCCCCATAGTCTTGATGAGCTCCTTCCTTTCCAAGCACATTAATGGCCTCAAGATTGCTAGTGAAAGCGAGAGATCCTTAGAAGTCAATATTCAGCCCCTAGCTTCACAGGATCTTGCTCACGAAATTGTCCATTGGGTGCATAAAATCGCCGAAAGAGTCAGCCAACTAGAAGAAGGAGAAGAGCAAATTCTCCTTTGCAAGCGCCTAGCCAGGATCCTCCTCACTGTCCTCTTCAATATTGAGAAATGCGATGATGAATTCAGTCTTAAAGTCCACGAAGCCCTTTTCACAATTATGAACACATATTTTGTCATTCCTTTGAGTGGACTTCTTGAAGCCAAAACAGCCAGTGAATTAAATGCTATCTTACCCTTAATAATTGAGTCCCCAACAGTGCTTGAGGAAATGGCATCTGCTATTGATGACAGGCTTGTTAAGGTTCATGTCACTTCTGATACAAAATTGGCTAGAGGAAACAATGAGCTCAGTGACAAGGCTTATAATCAGGAAATGGCACTCATTTCAAGACACATTAACTTCAGAAAAAAGTTACTGAAGCTTCTTGTTAAAAAGAATGCAGAAAAGATGAGAAACAGAATTCTTTCTAAGCCATTCAGCACTAACTTTATCCTGGACTTCATCTCCAAGAACAAAATTAAGCCTGAAGTCCTTAGAAAGTTCCTAGTCAAGACCAATATCCACATCGAGACTTTCACTAAGCTTGGGTCTCACATCAACCAACTCATCAAATTCGAGTCCACTACCGTCTTTAACAATGCCATTGAGATCTATACAGTCAGTTCCATGCTCCAGAATCTCATAAACTGTGGACGGGACTATGTAGGATTCATGGTAAAGGCCATGTCTGAACCTGAATATACCAAAGAATTGCATAAAGTCTTTGCTACTGCCTTTCAATTGGAAGAAAGTGAGAAAATAATGAAGGAATTCAAGACTTGGAACGAGGCCAGAATTCTTGCTAACCAGAGACAGGAGTACCAAGGACAAAAGAAGAAGCTTACGAGAGCCAAATGGCAAGAAGAGGCGTTTATGTTCAGAATGCAGAAGCTTGCTAAGAAGCGCAGAGGCATGAAGAAACAGCAAATGCTAGAAGATAAAGCACATTATATTAAAGCAAAGTTTTAAAATGACTCTACAACAGCCCTAGTACTCTGAATACTTGATACTTTTAGGCTTTGCTAATTTATTTTGTTTTATAAATTATGAACTATCTAGTCTTTATATTGCAGTCTAGAAATGCCCCAAGGGTTTAAATCACGGAGAAATTTAGTTCGATGAATTATTTTTGTATTTTACAATTAGAAACAAACACGAAATAACTATTAAAACCAAGACTCGATAGCACAAAATACTAATTATCACGAATAATATTTGGCAAGAGCTTTCGTTCCCTCAGCAATAGCATGAATAGCTAGCTGACCAGGAAGGACTAGCTTGAGAGCTGTTCGTATAACCTTTACTTCCAGAGTCTTTCGCTTGCTGACTCTCATAAGCTGCTTTATTTCATCAGTAATCTGCTCCAGAATATCGTTCAGCATAGAGTTCATGACCTCCATAGCCTTTTTGGAAATTCCAACATCAGGATTGATTTGCTTCAGGACTCTATGGATATAGAGGGAGAGGTTAAGACCTTCTTTAACTCCTCTTGATTTTCCCTTAGTTCCCGTTGATTGAGATGATCTTTGCTTCTTTTGAGAGGACTTCCTTGGGGCAGTCTTATCCTTCTTTCCCTTTTGAGACTTAGTAAATGTCTTAGTCATTTGGATTTGTTGAATTTGTTGCATAGGTTGGATTCCTATGGGTGTATGGATAGGAGAGCGGGCAGCTGTTGTAAGGGAACTTTGGATGCTTGGGATAGCTAAGGTATCCATGTCATCAGCTTCTTCAATGTTTGAGACATCGATGACAAAGAGACCGTCAGTAGCATCAACAGTCTCATAGCCTCCGTAGATATATAAGAGGTTATTGGAGATGTCGCCAGTGTGAAGACGCTTGGGCTGGGGCATCTCGAGGAAGTTCTGGTTCTGATAGACAGGGGATTTCCATTTCATTTCATTTAAATCTAAAATTTTGAGTTGATTGCTAAGTTGGTTTTGGTATCTCCCTCCGAACACATACAATTTATTGTCGTTGACAGAGATAGTAGCTCCTCTGACATATCTAGGGAAATTTCCTTTGATCTTGAGTTTCTCCCATTGGTTGGTCTTAGGAATAAAGGCCCAAAGATCTTGATAGTACTTGGACCCCTCTCCTCCATAGATTAGAATAATATCGTCCCAGACTGTATAGGCAAAGTGCTCTCTCGGTTCAGGACCAACAGCGTTAAGAGTCTTCCATCTTCCTGTGTCAAGATTGAGCACATTCATATCTCCAAAGGTAGTAGTTCCGTTAGATCCTCCGAAAACATAAATGAAGGATCCGATCTTAGCCATTCCATGACATTCTCTGGGTTCAGGGACATCCCCTGAGCTGAGAATTCTTGTCCATTTTAGCTGCTCAGGTTCGAACATGTAGAGATCAGAATGCCAGTATCCATTACTCTGACCTCCGTGAATGTAGAGAACTCCACCCTCAACACATGAAGCATGGTTGAAGCGAGCTCCTGGGTGGTCTCCAGTTGTTTGAGGAGTATCCCAGGTCATGGTGGACGGATCAAGGATATGAATGGAATCGTAAATTCTGTCGCCGTCTGTACCTCCGTAGAGATATAGCTTGCCATTGATCATGTTAAAAGTGTGTGCAGCTCTTCTACTAGGAAGATTTCCATAGCAGATTGGTTTTTTCCAGGCCATCTTAGCTTTTCTGTTCGGTAATTAATCTTTTAGAAAATAGTTTATTATTTAGAGGATTATTGGGTATTTATAGCAAGTTTAAAATTTTATTCATCGGGTGTGATCATACGAGGAGAGTCTAAGCCTCCTCTCTACCTCAAGTTGTCCAAAAGAAAGTGTAGACTTGATTTATGATAACATATGGTCATTCAAATTAGAAAGTAGCACTGATTTGGGCAAGCTAGGGACTAACACAACTCTTTACACTCCATGAGGAGAGATTTTCTTTATCGACTATCAGAGTTCATAGATTCATCGGAAGCTCAAGAGAAAATAGAGCAAGTGTTCTTAAGATGCTACGTTCATGAAAATCTGACAAAAATCCTCTTACATTGTTTGTGAATATAAACAGTTAAAAAGACGTCAACTGCATCCTTTAGTCAAATCAAGCATAAGGTAGCACTGTGGCCGAACAGATAAGGGAAATAATAAGACATTGAAAAAGATATCTTATCAATAGACAGAAAAGAAATGTTTTAAAGAGAAAAATATTTTGAGAAATTGGTGCTAAGATTCCTACTTTGTTTATTACCCTCATGAGGAAATCAAAAAGATTTTGTTTCAAAACATAAACGAGATTTTGAGTTTGGATATCTTCTATTAGGTTTTAAAGCAGCACATCTCTTAAAATTTTTCTAACAAGTCTTATGTTCTATGTAGCTTGCACACAAAAACAACTCAAGAAGCATCAGCAGCATTGAATAGATGTCGAATAGGCTAAATCTGATGAATTCCTGCGAATAAAATTTTATGCGGCAAATTATTTGAATAGAAAAATATACTCATGTCTCATCGAAAAAAGCTAGGAAATATAACTTTTCTTATTGATTCAACCATTGAACTGTTTAGAGCAATAAATAAGACTCTTCTTCTTCAAGACTGATAATAAGACGCTAGCAATAATGAATGTAGTATAATGAAAGCCGGTTTATTGACTGAGATAATTAGATTTGATTAGATCTGTTCAATGGTAGATCAGACAATTTTAGATATCTTCATGAAATACGCATAGAAAGACAAGAAAGAAAAAAGGCATAGATAAGAAAATACCAGAAGACGTTATCAGTATTGGTTTGTCCATTTATGCTTTAATGCCGAAATAGTATAGATAGGACCATTGTACCAAGCACTGGCTTTAATCTCTTGGATAGTCGCTCTTTCCACGGCATCTTCTTTAACCATGGAAAAGAACAGGTCTTTGAAATCTTGACTGACTGTAATATTATGGAGTTTAGAATGAGCGATCCAGAACTGTGGGTTTTCTACTCTAAGATAACCCTCGAAGTCAATTCCATGTATGTTTTCGCTCTCAGTATATGGATAATAAGAAGTTAAAAGCAGGAATAAAGTAACTCCAGCAGCATGTATATCAGCAGCATAAGGATTTTCGCATGAACTATTTTTAATTTCAGGTGCTCTATAAATGGGAGTTCCTCTTGTTCTAATCTTCTCTGAATCGTTTTCAAGGTATGCTGAATCAAAATCGGCAATCTTAAGCTCGAAATTCTTTCCTATTAACAGGTTCTCAGGCTTGATATCCAAATGGGCAACTTTGGTTTTATGGAGATATTCAAGACCCTCGATGAGCTGGTGGAAATAGGTTCTGACAACTTTCTCATCACGAAGGAGACTAGATTTACGAATTAGAGTAGCAAAGGATCCGTTGGGAGCAAGTTCCATGATAATGAACGAGCTCAAGAAACTTTTTCCTTTGATGTTTGACTGGTTCGGTTTTGACATACTTGATAATATTCTGATGCTGAAGGAAGCAGAAACGTGCCTCATTTACATAGTGAGGGTTGATAGAGTCGCCATTATAACGAAACAGTTTCAGAGCGTAAGTTTGGTTAGTGGAAGGAGTGTTGATCAGATAGACAGGAGCTTTGGAGTTTCCAAGCATGAACTTGATCTGGAAGCCATGGAATTCATCCTCAGCAAGCTCGTCAAAGGACTTTTTATTGAGAGAAGCTGTCATGTAGCTGGATCAATTTTTTAATTACTGAATATATTTTTAAGATGTGAACTGAAACAGAGACAGGATTGAATTGTGATACTATCTGAGTTAAACCTTCGAGGAAAAAGAGCATCTAGTCTCTGTAAGGATGATAGTCAGCTCTCTAAGAGTGATAGTAGGAGCTTATTAGATCTTGTTAGGGGTGATTGAAAAAGCAACTAAATTCGGACTTGTGAGGGTGAAACTTGATAGAGTGCAGAGATGAGATCTCAAACCAAAGCGAATCTGACAAGCTACTCTAAAATTCAAATTGCTTTTGCGACTGCTCTTAATTCAATTTTATTAAAAAGTTAGAGTATTTTGAATGCCGTGATAAAAACCTGTGAGATGGCACTCTATCTCTCTTCAATTTCTGTGGGCTGTTTCGTATATGATGAGCTTTCTAAACCAGGGAAGCCAGAAAAATCATGTTTCTCATTGGGATGCTCTTATATGTGTGAACAGCATCTTCAAAGAAACAAGAGTAGTTATTTTTTGCCATAGATGTCCTTTGAAACTTTTATTACTCTCTTCTTAGGCTTATATGCTCTACCAGCCCTGTATAATTGAGTTTTGTAAACAAAGTTCTTTTTAGCCATTATAAACATAATTTTCAGTTATGATTTTTTCAAGGAGAAGAGCTCAGTCGAACTTCCAAATCAGATGAATAATTCGAGCTTAGAGCAGAGAAATAAAGAACGCTGGCAGGTTTTGCACTCATGGTCTTAGGGATTATCCTAATCAAGAAGTCCTGAAAGATAGAAAATAAACTTGCTTACATAAGAAAAGTTTAGAATAAACTGGACACGGTTTAAGATGTATCACGAGTAGGCCTGAGTCTTATAAGTCAGGAAGATGCCCAGAATTACCAGGTTGAAAAATTGAAATCTGGTGGTTTACTGAATTGAACCACTTGATGTTTTAATACTTCAGTAAACTAAGGTTTATAAGACTAAATGCTCAAGATAACAACAATAAATAAATAATTTCAGACTATATATTGACATGAATCCAATCTTAGTTTTGCCTCAATCTTCTAATGATGAGATTACTATGAGCACGAACCATGCATCAAGCTTCGAAGTTTTGGGACTCTTGGCCTCTTCAAATAATCCCGTTTACTTGATTAGGTCTGAGAGTGATCACGAGCTTCTAGCGTTGAAAGTATTTCCCTACCAAGGAAATAAGCCTTCCCTTAGCTACAGAACTGAGAAACGATTTTCTGTTCTCAGCCACCGAAATATCATCAAGACTATAACTACGTGCGACTCTATCAAGTTGCAGACTGGCAACACTAAAGGAAATGCCTCCATAAAGATTATGGAATATGCATATCAAGAAAATTTCCTTGATTTGGTCCAGCACACAAGTTTCTCAGAAGATGAAAAATTAGTCAGAACTTATTTCCGCCAGCTTATCGAAGGGCTTAGTTATTTGCATTCCAATGGTGTTGCCCATTTGGATTTAAAACTCTCAAATCTTCTCCTGGGTACAAATTTTGATTTGAAAATCATTGACTTTGACAACTCTTATATTGTTGGGGATATAGTTGTGAGAAGTCGTGGGACCAAATATTACAGAGCACCAGAAATAAAGAACAGCAGTTGTGAGGATCCAATGGCTGCTGATATCTATTCAGCTGGAGTTGTCTTGTATACTATGAGGACCAAGTTCTTTCCTCATAGTGAAGATTCGAAGATCAATGGATATGACCTAGCACAGTATCTGCATGAGGGAGATAGCAGCAAATTCTGGGATGCTCAGTATGCGATTAATGGGGACAAAGATTCATTTTCCTTGCTTAGTGAGGAATTTAAAGAGTTATTTTGGTCCATGACTAGAGGAAACCCCAAAGAGCGTGCTTCATTGGAAGAAATTAAAGAAAGCTCTTGGTATAATGGGCCTGTCTATGGGGCCGAGGAATTAGCTATCAAAGTTCAACGATTCTTTACTCAGGATGAAGAAATGAATTTGGAAGCCTAAACTACTAGAAGCTGTCGAATTTTGATTAATAATTCATTTTATATTATAGCTATTTATGCTTAGTGCCTAAATGCTTGCCTGATATCATGCAAGATTTTGTGATTCCCTATATTGTCTTCATTTGTTTTTATTACTTAATAATACTTAGAAGTGTTTAATAGTTTAATATTTTCTTATATTATGAAAGGAATTTTATTGAGAGACTATTTTTGGAATAATCGATTTCAGGATTTATCAATAAGTAACAGATTAGTTTGTGACTTACACAATACGAACAACATAATCATAATAGATCATTTAGAAACCTCCTCTAAGTCTGAGGACAAGATGGAGAGTAGATTCTTTCTGAATGTTATAGTCAGCAAGAGTTCTTCCATCTTCCAATTGCTTTCCAGCGAAGATGAGTCTTTGTTGATCAGGAGGGATACCTTCCTTATCTTGAATCTTGGCCTTGACATTCTCAATAGAAT
>Ga0065720_1021331_pt1 | contig 10872 bp, 4 predicted proteins | sample Thericmetagenome_FD_59107 | JGI IMG/M metagenome (GOLD analysis project Ga0065720, IMG submission 59107) | Thermophilic microbial communities from the Joint Bioenergy Institute, California, USA of rice/straw/compost enrichment - eDNA_2 v2... | ecosystem: Engineered > Solid waste > Grass >... | reverse complement strand
GGGTTGGGGGGGGGGGAGAGGAAGAATATCTGGGTATGTGTTCCTCAGTTGGGTACCGTTGGTTGCTCTGGTGATCTGCTAACTCAGGGGCAAGATATGAGTTAAACAAAAGGGGGCTTGAAGCTTTCATATCGCTTGCCCGCTTGCCAGATCTTAAAATCTCATAACATCACCATAACAGCCTCTGACAAATGCCACGCACAGAGTAATTCCTAGGCATCTGCTACTAATCACCCCTCTCACAGTCCCAGCTGCTCATAACTATCTTCATCCAAAGTCACCCACAAGACCTCCCCTCCCCAGGACCAGCGGCAGGCTTCCCTCCTTCCAACTTCGGCGTATGCTCTAGTGGCGGCCTAATCCCTTCCATCTCCCCCAACCCTGCCGGCACATCCCCAGGTAACTCAGCCTGTGGCGGGACATACACGTAGTAATATGTCCCTCCTCCATAAGCCGGTTGAGGCTGACCTGGCACCGGAACCAGGACCGGGTGTTGTTGATATATCACCGGGGGGCGCCTGACCCGAGGGGAGAACCATTACCATTGTTGGCTGTTAAGGATGTTGCGGGGCGACGGTTGGGCTGCCGCCAGTAATGGGCTGCAGAGGGATAAGGACTGCGCCTGTATCAGCAGACGGGCTGGGGGTGAAGGAGCCCCATGCCGAGGGAGAGGGACTACTGTTGATAGATAATTCTGAAAGAAGCCTTGCTGAGGTGTTGGAGGCAGGGAACTCTGCCCGTAGATTACAGATTACGGAGTTCGTAGTTATGGTATTGGCTGGAAGACTGCTTTGGGGGGTTGACGATCTGGATTCGGCACCTGAGACTGGGTACGGAGTTTTGAGAACGTGCTTTATGACTAGACCGTAGAGCATAGTGATGATTATGTCGACCAAGAGCGTATTTACCAGGCCGGATTCCTCGTCCATGCCTTGAACGGGGTAGAAGTGAATGGCTAGTGCCATGATAGTGAGAAGGTGAGCGAACTCGAGGAGTGTAAACCCGATAAACTGTGTAAGAAGCTATGTAGCTGTCAGTTTATCAGCATCGGGAAGCAATAATGAGAATCACCACCTTACTTTGCGTATTTCTGTACACCCCTTCAATATTTTATTGACATGGAAGGTAAGTAAAATCACCACAAAGCTGCTGCTGCAGAGCGTCACGTCTATAGCCGCATGCATGCGATCAATTCCCTTCCACGAGTGAACTTCGCTAAAGAGGAAAACGGTCAGAGCTGTCCCGACCTATGAGCCTGAGAATAGGAGAGAGTAAAGTCACTTACTTGCGCATAATGATCCGTATCATGATGAAAAATGTCATAAAAGACAAGACAACTAGCCCCCCACCCAAAATCAACACTGCATAACGAGCTCGTTGGCGGATAGCGACCGGGACCTCATGTTTGTAATACCGCAGTAAGTCATACGCAGGTTGAAGCAAAGCAGCGAGCAGTATGACATCCGTGATACGGCGAAGACACCTATTGAATTGTGCCCAGATGTAGCTAAAGCTTTGGACTGATTCTGATGACAGGATGGTTGGATTCACACTGAAGAAATTCTAGATAATCGTTATATTTAAGGCCCAGTCGATGGTGCACGGGACCGATGTTCTTTCCTCAGTAACAAGCACCAGACTGTTGTTAGATTATCCTAGATACAACAGCAATGGCCCTGGTTATCGATAAGTGATTGTTCATTTGACAATAGTTGTTGCATCTGCTTAGTTAGTATTCACAATGACGGTCGTACCTGGATGGTGAAATCGGGTGATGTCCAAACGACGACGTTGGTGCTTGGTGCTAAGAGAGCAACTACTGACAAAAACAAACTAAGTGGTAGTTGTCGCCGTACTTCAAGCGAATACTACATCAACGGTGACTCGTGAGATTCCTGTGTCTTGGCTGCAATTCACTTTAAAATGAAGTTCTAGGTCATGCCCGTAAGACCATCGTTTGCTTGCAGGTATCACGTTCATTAGCGAACATGTCCACGATTCTTCCGCAGCCCCTCACATACGCCTGGGCAGTATCTGAGAAGATTGCAAAAACAAGTTCCTACGTTTTCCCAAGCGCGAGAGTTGCCCGGGTAGGAGTTGAGCCAGAGTCAGAATTTCAGGTAGGCATTCAGTTGGGCAGTTGTCTATTACCCTCGTGCTCAGAAGTAAGTTGTAAGTGAATCCTGAGCACTGATAACACTACCCACTCAAGTCAATGGATTGAAATAAATAACAGATTGCATTCCTCAGAGTGTACAGGAGCAGGGACTGAAAGCAGATAGAATGAAAAAAAATTAGATTATGTATGAGTGTTGTCTATCATCTACGCAGCCTGATCGTTATCTCAGTACTATCCTGCAGATAACACATTAGAAACGGGCTCGGCGGCTATTAATCTTCACCTCAACTCACATCTGTGATGTACATTCAAAAATACAAGATTATTGCTTTAATCCGCATCCATGACTGACTTATTAGAACACATAAGATTACTAACTTATCGCGCTTATTAATCACATAGTTTTACTTGTCCCTTATTCCTGGATTCTGACCCTTCCCCAGGGCTACTCCCCTTCAACTCAGCCACAGGCTCCGATAGATCCAAGAACGTTCCTTGCGCCGGCGATTGTGTTGCCGACTGCGATGTTGAAGTATTCAAAGGGAATCTGGGCCGCGGAAGCACATAGATGTAGTAATCCCCTTCCTGCGTCTGACCTGAAGGAGGGTACAATATGGGTGGGGAATTGTCCCAGTGGCATCATCATTATCATCACTGGTTATTGAGGTTGTTGCGGGTCTTGCCGTGGCTACTGCTGCGGTGTCCCAAAGACCGGAGGCATGCTGCTCACAGGCATGACTGCCATAGGGATGAACGTACCTGGTGGCATATTGGTAGGGCTCCAGGCCGCTGTTGTCGTAGGGGTAACTCTTTGCACAACGGGAACTGGATGAGGAGCTATTGCTGGTCTTGGCAATGCAGAGATCTCAGCTGCGCTGTCGGGAGTTGGTGAGTTTACTGGAAGCAGAGTTTGCCAGAGTGGACAGCCAACACTTGGATGCATCGATTATAGCGATTGAATTTACTCTGCGGTAGTCGTCATGACTCATTGAACCGCCTACTAACCTTGGTGCAGAGGTATAAGATTAGACAGCTGCCAACCAATATCCAGACATCCAAAGTGACTTTGAGATTGAACAATATCCACTAAGTGCCTCTTCATACCTGATTTTGATCCCCTCTGTTGCCTCTGAAAGCGCACACAAAGTCAAGGAGGACAGGAATCTTACTCGTTGGGACTGGCCAGATGTGTCCAGCTGTTAAGTCCCATGATCGTCAGGATAGGAATGGTAGAGCTCCAAAACCACATGGACAAGCGAGCATTTAGGTGAGTGAGAGCTCACCTGCTCATCTTGACAAAGCAATCCGTGACTAGACCGGCTACGAGTGGCTAGGATGATGCAGTCGGTCGTTCGTCGTAGAATCATGCTGAGGATGTTAAAGGCATCGCCGCAGATAATTAATGGTATCGATAGTATCCAGTCCGTCGCCCAGTACTCTAGATAGGCCTTACCACCCCTGCAACCATGCTGCCGTGGACCATGATGAGGATAGATGTGCTGTTCGATTATGGAAGTGAAGGTTAGTGTAGATTCACGAAAGATATCGGAGCTACATTCGCAGAGACCGTCGGTTTGGCCATCCATTGTTGTTGTGGGAATTGTTGTGTATCAATCTGCGGAGCAGGCACATGGCTAACAGGAACCAAGACAGCTTCTGGAAGAACGTTCGCTTGATTCCAGACATTGTCTCGTGAAGGTTGGGAGGGCTGAAGGTGGGCGGATATCGGAACGGGAAAACTGGTCGCATTCGTGGTAGCTGTTGCATACATGTATGGCCGTGGCGGGGAAAGTTGAGATTATTTGAATTTGTAGCGGCTGTGCGAGACAAAAAACCTCCGGGGACTTGTGGTTTGCGGTTGGAGATGACAAAGAAAACGATGAGAATGCTCACCCATCTGGCCTTACAGTTAGGAAAAAGTCAGATTGAACCAATAAGTATGTTTTACTTCTATTTTCATAGAGTCTTTTTGGTCGAAGAACTACCAGACGGTTGTGCAAGTAAGGTTTACAACATCCCTATCAGAGGCCTTCCGCTGATAAGAGAAACGGGGGTGTACTGTAGGCATGGGAGATGCAGCTTTTGTTCACTCTTCCCCAACTTTTTGTGAGTGCTGTTGTGGGTGCACTGGAGTCCGGGCTAAATAACCCTGGGGCTGCTGGCCATCCATAGCGCTAGGCATTGCAGGAGCTGCCTGTGGTCTATGTTCGGCTGGTCTAGGTTTTGACTGATGGAGTGGAAAAATGCAATGAAAACATTGAGAACATGATAAAACTCGGGGCAATAGGTAGATGTCTTGGAATAATGCGTCCTGGTTTCTGAGCCATGCTCGAAGTCAAATACTACCTGCCAACTAGCTAAGAACAGGGAGCGGTCGGTCAAGATTGCTCCTACAGAAATTGAGCCCTGTAGCTCATGCACGAGCGGTCGATGGGTATCTCGGCTACAGCTATCCCGTGGGCCGAAGCAGACCGGCAGAGTGTTAGAAAGAGACCTTGGCAACCTACATCAACACTAAACTCAATAATATCACTTAGGGTTCAGGAAAATGACATATAATGCTTAAGTACTGCAGTATGCCTTACCACCAACGGAGATCCTTGCTGGTGAGATCTAAAAGGTATCAGCTGCAGATGTTGGATGACAAAGAGGATAGATTACCAAGTTTTCCCCTTTTGACGTGCTGGCTTGGTCTGCATACAGGTATGCGCCTGGTGTCGAGGCTGTATCTTTGGGAGTTCTAGGATGTTACTGGAATTTATGCGGAAGGTAAGAATTTGGAATCGGAGAATACGTGACACCTCAATGCAGCTTTCGTGCTGTGGGGTGAGGTCCATTAGTATTAATGGATATCGTTAAAGAAACCTGCACAGAACAGTTGCTGAATGGTCCTCAAGTTGCTGAAGACGTGGGTCCAGCACTCTATGTATAAGAACACTTACCTATCATGTCTTCCATAAAATCCATGGTCTTTGTCTGACTGAGGCCTTCGTTCCGAACTGGGCCTCCAAGTTCTTGAGCGTTATGACATTTCATCTCGTATTCTATAATTGGGTATTGTTATATCTTCTACGTCTCCATTTTTTTTAAAAAACAGTCGGGACTCACTCCGGAGTGCGCATATCGGCCTGCCCACTACCCAAACAATTTCTCATAACATTCCTGGAAAATGAGTCGGACACTTGATACCAGTGTTTGAGGCCCCTTGTATTCATTTTGCATGTCTTACCCCCGAGTTAGTTGCCAGAGGACCGGGGCTCATAAATCTCCACTTTCGACATCAGCCCAGTCATTCCAATTTTGCAGTTCACCTTACCCTGCAGCGTTTAAAGACGTTTCATTGGGTGAGATCGAATAGTTATTCTCGTGAGCTCATAACTTGCCCTTGGATCATAGAGGATATAGATACAGATCCTACATAGCACGTGGGGTATACACCGGAGGCGGATCCGCAGTGACATCCTGCTCACACCGCGTATTCGCTACCGGTCGCGGTCGACGGACCATTGGTCATGGATGATAGAGTCTCAGCGTTTTCTTCAGCAGCGTTTGATGTTGTGTTCGATTCTTGGTTCTTGGGATCGGTGGTGGTTTGTTGAGTGGGGACATCGGAAGATGGTAGTATGAGAACAACTAGGCGAAACAGGAACTTCGAAGCGGAGTACGCAATAGTAAGCCACTCCTTGATATTGTTTTCCCTGCTCCAGTTGGTAAAAGTCCTCCAGGAACTGATGGGAGAGAGGCCGAGGCCCTGATCGACATAAGGACGAAGAGTGAACTGCTCCACAGATAGGCGCTGTACCACCACCATGCGCGACGTTTTTGACATTGTGGGCTCTCAGGCGAGTAGTTGAGATGGTCGTTGATGACTCCGACAAACCACATAAACAGGAGGATATCCGCTAGATAATGAGTGAAGATAGCCAAAATGGCGGCGGTCCGCATGTTCTTAGAGTTTGCTCTCCGATTCCCGTTTCGAGCTCGTCATTAGCAGCCTTAATGGAAATGCAAATCATCTTGCAAAAGTTGTGGAAGACATCGTGTGAGCATTCTACGCTCTGTATACCACTCCTGATGGAATAGTTGGATATGGCTCACACAGATGTCATTGCGTGCCACCTGGAACCGGCATAACGTGATTACATAAATAGCGAATAAATATTGATCTTGATTTGTCTTCCCAGACTTCCCAGCAGGATATACAATGGTGACGAGGTCTCCCGGTAATATGGCTGTTGCGGTTAATGTCGGTAAAAGTCCTGGCTGGGAAAGGAAAGAAAAATATGTAAACGTTGAGAACAAAGGAAACTCAGAATATTTTCCAAGAAACATCTGGGACGATCAGTTGTGTTTATGAACAATGCTCGGACAAGTCAGACACTAACCAACCCTTATAAACAGACGTAGCAACTATGTCAGCCTTACATTAGTACAATTATAAATACCATCAATGCCATTCTCTGCTGAATGTGAACCCCGCAGCCCACGCATCAGCGGTCGAGGGTGCCTCGGCTACAGCCATCCCATGGTCGAATCAAAGTCCGGGACCGCTAATGACCTACGTCTAAGCTCGATAGTATCACTGTACAAGCACAAGAGCAAAAGTCAACAGATGTCTTCAAAACAACCATTACACTCAAAGTGCAGAACTACACTCGAAAACATCAACATTACAATCCACAACGTACGCCAAAACATCTTCCAAACTTACAGTACTAACAGCAGAACATTGTTAGCGACGAGCGGTTTTGGGTCGCTGCTTGACGTGGTGCTGCCAGATCGCGAAGCTTTTCCGCATTGGGTCCTACTGACAAGCTCAAGCTCAACCTGAGATTATTTCATTCGTTTGTGTTCTGGAAAGCTTCCGGCCCGAAAACTGGGGGTTGGCGTTCGACTTTGAATTGCATATGCAGAAGGGAGGGTTGCTTAGGAACGTCTTCTGAGTTCTGGAAACTTAAGTGGCAATACTGGGACTGGGCAATATTATGTCGGAAGCACTCGGGTTTTTTTTTTCTTTTTTTTCTTTTTTGATTTACAGTGTAAACGCAGCATTCTGTTGATAAGATAGCAGATGCCGTTTGATCAGTTGATGACCTGATGTTTGTCGGAAGCCAATCGGAAACGCCAAACTTAAAATCTTCTGGCCCACCAAGCCCCGCCATCGCCCAGGCGCCGCGTCGTGTGCTTCGCGGAGAGCACTCACAAAGATGGATGAAGAACTAAGCTCATAGATCTAATGGATGGCAATGTTGTACCTACTCCCGAGGATAGCTAGCTCAGGGGTCCACGGTTCTAGATCAAAGACGGAATCCCGTCTGTTGAAGCAGCCTTTTGGAAACGATTACCTGGGAAAACCCAAAGTCAACTGAAGCCGTCGAAAGCCACATCCGCTCTACACGTTGCTGCTCCACATATTCAAGCCACCAGTGGCTGGTGACGGATGGTGGGGGGGGGAAAGGCCCAGAACTCGAAGACCCAACGGATCGAGATCCAAGGTGGAGTTTCGCGGAGGATTCCAGGGGCCGCGGTTTCTACTGTTTCATTTCCCCAAATCTTTGATGGTGGCATCGACATCGGACACAGCAACATTTATCGATGCTGCCTGGCGATCAGCACATTCTCTGTCATCGCAAAATGTAAGAGAAAGCGGCGGATTACCATGTTGATGACGATGTCACATTTGGCATTTTCAATGGATCTAGCATTGGCGGCTCCCCGAGTCTTCCCGCTGTGACTCGTTGCAATGACTCCCGAAGTCACTGTCTTCGCCCACACGACCCCATTGTCCCCGGCTTTAGATCATTCGCGAAGAATTACACTTACGAAGAATTGTGTCTCATTTTTTTACGATCGTTGGCAGCGCTAAGGAGGCCAGACCCAGAGTCGCCGATGAATGGAGTGCAAAATGGGCAAAATGCTTGTCAACAAGGTGCGGATAAGAGATAAGCGTTCCCTTATCAAACACCAAGTACGCGATGGAGCCCCGCGACTCCGAGCTGACCCCGAATCTCGGGATCCCCTTGCTCTCTTCCACGTACTGCCATTAGCCATTGACTAATGCTTCGATGAGTCTTGGATACCATGTGTGGTGCTCACCCAGCTTCTCAGGGCTCGCGTTTCCATCGGGATGAGAAGATGGAAGCTGGGCTTGTGTGGGCACGAGAACGGAGACCTGGGCCCGGGATGGACGATGACGCATTGCCAAGAGGACATACCTGAGCCTTTGACGACTCCGAAGTCCAGACATGCCCCGCACTAGCCATTAGCGCGGGGTGCAATTCTCTTCTGGCAGGATTCTGATCACCAGGGTGTCGCTGATAAGAGCCCCTTATCGTAGTGTGTGCGTGCGTGCGTGCGTGCGTGTGTGTGTGTGTGTGCCGGAGTGCGAGACCGCGAGTTTGTGTGCGACGCATGCTCGTGGCGTTGTGATGCTGCGCGTTGTGCAGTTTGACTGCCATTCACGGATTCGTGGAGACACACCATCGCGGGGAGAGGCGGCTCCCCTTGGGGGTCTCAGGTCTTCTATCCCGGAGCCATCCATCCATCCATCCAGAGGAAGGCAATGGTTTGGTCTGACTGATGTCTTCCGAAGATGCACACCTGTCGTCCTTATCGCAGATCAACCCCGCCATTGACAAATGAGCGCACTCCATGCTTATCGATGATGCCCATGGATGCTGCCAGCGGCATCGGCCTGCAACGCCGATGGTGGGTGTGTGAATGGTATGTGGTGATGGTGAGGAGGTGGTGACGGGTTGAGGGACTGCGAGATGTATCCGAGCCTCGTCGATGGCGGAAACTGTATATAAGCCTGTCTTCCCATCCAGCATCATGATAAGGAGGCCTCAGGCGTTTTCAACACAGAGCATCTGAACACGCACTCTCTTCTGTGGGCCCTTTTCTCCCTTTCTTCTCCCCTCCCTCTAACCATGACCATCAACATTATCCCTCACCCTTTCGACCCGCTGTCAGCGGCCGAGATCGAGCAGGCCATCTCGATCGTCAAGAAGGCCCACGGCAATGACCTCTTCTTCAATATCGTCTCGCTGCAGGAGCCGCGCAAAGCCGAGATGACGGCTTGGCTGCAGGCCCCTGAGACGGCGCCGCGGCCAAAGCGCGTTGCTGAGGTCGTCGTCATTGCTCAGGACGGCAAGGTCTTTGACGGCCTGGTTGACCTCACTTCGGGTACCATCACCAAGTGGGATCTGCTTGATGGCGAGCAGCCGATTGTATGTCCCTTCTGAACGATTGAACGAGAACGACGGGGGCTAACAGTACTAGATCACCATGGAGGAGCTCCAGCTGGTCGAGCACATCGTCCGCACCGACCCTAAAGTCATCGAACAGTGCGTCATCAGCGGCATCGACCCCAAGGATATGGACAAGGTCTACTGCGATCCTTGGACCATCGGCTACGACGAGCGCTTCGGTAGCAAGAAGCGCTACCAGCAGGCACTGATGTACTACCGGCCGGACATCGACGACTGCCAATATCAGTATCCTCTCGACTTCTGCCCCATCTATGACGCTGAGCAAAAGAAGATCGTTCATATCGACATTCCCGAGGTCCGCCGCCCGCTGAGCCGCGTCCCGCCGGTCAACTACCACCCCGCCGGAGTCGAAAAGAAGGGCGGCTACCGCACCGACCTCAAGCCCATCTACATCACGCAGCCGGAGGGCGTCTCCTTCAAGATGACGGGCCGCTGGATGGAGTGGCAGAACTGGAAGTTTCACATCGGCTTCAACTACCGCGAGGGCATCGTCTTCAACAACATCACCTTCAACGACCATGGCGTCGAGCGCCCCATCTTCTACCGCTTGTCTCTCGCCGAGATGGTCGTGCCCTACGGCAACCCGGAGCACCCACACCAGCGCAAGCACGCCCTCGACCAGGGCGAGTACGGCGCCGGCTACATGACCAATAGCCTTTCACTTGGCTGCGACTGCAAGGGCGCCATCCACTACCTCGACGCGGACTTCCCTACCCGTGCGGGCGGCGTGCGCACGATTAAGAACGCCATCTGCATCCACGAGGAAGATAACGGTATCCTCTTCAAGCACTCCGACTTTCGCGACGACTCTGTCATCGTCACGCGCGCCCGCAAGCTCATCATCCAACAGATTTTCACGGCGGCCAATTACGAGTACGCCGTGGCGTGGATCTTCCATCAGGACGGCACCATCCAGCCCGAGGTCAAGCTCACTGGCATTCTGAACACCTACAGCATGGACCCGGATGAGGATACCAAGGGCTGGGGCACCCAAGTTTATCCTGGTGTTAATGCACACAACCATCAGCACCTATTCTGCCTGCGGATTGATGCCAATGTCGACGGGCCGAAGAATACGGTTTTCGTGAACGATGCCGTGCCTAGTGACGCGCCAGTCGGCAGCCCCGAGAACCCCTACGGGAATGCCTTCTACTGCAAGCGCACAAAACTGGTCACCCCGGCGCAGGCCAAGACCGATTACGATGGCTCGACCAGCCGGTCGTGGGAGATTGCCAACACCAACAAACTGCACCCGTACAGCAAGAAGCCTGTCTCCTACAAGCTGGTCAGCCGCGAGGTGCCGGGCCTGCTACCCAAGCCGGGCTCGCTGGTGTGGAAGCGCGCGCCGTTTGCTAGGCATGCGGTTTGGGTTACGAAGTGTATGTCCCTTCTCTCCTCTCCCCCAACCCTCCCCCCCCCTCCTCCCCTCGCCTTTTTCCCTTAAACCAAACAACCCCTCACTAACTTGCACGTCTAGACCGC
>Ga0065720_1021330_pt1 | contig 10873 bp, 8 predicted proteins | sample Thericmetagenome_FD_59107 | JGI IMG/M metagenome (GOLD analysis project Ga0065720, IMG submission 59107) | Thermophilic microbial communities from the Joint Bioenergy Institute, California, USA of rice/straw/compost enrichment - eDNA_2 v2... | ecosystem: Engineered > Solid waste > Grass >... | reverse complement strand
AAAAAAAAAAAAAAAAAGCGGGCGGAGGAGGGAAGGGAAAAAAAAAAAAGGGCTTACCCTTAAGCCTAGCAATCTCCCCCGCCGACCAACCGCGATACTGCTCCCGTATCCTATCCGCCTCACGGATCTCCTCCAGATACTGCTGCTTCTGCTGGGTAAGCTGCTCAATCTTCTTATCCGATTCCTCCAACTCCCTACGCATCTCCTCCAACTTCTTAGCCTTCTCCTGTATAGCCTTCTCCACAGCCAGCAGTTCATTCCTTGCATCCTCCAGATCCTTCGGATCGGTATCCGCCAGCTCCTGCGCCACAGCCTCAAGATTATCCTTTTCCGCTTCGAGCTCGTTATACCGCTTGACCATGTCCGGCAGGACAGACGCAATGAGCTCCTCCTGTCTCTTGAGAAGCTTGTCATCGTTGTCCATCCCCTCGGCGGTCTTAAGGAGGCCTTCCTTGAGGCCTTCCATGAGCTTGGTGCGCCACTCGTACCACATCGCTTTGCTGAGCAGCCGGGCGTGAGTTTTTACGTTCTTGAATTGGTTGTCCATAAGGGCTTTGACTTCTGGGGTGGCATTCATGTACTCGCGGAAGAGGGGCGGGTTATCTTCGTAGGTTTCGACCTCAATTTCTTTGATGATGCGTCGCCCTTCGGAGATGTATTTTTTGAGTTCGCGACAGGCCTGGGTGTGTTAGTCGGTTTCTTGAGTTCAGGGGTGATACAGCAGAACTTACATGCTGATACATCTCCAACTGGGGGACAATACACGCCCCAGCGACGACACACCGCTCCAGAGAGACATCCTTCGGATCAGGGGCACCTCCATCTTTGGACGCATTAGGAGCCGTCGTATGCCTCCTCTTGGTCGCCGTGAGCTCCATGAAATGAATCCCCGTCATATTCAAGAAATCCTGCAGATGAATCCGCTGCTCGCCATCCCCAGCAGCCGCCTGCTGCACTTCAGCCTCATTCACAGCCCCGTGATGCTGCTGCAGATCCATAGTCGGCGGCTGCTGATGATCATCCACGCCCCTACCCTTCGACGTTGTCGCTCTCTGGGGCGAATTCGGCACCATCGGCGTGGTCGCATCTCCTCCCGGCATTATACTCTGCCGTGTCCTCCTCCCTGACGGCGACCCAAGCCTAATATTCTTCACCGGACTCCCCTGTACGCCCTTCAACCTCTTCACCCCATCCATTAACTCCTCAGACTCCTCTTCATCCTCTTCATCCATATCCAACTCCTTTGGCCTCTTCCCTAACAACCCAACTGCACTCCCCACATGTAAACTCTTCCTGCCCCTCAATGGATTATTTTTCTTCGGACTCAGCCCCGAAATCATCTCCCTAATATTTTTCCCTTCCATCTCCTGATCCTCCTTCTCCTTCTCAATCTCCTCCTCCATAACCCTTGGGTCAGTAAACGCCACCATCCTCTTCCCACCCGCACCTGCGCCCGCCCCACCCGGCACGCCAACGGTCGTGGGGACAAACTCCTCCGCCGCCTCACCAATCGACGACCTTCGATCAATGATCTCTGCTACACGGGGGGATCCTAAACCCGGGCGGTCTGCGCCTTGCCCGGAGAGACGGCGGCCTTGGGGGGTAAGGATCACGCGTGGTGTGTTCAAGCCGGTGTGAGGGTCCTGGCGGAAGAGCTTGGATTGAGTCGTTGCGCGGGGTGTGGTTTTAGCGGGGGAAGGGGAGAGACGCATGGGGGAGCTGGAGCCGGTTCGGCGGGGGGAGCTGCGCGTAGGGCTTTGTCTCTGCCTTGGCTTTGCGGCGGTTCGTTGGGGGGAGGGAGTTTGCCGCATGGGGGAGCTGCTTGGTTGGGCGGATTCCCTGCCGGGAGAGAGGGCTCGAGGGGGCGTGCGACGCAGGCCTTTGCCTTGGAAGGCGGCTAGGCTGTTGTCGGGTACATTCTGTGAGGATTGAAGCTTGGGATAGGACACGGGCTTCTCGGCCGGAGTCGGGGCTACAGAGGCCGGCTCGCTGCCCTCGCGATCCATGCCCTTTCTAGCTGGCGTCCTGGCCTCGGGTGTGGCAGATGGTTTGATGATGCCCCCGACTGCGGTGGTCATGTCCATGCCGGTCTCCTCCATTGGCTCATCTTCCTCTTCATCATCTTCACCTCCCGGCAGGAGCCTGCTGACGCCAGTGAAATCCATCATTGTATCGTTGTCGTCAATGTCGGCGGCCATTGTGCGTCTACGAAAGTTTTGCGCATTGCTGAGGAAGTTGGCCCCGAGAAGACCACCAACGGCAGCCGTGAATTCCATGGACATCTCTTCGTTAGCGTCGATCTCGGCTTGGGTGCCGTCCGAGGAGGGATGTTTGGCAGGAGAATCACGGATGCCGCCGACGGCGGTGGTGAACTCCATTGTCTGTTCGCCATTCTCGCTGCCTTCTGACTGGGGGTTGTTGTCGGGCAAGAAGGACTTGCGGCGCAGGAAGGCCTTGGCTTTGTCGAGGATGCCGCCGAGGGCTGCGGTTACGTCCATGGACATGCCCTCATCCATCTCCTCATCTTCGTCCTCCTTGGGAGGTGATGGCGCCTTCGAAGCGGCGTTGGCATTGGTGCTCAGGATCTTCCCCATAGCGTTGGTCATGTCCATCTCCATGCCGGTTTCCATGTCCATCAGGTTGGAACCGCCATCTTCAGCCTTATCCTCATGATTATTCGTGCTTGCCGGCTCACTCTCTTTAGCCCCCTGACTGCTCGTGATATTCTCCCGGTGCTTCCGACCCCAGCCAAACCCGGCAATGGCTTCCTCGTCGTCGTCGAGTGTTTGGAGCGTTGCCCTCCGCACAGCAAGCCGCAGATTCTCCTCCAAGCTATCGTCGAGGTCATAATCATTAATAGTAGCCCGGCGCGGCGGCGACGCCAAGGAGGCGAACGACATCTCTTCGGCTGACAATACGCTGGTGCCATCATCCTCCGTCTGGTCTCCCGCTCCGCTCTCCGAATCATTACCCGTCGTAGACCCAACCCCTGAACTCCGCCTTCTCCTGCTATCAGCCGGGGACTCTTCTGAATAATCATGGGAACGCTCGTTCGGCGTCGAAGGATCGGCATCAGAGCTAGGATGCTGCCCAGGAGACTGCGAAGCAACGGACGACGCGCGACGGGACGATTCCGTGGACGTAGTCGAATCCTGCATCTCAATTTCATGGAAGGTGTGCAGGGTCGCCTCCGCGGCAAAAGACACACGGCGGTTAGCCAGCGACTTTCGCCTGGCCTCTCTGCGCTCGGCGATCTCCCTCTCCAGGGCGGCTCGCTCCCGTTCTTCCCGCTCGCGCGCCGCCGCCTGCTGCTCCTCTTCGGTGCGAAGCGCCACCTTAGTGCCTTCGCCTGGCTTCGGTCGGTATGCTGGGATATCTGGGAGGGGCGGTAATGTGGGCTTCAGGATCGACTTGGGCGGCGGTCCTGTGAAGACGGCGAGGGACTGGAACAGTGTCAGCATCTTGCCTCTGACTCCCACAGCCTGAGTCCCTTCGGTACAGGCGCACTCACAGCTCTGCGGTTCCCCGTCCCCGACTTCAGGGCGTCAAACCCTCCTGGCCCCATACTCTTGCTGCGCGACTTCTTACGCGCGGCCGCCATGTCGCTGGATTCGCTGGTCGCGTTGTCCTTGTCTCGTCTAGTCGCCGTCGTAGGGGCTACTGCAATCGATTTGCGCGATCGCCGCGTCGGCGGCGGCGCAGCGTCACCGTGCGACGCCATTGTTCAGACCATTGATTGAGTGTTGTGCCCTTGAAATATGCTGTCGAGAATATCGAGATGCCGTCGTCCTGGGCTCGACGCGGTCCGAGTTCCAAAACCGCGACGGGGACCGTTGCCCTGCACACGGCAGAGGGGGTGCCTGTTTACAATGGCCGCCGTCATCTGATTGGCTGGGCTGAAGTCAAGTTCAGCAAGGTACGTACCAATGGAGCCCCATAAGGTCCACTACTATGTGGCTGGTGTGGCTGGTGCACCCTTGGCAGCCGGCGGACCCAGCGCAATCTCAGAGAAATGGGTGGGGCAACTGTGGCGCCTGCACACTTTTCCATTGGAGCCACCAAAAATCAATCTCACACTGGCAAAATTCCGGGGCTGCGATTTTGGACTTGGAATCTCCGTCAACCACCCGGAGCCTCGACACAGCACATCAAGGCCACGCCAGACCCGACAAAATGGCCACCGAACTGACCGTCCAGAGCGAGCGTGCTTTCCTTAAGCAGCCGCACAGTGAGTTTCCCTCGAGGCTGCTTCTCGGGCCGGCTGCGAATAAAAGATTCCGCAGCAATACAGACGCTGACGACGACATTTTGCAGTCTTCCTTAACTCCAAGGTCAAGGTCAAGTCCACCCGGCCGGGCAAGGGCGGCCGGAGATGGTACAAGGACGTTGGTCTGGGGTTCAAGACCCCCAAGACCGCCATTGAGGGCCACTACATCGGTATGTTTCCAACCACACGCGCCCGCGCGATTGCATATAGACCTCCCAGGAACCCGAGCGACGCGCCTCGAAGACACCCCGACGAGATCGATATGTTTCGCCGACCCGCGGGAATCGATGTGTTTTTGTGTTGTGTCGCGAGGAGAAACGGGAAGGGCACATTTTTTTGGCGGGGCAAGGAAAGAGCAGATGGTTGACAGGTTGTGTTTTTGACATACAGACAAGAAGTGCCCCTTCACTGGTATGGTCTCGATCCGCGGCCGTATCTTGACCGGCCGTGTCGTCTCGACCAAGATGCACCGCACCATCATCATCCGCCGCGAGTACCTTCACTACATTCCGAAGTACAACCGTTACGAGAAGCGCCACAAGAACCTGGCTGCTCACGTCTCTCCCGCTTTCCGTGTTGAGGAGGGCGACATGGTCGTCGTTGGCCAGTGCAGGCCTCTGAGCAAGACTGTATGTCCGAGCTGATGCTTCTGTGTTGTTGGGGTCTTTGCTGACGCTCGCAGGTCCGGTTCAACGTTCTCCGTGTCCTCCCCCGGACCGGCAAGTCGGTCAAGAAGTTCCAGAAGTTCTAAAGGGTTGGCGGGGGCGTTTCTCATTTGGGCATTTCTGGCGCGGTTTTGCTTTGACTCGGGACTTGAGTTGTCATTTTCAGAAAGAAACGGGAAACTGGCCGGCAGGGTAAAAACACGACGACCTTGAACTGCTCCGGAAAGACATGGCATAAAATATGTCTGGTAAAGGCAGTTTCATTCTGAAATGAGATCCGCCACGTGAATCTCTATTGACGAGGCAAAACGAACGCTTACCTCTATGATACCCGAGGCCGCGGGCGTCTCTACCCCTCAAGTCTTGTACGTTAGGCAAGATATGATGAGCTGGCCGAGGCCCTGATAGCGCCGAATCAACTGCCAAGTCTTCGGGGGTCTGGACTTTGTGAGGTTGACGTTGGCTGCCAGTATTGATGTGTATGATTGATTGGGTGACCATCCTGAACCCCCCTTCACCCTCTAATCCCTTCCTCCTCCCTCCCTCATCCTTCGAATTACACCAGTGATGTGCTGTCACTCAATGATAGCAGGAGCATTGGCTGCCTATTGCAAGTCATGTCTCTTAATGGAACACTGGAAGATTAGTAAGTGTCCTTCGTTTGCAACACATCCAAGGTGTAATAAGGCCCCTTTGTTTAGACCTCTTTTTGCCCTCGGATAAGAGGTCATCTCCGCAATTAGGTTGGTTAGTATGGGACAAGAGAAGTCCTCGGGATATTTCGTCTGTTGGGTAGAATCGGTGTTGATTTTATGTGCTTTGGTTACCATGAGATATGATCTTGGGTGGATAGACTGGCTGGAATTAAGATGTGTTTGCCTTCGTATGCTGGTAACTTCATGGTTGGCATTTTTGTATGAATAAGTGGTTATGAGTCTTATCCAGCATCTGCCCGCTGCAAGCACCTACCTACTATTAACTGGATGCATCCTTCTATCCCTTCAGAACTCTCCTCAAAGCTGGCCTGACTGCTCTGTAGTACTGTGAGTACAAGATGACAGATTCTTCTTTGCTTAAATGTCTCTTCACATCAGCTTAACCCTCATACAGCAAAAGGACTGGGTACCTGATGGCCCTGATACACTTGCTTCAAATTGATACCGTAAAGTTTCCTTATACGGCTCAACTACAGACCAGTTCAAGGTCGGACAATATATAGCATTTCTTATACAGTCTACACCATACTCAGTTTACTAACTTTTTCTTTGCTTTGTTTGAATCCACAAGATGCCTCTTGCTTTGTAGTAACATCGGAACTTGACATCTCTCACTTATAAAGTATAAGGGGGACTTGCTAAAACAAAAGACGTGTATAACATCTTCATGCACGTACTATTATGGTGAACGAGCCAAAGCTGTTCAGGAGAGTAAGCTTAAAAGCATACATTTCTTTCTTTCTTTCTTTCTTTTTCATGATCATCATTCCTCCTGTTTCAAAGCTATGGATTCAATACTAGGCATAAATAATCTCATACTTGATTCACCCCATTAAACACACGAGCCTATAGGTACTCACACACACACACACACACACACACACACACACACACGATAACAAACGACACCCACGCAACTAAACACACGCTCATAGACTTAAGGAAGATACCATTACATATCGAATCTTCCCTACCAACTACCTTAATAACCTTTCCCGCCCCCTCCGTCCACACCCCCCTCCCCACCCTCCCAACCAACATAGCGTCTAACCTAGCCTACCTTACCTTAGCTACTTTCATACCCCTCCCAATCCAAAAACCTCCTACACTAGGTACCGTAGGCGTACCTAACTAACATCCCCCCCTCCCTCAACCCCACCTTGTCCCACCGCAGCGTTCGCAGCCTCAACCCCCTCAAATGCCTCCCCAAACGCGCTTTCCTCTCCCCCAACCATCATATCCATATCCTCCTCATCTTCCAGCCTGCCTCCCTCATGATCATCCCCGTTTTGGCTGCCACTCCCCGCAGCAGCAGCCTCGTATGAAGCAAGTGCGTCACCTGCCGTGTCGAGGTCCGCAAAGTCCGTCTCAATGAGGGCGGTTGAGCCGGGGGTGGGGGCACCGCCTGGGCCGGTGGCGGCGGGGGTTGTGGCCAAGGGAGCCGTTGCGGGGGCAGCTGGGGGTTGGGTAATGTTGGAAGGGCCCGGGGCAGGGGGAATCCCCTCCTTGCCGACAACGACCCAGTCTCCTTCGCCTGAGCTGATGCCCTGTTCTGTAGCAGTTGTAGCCTCCTTAGCCGGGACAACAGCAGCTGGCTCAGTCCCACCCATCTGGACATCCTGCTGCTGTTGAACCTGCGCAGCAGGAACACCAGCAGTCGGAGGAACCGGATTCGGTGACGAGACACTCACGACCCCCGGGGTCGCGGCACTAGACGGGATACTCGACACCGGTAAATGAGCCTGCGGGGTAGGGAAATTATTCATTGGAGTCGAGGTGGACGAGAAGCCGGCGGAAGAGTGCATCTGATCAAGCAGGCTGCCAGCGGTGCCGCCCATGTCGATGTCATGGTCGCTGCCGATGAGGACGCCGCTGCCGTTGGAGCCGGCGTGGGAGGCTTGGCAAGACATGTCGCCTACAGCGCCGGCAGAGGGGGCAGCGGTAGGGGCGGGAGGTTCGGGCTGAGGCTCTTGGTATCCGCCGTCCTGGATGCGGTGGACGTCTTTGACGACAGTGGCGTGCTTGCCGACGAGTTCTTCGACGCGGGCAACGATCTCGTCCAGGGACTTGGTGATGATCTTCTGGCTGGGAGCCTCCTCTCCCTCATCGATCTTCCCCTCCAGCCGCCAGAACTCAGTGCCCGTCTCCTGCACCGCAAAGCGCAGCTCCTGCTCCGCCTGCTTGATGACCGCGCTCCGCTTAAACTTTGCCATCATTTTCTCATGCTTAGCCTTCATCTCCTCTATCTCCGCCTTCACCGCCGCATTCCTCTCCTCCACCCTCTTCCGAAACTCATCCGCCAGTCCCGGGTCCAACTTTCCTGTATAAGGTTTCTTAGGCCCTCTCTGCAGCGCATCAAACCCTTGCGCCTCAAAGATCCCTTCCGTAAGCGCCGCCAGCTCGCCCTTCTTTCCCAACCCCAAATCCGAGACCTCAATCTGACCGATCTGGTACGGCGATAAGAGGATCTCCTCCATCCACTCATGATTCTGTTGATACCGCGCCAGACTCAGTTCCCTCGGCGTAAGATGATCAAACATATCACCCGCCGAAACGTCCTCCTCATCATTAAACACATCCGGATGGTATCCAGCAGCTGCGCCCGCCATCTGTGCCGCCTGCGCAGCAGCAGCAGCAGCAGCAGCAGCAGCAGCCGCTGACGACGATGACGACGACTGGCCGCCACGCCTCTTAGGCGCGGGCGCTATCGGCTGCCCCGGATGCGGCGGGTAGGCCATGGCTTGCGGGATGTGGCGCTGGGGGATAGGCGGCGCATACATGGACGTGGCGCGGGTGGGGAAGGGGATCTGCGGCCAGTTGACGCGGTCGGAGAGCATGAACTCCTTGCGGATGATCTGGCCCATGGAGAGGAGGTGCTGACGGAAGTTGAGGAGCTGGTGGATCGGGGGCGGGAGGACGATTGCAGAGACGGGGAGGCGGTCATTTTTCTCAGCCGGTCCGTAGTGCACAATCCAGAGGTTCGGGTCGACTTGGAGGTTGGGGTTGGGCGCCTGACCGGGGGCGAGGAGCAGGCGGAAGCGTCGGCGGGAGTGCACCGCGTATTGCTCACCCATGCGGTAGCCCGCGCGCTGGAAGTAGATCTCGAGGAGCTAGTTTTTTTTTTTTTGTTAGCCATCTCTCCCTTGCCTTCAGGCATTTCCCATTCGAGCGTAAACATACCAATCCATTCCCCATATTCTGCTGAAACTGGACTTCCGGCCCCGCCCAGATATACCCATCCGTAGCAAACTCCGTCCCCCTCCTAGCCGTAGGCTGCCAGGTCAACAAAATGGACCCATCTGCCGGGCAATCAAGGTAAGTCCAGTAGAAAGGCGAGGTATCGCGCGCGATCTTGGGCGCCTGCAGCAGCCACTTGGTGACCTCTTGCAGTTCAACCCGAGGCATGGTCGCATAGCGGAAGGTCGAGATGAGGTGGATGTGGGGGAGCTGCACATCGAGCGGTTAGCCGTGATACCTCTTGCGACAATGCCGGTGACTTGATCACAATAAGATTACGCGCGGATGAGGGAAGGGATGAGGTAAACGCACCAGGTCCCCGTGGACATTCTGGCTCGGGTCGACAACAGCCATTGTGTTTGCCATCTTGGATGATTTTTGTCGTCTTCAGTTGAGCAGTGTCATTCCAGAGTTACAAGGCTGACTGCTGTTCTGCCTGCAAGACCGATGTTGGCTTTCTCCTTGTGCAATGGCTTCGCGCGGCAGAACCTGGAGCCTGTCGCGAACTTGCACATTTGGGAAGTTTGCTGGAGCCGCGCCGTCGCGGTTGAGTTGCGCTGCAGCCGATGGCGCTGAAAATGCCAAGGGACAAGGGTATCAGTCACGTGATTAAAGAAGACCCAAACTTGCACAGTTCAAAGTACATCGCACTGTACCGATTACTGTCCTAATCACCCGTCACTATACACAAACAAATCATCAATCACCTCACTTTCTCCAACAACCGTTTCGCGAGAACCCAGTCTCAGTAAAACAGCATGTCATTCATGTAGTAGTATTAGTGACAGCAAAGGCGGTTTCTATCATGATCTCCGTTTTTCATCTACGTGAATCCCATCGGCCGTAGCCATCCCGAAAAAAAAAAGATGCCCTTGCCATTCTTTCCTTACTCCGATCCCAGCAAATCTTGCCCCATCCATCCCCCCCAAACACATTCCCCACCCATTCTTTTCTTAAGCATTGTATGTCGAGGCAGAGACGTTGCCGCCCCGCCCGGTCCAGTTGACGTGGATGTCCTTGTCCGCCGGGTACTTCTCGTTGGCCTTCTCGGGCTTGATGCGGAAGGTGTGGGCGCCGAAGTAGTCACGCTGGGCCTGGAGCAGGTTGGCAGGGAGGTCCTTCGTCCTGTACCCATCGAACCACGCCAGCGCAGTCGAGAAGGCCGGGGTCGGGATGCCGAGCAGAGCCGCCTTGGCGACGACGTCGCGCCAGCCGGGCTGCGCCTTGTGGATGGCCTTGTTGAAGAAATCGTCAAAGAGCAGGTTCTCGAGGTCGGGGTTGCGGTTGTACGCCGCACTGATCTCCTTGAGGAAGACGGAGCGGATGATGCAGCCACCGCGCCACATGAGCGCGATCGAGGGCTTGTTGAGCTTCCAGTTATACTCCTTGGCAGCCTGTTGTCTCTATTTTAGTTGCTGAAATCATAATCTGTTTGATCAAGATGGGGCGCGTACCTCCTGCATGAGCATGAAACCCTGGGCATAAGAAATGATCTTGGAAGCATAGAGAGCTTGTTCGAGGTCCTCAAGGAACTGCTCCTTGTTGCCCTCGAAGGTGGTGGCACGGCCGACGAACTCAAGACGAGTCGAGGCCTTGACACGCTCATCCTTGATGGCTGACAGGCAGCGAGCCAGGACAGCCTCAGCAATCAGGGTAACAGGCATGCCCAGATCCAGGGCGTTGACCGAGGTCCACTTGCCGGTACCCTTCTGGCCGGCCTTGTCCAGGATCTTCTCGACGAGAGCTTCTCCATCATCATCATTGTAGTACATAATGTCGCGGGTAATCTCGATCAGGAAGGAGTCAAGAACACCAGTGTTCCACTTAGCGAAGACATCGCCAATCTCCTTGTTGCTCATACCCAGACCACGCTTCATGAGATCATAGGCCTAGTGCTTGTCAGTCAATTGCTCCCCTCTTATATAAGAGAGGGGCCAAAAAAAAAGGGGGGGGGGGAAATTAGGGAAAAAAAAAAAAAAAAAAAAAAA
>Ga0065720_1004357_pt1 | contig 10883 bp, 6 predicted proteins | sample Thericmetagenome_FD_59107 | JGI IMG/M metagenome (GOLD analysis project Ga0065720, IMG submission 59107) | Thermophilic microbial communities from the Joint Bioenergy Institute, California, USA of rice/straw/compost enrichment - eDNA_2 v2... | ecosystem: Engineered > Solid waste > Grass >... | reverse complement strand
CCCGCGCCCCGACAGACGGCGTAGCCGGGAACCGATGGAAGGTTCTGGGTGGGGTCAAGATTACTCGGAAGGAGAAGCGCAATTCTCGCATGGCGATACACGGCAATACTGCGAAAACTCAGCAATAAGACCAAAGCGGGTAATGGCAGCAGAACAGACAAACTAACGACTTCGAATATAAGCACGGATATAGAATTACTCATCCCCACAGCCATGATAAGGACTCCACAGTCAGCAACGTCAACTGTTGTCAACCAGCAACTGGCGACTGCAGTTCACAACCTACTCTACTGTGTGAGGACCCCAGTGCCTCAGGGGATGATGATGATGATATTCTATTTTGCGGCTACGTTGTAGCCTACTGGGGTACTGGGCCGTGCAGTGCCTCAGGTTACAACCTTCCAACCCATCTCAGAAGGTTGTCGAATCGTCACAATATAAGTTATACATAGAGAATACTTCTAACAACAGGTCATCAGACTTTTTTATAGAAACAGAATAATAAACTATACTAGCATATGTAACAATCCAACCAATCTTGCCTCGATGGGTTCGAGCTTGGTTCGAGGCTTATGGATCCGAGAGACAAGAGTTCTCACACAGATATAGAAGCACTGCGGCCAACAATTGGTTTAGGCAACTGATTGCTGACCAAAGAGTTCTTTCGTCCTTCTTCCTGCTGCGAAGAATCTCTCTACCTTATATACTCAGAATCTTTTTCTTGTCAATTCTACCAACGACCCTTCAGTCTTCCGTCAAAACTTTTAACTTGGCGATGTTTCACTAGTGACGCTCAAGTTCTGTTGATCTTTTCGTTGATAGTTCTTAATTTTGACAACCTTTTGTCAGAATCCCTTGTTTCTCTTCCGCTTGATACATACTGTTTGTCGTGTCATTCTCTTATAGGCTTATATAGACTTAATACTACTTGCATATGTATTACTTTATTTTAGTGATTAAATACTTATATTGTAGATACAGACTAATCTTTCTATAATGCCTACAGGCAAGCTCTAGCTTCTAACGATGCTAATTGATACTTATAGTACATGAGAATGAACTGATAAAAATAGAGCGCAAGGTAATAGAGGATGATAATTATTTATTTGGGTATTCTTGGAAAGAAGTTAAAGTTATTCTACAGCAAAAGCACAGAAACAACAGAGATACTAAGGAAGATTAGAACTAGACTCACCTATCAAATGTTAAGCAAAATAGATAGCACAGGTTTACAATATGACGCCAAAATGCAACATAAGCGACAACTGAGTGCAAAGATTGAATAGAATGCTTGTATGCATTGTGGGAGCAGTCTTGTACGTAGAACAGTAAGTGATCCAAATGCACCAGTTATATCAGCGATTCTTTTATTGGTATACCATATAGTTAAACATCTATAATAATGATAATGATTCTATTTTTTGGCCACGTTCTACCCGACTGCGGTACTGGGCCGTGCTCACGACGCTGGCGGGCATAGTTATACTATCTATAGCCACTTTTAAGTTACAAAATTTTGCACAAGGGAAAGCCTAATGACAAAAACCTTCGCGTCATTTAAAGGAAAAGAGAAAGGCGTTATAGGGACTAGGATGATGATGATGATTCTAGTTTTCGGCCGCGTTTTACCCAGAGGAGGTAATACGGACTAGGATACTACTGGGTATGCATACCTCACTTTATAGCCATAACATGCTATTATACCATCTGAGAGGGTTTAGAGACTTTGACGAAAGATGCATACAGCTTTGTGGTTACTTGATTATTTTGATGCTCTTGATCGTTTTTGAAGTAGCCACTTGTCATCAGCCCGTTTCTCCGGGATTTCAATGTGAAAGATCGGATCCAGACGTTTTGAGCTCGAAATATGCGGTTAAATGAAAAAAAAGAGTTATATTTGCCTACAGTAGTTCCAATAACGAAACAAACGTAAGATATAGTAGCACTACTAGTATACACCAAATCATTGCAATCAGTTAAAGATTCACAAGGTAGATTAATCTAGTAGTAAATGATATTTTGAGTCTTGTAGACTTCAGTACAGTATTATATCATGTTAAACATATTTTGTTTTTGTAACATATATGAAACATGGTGTTTATTCAATTCCGATATTTTAATCAGTCTTATGTATTGAGAGCTCCTAAAAATGAAGGTTATAACAATAATACAAAGATTTTCCATCTACTCTCAAAAGACTCCTCTATACGTGGTTCTCCCGTCTTATATACAAAAAGGCCAAACTACTAAAAACTAGATCAAAAGCATAATTACTACAACGCGTAGTAATATAAGAAACAACGTAATCACACCAAGGAAGAGCCGAAGCATGGCTACAATTTCCAATCAAATTTTGAACTTTAGGCTTAGATGATGTCCTAACCTACATTCAAAGGCTCAGTAAACGATAATAGTTGATAAAGTATCTTTCTTTAATCTTGTTTAAGGTTGGCCTGAGACAATTGCTCGCCTAGCAGCAGACTTTTGCGCTGCTCGAAGTTCTCTTTCCGTTGGGCTCGCTCGACCTTCCGCACCGACTCTGGTCTCCCTCAAGGCTCACCCTGGTCCCCTATTCTTTTCGTGCTCTTCACACTCCCTCTTGTCCATTCGTCCCAAGGTGCTGCCTTCGCTTACATGGATGACCACGTTCAGCATGCATGGAGTCGTGACCCTAGTACCCCAGCTGGGTAGAACGTGACCGGAAAATATAATCATCATCATCATCATAATCTTGTTTATCCAGCTGAGCTACCAAGTATGCTAATTTATGTAGACAGTTTACTACAGATTCTAGATGCTAGGAAACAATGATGCCTAATTACTAAGTTATTAATGAGCACCCCGATGATAAGGGAAGATACCTAAGTATCCAGGAACAAGGCCGTGTAAGACTAAGACTAGATGCCTGTAGTGCCTAACCAAGTCTACGTAAGTCGACCCGCTGATACTAGAGCAAGTGCCCATCTATCCAGTTTCTTCTTTTTTTCCTCACCTGCTGCCAGAGCAAACGAACACGAGGAGTTAGACTCACTTGAAATTTTGATGATGATGATTTTATATTTCGGTCAAGTTCTACCTTAGTGGGGTACTGGGCCGTGCATACAACACCGGCGGGCATTGTTTTCCCACAGGCTTACCAATGGCTAACTTCTCCTTTTTGTTGTTTGCAAAGAAGGCGCTCTTTCTTTTCTTTAAACTACGCTCAAATTTCTGCCAGCACACTTTCCCTTGCGCGGGATTCAAGTAGTTACAGATGGTATAACTATGCCGCTGGCGCCGTGAGCAAGGCCCGGTACCCCAGTAAGGTAGAATGTGGCCGAAAATTAGAGTAATAATAAGTTGGGGTAAGTGATACGCTGCAGGCTTTTAATACATAGCTGTTACCCCTTGAGTTTTTTTAAAAAAATTTGAGAAAAACTACTTAAAGGAATAAACCCGAATTGATGAATGAGTTCTCATTGACTGGTATGATTAGGGGTGTCACTTGCGCAAGACGAAGATAAACCAAACCAGAGACGTAAGTATGGTAGATAGATTCCTTGTAGATAGAAGAGAGAAAGAGCTTCTTGGTCAGCGATACGAGCAGCTACACAAATCGGCTGGTGACAATGATGCTCAGTCTGTGTCAGAACCCCTGTCTCCCAGATCCTAAACCCTGAACTGCTGAACGCATCTGAGAAAAGCTAGATAAATCGTCATATTAACTCTTTTATCTTAAGTCGTATATCAGCCTACCATCAATTGTCTTATTGCTTATATTCTAATTTACTAACAGCCAAACCTTAAACGTACCAGATATAGCGATTCTACAACCTCCTGAGCTAGGTTCAAAGGTAAGAAACTAGCCTGTATAACTTGAGGGACCGGGGTACTCACGTAGTGGTGTATATGGTTATTGTGGTCACAAGCTGTTGATTGACAGCTGTTTCTATTCCTGACTGAGGGAGTCCACATCATGACTCTGAGGGATGGGCAACTCAAATACATATATATCCAAAGTCCTTGGGGCGCCGTTCAGTAAGAAAATTCTTGCTTGGCCTCTTCGCTACCGCCATCGTTGGGTTCATCGTTGGGTGACGACGGCGATATCCCCTCCATCGTTTTTCTGGTTAGTTGCTGACCTGGATCATTATTTTCTGTCCAAACCCACGTCCTTAATCCAATTGTAGTCTCTTCATTGGCTTTATATCATACCAATGCGGGAAAGCTATTAATTTACACCTCTAATCAGAGCACCAGGTCTATGACATTGTTATTTTCCATCTATATCAAACTTCGTTGTCATGAAAGCTTCTAATATCTAAGGATGCCCAACTCGTGGTATACCTTGCTGAACACGTATTTTATATACCGTAGCTCATGACGCTATACTTTCAGACACGCATAAGGCTCTTAGGTTAGTATTGGTATTTATGCCTTACGTGCTAATGCATCTATATCTTTTCTTAGATTAGTCTGATATACAAAATAGCTGAGGAACGTACTATCTTATGCATACTAGTATACATTGAAAACCCAGTAGTCTCGCTATTAATTATAATGCAGCTTTCTTTTCAAGCTTATTTTTTTCTGTTCATCTAGTGAACCGATCTAACTATCCTTCCAAACAGGTTCGAGCTTGGTTAGGTCTATGGATTTGAGAGGCAGGAGTTCTCACAATGATTCAGAAATACTGCGGTCACCAGTTTGTTTGGGCAACTGTTTTATTGCGGCTTGGGAGTTTTTTGTCCTCCTTCCTGCTGCAAGGAACTTATATACCAAAATTCCTTCTACTAAAGACCTTTCTTAGTCTTCCTCCAAAGACCTCCAGTTTTACGATCGTTTACTAGTGACGCTTGAGCTTCAAAGATCTTCCGTTCCGTTGATGATTCTTAACTCTAACGAAAGGTCATCAGAGCCCATTGTTCTTGTCTTGTTTCACACACTCTCTTTGTTATGATAGTTGTGGAATTGTCGCATAGTTTGTTCTACATCTTCTATGTTTAAGTGCACTGCAGAGAGTTGTTGTACTGCCAGTAGTCGCAGTTGGCAGCTGCCCCAAAACAACGTCGACCGATATAACAGCCCCGACTGGTTCAAGAGGCCGAACAATCAGAAGAAGCGCATGTGTCGCAATTTTCGTACTGCAATAAGCTGAAATAACGGTAAAGAAGTAATTACCGAAGCCCAAACATATAATTGCAACAAGTTAGGCATGACAACGGCTTTGGGCATGAATATCTTCGTAAAATTGCACGTCCCAAAGCACAACCAGCACGCCTCAGTCAGCAATATAATAATTCAATACCAACACCAGATAACTGTAGCAAGTAGTTTGTTCTACTCTGTGATAACCTCAGTCACTCAAAATTTACACTCGATTGCTACCTTTGAACTATCTCAGGTGACTGCGTGATACGGCCCAGTAGCCGCTCCGCAACAGTGGAAGGACCAATAAGTAGCACTGAGCGGAATCCGGAGACGGACCATCGCAGGCAGGGAAAGATTATCAACGCCAAGAACAACCGATAAACGATCTACCCTCGACGATGACTCTCAACTTGGTTAACGATAATGATGATGATTCTATTTTTCGGCCACGTTCTACCCCACTGGGGTACTGGGCCGTGCCCACGACGCCGGCGGGCATACTTATACTATCTATAGCTACTTCCAACCTATAGAGTCCTGCGCCAGGGAAAACCTGATGGCAGAAACCTGCGCGGGTTAAAGGAAAGAAAAGGCATATTCTTTACAAAGTATAAAGAGAGAAGGAGAAGCCACCCATTGGGGAACGCCTGTGGGAGAACAATCTCAAATGGATTTAACTCCTCATCTACGTCTGCTCTGGCAGCAGGTAAGGAAACTTGGTTGACGATAGTCTGAATGGCAGGGCAGGCATACCAAAGACCCTCATATTTAAATATGTATATAGAATCGTTCATCTCGTGAAACCACAATGAGGGCTTCCCCAGTCAGCAATAGAAACAGTTGTCCCCAACACCTGGTAACCGCAGTAAGCCACATGCAATACTGTGTGAGGACCCTAAACCTGATTAGTACCTTTGAGCCCATCTCAGGAGACTTAGGAATCGTCATAAGACTTCAATTTCGAAATTAAATCCTAACTATAGTAAATGACAATCTAGACGGCTCGACAGGTATATCAGCAGCTTCAAGTATAAACATGTATGATGAATTGACTATCTCTTAGAGCTTATGATGAGGGTTTCTCAATCAGCGTTCCAAGCACTTGAACATTAGCAACTGGCAAGGATAGAAGTTAATCCATTCTACTATATGTAGACCTTGATATCACAGGTTTACAATGTGACCACTGCCTTTTAATCAATTTCAGGAACTTGTGGCACCATTCCATTAGATACATATATGAGGATAAATTGAGGAAGGTACCTAAGAAACTACGTACTGATTATCAGAGTGCATCAGGTAGATAGATTATATCCTAAACATGTCCTTAGATAGTGGTGTACATCCTATCTAAAACCACATATGCCGCTTTCAATATTGCTATATAAACCGCTCGGTAACCGTTTGCATTTAGCAACAATTGTTTTCGATGGACCAGATAGATTTGTTAGCAAGGTTAGCATAATTCAAGAGCATAGTGGTCACCAGTTGGGATTATGCAGTAGTTCATAACAAACTTGGGGGTTCTTCGTCCTGCTTTCCACAAGGAAGCTATCTCCGTTGCGTACTCAAAATCTTTCTTGTTACTTTCTCTTAGCTTTCAATGGTTATTATATGCTTCTAAATTTTTATTCCGCAGTTGCGACTAGTTATAACATATGGGTGCACTTACAACAAAAGATTTTGAGCTATATTTTCTGACATTGGTATTTCTGCCATTAGGCTTTCCCTGGCGCGGGACATTATAAGTTGTAAGTAGCTATAAATAGCATAACTATGCCCGCGGCGTTTTGGCACGACCCAGTACCCGAATAGGGTAGAATGTGGCCGAAAAAGAGAATCATCATCATGATAGGTCGGCATACTACCATCAACTAGTCAGAAAAGAGGGGTTGCATTCATCAAGATAGGTCCGCTATTCTACCTTCACTATTGTTACCCTTAAACTTCCCTTTGTAACAATCCAGACAGACCTCCTGAGATGGGTTCGAGAGTTGCCAGGCTGCTGGATTGAGAGGTAGGAGTTCTCACAAAACCAAAGTGGTCGTTGTGGTCACCAGTTGGTAAGCAACTGTTTTGTATTGCTAACTGGAAAGGATCGTGGGTCAGATGGCCCTGCCTGGAATTTATATAAATTCATACACCCTTGTGGCTTCCCTCCCTTCTTCCTCAACAGTAAGAGACTGTTGAGGTCAACATCCTTGGGTGTTCAGTTGTTGAAGGTGGACATCCGAGTTTGATGGTTCACAGCTCCCTTTTCCGAACAGTGAGTTGTACGGAAGCTACTCTCTCAGATAGACTCATGGTTGTTCGTGACAGAATGGGGGGCCAAAGGGTCACTCACTCAGCAATAGAGACAGTTGTCAACCAACAACTGGTGATCGCAGTTCACCACATACTCTACTGTGTGAGGACCCCAGTCACTCAGCTTCTACAACCTAGCTACTACCTTTAAACCCATTTCAGGAGGTAACTTAGTACAGTGGATCCAGGCCCTATGCGAGCTGGAACCAACAGCAGACTTATCGCCACGCACATCGCATCGATACTCGAGATTGCAATACAGATGGCGAACAAAACTCTACGGACACTTTTCCTAGTGAGCGTATTATCTAAACCCAGATGCTTTACTGGCTAGTCGGGACTCCTCCGGAGTACATTGGGAGTTCGGAGCACTACAGGTGGCGATCTCGGGTCGAACGTCTCCTGCATGCCATCCATTCACTATCAGACTCGCATTAAGGCCTGGAGAGGATGGTTTCGGCTTTACCAGCTGGCACAAGGCTTCAGCCCTGAAGCGGAAACCTTGGGAGCCGAAGCAGCCTGGCTTACGGGCTTGGCTCGGTCTCCAACCAGCCTCACATCCTAAGCCTTCTTGAGCTCCACCATGTCACTTAGAGCGTTGGTGGGTGGAGAACAAACCAACATCCTGTCCCTACGGTGGCTGGTCGTCCAAATGCCTTTCTGGAGCTCCCTCGACACATTCTAAGCCGATGGATACAGGACATTCTAGCCATGGTAACTTCGCCGGGTATCACCAACGTTCCGGTCACCCCCCTGAAGCTGCCAAGATATGTGCGTGTGGCCAGGTGGTCCGCCGCCGTCACCTCGGAGAGTCTCCTAATTGCCACCTGGGACAATCCAGATGCAGCCGGCTAGACTCCCGTGCCTTTGACACGTCTTTTACTTTATATTCGAGATGTGCCAACCAGCTCCGCCGATGGAGAGATCCTAGATCCGCAGACACTAGAACCACATCCCTCTTAGACTTGCGCCATGTTTCCACCCTCCTGCACCTACAGCAAGAGCAGACGAAGATGACGAGCCAGAATCACTAGAGCTTGTTATACCACAAGGGTTTTCATATTATTAAATGTTTTTTTCTTCCACCGACTACATAGAATGCTCTTTCAGTTTTTTGAGCTACACGCGGGCTTGCTACCAGTTGGCTTTCCTTCGCACAAGATATTCAAAGTTGTGACTAGGTGTAGCTAGAGAAATTATGCCCGCCGTCGTCATCGGCACGGCCTAATACCACACTTGGGAAGAACGAAGCCGGGAAATAGAAGCATCATCTTCATCATTGATTGATTGATTAATTCTATTTTTCGGCCACGTTCTACCCTAATGGGGTACTGGGCCATGCCCACGACGCCGGCGGGCATACTTATACTATCTATAGCTACTTACAACCTTTAAAGTCCTGCGCCAGGGAAAGCCTAATGGCAGAAACCTGCGCGTGGTTTAAGGAGAAGAAAAAGGGGTGTTCTTTACAAAGTATAGAGAGAGAAGGAGAAATTACCCATTGAGGAACGCCTGTGGGAGAACAATCTCAAGTGGGTCTTCCTCCTCATCTACGTCTGCTCTGGCGGTAGGTGAGGAAAAGTGAGGCGGAACTGGGTAGATGGGCATTAGTTCAAGTGTCAGCGGGTCGTGAATCTCCCCATATTGACGAAATTCGTTGACCCGTCTTAGGTATAAATTAAAGGTTTTGTAAAAAGCGCCCGCATCGAGCCGGGCTGCATCTGGATTGCCCCGGCTAGCGATAGGGCACATACCGAGGTGTCCGCGGCGGACTGCTTGACCGCACACACATTGTCTTGATGGCCTCCGGGAGGTGGCCAAAACGTTGATGATATTCGATAAAGTCTCCATGGCCAGTAACTCATCATCATCATCATATCAGGAGGTTGCAGAATTGTCACAGAAAACCTGTAGCACTTAATTCTAACCAAAGTGAGCGAGAAGCTCTAGGGCTAATAGATTTATCTCTCTAGCTCTCCCCAATGGTTGAATTCCCTTTGCTCTTGTTGATTGCAAAGAATGTCTCTCCTCTTTTCTTGTAATCTACGCGCAGAATTCTGCTAGTAGGTTTTCCCTCGCGCACAAGGGTTTATTTGTAAGTAGTTATTATATTAGAATAGCTATGCCCGCCGTCGCGTGGGCACGGCCCAGAACCCCGTCTGGGTAGAACGCGGCCGAAAAAATATAATCATCATCTCTAGCCATTGCCTTTTAATTACTGAAGTGAAGGAACATTACAAAAACACCAAAAACAGAATTATGGTCTAAAGAATAATGGGTCTTGATCAGCTAACCAGTAGCCTTCCTTCTATAAATATGACGATTCCACAACCTCCTGAGATGGGATCAAAGGTAGTGAAAAGGTGTTGCACCTGAGGTACTCGGATCCTCACACAGTATAATATGGTGTTCACCGTGGTCACCGTTGTTGGCTGATAACTCTTTCTATTGTTGACTGTATGTTTCACTATCCATAGATCCTCATGTTACCTTTCCCAATATGTGCGCTTTATAGTTCCTGGGAGCTTACCAGCTATTATAACTTTGTTTAGCCTTCCTTGCCATTCATATGGCTCGCTTCCATATGATTACTGCAATCTGTGATAGGGTAAAAATCTATAATTTTTACACTTCAACTGTGGCATCTTTTTGGACTATCGGTGGCTCTTTATTTAGCTAAATATTACGAAACCGCCCAAACAATAAGATCTAAGCTGCTTGAGCGGGATAAATTGATTAGGGTTTATATTTGCCCCCCAGGGCAATAATAGTCTACTCATTTAGGGGTATACAATACACACTAGGTATAGATCTATCAAATATTCCTTCAATACTGTAGTTTAACTGTACTGTATTGCACCTTTTAGTAGCTATTAGATCAATCTTATTGAAGATATTCTTACACTGCCACCTACGTAGCCTTGTACAAATTTAGAGCAAGATAATACAGAGGACAAAAGAGATTAGCGTGAAGGGCTGACCTGGTTGTTAACTAGTATGAAACTTAGGTGGTTCAGCTATCAAAATGAGACAGAATCATACACTAAAACCAGTTCTTTTGCTCTATTTCTAGTTTTTATGGTAAGCTTTACTTGTAGAGTATTTGAAGGAGAGGTATAGTTAACTTTAGTCAATGCCCTTATGATAAACAAGTTTAAAAGTAAGCATCTGCATCTTCCAGATCTGTTCGGCCTATGCTCCTAATAGTTATAATTATGAGTGGATTATTTTGAGTAGCTCTTCACCAATAGATCTATCTGGATAAGTATTGGATGATGATGATTCTAGTTTTCGGCCACGTACTACGTTGATGGGGTACTAGGCCGTGCCCACGACGCTGGCGGGCATACTTATACTATCTATAGCTACTTACAACCTTTAAAGTCCTGCGCCAGGGAAAGCCTAATGGCAGAAACCTGCGCGTGGTTTAAGGAGAAGAAAAAGGGGTG
>Ga0065720_1021326_pt1 | contig 10885 bp, 13 predicted proteins | sample Thericmetagenome_FD_59107 | JGI IMG/M metagenome (GOLD analysis project Ga0065720, IMG submission 59107) | Thermophilic microbial communities from the Joint Bioenergy Institute, California, USA of rice/straw/compost enrichment - eDNA_2 v2... | ecosystem: Engineered > Solid waste > Grass >... | reverse complement strand
GCGGGAGGCGAGATGCTGCCCGGCTGGATGATGCCGATCGATGAGCTCATCAACAACGTCCTCAGCGCCCCGCCCCAGGAGGCCGCCCGCGTCCTCACCACCCTGCCTCCCGACCGGTTCGAGCCGGTACTCCAGGCGATGCGCATCCAGGACCTGGCCCACGTGGCCATCTCCGCGAGGCCCGAGGACCAGGCCGAGCTGATGTCGCGGCTGTCGATCACCAAGATCCAGGACCTGGTGCACGCGATGGCCCCGGCGTACGCGGCGAACCTGCTCGCGACGCTCACGCCGAAGCGCCTGGTCGCGGTGATGGAGGGCGTCGCGCCCGCGGAGACGTCCGAGCTGCTGCGGGTCATGCCGGAGGAGCAGCGCACGATCCTGCTCAACTCGATGGACCGCCACAACGCCGGCTCGCTGCTCGCCTCCAGCTACGAGCTCGACGTGGCACAGGTGCTCGGCCGTACCAACGTCACCGTCTCCTCGCTCGGCGAGGGCGTGACCGACGCGCTGCTGGTGGGGATCTTCGGCAGGTACATCCTGCTCACCATCCACTACATCGACCAGGGCGAGTTCACCGCGCAGGACCTGCAGAAGGCCGAGTCGCGGGCGCAGGGCATGCAGGTGAGCGCGGTGCTCGCGGTCACGAACGCGCAGATCGGGTACGACGTGCCGGAGTACAAGCTCGACGCGATGCGCCGGGGCCGGCTCATCGACGTGGTCACCTGGACCGATCCCGGCCACGACGGCCAGCTGCAGCGCATGCTCGTGCAGCTCGTGCGCTGACCCGGCCCCCGGGTCCCGGTCGTGCCGGCCGGCCGGGCCTCAGCCGAGGGCGAAGCCGGTGCGCAGCATGCGCAGGCCCTCGTCGAGCAGCTCGGCGAGGTCGGCGTCGTCCCGCCGCAGCCACTGCTCGTACGCGCTGATCGCGGCGCCGAGCAGCGCCCAGGCGAGCGCCTGCGGCGGGTGGTCGTCCCGGTCGAGCCCCAGGCGGTCGGCCACGTACTCGGCGATCACGTCGCGCCACGCGGCGTACCGGAGGATCGAGTGCGCCTGCAGCGCGGGCACGTAGAGCAGCAGCCGCATGCGCTCGCGATGCCAGTGCACCTCCTCCGGCGGCACCCGGTTGAACTCCAGTACGGCGGTGCGCAGCACGTCCAGCAGCGGCGCGGACGGCGGCTGCCGCCGCAGGAAGTCCCGCAGCTGTGCGAGCCGCCGGTCGAAGTCGCCCCACGGCGCGTCGCTCTTCGACGGGAAGTACCGGAAGAACGTGCGGCGCCCGATCCCGGCGGCGGCCGCGATGTCGTCGACGGTGGTCGCCTCGTACCCCCGGTCGCGGAAGAGCCGGATCGCCACGTGGCTCAGCTCCGCGGCGGTGGTGGCGGGACGCCGGCCCAGCCGGGTGGCGGGGCGCGCCGCGCCGTTCGTCGAGGTCGAGCCCACGTCGGGTCTTCCTTTCCGCACTGCGTGCCTTCACTGTCGGCTCACTGAGCCGTGCCGGTGACGTCATCCCGAACCCGAGGAGCGGCCCATGTCCGTCCGCTGCGGCCCGACCCGCGACCCGCCCCCCAACACGTCGTCGGCGTACCTCGGCCGCCGGGGGCGCGACCGGCGGCCCGGCGGATCCGCGGGCGGCCCCGCCGGCAGATCTCCCGACCGCCATGCACCCGCCGGTCCGGATCGCCGGAATCCTATGGCAGGCCGGCGCGCGTCCACATAATCGCCGCCGTTCCTCCGGCGGAGATCATTTCCCCTGAAACACCCCTTCACCTCTGGAAACACCGAGAAGCCCCGCGCGTCCGCACAAGATCGTTTTCAGAAACGCGGGGTTCTCGCCGTTCTGTTCACCCGGCGACAGCGTCCCCCCGAGCAGCGGATGCACGCGCTGCCGGTGCCGTGGGTGGAGGCGGTCGACGTGAGCAACGCGGTGCTCTTCCTCGCCTCGGACGAGGCCCGCTACATCACCGGCGTCACCCTGCCCGTCGACGCCGGCGCGATCGTGCGGTGACCGCGCGCGGCCGGTCCGGCGGGCGGGCGGCCCGCCGGGCGGTCCACCGGGCCGGCCGGGCTCGCGGGCGGCGGCGGGACCGGGCCGCCCGCCGCCCGGTCAGCGGGTGAGCCCGGACACCAGGACGTCGAGCGCCGACTTGATCCGCGCCACGGTCGCGTCCCGCTCCGCGTCGCGCAGGCGGTGGGCGATCAGCTGGGCGGCGAGGGGGGCGAGCAGCAGGTCGGCGAGCACGTCGGAGTCGGCGCCGGGGCGGGCCTGCGCGATGAGCATCGCCAGGTGGGCGTGGTAGGCGTCGTAGGCGCCGCCGAAGCGGGCGAGCGGAGTGGCGGTCTCGGCCGCGAGCAGCAGGTCGAGCTGTGCCACGGTCCGGTCGGTGAGCGCGTGCAGGAAGGCGCGGATCCGGTCGAGCGGCTCGGCGCCCGGGCCGAGCGGCGGCGGGCCCTCGATGAAGGCGGCCTGGAACTCGCGCTCCCGTTCGTCGATCAGCGCGTACGCGAGCCCGGCGCGGTCGCCGAACCGGCGGTACAGGGTGCCGACCCCCACGCCCGCGGCCTCGGCCACCGCCGCCATCGACAACCCCTCGACGCCGTGCGCGGCGACGATCTCCGCCGCCGCGGCGAGGATCTTCCGGCGGTTCCGCGCCGCGTCGGCCCGCTCCTGACGGGGACTGCTCACCACCTCCACGGCGACAGGCTACTCGACGCTTTACAAGCGGAACTAGTTCCGCTTATTCTCTGAAGCGGAACGAATTCCGGTTAGAGAGGGAGTCATGGCGAAGGTCGCACTTGTCACCGGGGGGAGCCGCGGGATCGGGGCCGCCATCGCGCGCCGACTCGCCGCCGACGGCATGGACGTGGTGATCACCTACGCGCGGGCGGCCGACCGGGCGGAGACGGTGGTCAAGGAGATCGCGCGACACGGCAGGCGGGGGCTCGCCGTACCGGCGGAGGCCGCCGACCCGGAGGCGCTCGTCGCCGCCGTCGAGCGCACGGTCGCCGAGTTCGGCCGCCTCGACGTCGCGGTGAGCAACGCCGGCGTCGCCGTGTTCGGGCCGCTGGAGGAGATGACGCTCGCCGACGTCGACCGCGTCCTGGCGGTCCACGCCCGCGCCTCGTTCGTGCTCGCCCAGGCCGCCGCCCGGCACATGGCATCCGGCGGCCGCATCATCTCCATCGGCAGCAGCCTCGCCGAGCGGGTGCCGTACCCGGGTTGCACGGCCTACGCGATGAGCAAGTCGGCGCTGATCGGCCTCACCAAAGGGCTCGCCCGGGACCTCGCGCCGCGCGGCATCACCGCCAACCTCGTCCAGCCCGGCTCGACCGACACCGAGATGAACCCGGCCGACGGCCCGGAGGCGGACTTCGAGCGCTCCTTCACCGCGCTCGGCCGGTACTGCGAGCCCGGCGACATCGCCGGCATGGTCGCCTATCTCGCCGGGGACGGCGGCGGGAACATCACGGGCGCGACGATCACGATCGACGCCGGGGCCACCGCCTGACCGCCATGCCGTGGATTCTGCTGCTGCTCGCGTCCGGGCTCGAGGTGGTGTGGGCCGTCGCGTTGCAGCGTTCGGAGGGGTTCACCCGGCTCGTGCCGGTGCTCGTCGGCGTGCCGGCGGCGGTGCTGAGCTTCGTGCTGCTCACCTTCGCGATGCGCAGCCTGCCGATCGGCACCGCGTACGCGGTGTGGGTGGGGCTGGGCACGCTCGGCGTGGTGCTCGCCGGGATGGCCGCGCTGGGGGAGAGCGCGACGCCCGCCCGGCTGGTCTGCCTCGGGCTCATCCTGTTCGGCGTGGTCGGGCTCTACGCCCTCGGCGGGTGAGCCCGGGCCGCCGGACTGGTCAATCTGCCCAGTGCCGGGCCGTACCGGGTGGGCGGGCTGTGCAGATCGATCAGTGTCTCGATGGCCTGGTTGTCCAGGTCAGGCGGGGTGCGGTCACATGCTCACCAAGGCGTCGGGTGACCTGCGTCACGGAGGAGAGCATGAGCGTTGAGCACACGCTGACCGACCAGGAGCGGCTCGCCGAGCTCGATGTCGACGAGCTGCGGCGGCTGGTGGGGCTGGTGCCGCACGACGAGTCGGCGGACCCGTTCCCGGTGACCGGGTGGGACGCGGTCGAATGGGTCGTCGGGAACGCGGTGCAGGCGGCGCACTTCTTCCAGTCCGCGTTCGGCATGGAGCTGGTGGCCTACTCCGGGCCGGAGACCGGCAACCGGGACCACGCCGCGTACGTGCTGCGCAGCGGCGCGGCGCGGTTCGTGATCAAGGGTGGGGTCGCGCCGGACAGCCCGCTGCTCGACCACCACCGGCGGCACGGCGACGGCGTGATCGACATCGCCCTGGAGGTGCCGGACGTCGACCGGTGCGTCCGGCACGCCCGCGAGAACGGCGTGACCGTGCTGGAGGAGCCGCACGACCTGGTCGACGAGTACGGCACGCTGCGGGTGGCCGCGATCGCCACCTTCGGCGACACCCGGCACAGCCTCGTCGACCGGTCCCGGTACGCCGGGCCGTACCGGCCGGGGTACGTGCCGCGCACCTCCTCCCACACCCCGCGGCCGGGCCGGCCCAGGCGGCTGTTCCAGGCCCTCGACCACGCCGTGGGCAACGTCGAGCTGGGGCGGATGGACGAGTGGGTCGCGTTCTACAACAAGCTGGGGTTCATCAATCTCGCCGAGTTCATCGGCGACGACATCGCCACCCAGTATTCGGCGCTCATGTCGAAGGTCGTGGCGAACGGAAACCACCGGGTCAAGATTCCGCTCAACGAGCCCGCGATCGCCCGCAAGCGCAGCCAGATCGACGAGTATCTCGATTTCTATCAGGGGCCGGGCGTGCAGCACCTCGCGCTCGCCACGAACGATATCCTGCGGGCCGTGGACTGCCTGCGCGAGGAGGGCATCGAGTTTCTGCACACCCCCGACTCCTATTACGAGGATCCCGAGCTGCGGGCGCGCATCGGTAAGGTCCGGGTGCCGATCGAGGAGCTGCACAAGCGCGGCATCCTCGTGGATCGCGACGAGGACGGCTACCTGCTGCAGATCTTCACCAAGCCGATCGGCGACCGGCCGACGGTGTTCTTCGAGCTCATCGAACGGCACGGCTCGCTCGGTTTCGGCAAGGGCAATTTCAAGGCGCTCTTCGAGGCGATCGAGCGGGAACAGGAACGCCGCGGCAATCTGTGAGGCCACTGCTCGGCAAATGCTATAAAACCGAATTGTCGGATCAAGCCTGACATGTCCTCCATTTGTCAAGACAAACTCTTGACGGTTCATCTTCTGTTCATCTACTACTAAGGAGTTGGACAAGGAGGATTCATGTCAGGCTTGACCGGCCGCGTCCGCCTCTCCCGCCATATGCCGCGTCCCCTCCTGTCCGCCGCGTGATGGGATGGGCGGCCGCCTTCACGGCGGCGGCCGTGGCCTTCGTGCTGATCAGCGGGGCGAACGACGGGGCCGCGCTGCTCGGGCTCGGGCTGCGCTTCCCCGAGGTGCCGGGCTGGCTGATCGCCGCCCTGCTCGCGGGTGTGCTGTTCGCCGAGCCGTACCTGGGCGGGATCGCCGTCGCCCGCACGTTCACCGAGCGCCTCGTCGCGTTCGGCGCGGCGGGCGGCGCGGCGACCTTCCTCACCGGGGTGATCACCGCCGTGGTCGTCGTCGCGGTCCTCACCGGCCGCGGCCTGCCGACCAGCCTCACCCTCGCGCTGATCGGCGGCATCACCGGCGCGGGCCTCGGCGCGGGGCTGCCGGTGTCCTGGTCCGGCCTCGGCGCGGTGCTCGGGGCCGGGCTCGCCGCGCCGATCGCGGGCCTCTTCCTCGGCTACCAGCTCGGCACGGTCCTGGGGCGGTTGCCCGCGAGCCGCCGCATGCCGCGCCTCGTCCGCGCCGCCCACCTGCTCGCGTACGGCGTGCAGAGCGTCGCGTACGCCGCGAACGACGGCCAGAAGATGATCGCGGTCGTCGGCGTGGCGATCGCGGCGGCCGGCGGCGGGCCGGGCGCGATCGGCGAGATCGACGTGCCGCCCGCCTGGATGGCCGCGCTCACCGTGCTGTTCTTCGCCGGCGCGCTCACCAGCCTCAACCGGGTCGGCGAGCGCCTCGGCCGCGGGCTCGTCATCACCCGCCCGCCGCACATCGTCTGCGCGGAGGCCGCCGCGGCCGGGGCCGTGCTCGGCAGCGTCGCGATCGGCTGCCCGGTGAGCATGACCCAGTCGATCGCGGCCGGCGTCGTCGGCGTGGTCGCCCGCGAGGGCGTCGGCCGGGTGCGCTGGCAGCACGTCGCGAACATCGCCCTCGCCTGGGTGATCACCCTTCCCGCCGCGATGATCCTCGCCGGCCTCGCCGGCCTCGCCCTCCGACTTCTGAGGATGTGATGACCGTTCGCGTCCGTGGCCTCCGCCGCCTCGCCCAGGCCTGGGCCGACCTGCGCGGGAAGTCCGCCCGGCTCGTCGTCGACCTCGTCTGCGCCCAGATCGCCATCGCCCGCTCCGGTGCCGAGCTCGCCCGCGCCACCGCCGCCGGAACCGTCGACCGCGCCCGGGCCCGCGCCGAGATGGCCGAGGTCGAGCACAAGGGGGACGCCGCCCGGGCGAGCCTCGTGCGCGTGCTCGGCCGGGTGCTCGTCACCCCGATCGACCGCGAGGACCTCTACCGCCTCTCCCGCTCGGTCGACGACGTCCTCGACCAGCTGCGCGACTACGTCCGGGAGATCGACCTGTTCGGCCCGCGCGACCTCAGCTTCGCCGTGGAGCCGCTGGAGGCCCTCATCGACGGCCTCGACCGGCTGGAGACCGCCGCCCGCATGATGATCGAGGCTCCGGCCTCGGTGACCACCGCCGCCCTCGCCACCCGCAAGGCCTGCACCCGCGTGCGCCAGCTCCACCAGTCCCGGCTCAGCACCCTGCTCGCCGGCCCGCCCACCGTCGACATGCTGCGCGAACGCGAGCTCCTCGCCCGCCTCGACGGCGTCGGCCGCCGCCTGCGCGAGGCCGCCGACGCCCTCGCCGACGCCATGCTCAAACGCAACCACTGACCCGCCGCCGGGCCCGTCCGAGCCCGCCGGGCGGCGCCGGACCGGTCAGCGGGCCGGCTCCACGGTCGGCTCCGCACTCGGCTCCACAGTCGGCTCCGCAGCGGGCTCCGCCGGTCGCGCGCCGCCCGAGCGCAGCTCCCTGGTGGCCGCCCGGTAGGCCGCGGCGGTGCGGGTGAACATCTCCAGCATCGCGGGCACCTGCTCGGGCCGGAAGTGCGCCGCGACGGCGTCCAGGTGCCGCCGGGACGCCTCGCACGCGGCCTCGTAGTCGTCGAGCCCGCCCTCGACGAGCTCCACGGTGACCGTGCGCCGATCGTGCGCGCCGCGCACCCGGCGCACGTACCCGGCCTTCTCCAGGCGGTCGACGAGCCGGGTCGTCGAGGCGGACGGCAGGCCGAGCTCCTCGGCGATCGCGCCGATGGACATGGGGCCGCGCGTCTCCAGCAGGATCGCGGCGGCGATGTCGACGGGCTGGAGGCCGAGCCGGTCGGCGACCGCCTCGTTGTGCAGCAGGACGGCGACGAGGAACTCGCGGAACACCGCCTCCGGATTCATGTCGGCCACCCTCCCAATTTACGCCGGAGCGGTATATCTTCGAATCGAAGATATTTCGGTGTGGTGAGATTCATGGACGTAATCATCGTGGGGGCCGGCGTGGCGGGCCTCGCCGCCGCCCGTGGGCTGCTCCGCGCGGGCCATCGGGTGCGGGTCTACGAGCAGGCCGCGGCCCCGCGCACCGGCGGGGCGGCCGTGCTCATGTTCAGCAACGGCACCGCCGTACTGCACGACCTCGGCGTCACCCTCGACGGCGTCGGCGCCCGCATCGACCGGCAGGACGCGATGACCGCCGACGGCCGGTTGCGCATGCGGATGGACTACGCCCACACCGCCGCCCGGTACGGCTTCGAGTGCCGCGCGGTCTCCCGCCGCGACCTGGTGGCCCGCCTCGCCGACGGGCTCCCGGCCGATCTGGTGCGGTACGGGAGGGAGTGCCGGAGCGTGACCCAGGACGCCGACCGGGTCACGGTGACCTTCGCCGACGGCGCCACCGACAGCGCGGACGTGCTGATCGGCGCGGACGGCCGCCACTCCGCGGTACGGCGGTGCCTGTGGGGCGACGGCCACGTCCGGCCCGCGGCCTTCGGCACCTGGCAGGGCCTCAGCCGGATCGACGTCGACGTGGCCCGCTCGCACCACGGCCTCATGATCACCGGACGGGAGGGGGCGTGCGGCCTGCTGCCCGCCGGCGGCGGCCTGCTCCAGTGGTGGTTCGACGTGCGCTGGTCGCCCGCCGACCCGCGGCCCGCCGCGCCGCTCGCCGAGCTGCGCCGCCGGTTCGGGCACTGGGCGTCACCCGTGCCCGAGGTGCTCGCCGCCGCCTCCGAGGACGACCTCGGCTTCTTCGGCCACCACTGGATCAGGGTGCGCCGGGTGTGGGGCAGCGGCCGGATCACCCTCGCCGGCGACGCCGCGCACGTCATGCCGCCCACCACGGGCCAGGGCGCGAACCAGGCCCTGGAGGACGCGTGGGTGCTCGCCCGCGAGCTCGCCGACCCTGCCGCCGGTCCCGGCGCCGACCTCGGTGCCGACGGCGCCGCCCCCGGTGGCGGCCCCGGTGTCCAGCGCGGCGCCGACCCGGCGGCCCGGCTGCGCGCCTACGAGCGGGCCCGCTACCCGCGCGTCCGGCTCGTCGCCCGCCTCACCCGGCTCAATCCCGCGAACTGGCGCATCCCGCCCCTGATCGGACGCCTGCTCTCCGAGACGAGCCAGACCGGCATGCTCGCCCGCTACAGCAACCGCCTCACCGCCGCCCCGGCACGCTGAGCCCGCGGACACGCCCCGAACGGTTCAGCGGCCGTCGCCGCCGCGCCCGGACCCGCCCGCTCCGGGGGCGGCGCGGCGCTTGCGCGCGACGACCGACCGGGGCGGACGGTTGCGCATGTGGTCGCGGACGCGGGTCATGATCTCGCGCAGGCCCCGCAGGTCGCGCTCGTCGAGCGGGGCGAGGAAGAGCCTCCGGACGAGCTCGACGTGGCCGGGCATGACCTGGGCGACCCGGGCGCGGCCCTCGTCGGTGATCGCGGTCAGCGTGACGCGCTCGTCGTCGGGGCTCGGGGTGCGGGTGATGAGGCCCGCCTTCTCCAGCAGGCCCGCCTGGTAGGTGAGGCCGCTGCGGCTGTACACGATGCCGTCGGCGAGTTCGGTCATGGTGAGCGGGCCGCCGGTGAAGGCGAGCCGGGTGAGGATCTGGAACTGCACGCCGCTCAGGCCGCCTGCCGCGCGCAGCTGCTCCTCCACGGCGTACTGCAGCATGCTGACGGCCTCGGTGAGCACGAGGTAGGTCTCCAGCTCCTCGGGCCCGAGGGCGTCGTCGGTCCGCGCGTCGGCCATCCTTCCCATCCTATGTGTTTCGAATTCGAATCACGCGCGGATCGCGCTGTGAGAAGCCTCACCCCGCCTCGGCTTGTTGCTTCGAATTCGTAGCGTTTACGGTCTAAGTGTTTCGAGTTCGAAGCATCTAGGGGAGAGGATCCATGAAGGCAGTGCGCTTCCACGAGTACGGCGACAGCGGCGTCCTCCGCTACGAGGAGGTCGAGCGGCCGGTCCCCGGGCCGGGGCAGGTGCTGGTGCGGGTCGCCGCCACCTCGTTCAACCCGGTCGACACCGCGATCCGGGCCGGGTTCCTGCGGCAGGCCATGCCGATCACCCTGCCCCACGTGCCGGGCCTCGACCTCGCCGGGACGGTCGCCGAGGCCGGGCCGGAGGTGTCCGGCTGGAACCCGGGGGAGCAGGTCGTCGCCCACCTGCCGCTCACCGTGCCCGGCGCCGCCGCCGAGTACGCGCTCGCCCCGGCGGAGCTGCTCGCCGCGGCCCCGAAGACGGTCGACCTCGCCGTCGCCGCGGCCCTGTCGACCGCCGGCCTCACCGCCTGGCAGGCGCTGTTCCGCGACGCGGGGCTCGCCTCCGGCCGGTCCGTGCTCGTCGTCGGCGCGGGCGGCGCCGTCGGCGGGTACGCGGTCCAGCTCGCCCGCCAGGCGGGGGCGGAGGTCACCGCGACCGCGAGCCCGCGCAGCGCCGAGCGCGTCCGCCGGTACGGCGCGGCCCACGTCATCGACCACACCGAGACACCGGTCGCCGAGGCGGCCGCCGGGCGGCGCTTCGACGTCGTGCTCAACCTCGTGCCCACCACAAAGGAGGAGATCACCCGCCTCGCCGGCCTCGTCGCCGCGGACGGCATCCTCGTCAGCGCCACCCCTCCGGCCCTCGCCGACATCGCCCTCGACGTGCGGACGGCGCAGACCTACGTGCAGAGCGACGCCGCCGACCTGGCGGCCCTGGTCGCCCGCGTCGACTCCGGCGACCTGCACATCCACGTGGCGAACCGCCGCCCGCTCGCCGAGCTCCCCCAGGTCCACGCCCTCGCCGACGAGGGGAGGCTGTACGGCAAGACCGTCATCGTCCCCGAACCCTGACGGCGTCCCGGCGGCGTCCCGGGCGAATCCCGGCGGCATCCCGGCGGCACTCCGGCCACGTCCCGACCCGCGGCTCCGGCCGCCGAGCCGCGGCGGCGGCCGGGGCCCGGGGGACGGGCACGGGCCCCTCGCACGGCCCGTTACCGCTGCCCGTCACCGCTGCCCGTCACCGCGGCCCGGCGCTGCGGCCCGGCCGGGGCCCGGCACCAGGGCCCGGCGCGGGACCCCTGGGCGGGGGACGATTTCGGGCGCTTGTCCCCCGTGAGAGCTACCGGCGATTGCCCACCGCATGGTGACGATCTTCGGGCGCCGAATCCCTAGGTTCTTCACCGTAGCCGCGGCACCCGGCCGCGGGTCCCGGTGAAGGAGTTGA
>Ga0065720_1021324_pt1 | contig 10885 bp, 8 predicted proteins | sample Thericmetagenome_FD_59107 | JGI IMG/M metagenome (GOLD analysis project Ga0065720, IMG submission 59107) | Thermophilic microbial communities from the Joint Bioenergy Institute, California, USA of rice/straw/compost enrichment - eDNA_2 v2... | ecosystem: Engineered > Solid waste > Grass >... | reverse complement strand
GGAGTACTTGGTATCACTTGGAAGCTTAACGAAGATGAATAAAGCAGCTGCGAAAAGAATGAAAATTGAAACTATGATGCACGCAATCAATTTTTTACTGGAAATCCCACTAATTGGGCTTCCGCCTCTTAGTTGGATTTTGTCGTCTTCTTCGTCAGAGAGATCTTCGTGACGAATCTCTACGTTGAAGAAATTGTACTTCTCGGAAGGATTGACTCCGAATTGTCCAATTGGCAACATTTGAAAAGATAAATTTAATACAATACATCAGAACTGAAAAAGAAGATATAAATACCAAAAAAATATGGAACTTATTCCTAGGTATTCTCATTGAGCAACAAGATAGGAGGGCGAGGTAATATCCTTGGCCCCTTAAGTCTAACAACATCAAAGGGATCACTTATAAAATCTCCCATTGTACTGTTTACACTAAACTTTGTGCTTGAAAATATGTCACTCTTGTATCCAAAAATTGGTTGAGTATTCATCATCTTCACAGGCGAATAAAACCTATCAAAAAAGACTAAGCCTCTATTAGGTGACTCATTCACAGGAAGACTTTTTTTAGGACTGAGATGTTCACTCTCTAGCCGGCGATGCTTCATCGGTTTATAGGTCATTTCAAACTTATTCTCAGATTTAATTGGTTGTCGCTTCTGGTTGAATTGACTTTGCCCAATCGGCCTTATTTTTCCTTCTGTTGTGATAGGAGCATCCGCCAAGACTTCAAAAGTACAATTAGAAACACTGCTAGGAATTGGCTTTCCTATGGTCTTGAAGGTCTTAATAATGAGGTCATGAATCTCTGCTAGTTCAGAAGCCTTAGGAGGGGTCGGAGATCGATCTCGATGGCTTATTTTAGCAGGACTACTACTTGAAGACTTCTTCAAAATGGGTTTTGGAAGGTTGGCTTTATCTTCGGGCTTTGTCGATAGTCTCTGTGGTTGTTGAGTTTTTTCAGTAGAGTTGGGAGCAATCTGTTGGATATTGAAAGTCAGCTTCTTGTTCAGAGGTTCGGATCTCCTTTGTGGTTCAGGCTCCTTTATTGGATTTTGTTCCTTTTTTTCTGGATTATCAAAGGTCACAGAAGTCCTAGACTGCATACCAAGATCTCTGGTATGATCATCACTAAAGGAACAACTCTTTGAAAAGTCAGGAATGAGATTCCCAGCTGGTAATTCCAGATCCTCTCTATCAATGACTGAATCAGTTTCATTACTCTCGCAGTCTCCTAGACTTACCAGAACGACATCAGATTCCTGCCCTAGCAAAGGCGACTGGGTAGGAGAGACTTTCACACTGTTTGAGTACTTAATAGCTTCTGGATTGAAAAGAGGACTTTCTGAATCCCCTAGAATCTGTGCCTTCACAGAAGAACCATGGGTTTCTAGGATTGGAGTTGAAAAGATAGTAAGCTCGTTAGATGTACCATTTTCTTTAGAAGTCTTCTTCTCTTGTTCTTTCACCTGAGCACTCTGCTTTTCTCCTCTGTCTTTTCTCCATAACTCGAGCCATTCTTGAGGGGGAATAGGCTTAATTGTCTTTTCTTCTAGTCTCTTATATTTTTCTTCTTGCTCTTGCTCATAACGGGCCTGGGCTCTTTCTCGCTCTTCAATCTCATTAATGTGAGCAAAAGAGACCGAGTTTGGCTTAATTTTATTGTTTTGCTCATCAGGGACTTTCTTGAGTTTCTCTCCAATGGTGATACTACCAAACGAAGGAGATTTGTACCTTTCCTTCGATTTTGCCCTGAGTCTAGGAACTGATCTTGCATATTGAAACTCCTTATAATCAACTCCACGTCTCTTCATTTTTTGGTAGTTGAAAGTAAAAATTTGGAAAGGATTATTCGGATCTTCAGATCCAAATTCTGCATCCCAGTAAGCAATACACTCTCCAGCCAGCCTCACATATTTCTTACCATAAATGGCATCAGTTTCATCAGGTTCTTTTGTGAAATAATACATACCCCTGTTCCAAATTGGAGAGGTTATATCAGAGGTTGCTGCATTGAGTATATGACTTAAAATATCTTGTCTTTTTACCAAATGGTTAAGGATCACTTTGTCTCTGGTCTCAGAGACCCTGAGAAGTAGCAGAAGGGCATTAAACTTTGCTGCTGGTGATGAAGGGTTTGTTAAGAGGATTGAAAAGGTTGCTTTGACTAATTCAGTATTGTAATCGTAGGATTTTCGGTACACCTCTTCAACAAGATTCTTGTAGTTTAAACGAAAGGCTGTCTCGTCGGAAACAAAATTTAGAAGATCTGTTGATTCTTTTTGAAGCTGTATTAGGAGATCTTCTGCATTGTAGAGCTTCTTTCTTGGTTCTCCATATTTGTAATATTTATACATTGCTAAATAAATTTATTATCTAAATTCAATAATGATTCCCTCTGTCAAGCTTGTCGTCAAAGGATATCCATTTAACTCTAGCAAATACTCAAAAAAAGACCCTTAACAGAGTTCCTTACACAAGATAAAAAATGTTTGTGGATGGACGCTTTGAAAGGTGGAAGAACTCAGCCTTGGGCATAAGATAACTTTCTTCAATAGTTATCAAACGCATTTTCTATAAATTTATTTTTTCAGTTGGGTCTGATAAAATGTATTTGATTTGGATTCAGACGTCAGTTTAGACAAAACAGCTCCTCCAAATGATTTTTAGAGACTTAATTAGGGTGATAAAGCGTCTACTATTTGTGATGGGATATGAACTAAATAAATGCATGGGACAAAATTTAATACTAAGAGACTCAAGTCTGCATAAGTTTTCCTTGAACTGAAGGAAATAAAAAATAAGTTGCCTTCTAAGTAGCTCTTTAGTCTTAATTCAGAGAAATTCTACAAAGAATGATTATTGTAAAAGTTTCTGGAAAAAATGTGGAAGAATTAATCTTTCACAAATCACAGAGTTCACCAATACTCATGGAAAATCGATAAACTCTATATTCAAAATCAGTTTTAAGAGATTAGGTAAGATGCATTGCTTGCTTTTTCTATTTAATTTTAGTCTAATCTCTTGTTTTTTTAATTCTAAAGATTCAGAATTCCAAAAAGAACAAATCGTCTATGTCTTTCTCCAGCATTCTATAATATTAATTTCCCAATGCAATCTACAAATTCTTCAGACTTTGCTGTAACCTACGTCCCAGAAAAAAACAAAGATCTTGAATTCGAAATTCGTCCCATGACAAATGATAGAATAGCAGAAATTAATATGATAACTTCTGGAGTCTTTATCACAATGGAGCCCTTTTGGAGTAGCACTGGAGCTACCCATGAGGATCTACATATAGTATTTGAGATGCTTGGAAATGACTGTATGAAGAATGGCCTTGGCTTGGCCTGTTATGAAAAGAAAACAGGTGAATTAGCAGCAGCTATTTATAATGGAGATGCTGCTAATGAAGTAACTTTTGATGATCAGATCGAAGTTGCTAAAGTACAAGGAAGGAATAAACTCATTGAAAATCTTCTGATGCTAAAAGATATTGCTAGCCAGTGTGAGGCAGCTGCACCTGGAACATACAAAAAACCTGCGAATAAGGGTGAAGCTTTACATTTAAATGTGGTCTGCTGTGTTCCTAAGTATCAAAATCTTGGTATCATTACTAGAATGGTCAGATTTATGTTGAACGAGCACCCTGTTATAAAGAATTACAAGCACATAGTTTCAGAGGCCTATACTCCTGGATCCAGAATTCCTTTTGAAAGAAATGGTTTCAAAGTTGTGCATCAGGTCCTGTTTAAAGATTTCGAGAAAGATGGAAAAAGACCCTTAGCACATATTGAAGATACTCTGAAAAGCAAAGGATATAGACCCTCGGATGGCATGAGATGTATGGTTTATGATAAAGAATAAATGTTTTACATGACTAACGTCTAAGCCCTTACTCTGTAACCATATTGCCAAAAACTTGAGTGTCACCGAAAAAAAAAAAATGTAAGAAAGATTTTTTAGATAACACTCTCAATTTGAAATAAAATTAATTTACCCAAAATGAAGTTTGAATCCAAAAAGAATTCTGACAGCATGAGCACACCCCTCAATTTGGAGTTTCCTGATAAAGGAAGTACCCAAATTACTCCAGATACTTTTCTTTCTAGAATTGGGAACGGAAAGTACCAGAACAGAGCTTTGTTCATTGTTGGACTTTTAGTTGTCAATGACGGGGCAGAGGTACTGGTCCTCTCATTCCTACTATCAATCTTACAAAAAGAATGGAATTTAACAAACAGTGAAATAGGCCTGATGGGCAGCACGAACTTTATTGGATTCTTAATTGGGTCGATAATATCAGGAAGGATAAGTGACAAATTAGGAAGGAGAAAGCCTCTACTTTATGTGTTTTTCCTGCTATATTTTTTCGCAATGTGGTCAGCATTTGCAGAATCCTTTTTCACACTGCTTGTTGTTCGTACAGCCTTTAGGTTTTTTGAGGCCTTTAGGTATAACCTTGTGATTACATATCTTACAGAAATCAGTCCCAAAGAATCTAGAGGTATGATCCTTTATTTGAGTGGAGCTTTCTGGATAGTTGGGGAGCTGTTTGCAAGCTTTGCAACCTTCTTTACGCTTGATAGTGCTGACCAAGGAAACTGGAGATTGCTTTTAATTATAGTAGCTCAACCAGCATTTTTTTGATTGGCTGGATTGGGATGTGGCTCTTCCTTGAAGAAAGTCCAAGATATACAATTATAAACCAGAGAACTGTTGATGAGGGAGTGGCAATCCTGAAGAAAATGGCAAGAATAAATGAAGTGAATAATTTTGAGATCAACCAAGAAGAAACTGAAGAACTCCAAAAATGGGTAAAGGGAAACAAGAACTTTCAGGAAAATGAGAAGGAGGGGTTGTCAGGACTATCCACTCTATTTTCTGGAGAAAATAAAGACATTACTTTTTCGATGTGGCCAATCTGTTTCATATTCCAATTCGTTTATTACGGAATTATCTTCATTTTGCCCATGGTCTTGCCCAAATTAGAGGACAACCAAGCTACACAGAATAATGCTGACGGAACTCAGCAGTTAAAAGATATCTTATATTCAATATCAGGTGAGATTCCGGGCTTTATTATAGGAATTCTAGTCATAGAGAGACAGTTCTTTGGCAGGAAGAATACTATCATGATAGGGTTATTTGGGTGTGCTTTCTTTTGTTTAATTGCTTGTGTGCTTGAGGGATTTGTATTATGGGTTCTTCTTGCTAGAAGCCTTTTGAATGTGGCTTTTACGATTAATTGGGCATATCTGACAGAACTGTATCCTACTTCTACAAGGGCAACAGGGTTTGGATGGGCTGCTAGTATTGGTAGTATTGGAGGAGCAACGATGCCCTGGATGATTCCAATGTTGCTAGATATAGGAAATAAAGCTCCGTTCTTCGTTTTCTTTGTGCTTTGTGCGTTTGGAGGATGGTGTACTTGGAGAATTAAAAGGGATACTACACAACGAGAACTTGATATTGAAATGAAATATTTTCACTAAATTATATGAAATACGGTATTTCCTTTTTTTGGCTCTATTTAAATGACATATATATCCTATTATTTAAAGACTGAGGAATCTTGAAAATAGAAATTTCTTTGGGTTCAGGTAATATTTCTGACTCAAACTAGTAAAGAACATTATTGCATACATACCTGAGCAGCTTTAGCTATATTAAGCAAATTTGATTCATCAGAGCCTGCATTGAACGAATCTCATAAAGAGAGTTTGATATAGTAAACAATCTATATTTGTTGGAGTTAAAAATAAGCTCGGTAGAGATCAGAAATCTAATTTTCAGATAAAGGTTCTTTATAATTAAGGAATAGTAATAAGCAAATTAACAAAAACTTCTACTAGAAAGAAATGATCATCAAGTTCTGCTTAGGTCCAGAAATTCACAAGCTTTCCAAGACTCCCGACAACTACAAGGCCCTTTTGGAAGCTGCTAAGAACACTTTCTTACAGAATTTGCCTTCTTCTTTTCTTTTCAAATATCAAGACGCTGAAGGAGACATGGTCATACTAAATAGCGACGAGGATTACAAAATTCTGCTTTCCAACCCACCTCCTAACAGGTCTGTCAAAATTTACATCGTTCCGACTAGTTTTGAGGACATTCCAGTCTTTGAATCTCAAGTCATCAAAGCTCCAGAGGTTAAACAAGAGCCTGTCTTCTCCCAAAACATTCCAAATGATAATTCGAAACCCTCAGAAGAGTTTAAGATTGACAAGAATAAGAAAGAGCCTTTAGATTGCGATGAAGTCCTTAGTGAAGAATATGAGGATGTCGGCAAGCCAAAACAAGAAAGAAGAGGCTGGAAATTTATGGAAGGCTTTGCAGCGGATAAGAAATCTCTAAGAGATCAAGCTAAGCTGGCCAGAAAGATTGCTAAGGCTCAGCAACTCAAGGATGCTATGACAGAGGTCCTGTATGACAATCTTCCTGCTATAGCTGGGTTAATCAAAGACTTCATTTCAAATCCTTCAGAAAACCTGGAGGAAAAGGTCCAGAAAGTCAGACCTAAGACCCAGTTTAGCAATTTGGAAGCCGAAGTAGATCCTGCCGTCCAAATGCCCTGCGGCATCAAACCCTTCTTCAAGGGAATGTTCAGAGAAATGGGGCAGAGATATAACGAACTTCCTGACAACACAAAGAAGATTGTCAATGAAGCTTTGGGAGGGATCCCCGAAAAATTGGGAAAAATTTTCTTCAAGATGAATGAAAACCAAGACATTCAACCTTCAGATTTCAAAATCGAACCTGCTGAAAACAACGATATTCAAGACAAGGGTGAAGGACTTAAAAAGAAAAGAGGAAAACCCAAAAAAGATGGTGCAAAGGAAAAACCTGAGAAGGAAGAAAAACCTAAAGGAGACAAGCCCAAGAGCAACACTGGTTGGAGAAGTGATAAAGTCAGAGCCACTGACAACAAACCGAATAAATCAAAAGAAGAAAAGCATGAAAAGGGAGAGAAATCAAAAGAACAAAACAAAAGGGAAGAACTTCAGAAAGTTGTTGAAAAGAAACCCTACGACTATCAATTCAAGGAGATCTCTACAATTCCTATCAAAATCACTGAAAAAGAAAAGGTAGTGTACAAGACCATCTCCTTTAAAAATACTGGTACTGAAGAATGGCCAGGCACTACCTTCGTGATGCCCATCGACGGACTTGACGGCCAAGTGCAAAGACTTTCCAATATTGCTCCTGGCAAAGACATCTCCGGTATTCTCATTATTAACAGTCCTGGTAAACCAGGATCCCATAAGTCTGTCTGGAGAGTCGCCTATAAGAACGAGTCCGGCCAAACCTTATTTATTGGAGAACCTTTGGAGCTTACTGTGACTGTATCTCCCAGCAACAAACCTGAGGAAAAACCGAGTAATGAGGAGAAGTTGAAGAAATATCCTGAGCAAACAAGACAGAGAGTGGAGGAAATGAAGAAGATCTTCCCTCAAGCTGATATCGAGCAACTTGCTGAATTTGTGAATCAGTCACCTAATTTGAGCATGGACGAGCTTGTTGAGAGTTTTTTGCTTAAAAAATAAATGTGTATATTATTAATTATGTTTCTTGATAAGTTCAAGTAATTCTTATAAGTAGTTCAACTTGTAGCTCTGCCCTTAGGCTCAAGACCCAAAACAAGTATATGTTCCCATATAAATTACACAGGAAATTTATGCATCAAATTATTTATTCCTATTACTCTCCCTTGACCTTGCCCTTAGGTTTGGCACCTCCGAGAATCAAGATCTGGAGGATAATAACTCCTTGCAAGAACACACCAACTGAGGACATAGCCTAAAAGCAATCAATATAAAAAAAAAGGGAAGAATTACAATCAAAAGGGGATCGTTAACAGTTTGAACAGTTGTAAAGATTCTAGCAGCATTTCCAGCGAAGGCAAGGAAGACTGTCAAGAAGGCAAGTTGGCCAGTGCTCTTATTCTTGAAATTAGTAATAATTTGAGGAAGAGTGGCCATGATAGCTATAATATTAGATAATTTTAGGGTATATATACTCAAAACGACATTAGTAAATCCGATATAGTCATAATATCTGGCAGGCAAAATACCTCCAAAGAGAACATAGCTGATACCAGCGAAAGCACCCAAAGAGGCAACAACGCATGCCTTGCTGGTTTTAGGGTTGAACACCCAATGTAAGATAATTAGGATGACAGTCTGGACTAAGACACTCAAGTTTTCAGCATAGGTATCAATGGGACTTTTTAGGTAAAGATTGTAACTAATTGAAACCATGACCATAACAAGCTTTGTAATTAGATATTAGAAGTAGAGTTTTTCTACCTGGGTGTAGAAGGAAGAGAGAGCAATTCCTTCAACACTCTTAGCGCCGAGAATCTTGGTGATTTGGGGAACTTTATATAAAAGAGAGCCTGCAATGATTCCCATATTCAATCCTTTGCTGATAGTCTATACCAAGTAAACGAAACTTTATGTAAAATGTACGAATTTAACGCACTCAGAAGTTGTTTTGTGTTCATTGATGAGCATGTTGAAGCAATCCTTTCTGAACACATAAAATACAGTGTCGGTTTGGGCAACCTATGAAATAATTAGAAAAAAATGCAGAGAGATCGAGTACAGTAGCTCCAAGGGCCACTGAGACTAAGCAGAAGATCCCGATAAGAGTGGCGGTTTTGCGTAGGGACATGTATTAGAAGTTTCTTGAATAATTTTATTTGAGGTAACAAATTAAAAATCAAAGAAAAGATTCTCATGAAAAAGAGGTTCGCCTTACCCTTAGCTGTGGCATCAGCTGTCTTTGGATTCACATATTCAACTCCCATGTACTATACTCTCTTTGGTAGCAAAAAGTCAGACAATAAGGAGGCCAAAATCCAACAAACTAAAACATATATTTGGGGAAACGGCGTCTATCAGCCCAGACCCGATGCTGCCATGAGATTTAAGAACTTTGAGCCAAAATTAATAAAGTCCTTCCTTGGACCTAACAATCTCAATATGATAGACATAGCCTTCGGAGAACATTGCGAAGGAGGTATCACAACAAACAAAGAAGTTTACATCTGGCAGAAACACGTCATGGACGCTTCTTTCTCTGAGAATGATGACATCAGAAAGGACCCAATCTTGTTGGACAAATCAAAGAATAATAAGCAATTGACCTTCTCCAAGGGCTTTGCTTGGGTCCTCAAAGAAAATGGCGAAGTTTACCAATATCCAATCCACACAGAGATTGATGAGGATTCTGGCAAGATCAAGGAGATTAAGGTAGCTAAAGCACCCAGAAAAATTGAAGAACTGAAAGACGTTGTCCAAATCTGCACTGGAGCTGATCATTTTGTCGCTTTGGACAAGAACGGTGATGTCTGGACAATGGGAGATGATACTATGGGTATATTAAACATATAATTTTGATAACTCTGTTTAGGACAGTGCGGTGTCGGAGCCCAAAAGAGAAATTCTTCCCCTCCATTCTTCGAAAAGAGAATCAAAAAGCCACAAAAGATCCCCAATCTCTCTAATATCACCAAGCTTGCCTGTGGATCTAACCATACTCTTGCCATCAACTCAGATGGTGTTGCTTTCGGTTGGGGCAGCAATTCCAACTTGCAGCTTTCCCATGAACAGGAATTCGCCACTGTTGACAACCCTCTCATTGCTGTCTTCTCTCCTATCAGAATTGACAAGAATATGGCAGGAAACATCGTAACTGATGTCGCTGCTGGAGATGAATTCTCCATGTTCGTCACTAGAAATAGACATAACAGAGAAACTGAAGTCTTTGGCTGTGGACATAATCTCCACGGAGAACTCGGAGCTGGAAATATCAGTCACGTTCAGGAAGTTATTAAGGTTGAAAGTCTTTCAAACTATAAAATTACAACTGAAGAAGGAGAGAAAGACGTCAGAATCAATCAGATCTCCTGTGGAAAGAACCACTGTATGGCCTTGTTGAGTGTTGGAGCTGTCCTCGAATGGGGAGCCAATGAATTTGGCCAATTGGGTAATAGAAAGAGAGTCTTCAGTGAGAACCCTATTATTATTAAGGAATTTACTGATGAGAATGTCTTGAAGATCTCTTGTGGGCACGACAATAGTGCTGTAATTTGTGAATATAACGAGAAGCTCGAGGAACAGAAGAAGAAGGCCAAGGAAAATCAGAAGAAGAAGACTGACTAAGGTAAGACCTGAGATCCTATTGTATGTTTTATGTTGTATTCTGCATAATTTCGACATAATCTCTGTGAAAAATCTTTATCTAATTAAATAAATTTTTCAAATAAGCCTTTTTTAAAAAATGAATCATGTCCTTGACCAACACATCCAAGCCGCTCCACAACTGGAAGGCAAGGTTCACCTACTAAAGACCCTCTACCAGGAGAAGTAAATCCTCTTCCCTCTCCCCATAATATCTAGGCTCTACCACCAACTCTCCGAGGAATTATTAAACTATATTGAAGAACCCGCTTTACAACAAGGCGACAATCTCGTCCGTCTTTACAATGGTTTTGTTAAGGAGTTCGAGAGTAGAATAGACCCCATTAAGTTAATCCAAATTGCCAATGCTGCTTCCGACCAGTTTCAAAGTAAATCCCTAATCCACCTTTCCATAATCCATAGCTTATGAACAGAAAGTCACTTTCATCTCCGATATTGAGAAGAGACTCAAGGATGAGCAAGCCAAGCTCCTTGCCCAGATTAAGATAGTGAGTTTTACTTTCTTACAAGTCGATAAGAGTAATAGGGTTTCCATAACCTTACTGCAGGAAAACTCGAGGACACTCTTCAAATCATCAGAGACGTTAACAAGAAAATGGAGAGATTGAACGACCTCGACCCTCTTGTCTATTCTGGATTTTATCTTCTCTCCGCCAATTACCATGCTCAGAAAAACAACT
>Ga0065720_1021323_pt1 | contig 10889 bp, 13 predicted proteins | sample Thericmetagenome_FD_59107 | JGI IMG/M metagenome (GOLD analysis project Ga0065720, IMG submission 59107) | Thermophilic microbial communities from the Joint Bioenergy Institute, California, USA of rice/straw/compost enrichment - eDNA_2 v2... | ecosystem: Engineered > Solid waste > Grass >... | reverse complement strand
TTTTTTTTTTTTTTTTTTCGCGCAGGAGCCGCAGATTCGACCTGTTCTCACGAAGCAGAGCCAAGCACATCAGAAATACCAGCAGAAGACATCATGGTGATAATCTCTGAGTATACTCCTAGAACTCAAGCAAAATGCGTCTAAAAGTAACCAAAGCACCCTTAGGAGGATGCTCCCCAGTTCTTGCCGCTAAAAACAGTGGATGGTCAGGGAAGTCCACGAGCTGTGGTCTGTTTTTCTTACATTGTCGGTGCGTAGTTGCGGTCCTACTGGGAACCTTGCGATGAGTGAGTGGACAGATACCTTACTACCAGCATATCTGAGCAATAAGAAGGAATGGATTTGGAGAAGGTAGTGTTTTCACATAGCGGGCGTTGTAGTGCCCTTGTGGGAAGTCTCCAGATTTCTGTTACTGAGTTACAAGGAGAGAGAAACAGGTTTGACTCTTAAGTTAGATGGGATAGCTGAGCTGGAGGGGTAACGTAGTTAGATGAAGCGACTTGCAACAGACCTGCCCTATTTATTTCATAAATTTCCAATGGCTTATTCCAGCTATATCAGTATAACTGTCGTGTGCAAAACTGTCAAACACATATGTCTCAAGCATTTACAAGGGCTCCCACCGCGGGAGGCCAAGGGAAATCTCCGCTGATCCATTTTTGAGATATAGGCCGAATTCCCTCGCAACCATAAAGTGCCAGGGTGTCAAGAGAGGATCGTACCGGGCCAGTGTGGCGTTCATATCTCTTGGCCACATCCCACGTCCATAAGAACACTCCACGAGCTTGCCCATCAGCACGTCGATGTCAGGAGGTCCTTCGCGTCGGCCACAGTTGACATCCACAACCCTGAACCGCTTGGACACCTTTTCGCTAGTGATCACCTCACAAGGCGTGAAGTTCTCGGGGGACACGACGACTATTATGCGCGCTTTCCTAGGGGGCAACTCGGGCTTTCCGAATCGCGATTTCGTCGGCGGCTCGTCATTGTTAGGGTTGAATTCGTACGGGACATCGTCATATCTCGCCCAGCGTAGTGTGAGATGGTCTTTCAGAACTGAATGCATGAGCAACGCCCGCATCAGTTCGTAGAAGACGAACTTTGCTGCGCCCGAGTTGTCAGAACTTCGTTTAAACTGCTGATTGAGCGCGGATGCGTCATACAGCGCGTATGAGGAGTTATCCCAATCTGCAGAATCGGGGTCTGAGTGGCAGTTGAAGAGACACCAACTTGCTTCTTCCTCCGGTGGTGCTGTTCGGTACAGTTCTAGAGTGCTTTGGACAAACCACTCTGCAAACCGCCCAAACACGGGCTCCTGTTTTTCGACATCGACATAACACATATAGGCAGGGTGCCTTAGTATATCCTTGGCGATCTCAATAAACGGGTCTTGACTGTTTGGGTTATCGATAGGATCCATGCCATACTCCCTCCGCAAAAGGGCCGCGAGGCCTTTAAGCGCTTCGTCATAGTTCCAGTCCGTGAATTCCTTCTGTGGATTAAAACCATAGTCGGGCATGATGCTCCTTCCACTGTCCCGCTCCAGAGGCTCATTGTACGTCCGGCTCACGACGGCGAGGAGCAGCAAAACCGTATAAAACGCTCGTTCGACTCGTTCTTGCCATAAGGAAAATTTCTCGCCCTGATAATGCTGCTTCACTATGGCACAATTCTGCAACCGGCGTTCCAAACATCGTGCGAGGTGTTGTAGGCTAAAAACCATTCCCAGGTCATCGCAATCCGGCATTCGGTACTTCCAAGTGAGCTTCTCGAGATTGATCTTAGGCGGCGGCTCGAAAGGCTGATGCCAGGCTATCCACACGTCGTCAATCGCCCGGGCCTGATGAAATCGGGGTGCGTCGAGTTCTAGTCAGGAAACAGATTTTGAAGGACAGAAGGGCCTGTCGTCTTACCGCCATCAAGGCACGGTCAAATGCTGGGATCTCTCTAGACCCGACATGCCAGATGATCACGGGATGGTGCTCCTCCCAGACAGAGGCCAGTCGCCGGCTAGTGAAAATCAAAGCGGCCACATCTCTCAGAGAGTGGCAGTTTAGGAAAATTTGGAGGAGGATCTCCGCCGGGCAGTCGTCAGAAAAGAGTTGCCAGGGCTTGTTGTCCATAGTCGCAACTCTAGGCCTTGACGGGAAGGCCCTTGACTATGACGTATATGATAGAGGCCATGAAACCACGGGCAACTCCAAATCTCGAAAAGTTAGGAATGATTGAATCGTCTTGAGACAATAAGGGACATATAAGCCTGCCAAGCAGAGGGGTTGGAGCCAAAAACAGCATGGACTGCGGCAGTGGTTGTCCAGGCTGCAATCCCTGACCAAATCTTCAGCCAATGTTGTAGCCTTTGAATTAAAGGCTCAATCTATCTCGTTTTCAACCAATCGTTAAAAAAAACCCTTCCAGATTTATGAATGGAACGATCCTTGTGATCCAACAGCCTGAACATCGATACCAAAAACATAGGCAAACAAAACACACCGGGCAACTCGTGGTGGGGAGGTCTTGGACGGCCGCCACTGGTCCGGTTAGCTCTGGTTACAGCTGTTGGCATCTGCCAATCTGCAAGATGACGTGTAAGCGACGCCGTTGGCCAGGTTTGCCAACCCCTGACAGCTCACCATCGACCCCTCCTCTCTTGCTAACCTCTAGCTTCATATCAACAAACCCTTTAGTATAATTGTAACTCGGAAATTGTAGATATCCACGTGCCAATTTCTCTCTTTTCATCGCTACTCAAACATATTTCATCCCAATTTTCCAAACACCCCAACGAACACACCGTCACCCTACGATCATCACCGGACCTCTCCATCACGTTTCCCATTAAAGACAAAAATGCCCATCCGACTACCCGTCCCTTCCCCCATCGAGGACCCCGAATTCCTAGCCACAACCCACCGTCATGCACGCCGCGTCATCGACGGCTTCATCTCGTTCGCCTTTCAGGGCAACGTGCTGGAGATCGCTGTGGGTCTGATTGCAGCCAACATGTTCACGGGGCTGGTCACGTCCCTGGTGAGCGACCTATTGTTGCCCATGCTGTCAATCCTGCTGCCGCCGTTGGACAAGAACTTGGAAGAAAAGTTTGCGGTGCTGAGACCGGGGCCGAGTCATAAGGAAGGCAATCGGTATAATACTATCGCGCAGGCGAGGCAGGATGGGGCGGTTGTTATGGCTTATGGGTGGGTTCAAGCTCTGAGTCTGGTGTCATGTGGAGCAGGTAGTTAGGGGCTAACTGAGAAATATAGGGTTTTCCTCAACCAACTTATCAACTTCCTCGGCGTTGGGTTCGCCCTTTACATCCTCGCATCTGTTTACCAGCATTTCACTCGTGACCCAATCATCAAGCACAAGACCAAGTGCAAGTACTGCCGGCAGGAGATCAGTGACATGGTACCTCGACCAACCCCCATTTCCTATCAACTTATGGACACGCTCTGCTGACATACCAGGCCGTACGCTGCATCCACTGCACAAGCTGGCAAGACGGGCGCGAGGATGTACGCCCTCTCAATCAGTAACCAGTCACCTTCACCACGGCCCTTCATGATTATCCATCGCCAGCTATGTGGTTGCCCACACCGATCTATATTATAAATTATCCCACATCTTTATCTGTATCTAGCGCGCTATTCATATAGTATAAGCCCCTTGATGTGTGTCTATGAATTGGTAACACAGAACAAAACCAAACGAAGAAAACCAGCCCGTTACGGCCGCGTGGACGTAAGTAAAATAGTCACCCAAATTCCCCATCCCCTCAAAGAATCATAAGAATTAAGCCATCCCCTTCCAAACGAAATTCACCAAAATCACCAACAATACTCCCCCTTAAAGAAGGAATACCGCACCAAGAACACCAGCCACAGCTGCAAGGCCAACTTTCCCGGCAGTACGGCCCGCCCCAGCAATAACCGGCACCCCGTTGGTAACCCCCGGCCCGGAAGGACCCGTCGGGCTGGGCGGGAAGTGAGGAAGGTTGCCCGTGCCGATGGGCACACCGCCGGTACCAACAGGGGTAGGGCACGTCGTGAGGGTGGTGTGCGTCGTGGCAGTGACAGTAGCGCCGGGGCCGCCGGGGGCGGCAGTAGCGGAGCTCTTGCCGGTGAAGGAGGCAGAGGTCGAGCTCTTAGTGACAGGTTCCTCGTCGTCGATGTCGTCGCCGGGACGGCCGGTGGCGGTTGGTTCGGCCGTGTCGGTGGCGGTTGGTTCGGCCGTGCCGGTGGCGGTTGGTTGGGCCGTGCCGGTGGCGGTTGGTTGGGCCGTGCCGGTGGCGGTTGGTTCGGCCGTGTCGGTGGCGGTTGTACTTGGGGAGACAGAGGAGGTAGCAGAGGGGGTCGGGCCGGCAGTGATTGTCACAGGGGAGAGGCCAGTAGCAAAGTTGGTGATGGTGCGAGTTTGGACGGCCTCGAACGAGTAGAAAATTTGGGTCTCGGTGCAGACGCCGGTGTCAGCGGAGGGGTTGAGTTGGCAGTGAGCTACGGAGGTGCTGGGATCGAGTCAGCGGCGGGTTTCTTCTATGGGAAATAGGGGAGATGTTCGGGGGGTACATACTACCAGTCACCGGCGGTGGTGGTCCACTCCCAGGTCGATGGGCCATAGACGACGCTCATGCCGTCTACAATGCCACAGTCACTGGAGGGGACGCCGGACGGGCAGGAGACCCAGTAGGAGGTGGCGGTCGGGGCGGCGGTGATGATGGAGGCGTGCATGCCGTTCGAGTCGGCGTAGGGCATGAGGATGGAGACGACGTTGTCGGACTGGGCCGCGACGGCCGAGATGCCGGCCGCAGCTAGAGCCAGAGACGACACACGGGCCATGGTTGTGGTAGTCTTTTTTTTTCTTGGATTAGGTATAGACTCTACGGCAGAAGAAGAAAACGATCGACTATAGTAGGATAGGGGGCAGTTGGTGGGAGGGATAGGTCGGTGAGGGAACGAGTGACTATATGAACGAACGACGGGGCAGTCTGAGACAAGCAGGACGAGGACCTGAAGACAGATGCGGCCGGGAAATGAGATCTATTTATTCAAGACGTCCATACTCCTGGAAGGCTTGTTGATTTCTTGCTACATCGGATGGATTGCACGCTTAATCCTTTCCTGCCAGGGGCTTTAACCAGACACAGCACTTTGATGGCTCAGGGTCCGCTTGAATGCAACGTCAACATACTAGTCGTGCCTCATGCAGCCCAGGGCTGGCTGCTGAGCTGCGCATTGGGAATAGTTGATGGAGAGCTCTGGGAAAGATTTTGTGATATTTTTTTGGTGCTTGCCAGTTCATCTGGGTATCACGAGAGCATTCACGGGGCTTGTACGACAGACGGTCTGACGTGTAAGACGAAAGTCCTCACGATATGCTCGGTCGGGTCGGGGTGTTGGTGTTGGCGGTCCCCCGGCCGAGTTATGCACCCAAGGCATGATGAAGACCATGGAACCATCACGGAAGGTCTATCCGTGCCGCACCTTGGACCATGTTTAACCACGTTTGGGCCACGCTGGGTCGGACGATGTGACGGTCGGAGTCCGGGCAAAATTTTCCCCGTCGGGAACGAACGACATCCGCCCGCCTTGGCGTGTTGGCTAACAGTCGTTGGGGAGCAGTCATCAGCAGGTTGGGATCTCGCATATAATCGCTTTATAACGACGGGACGGAAGCTTGGGGGTTGCCATGGATGTTGGGGGGAGGAAGATCTTGGATGTGGTGGCTTAATAGAGGGCCACAGCGTGATCCTCTCTAAACAACCTCTCTAGCACCGAAAGGTGCTGGCTTCGAGAGTCAAGGCACGTTGAAATTCCCCGAGCTACCCTTTCTGACAAGCTACTCCGGAGCCGCACCAATTGCGGTTTTGGGACAAGCAACGCCAATGTTCGCCCTTGTCCGCCGAGAAGTTCTGGAAAACCATGGTGAGCTGTTGAGCTGTCGGTTAAAGCAGACTCACTGTTGAATCATGTGAATATACACTCAAAAGAGATGAAGAATGCTGTTCTCCGGCGTTTCCCCTTGGATACAGCTTGATCCAGCTCTGAGGGACCTGTGAGCTCGGTATGTGGGAGTGCTTGCTGTGTCCTAGAGCGCGCGGCTGTCTAAGAGCTGAGATGGAATTTTCGCTTCGAGATCGCAGGGTTACACCCTGGTGGAGCTCCACGTTGTTTCAGGTTTCGAAAACGGACGAGGTGTGACCCACTCCAGCGGTGTGGCATTGATCTCCGCCAATAAAAGGGCGTCATTGGCCCCTGCCCAGCGTTTTGCCGAAACAGGGGCAGGCGCTGTAGCCGGGGAAGCGTGCCTGCTTGGCCAGACGTCATGCCTGGTCCTGGTGCCTGTGCCGGGATGAAAACTTCGCGCACGGATTGGCTAGTGATGGTAGTCTCATCATGAGCCGTCGGCAAAGAGACGAGCGATTTCTCAGCAATCGCTGCTGATGACGAGGATGAGCTGGCGGCCAGCTCAAACGGCGATATGGAAGCCAGCACAAGAAGAAGGGGAAAAAGCAAATAAAAATATGACAAAAAGCTAGGATTTTCAAAATTAGCAGTCCGGACGCCGATGCGGTTGCAATGGGTCCCCCGCATACCGCCGTCGTTGCTAGTTATCGACGGTATCGATTGGCGGACGCACCGGCGATCTTCACGAAGAGACCAACAGTCTGGCCCACTGCGTTGGGCCAGATGGGGCTGGCTGCGTGGATCGACAGCTCGCAAGTGGTTGAAAAGGATGGCAATTCCCACTTGCTGAGGTTGCAGCGGCGTAGTTGCAGTTGCAACTTCATCATCTTCCATTTCTCCATCATCAGGCCAGCTCCTTGTCGGCTCGGGTTCAGCTTGCCAGTCAGCCAACTGGCTCTCCTTTTCGTGTCGACACCCTCACATTCTTTGTTATCTTTGTTGTTGCAAGTCAACCACGTTCGTTGCAGTCCGCGGACCATCCCTCATCTCTTATTGTTTCCATTGTTGATTGTGCAGTGCCTGGTGCTTTTGTTGGCTCTCATTCCCTATTGTCGGCTTTGACAGTCGCTCTTTTACCTCAAATTGGAATTCATTTGACTTGCAACCTTCCCTTCGTTTGCTCGCTGTGCGGCTGTTATTTGGTCTCTTGGACACTGCTGGTTCACGAAAAAGATGAAGTTCTTCAAGTCGGGAAAGCCTGCCCTCGCCGGGGCCGTCATTGCTGCCCTTGCCCCCAAGGATCTCAACATTAGTGATCCGGGTATGATCCATAATCCCAATAATGTTCCATCCCAAATTGCTAATAACCATCGCAGTCTCCATCAAAGGTGTCGCCAAGACCCTCGCTGCCGGCGCCATGTCCTATTACTCCGGCACCCCGGACAAGTTCGTCGACCTCCCGGAGCCGCACTACTGGTGGCAGGCCGGTGCCCTGATGGGCAGCATGCTGGACTACTCCCACTATACTGGTGACCACACCTATGACCGTCTGATCGCCCGCGGTCTGCTGGACCAGGTCGGCCCAGACTTCGACTACATGCTGCCTTCTCACTTCGGTCAGGAGGGCAACGATGACCAAGCCTTCTGGGGCTTCGCCGTGATGTCAGCTGCCGAGCGCAATTTCCCTCAGCCAGACCCCAATGTCCCCTCCTGGCTGCAGCTCGGCCAAAACTTATGGAACTCTCTCGCCTCGCGCTGGAATACCACCCACTGCGGCGGCGGCCTGCTGTGGCAAATCTTCGCCAGCAACCCCAACGGTCTGGACTACAAGAACACGGTCAGTAATGGCGGCTTCTTCCAGATCTCGGCGCGCCTGGCGCGCGCCACGGGCAACACGACCTACCTCGAGTGGGCCGAGAGGGTCTGGGACTGGACCGAGGCCGTCGGCATGATCGATAAAGACGGCAACGTGTACGACGGCGCGCACGCTAGAAACAACTGCACCGACACCAACCCCGTTACCTTCTCTTACAGCGCCGCGATCTATATGTATGGCTGTGCCGTGCTGGCTGATCATACCGGTGATGCCAAGTGGGCTGATCGGGCCGAGCGTATTTTGCAGGCGGCCCGGTCATTCTTTAGCCCGTTCCCGAATGCCACGAATATTATGTATGAGCACGCTTGTGAAACAGTTGGGACCTGCACAGCCGATATGCGCAGCTTCAAGGGATACTTCTCGCGCTGGGCATATGCGTCGGCGCTGTTCCTTCCCCAGCTTAGACCGATCATCGAGGAGCTGTGGTACCCGACCGTCCTAGCCGCTGCCCAGTCGTGCACGGGTGGTGAGAGCGGGACCCAGTGTGGGCAGAAGTGGTATGTCGGCGGGTTTGACGGTGTTACTGGGTTGGGCGAGGAGATGTGTGCGCTGGAGACGGTCCAGGGCTTGTTGGCGGATAAGGCTCCCTTGCCGTTGAAGGGTGATGAGATTAAGGTGGTGAGGGAGTTTGCTTCTTAAATTCAAAAAATACTTTGGTTTATTTGGGCTCTGTACATACTGGCTTGTGCATTATGGCAAAGTATTGCATCTGAGAAAAACATATTGAAACTTGCCCTGGGCTGGGCTGGGCTGGACTGGGCATGGCATGAAAAAAAAATACAAGACCTTGGATTGGCATTCTATACGCTCTCTATATGTCTATGTCCAAATTAGACCCCTCTAGTTTCCCCGGACCTCCCTCAGAACCCTCTCCAGTGACGCCAAAAACCTCGTAACCTCCTCGTCGGTGCCAACCGTGATCCGAAGGCAACCTAGACACCCGTGTTCCTTACCGCGGAACCGAACAACAACGCCTTGGTTCTCGGCTAGCCGCTCGTACACCTTGAGCGCCGTCGCATTGTCCGGCTTGCCTCCGGCATCAAGCATCTCGTACAGTAGGAAGTTCGCGTCCGTTCCGCCACGGAGCCTGCCAACACCCGGGATCTTGGGCATCTCCCGCAGGAGACGGTCCCTCTGCTCGAGGATGCGTGCCCGGTTGGCCTGCATCGTGGCCAGGCCCTGACCCGACAGGGCATACGACGCTATAGACGAGGTCAGACTGGAGATGTTATACGGCGCCTTAAGGCTGTTCAACAGTCGGGCAATCGCCGGATCCGTGAACGCCGCACCCAGACGGATACCCGCCAAACCAAACGCCTTGCTGAGCGTCTGCATGACCACCAAGTTGGGCCACTCCGTCACCCACTCAGCCAAGCTCGCCGTCTCCGGGTTCGGCGCCGCAAAGTCAATATACGCCTCATCAACCACCACAACCCCGTTCCAGCTGGGGTGCGCTAGCACCTTCGCAATATCCTCTTTGCGAAGCAATGAGCCTGTAGGATTCCCCGGACTGCACAAATACACCAACTTGATTCTTCCTCCCTCCGGGCTCTCCTCCGCCCTCTTAACATCCTCATCCAGCTTCGCCAGCACAGCAGGCACGTCAATCTGAAACCCTTCCTCCGCACTCAGCAGCGGCACCTTCACCAGCCCAACATCATTCACCTGTGCCGAGACGGCGTACATGCCATACGTCGGCGGGCAAACCAGGATGCGGTCACGTCCGGGGACGCAGAAGCACCGCAGCAGGGCATCGATTGCTTCGTCGGAGCCGACGCCGACAAAAAGGTTGGCGGGCGTGAGCGTTTTCTGGGTGTGGGCGTGGGTGTTGCGCAGGGTGCAGAGGAGTTGCTTGAGGTCGTGCTGATGCGGGTCGGGATAGCGGTGAAGAGTTGAAAGGGCGATCGAGGGAACGTCGGGGGTATTGAAGCCATTTACACCATTGATGGCTGGGAGAGGAGGACCGTAGGCGTTTTCGTTGGCGTCAAGGAGGATGTTGGTGCCGTCGTCTTTGTAGTCACTAGATAGGGAGGGGGGGAGGTTAGAGTGGGTAAGAGAAATGAGGGGGAGGGGCAAACTCACTCTCTGGCACAGCGGTACGGCTCCAGCTGGAGAATGTTGGGCCGGGCGCAGGTTTCGAGGTTGAAGGCCGTCATGCTGTGAAAATATGTCTGGTGAGGCCGAATTGACTTGTCTAATGCGCGGGTTTATGAGATTATTCAGGTCAAGTTAAGAGTCATAAGAAGAGTCATTCGTGAGTGAGTCTTCAGCGATGAAATTTCAGTGAAAGCGAAACAGAAAACTTTCGCCGACTCCGGAGCGGGTCCGTCGCCTGCAGTGTAGCCAGAGGATAACCTCAGCCATCCTGAAGCCAAAAATCTCTACAACTCTGATGATTGTGATGACAGTGGTAGAGGGTATGAACCGGATTGCATAGATTGCAAATACTTTTCGAAAATCCCCTTTGTTGTTATCATGGCGAACAGACTTGAGGTATGCACCGAAAACCCTAACCCTGATGAGTCCATGGGATTGTTTTTGGGCCCCTGGCTTCCAGAAGGCTGGAACTTCGAACCCCACCCAACCCCTTCAGCTCCACCGGAACCGCAACCACAGTCACCATCAACATCTCCCAATCCCATTTCTCTCCCCTGTTACGCGCAGCACAAGCGCAAAGACCTCACAAACTAACGCGACTACAGTCACCAACTGGTCTGTCTGTAGGATACGATGAAGCTTTCTTTTTGAAAAAAAAAAAAAACTTTTTTTTAAAATTTCGAAATCGTGGTGGGATCTACTGTTCGACTATTGATCATGATACTTACACGGCTCGAAAACCATGTTTCCACAGCGATTCTTACTGCATGATGTCGTCCCCAGCCTCGTCCTTTCCCCGCATGAGAAATCGACAGAAATCGACGAAATTGACGCAAACCGTCGATGACGGGCTGCGTGGCCTGGCGATACGCAGCGTAGCAAGGTTGTGAGCGGGAAGCGCACATTCAGCCTGTTCTCCCGGAGCGCATACGATTGGCCAATTCCCCGGACTCTGAGCCCCTGACCAGCGTTGGCCGACGTCGTCGTCCCGGGCCCCCGATCATCCCGGCCGC
>Ga0065720_1021320_pt1 | contig 10891 bp, 12 predicted proteins | sample Thericmetagenome_FD_59107 | JGI IMG/M metagenome (GOLD analysis project Ga0065720, IMG submission 59107) | Thermophilic microbial communities from the Joint Bioenergy Institute, California, USA of rice/straw/compost enrichment - eDNA_2 v2... | ecosystem: Engineered > Solid waste > Grass >... | reverse complement strand
AAAAAAAAAAAAAAAAAAAAAAAAAAAAAAAAAAAAAAAAACTAATCAAGCCACCTCTACAATAGTAACTTCGCTAAACTTCGCTGATCAGTACCCTCACAACCAAGTAACCGGAGCCGACATCACCCCCATCCGGCATCCGGCCCCTTTGGTCACCGCCGAGCGTTTCCTGGGAAATCGACGATGCCAACGAAGACTGGACTTGGCCCCAAGACGCCTTCGACTACATCCACATCCGCTCTCTGTGCATTTGCATCCGTGACTGGAAGAAAATCTCCAGAGAGGCCTACCGCTGCCTAAAGCCCGGCGGCTGGCTTGAGCATTACAAGCTGCCAGCTGAGTGGGGAGGAAAGGAAGGGAAGGGGAAGCGTTTTGCCACGAGCAGTTAATATTTTCCACACCTCATACATCATAGTAATATGATGTTACGTATTCAGGTCTTGAGATTCTCCGGCGACTTGTGTCTTAAAAAACACCTAGATTTCCCAGCAGCTGTCTTCCCCAGCCTTTTAAGTGTAAACAGAGAGAGCAATCTGCGAAACAGAAATCCAGAAACCGCAGGCAGAGATGAACACCATTCTCCATTCTGAGCTTATTGGATCTCCAAGATGATGACTTCCATCTACCTGAGCATCCTTTTGCTGGAGTTTCCAATGACTCTGGACCCCGGACGCACAGCCGAACGAACCCTACCCACGCCCTAGGGCAAGCAAATGGAGATTTTTCTCTTACCTCCCCGCTCGACTGGGCACCAGCCTTCCCAGTCTCCACCGAAGTCCGAAACGTGGCCAGGAGGAGCCAAGAACTAAAGACGACGTGCATGGCCGGAAGACCAGCCGCGTTAATGGCCAAACGTTAGGTACAGGGATACCGGGGGTTCGCTTTGTCAGCAACCATCTGCTGTCGATACGCCAGATTGTGCCAAGAGACTAACATAACAAACGCAGACAGATCTCCTGGTGTTGACGGATTGGGATGGACCAGTTGCTCCCTAAGCCTCCGCTACCAATGTGTACTTCTTCAAATCCTCCCTGCCGACAACTTCTCGGAAACTCCCCAGATATAAGCTTGTTTACGTGATCAAGAACGTTTACCTGGCTACTGTTATGGTAGCTTGCTAAGAGCCGCATCTAGGCACTCCCCAATACTTCACAGCTTGCTGCGCCTTGTACTTGCGTGTGTCTCCAGAGCATGCAGCCCTGTGTATGCTGCTCCAGAGCCTGGGATGGCTTGGGCTGCATGAGGTACCAGACTAACGGAACCGGATCTACGTAGAGCGTACTTATGCCATACTAGATTTGGTTTTGCTTGCACCACCATGCCCAGTCACACTCCCACCCGATATACCCATCTTACTCTTTTCTGATTTGATAGCAGAGCCGGTGTGCACGCTGGCGACCCCGCATCTGTTGCGTATATCACCTTGTGCCGTTTTCCTCCACTCGTTGTCGTGGGTGTTCTCGTTTCTCTCCCCCCCCTCCCGCCCTTTCCCGCCGTCTCCTGTCCCTGCCCAGACAAGTTGTCACCTGTAGTTCCTCGCCCATCCGCAGCGAGCTTGGTGTACGGATCACACTATGACGAAAGAAGCAGAAGAGAAGAAGGAGCAGCAACAGCCGCAGCAGCCGGTTGACGTCCCGGGTCTTCTCCCGAGCTCCCATTGGGCGTCGGTAGGTCTCTGCGCAGCACTCACAGTACAGTCTTGGATGGGTTGGGAAAGTAATGTTTACTAACCACCGAAACATCCACTCCCAGATTCCCGTGGAAAATGAAGATGATGACACAGACTCTCTGTGCAGCAGTAAAGCGAGCAGTACCACATCTGTCAGGGACAGCATCCTAGAATATCGCAGGCTTTACGGTCGGACTTATCACCATGAGATCGGTGATGCTGAGAGCTGGATTCCCAACGACGACAAGCATTTAGATAGCATGGAAATTCTGTAAGTCGGTACTTCTTCTACAAGCCATATACTATACCGTATTCTCAACCCGTCCTTCGCTTCTCCGTCTTGGCCTAAAGAACTACAAGCCATGTTAGAAGTCAATCTCGTTCTGACCATCTTCAGCTCCTTGATAGTCAGTCGGTCAGATTGTCTTTGAAAACAGCCGCTAACATCAGGTCGCAGACATTATGCCAGCATCCTCGCATTGGGGAACAAGCTCTTCCTCGCGCCTCTGGATAAGGACAGGATCAGAAAGGTCCTCGACGTTGGTACCGGCTCGGGTCTTTGGGTTATGTGAGTGATCAACGCTCTCTCTCATTTTTCTTCTTTTGACACTGTCCGTTGGCTGCTCGCGGCCAGCCCCGACGGACATATCGACCGACACATGCGATATTTTTGTTTCTGCCACTCTCAACTAACAATTCATCTGTCTCAAAAGCGACTTCGCGGATCAATTCCCCAACGCCCAAGTCACCGGCACCGATATCACACCCATCCAGCCGACCTGGGTCCCTCCAAATGTTTCCTTCGAACTCGACGACGCAAACCAGGACTGGACCTGGAGCAGCAACACCTTCGACTTCATCCGCACCCGGTACATGATTGGCTGCATCAGCGATTGGAAAAAGTTCTATGAGAACGCGTTCCGCTGCCTCAAGCCCGGCGGCTACTTCGAGCACGAAGAGTCCTCCGGCAAGTGGTACAGCGACACTGGCGGCATTCCCGATGAGTCGCCCATCGCCCAGGGTTTGAAAGCCTTCCGTGCTGCGGGCGACAAGACCGGCCGCACGTTCCAGGTTGTTGAGGAAGGGCTGCAAAAAAAGTATATGGAAGAGGTTGGCTTCGTCGATATCGTTGTCAAGGATGTGCGTGTTCCTCTGGGCACTTGGCCTGAAGACCCGGAGCAGAAGCAGATTGGTATGCTTGTTTCCGAGGCTATTCTTGGTGACCTCGAGGGTGAGTTTAGTTTCCTTGTTAGATTTCCAGGATTTTGGCCGTTTGCTGACTCTCCCTACAGGCTATCTGCTGTACATGCTCGTCAACATCCTGGGTTGGTCTGAGGACGGCGCCAGGGCGCTGGCTGCCCATGCCCGCGCCCAGTTCCGCAAGCCCGGTGTCAACCCTTATTGGATCCGCCGTGTTGTCTACGGCAGGAAGCCTGAGTAAATGGAGTCCGTAACAAGTCTCATCCTTTTCTGGCTCAACAAAGCTCTTGGGGATTCAGTTTTCGAACAATCATGCTTGTGTTGGCGGAGCTGCTCTAGCGATTGTTAAATAGACTGGCTGTATATATCCTATCTCCACTGTTATTCCTGACGAAGCATGTCAACCTCTGCAGCTGATATGCGCAGTTAGTCTCCTGTAGTGTAGTTACCGACACGGGCTCTACCCCGATTTCCTCTCCTACCAGATTCAAGTACATTCATCAATTTGTAGAAAATCACCTTTTGATATAGCATCCCCATCATAAATATCCTGTCTTGGTTCGCTTGGGTTCCGAAAGAGCACGCTCATCGACAGTCCAAATCCCCGGGGCGCCTGAAGGGCCTCTTCAAACCACATGTGTGGAAGAATGCTTGGCTTACGTAAGGAATGTGGAGATAGACCATGATATACCTCACGAGGACGCGATTCACTATCACCAATTTCTGATCGACAACGATAACTACAATGTATTGATGTTCATTGACTTACCTGAAAGATATCTTGCCCACATGTTACCCTTCTAGCAGACTGAACCCCTGATCAGTCCAGATGTCTTCTGACCCTGAACTTACAAAGTCTTCGACCTTCCCTCCAAGAAAGTTTCATAATCTCACCTTTTTCACGCCAAGCTTCGAGATAGGCTCGGGTCTTTGAGGAGTCAAACTCAATATGCCTGATGGAAAAGTCCTGCAGACCCAACCGATACGTCTCTGTGCAGCCATCCCCGCCCGCAAAGATCCAGATATACTCGTCCCCCAATGGACGCTGCCAGTAGACCGCTACATGCCCTGCCCCGCGTGTGAGGAATCAGTAAGGAGATAGAAAGGGAGCGTGGTGAGAGGTGAGTGGCCGAAGAGAGATTTGTGAGGGGCAAGCTTTCTTTTTTTTTTTTAAAAAAAAAAGGACGGGTCGCTGAATTCAAAGCCAGAGAGGTCATTTTTTGACTTGTAGCCCTCCTCATGCCCTTGAGGGGCACACTCATCCGAACATGAGCCGCTGAAATAGTACGAAGACGGCGCATCCTCATTTTAATTCCCATCCCCAGCGTCCTCATTACTCCCAGAAGCATCTCCTCTCAGAACGCGAAACACTAAAGCATGATAAAGATAAGGCATCTTCCCCCTCGTCCTTGCCCACATCCTTCTCCCCTTCATCAGTTTCACCCCCCTCTGAGCAAAAATCTTCAAAAATAACTCGAACTACTTTTCTTCATACCATCCCTCTATCATCTGCTCCTTAAGAGTCGCGTAACCCTCCAATTACGGCGGCAGCCTCAGCTTCTCCCTCGTCACCACGGCATTAACTTCCAGATGGGCAACCATCCACTTCCAGAGCGGCTTATCTACCACCATTGGGTTGGACGGATACAGCTGGTTAATTATCGATGCGATGCCGGTCGTCACAGGCATCAGGGGTGAAGGGGGCGCCGGTATGCATCAGCCAAAAGAGGCTAGTGCTGTTACTTGAGGAACTGCAGCCGGTTGGCGAAGGAGTATGGAATTTGGGAAGACGTTGTGGCTGATGGGATGTTGGGATATGGAGGATATGGGACTATACCTTATGCTTTCGCTGCAAAAAGAAGTTAGGGTTGATGCTGTGCTGATGCTGATAGTCACTGAGAAGCTCTTGCTTGTCTGGCCTAATCATCTTGGATCGTGAAAAAGAGCTAGGCTATGGTTTCAAAGCACTTATCCCATTGCACGACAAATCATGGAATTGGGCTTGGCTCACTGTGATTACTTCGAATAAGATGAGTCTAAGAACTGTTCACAGCCTGGCCTTAGGCCATAACCACATTGGCATCTTGTCTGGGGCTGAGCTTAACCTATCCCTTTTGGGGTCATTTGGCTCTAGGACTAAGGCAGAGTATCCTTGGTAGAGATAAAATGCAGCCAAGTCTGCTCCTTGTAGAGACAAAGAACTCGGTGTGCATGTGCAACTGGCGGTTGTACTGGCGCTGAGTCCTGAAAAGGAAACTGGCCCCTTAGCAAAAAGAAATTCAGTAAATATCACAGTGGTCTACTACTGCTGAGAGCTGGCATCAAAGATACAGAGAAATTTGTTTTTTGAGAACACATTACCCACAATATGATGCATGCCCTCAGGTGTCCAGATATACCACGGTTAACCATGACATACTCTTCTTAACTCACATAGGCACATGTACATCCACTCCCAACGGAGTGACAGCTATTTGTGTTTTTTCTGTCTATTTAAAAGTCACTTCAATCCTTAACCCGACCAAGAAGATAAACACAGACGTAAGGGGGAAAAAAACAAATCAGATACAACGCCGGCTATGCAACCAGTCAACCATCCGATCATCGACCCAGCAAGTCCATCCGCGTAACCAAAACAAGTCAAGTAATCATCATGTGAAGGAGGCAGAATGTAATCCCAGCCATCCAAATCCCACCCAGGCAGCCAGAACCCATGTCGTGCTTGGCTTAGGTAGAATCTCGAGCCAATGAATTACGTTCCAGAATGCGTAACAAGAGGGGTATCTATCGTCGTCATAAACCAACAAGCCACTGACACCTCTCTTTCATCTGAAAAGTCTCACGCATACCGAAACGACCTTCCCCTCTCCCACCCCGTATACTGATATGGCTCAGTAACCACATTTGCCGGCGGCGTCGGCACAGGCGCATATCCTACGTTGCCCACTACTCCCATGGGCATGGCTCCGGGAGCAGTCGACACCGATCCCCCACGCACAGCAGTCGAACTCCATCCCCTCCTGTGACTGGACCTCGACCTAGGCAGAGCAGCAGCAGCCGCCATGGCTGCAGCCCTAGCCCTGCTCCTCGCCGCAGATCTCCTTCTTCTGACAGCACCACAGACACAGCTCCAGCAGCAGCTTACCAGCGCAAGGAAGATCAGGCCGCCAACGACACACGCCACGGGAATGGCGATCTGCGGATTGTCCTTGAACCAGCCAACGAACTGCTTAGTTGCCGAGGCGCCCTTGCACACGCCGTTGTAGCAGCGGCCGCCGGCTTCGCAGGGGGTGCCATCGAGGAACCACTGATTGAGGACGTAGCACTGTTGGGGACCGAGTCGAGGAGAAGCACACGAGAGGTCACAGCCGGATGAAGAGCAGGATGTGGTCTCATTGCCGTTAGCAACGGACCCCGAGAGGAAGGTCTTGCATTGTTGGTCGCGAGAGGTGCACCGGCCAGAGGCACAGGTGAGCCCGGCTCCCGGTTCGCCGCATTCCTGACCGTCGGGGGCTGCCTCGTCGGCAGGACAGCCAGCTGACGTGCCGGAACAGACTTCCTGGGGATCGCACGGGCCGGTGCTCTGACGACAGATCGAGCCGGCAGGCATAAACTGGCACTGCGGTGTGCAGCACTCCTCATTGCTCGGGTCGCAGACACTGCCCGCGGTATACTTGCAGGTTTGTGGGTCGCAACAAGGGTTGTTGGCGCAGCCCTCGTCGCCGCCACAGTCACAGTCTTCGCCCTTCTCTACAATGCCGTTGCCGCACTGACTGGCCGTGAAGGTGGTGACACCACGGTTGCTGGTCAAGCAGCTCATACGGTTGGGGCTGCGGCCGAGAAAGCTGCAGATATTGCCGATACTGCAGGGGGAGAACTGGGTGATGCGATCGCCGGTCGACGGGTTCATGATGAATTGGGCGCTGGCATCGCAGGTCGAGCGTGACAGAGGGCAACACTCCTGGCGGTTCACGCTACCATCGAGGCAGGTCGAAGCACTGCAGTCGTGGACGGCGCCGAAAGTATGACCGGTCTCATGGGCAAAAACAAGCCATTCGGTGGAGGTACGGACAACGACGTTCGCGCCAGCACTTGTCTCGTTGTTGTTACGCGTTACCGAGCCTTCCTGGCAAACGGCACCTAGCCAAGCCAAACCGACAGCGGGACCAGTGTTGCAAGTCGTCAAGAGGGTCCAGTAGGCATTCGTGTCCTTCCATTGGCCGCGCCACTTAGAGAACAGGCTAAGACGCTGCTCGATGTCGACGCCAGCACATGGGGTGTTCCACGGGGCTGAATTGGGCGGGGTATTGGGGCATTCGGGCTCACTGATGGTCAGATTCTGGATGGCCAGAGAGATGTTGAACGTGGCCTCGTACAGCTGCGAGGCCGAGTTCACCAGATTAATGACGTTTTGCTGCACGGCCTCCTTCGTCTTAAGAGCAGCCGTGTAAGTACAGTCAGTGGCAATACCGACCAGAGCAACTTTGCGGGTAGTCGGACAGCCCGCAGTCGAGCCGATCGAGCTGATCAGGTTCACGCCAGCACCGTTTCCACCGGGGATATTGTCCCAGAACTGTCGGCCAAACAACATCTTCGGACTCATGTACCACGGAGATGTGTCTTCGGACTCACCGGTCGCTTCGTCGAGGCTGCGGTAGAAGAGGTTACTGCGATCCCTGTTGTACTCCAGGCGGTCCGAGCCACAGATAGGGGCAGCATCTCGGGCCTTGAGGTCTCCATGCTTTTGGATATCGCTATCACGCCACACGACCATAAACTCATCGTCGGCGTCGTCAATATCGGGGTCACCGGTGACGGTGGTATCGCGGTAGTTCGTCTTCGTCTGGATGTGATGATTGTCGCCGTGGACGGTAAAGACGCCGTCAAAGATGGGCCGAGCGCCATCCCGGCGCACGGTAATGCGGGTCCAGCCGACATGCTGCCACTCGTCGGACCCGACCTGCTGGACAAAGCTGTCTCCCTTGAAGACGCGATGAGCAGCCCGGTCGATGGGTTCAATACTACGAACAGTACCGTCGGCGGCAAGAACCTGGATGGCGGCGTCGGCGCCGAAGATGTCGTGGTTGGGCTCTAGGGCCAGGCGGACTTTCTGCTGCCGGTCGGGCAGAGTGAAGGTGATAGTGAAGGATGTGTGAGCATGGACCCTGTGTGAAGGGGTATGGATGACGGCATCTTCAAGGCGAGTGACTGAGGAGAGCGGGCTCCGCTTGAGCGAGTGGGCTGCAAAATCCAGTCAGAATGCACGCTTGTCAAAGAGGAGGTGACCCCAGTTCAAGAGCACATACCCAGCGAGCCCTGGAGTAGTCCAGCCCCGACTGCTATTATGGCCGCGAGGGCCTTGCTAAAGATCATAATTCTAGCACGCCCGTCTGTCGAGGCACATTCCTGGCTGCCAGCAAAGGAGAGAAGCGAGGCAGGCGACAGCTGGATGAACGGCTAGGCAGATACTATTATGTGAGGAGGTGTCTGGTTCGGATGGCTGATGGACCCGAAGTCAAGAGCAAGCAAGTTTAGTGTCAAGTAAGCTCAGCAAGCGGGCGATGAAGCAGCTGGCAAAGACGCCGATTGGCAAGTGGAAACAAGGAGTGATCGGATCGGTCGGGTGACGGGAATCACGTAAAAGGACAGAACAGGAGGGAAGAGCAGAAAAAGGGCGAGTGCTATGTTGGTTTACGGATTACGGCAATAGATCAGCGATCAACATTGGATGGTGAGACCTGATGAGAATGGAAATGGGCTCCGAAGAGGGAGGGGGGAGGGGAGGAAACAGTGGCAGTGCAACCACTACACCGTGCCGGCCAGCGCTGGGCGCTGGGCTTTGGCAGGTGCTGCACTGCCGCTGGCCACCAGCAGGAACCTAAGCAGCCCTCCTCCATTCTCCCACCTGCAACTCTTGGAGGAAGGACGGCCGCTGACTGGGCCAAGCAGTGCCAAGCACTGTGATGCACTGTGATGCACGGTGCTGCAGCAGGGGTCTGGTTTTGCGGAAGCACAAGCGTTTCGATTTTTTGTTGGAAGCACAAAGCAGGCTCAGCAGAGGGGACTCGTCAGCAGCTGTCGTCAGCTGCGGGGCTAGACGAATACCGAAAGATGGCCTCGTAAGCCCGAAGGTGACCATTTACACATCGCATATGCAAACTAGATGAACGTTGTTGAGCTACTTCGAAATGTTTTCTACTCACCCTTTGATTCTGATGAACTATCTTCAGCATTTGGACCGAGATCACGATGGCAGACGCCCGCATCCCAGCGGCTCCACTTTGTTGGTAACCTTGCTCCTGGGGCCCCCAGACCCCACCCGTCTCGGTTTCAGAAACGGCAGCCAAACCATTCCCAGGTCCCTGGCCGCTTGGCGCCCAGCAAGGGCCGCTGGGACTCGACTTGGCCGCGGCGGCAACAGAAACAAGACAAGACCATAGGATAACCCTTAGAAAGATAATTGAACGACAAACATCAGACTTTTGACCGTCCTTGTGGCCACAAGACCGTTGGATGTGGTTTTCCCTTCAAGCCTACCGGGAAATAGTAAGCCTGTAAAGCAAATGTAGGGCGCGAAGCCCGGAGCCGTATGCCAAACTTGGCACGACGGATGGAACCTGACAAACTCGACCGTTTTAGGCTCACCCGGCTCCCACGATGCAGGATGTCAATTTAATCAATCCATCTAGGGCTCACAGTGCACAAGAAGAGGTATCATTCTCGGGTCCGCTGCAGGTTCCGTTGTTGGTCCTAAGTTTAGTTGTAGTTCAGCGATTGCCCGAACAAAATCGGGTGATACAGTGGGACTCGACTAGATTGCTTTGTTTCCTAGCGTCCGAGACTCCCCGCAGCACAGTGCAATCCTTATATAACACTTGAGGTTGTTAGAGCAAGTTGATGCTGCTTGTAAATGTTAAGGTCCCAAGCGGCACATCTGCTTCCTGAGGAGCCACCCACATGGATAGAAGAAGAGCGCTAACATCCACCACGGCCCAAAACAGAACCTTGTCTGTTCTGAGTCCGGCGTGCTCCTCAGACCACGTCGTGCTGTTCCACTAGGCAGAGAGACTTGACATTTTACATACGGCTCGGGCCACCTCCTTTTACAGAGTCCACTGTTTGCTGACTCCTGTTCAAACTCGTGCGGTAGTGCGTCCCTTCGCTGCACAACTATGTCCCGTACTCCTCTGCCGGTTTCCTCACGGCATCCATCTGCCATCTTCGAGACTTCATATTCACCATTTGCCGCTGTTTCTTTCGACATGCCGTGAATGTACAGGTAGTTTGTGCCACGTTGGCATTGCTGTTCTAGCTGAGGGGGAGATGTAGCCGCCAGATTTTACCTACGCATGGAAAACGCGATTATCCAGTCCAGTGAGGGCGTCTAAGCCAGCTGCATCTCGAGTTCGCGAGCGGGTCACAGCTCTTGCGACTGGTCATCTTGCTTCTGGAGATCAAGGACCGCAGGGACTTGCCTCTTGGGGACTTACTGTTACCCTCAACCCCGAGATACCAATCAGCCAAATGATCAAGCTATTTTCGGCAGCGGGCGAGAAGATCGGGCATGCCATCCACATGGTGGAGGACCATGTCCACATGAAGTGCATAAAGATGGCTGAAATTGTCAGTTTGGAGGAGAAGAAGCTCAAGTGCTTGTTGGGCAACTGGCCGAAGGACCCTATATAGAAACAGGTTGGTGTGGTGACAAAGTAGGCCTTGCATAGTGGCCTGGAAGGCATGTGCTCCCTCCTTATTTCAATGTTCGTGAACAAGTTGCTGACTGCATGTTAGGTTCTGCCATGTATGTCTTTACAGTGATTATTGGCTGGGACGAGGAGGACGCCTAGGGCTTTGGCTACTACCCATATGTGTGCCCAGTTCGGCAAGTCTGGCGTGAATTCAAGGCTGTCTCGTCGTATTGTCTGGGGCAGAAAAGGAATCGCTTTGTAACTGTTTTGGAACGTTCTACAGTTGGACCACACTATTCGGCAGTTAGGCAATGATCTTTGTCTTGGGAGAGAA
>Ga0065720_1004015_pt1 | contig 10901 bp, 17 predicted proteins | sample Thericmetagenome_FD_59107 | JGI IMG/M metagenome (GOLD analysis project Ga0065720, IMG submission 59107) | Thermophilic microbial communities from the Joint Bioenergy Institute, California, USA of rice/straw/compost enrichment - eDNA_2 v2... | ecosystem: Engineered > Solid waste > Grass >... | reverse complement strand
TCTCGTTCCTTTCGGGCGATAAATTGCAGGAACGTCTCGCCCGTCTTATAGAACATCTTGTGTTCCACGTACCAGTCAGCGTAAAAGTTCAGCAAGTCATCATTCATGCGAACGACATTCACATCGCTATTCATTCAAACTGCCTCCCCATTTTTTTCTTGCACCTTCCGCTCGATCCAGAGCAGAAAGTCTTCCTTCCGCACCCGTTTCGAGAAGCCAATATCGAAGTTCGGAATACCGCCATGCTCCGGCGTCATCTGGAACAGTTCGTAAACCCGGCGGCGGGAAATCCCGAGATAGTCAGCAATATTCTGCGCCGTCAAAATGTCCGGCAGTTGATCCGTCTTCACGTTTCCATCACCTCACATTCGTTTCCTTTTGGACACATTCGGGCACAACGGTGAACAAATCCTCAAATCGCATGCCTTCGCAGGCGTTCAGCAGTTTGGCGATAACCTCGTTCCCCGGCCCGCGCTGTCCATTCAAAATCCGGTGAAGATTCGAGCGGTTGATTCCAGCCCGGCGCGAAAGTTCCGCATACGTCAGGCCGTTCCTCCGCAGATAGTCTTGAAGTGCGTCGATTTTCAGTTCAATCCGCGCAGTCGTCTCATTCACTCTCGTAACCTCCTTTCGCTTGTTGTGTACAATATAACACATTCATTATCCTTTTGGCAACGTTTTTTTGCTTTAACTCCTTAAATTATGGCGTACAATATGATACGATGCCTTTCGGCAACTATCGTATTCAGATGGGAGTGATAATCAATGGATTTTGGGAAGCACTTAAGACGGTTGCGGGAAAGCAAGGGCTATTCTATCCGTCAGCTTTCGATCAAGTCTGGAGTCAGCTTCGGGCAAATATCGAAAATAGAACAAGGAACACGGGGAACGCCAAAACCAGAGACTATCGAGAAGTTGGCAAAGGGTCTCGGCATCTCTTACGATTATCTCATGGAACTGGCCGGATACGTGGAGCCCGAGAAACCCGATCAACCAGTCGAATTGACTGAATTCCTCAAAAACGCAAATGTGCTTTTTCTCGGACAACCCTTGACCGAACAAGATAAACAACGGGTCGAGGATGTTCTTACGGCTCTGTTTTTTGATGCACTCAAAAAACGGAGGATGCGCGAAGAAGAATAATAAAACACAATATGGGAGGGAAGGTAATGCCTACACATCCTTTACATCTTGCGAGAGAAGTCGTTAAAGTTTGTGGCACCAACGACCCATTCATCGTTGCGGACTATCTCGGTATCGAAGTTTGTTATGAAAGTCTCCCATCCCATATTGGTGGTTTCTTCACACGCATTTTTGATAGTGCTTACATCGTGGTGAACTCCGAAAAACCGAGAGCATGGCAAAGGGCAATTGCGGCACATGAATTAGGCCACGCTCTCCTACATACACAGGATAACGCCTTTTTAGCCACATCAAATTTCGCCACACACAGCAAAATTGAGCGCGAAGCCAACCAATTTGCCGCGGCGTTGCTAATCGGAGATGAGGCGCTGACGGAAGGGGAAAGCATCTATGAATTCGCGCAGAGAATGAACGTCCCAGTAGAATTCGTTCAGTCTCTACATAAGGATTTCTTTTTAGGAGGACGGTTGACGTGAAAGGCCATTTCTACCGCAAATATTGCAAATGCCCAAAAAACCGAAAATGCACCTGCGGCGCCAAATGGTACTTCGCAATTGACATCGGGATCGATCCGAAGACCGGAAAGCGGAAGCAAAAGCGGAAAGGTGGATTCGCCACACGAAAAGAGGCGGAGATCGCCGCGGCCAAACTTATACAGGAACTGGACGGAGGTACATACGTCGAGGAATCAATCATCACGTTTCGGAAGTTCGCGGAGCAATGGCTGGAATTATACGAGGTATCCGGTGTAAAAGTCAGCACGATCCAAATACGCCGGAAGGAAATAAAGTGGCTCCTGAACTATCTCTCGGAATTGCGACTGCGCGACATCACGCCAGAGCGTTACCAGACCGCCCTGCTCGATCTGAAAAAGCTCGGGTATGCCGAGCAGACAATCAAAGGTATACATACCACAGCACGATTGATCTTCCAAAAAGCCATCGAACTCGGAAAAATCAAAAAAGACCCTACTGAATTTGCGGTGATCCCGAAAGATAAACCAACCGTCGAAGATATCGAGTCAAAAAAAGAGATTCCCAAATACCTAGAACGAGACGAACTCATTTGCTTCCTTGATACGGTGCGGACACACGGGAGCCAACTTGAATATACGATTTTCCTGACCCTTGCCTATACCGGGTTGCGGGGCGGAGAACTACTTGCGCTGAAATGGTCGGACGTAGATTTTGACGAGCAGACAATCAACATCACAAAGACCATTTTCTATCCCTCGGGAGTCGGGGACGAGCATATATTATTGACCCCGAAAACGGAATCATCAATCCGCATCATCGACATCGACAAAACCGTTATTACTGAACTGCGGAAGCTCCGGGCCTTACAGAATGAAATCCGAATGGTATACCGGAACCGGTATTATGACCAGAACTTTATATTTGCCAACCTGACCAAACACCATCGGCTCGGGCATCCACTGAACATTCGCTCTCTCCCACGCACAATGAGGCGATACCTGCGACTCGCCGGGCTGGATGAATCCCTCACCCCGCACTCGCTCCGCCACACACACACATCCCTGCTGGCGGAAGCAGGGGCAACACTCGAGGAGATTATGGAACGACTCGGACACCACGATGACGAAACAACTAGAAGTGTCTACCTGCACATCACGAAGAAACGAAAAAAAGCGGTTGCCCAGTTGTTCGCAAACCTCATGGGAAACCGCTGATTACCTCCTGTATTTTTGACCTATGTGACCCATTTGTGACCCTTACGGCCTACCAGATGACTGGCGGCCTTATATTTCTAGGAATTTCAGGTGTCATGTCCGGCATACCGTCCATACTTTCAATCCCTGAAACATCTTTCACGCCTGAAAATCGGAGTGCGGAAATGCCCGATTTTTCCGCACTCTCTCCTGCAACATCTTCCACGCGGAAGTCGGATTATTCATTAGATTGCGTGACCCATTTGTGACCCTTATTCCCGCTCGCCAGTCTGTTTGATGAGCTGATGGGCCATGACGGTCGCCCCTGCCACCAGAATCCCCTGAATCACACCTTGAAGCGGGTCGCCCATAATCAGCACGGCCAGCAGGATACCGACTATCAGAAGCGCCCACGGGATGAGCCAGTCGGGCATTTTGGGCGTGTTTTTCAGCATCGCTCCTATGACGTACAGCACCGGAACAAGAACGATAATTTGTTCCTGCACGAATTCGATCAGATCGTTCATTCAATCACCCCCAAACGATCAAGAATGACAAGCATTCGCGCCAAATCACGGCTGACATTCGTATCCGACATCACCGGCTGGCCGGAGGCGGTTTTCTTCTCCGCCAGCTTCTTTATCGTGGACTCGGCCCATTCCGGGGCGGGACCAGACTGAATAGCCTTTTTCAGTTCGGCAACTTCATTTTCCAGACGTTTAATTCGCTCCAGTTCCATTCGCGCCACCTCGTCATATTGTTTGAGTTCAGAAGAATTAATAATCGACATGATCTTCCCGGCGTACTGCGGATCAGTAGCGTATCCGCACTCTTTCAACATAGCCGCCTGTTCCTCTGGCGTTCTGGCCACCACTACGCGCCGATAGCGACTGTTGTTGAGGAAAAGTAACGCTTGATCCTTCAGACAGTCCTCAATGCTGTCGTAGGCGCGGAAGTCAGCCGATGTCTGAACCGTCCGCCCGTCGTACACTTCCCACGTCCCCTTGCGGACAGCTTTCCCACTCCAGTACGGAGTCTGCTTGCCGCTTCCGACTTTGTACCCGACGATGTTATTCCACGGGTGGATTTTTCCACCGGTTTCAAGGATCGTCTGGGCGACGGAGACGGACGGGAACAGCGGGCCGCCATCGATTCGCACCTTCACAGCCACCGGCGCGACGGCGGCAATAAATGATGCTCTCGACATCCGATCAACCTCCCCAGAATTTCAGGATGACGCCGATGACGCCGGTCACAAGCGCCCCGAGTGCAGTCCTCCACGCCCATGACAAATCCGAACGAACGTCATCAATTTGGTGCTGGGCCGACTTCACCCGCTGAAGCGCTTCTTTCGCCACGTCATCCGATTTATCCAATTTTTCGACCAACCGGTTGACGCTGGCGGAAAGGTCGCTGATTGCACGCGTATTCGATTCTTGCAACGCTTCCATCCGCGCCATCCGGCTCTCGATCTTCCCGAGCGCTTGCAGTTCCGGCTGATTCATGCTCAAGTTCAACACCCCTTCTGCGTCAAAAAAAGAATCGGGCACCGCCTATTCAGCGGCGCCCTCGCCTTCTTCGTTTTCGGGTCCTGCATCCTGCTCGGGGATCGGTTCAATCGGATCAGGAACAATCGGCTCATCGCCCCACACCGCGAAAATGGCGGAGCGGTACGGTTCCGGCACCTCGTCCTGTACCTCTTGGCGACCGGAGGTACTGTTCACATAGGCACGGCGCCAAGGCTCACCGATTGGATACTCAACCCCGTTGATTTCGACATGCTGTTGCTTTTTGACGCTCACGCTATCCGGCGTGAGCATGTCCAACGTGATTTTTTCGATTGCACCTACCATATGGATGCCTCCTGTCAAATAAAGTAAAAACCGCTTGCGCGAAGCAAGCTATTGTTTGCAAACTCTGCGCTTGTAATGAGCACACCGTTGTTTGTAGTCAGATAAACAGACGTACTCGCAATATAGCTTGACAACCATTGTCCGCTCGGCACGGAAATATTACTTGCATTCCCGACAGCGTGAGGATCGAAACCAACACCCTTACTAAATGGCAACCCGGCTATCGTGGCGATTCCCGATGCACTGCCCTTTGACGATAGCGAAATTTCAAAAGTCCAATGCACGACGTTTGCTATCCGGGTGTACTGCCCCCTTCTGGATGCATAGGAGATTCCCGTATTCTGACCGCCGAATCGCAGTTCCGGCGTCCACGTGCCGGTTTCGATAGGTACAAACTGGTCAATCGCTTGTTTTGTACGAAGCGGCGTCATGTACACGTTGTTAGCCGATCCGGCCTCCGCCTGAGCCTGCGAAGCGATGCCATAATTTTGCACGTTTCCAAGACCGACTTGCGACTTCGTGACCGCGTGTGGGTTGTCGGTGCGGTTCGCGTGAGCATCCACTTCCGCCTTCCGTGCCGCATCATCAGAAGCCGCAGGCGCCGCGAACTTCGCACGTCCAGAGGAATCACGCTGAACAATCGTATTTGCCGTTGCAGACGTGCTGGGTTGTCTACCGTGCAACAGGTCCGCGTCGAGGCCGCTTCCTGCCCCCATTTCTCGGTCGTCCCATTGACGGCGCCAGTTACTCCATCCAATATCAATACGCCATGACCTTACATAAACACGGCCATTATGAGAACCCGTAGCAGATGCCATGAAAATCTGAAGGCACCGATAGTCAGAAAGTCTGGTCGTCGATACAACCCCCGCATCTTGCGGCCACCCATCGGACAATCCGTTGGTCACGGCGAAAGAAGTGACACCAATCGGGTATGTGGAACCGTCCTCTGTAGCAGGTCTATACGCGGTGGTGTTTATTTTTTCTGTGGTGATAGCATCCACTTCCGCCTTCCGCGCCGCGTCATTTGCATTTGTCGGCGCGGCAAGATCAGTAATCCGATACCCTCCCATAGAGAGCGGACCCCTCATGGCGTCGCCCGTGCGTTTAATGCCCGGATTACCTACCACAACCCATTGAGTTGCACTCATTTTAAGCAGCATCATGATAGACAGGTTTCCTGTATCAATGGTAACGTCCTGTCCATCACAAGTGTATATATTTCCGACTCCGTGTCTGACCGTTACCTTACGAGCGCCAGTTACGCCCCGTAGTACAAGGATATCCCCAACGTTCCCGCCATTGATCGTGTCGAGATCATCGGTCGGAGCGCCACCCTCCGTATCGACGGAGTGATAGGTTTGTGTGACGGTGATGGCGCCGTTGGAGATTGTGAGTGGTGTTGCGTTTCTCAGGTGCAGCGTTAACAAGTTCCGGATGGAACGAGCGTTCATATCCAAGTCGCTGTCTGCGACCTTTTTCATGGCCGCGCTGTCAACCGCATCGACATCCTGCTTCCGCGCCGCATCATCAGAAGCCACAGGCGCCGCGAACTTCGCCCGTCCCGCAGCATCCCGCTGAACAATCGCGTTCGGTGTTGCCGCTGACGTGGCGCCGTGGACGCCGGTGATAGCAGATACGTGGTTGTCAAGATTAGTTTGTGCGTCAGTTGCAGTTTGTTGCGCCTGCTCCGCTTTCGTGATGCCTTCCTCGATCCCATCCTCCATCCGGTTCAGTTCGTTCTCGCTGATGATATCCCGGAACTGCCATTCCTTTTTCACAAAGTCCATCCTCACGCACCCCCTTGAACGAACTGAATGTTATGGCTGAATACGGTCGTTACGGACGTGTCGATCTCGATACCAGTGATCGTCGTGACGATATTATTGTTGCTGTCCAGAAAATCGATCCGTGTCACGATCATATCTGGCGGGAGGATCAACTCGACCGTGATGCTGTCCGAATACTTCGTAGCCGTTAAATCCGTCAGTTCTACCGTCTGATTTATCAGAGCTTTCACTAACAGACCATCGGTCAGCTCGACAAGCTGTCCTTTGTAAAAATCCGAAACTGCCAACGGAATCACCTACCTTTGATAAATCACGCGTTCGGAGACAACCTCGCCTACAGGCGTAAGTCCGGCCAGCGCCAGTCCAGCCCGCGCATACGCTACCTTCATTTCGCGGCTCGTTTCCCGGATGCGGATACGCTCAACCGAGAACGGTGACTGAATGTATTCCATGTTCGCCGGTTTCAGCGAATCCACGACAGCCTGAATATCCCGATACTTATACCCATCAACAGCCGGCATACTGATCGTGAACGCATACTCGCCGGGCACCAGCTCGATTATCACCTGCGTCGTGCCAATATAGGTATTCAGCCGGTCACGCAACGTCCGCAACGTAATCGGCGGCTTCCGGCTTTTCCTCTCAACCAGACGCTCCCGGCGAAATGTCACCGTCTCGTCATTGCTGGCGGTAATTCCAAATTCCTGCTCGCGCCACACCAGTGTGTCCTCGGCGCCCAGCACAAATTGCTCATTCAGCACCTTATTAATCGCCTGTTTGAGCGTCACAATTTCCGGGTTGACAGCCTTCGCGATCTCCTGAAACTCGCGTATATCCTGCAAGACGGGCTGGAGATAGCCGAGATAATCACCGGTTTCCTCGACCCACTCAAACAGCGACATTGATCGTCACCGTCCCCAGTTGTGCCACTTCGTCTGGCTCCAGCACGATATTGCCATCCACGCCATTCAGCGTCAGCGACAGGATGTCACGCACCGCCGCAATCCCGATCAGGCGGCTAAGGATCACGGACTGCCGGATCGTCGTCTGTACAAAGTCAGGCTCCTCGAAGTTGATCTCCGAGAAGTATCCGTTAATGATGTCCTCAACTTCCTGCTCGATGTCCGACGGCCCGTACCCTTCCTCCAACAGAACTGTCATCGTCACGTTTACAGTTTTCGGAGTGGCACCGAACGCCGTGAAGACATGCCCAATCGGCACAAGTCCAGTACCTATCCCATCCTGATGCGGGTCGAGCGTATTCTGCACCAAGTCCACAAGCTCCTGACTCGGCACGTTGTTATTTGCATCCGTAATAATCGCGCGAACCGTCCCTCTGCCATTCCACAGCGGCTGAACACGGAACCGGCCAACACCCGGAACCGCGCTGATCCATTCACGGTATTGAACCACGTTCCCGCCATATCGCGTAGCGTTGATTTCCTCCAGATAACGCTGATATAGCGCATCGTCGGATTCCTCATCCTCGCCGGGAATCAGCACGTCGGCCAGCACAGCGGTCGTCAGCCCTTCGATGTATTCGATGGGAAGCAGACTACCAAAGTAGACATTACCGATTGCACCCGGCGTCTCGGCTTCCATACGGTATTCTTGACCGTCGATATGTTCACGCACCACATAGACCACATCCCCGCCCCTGAAGCGACTACCAACCGGAATAGCGGCGTCGAAAACGCCCTTGCGAACGGCGGGCGTCGCGGGCCTGCGATTAACACCACTTTCTGCTGTTCGATACGTCAGGAAGTCGCCGTCAGCCGTCCGGGCAAACGTCAGCCTCATAAACACATCCAAATCGGCATATGCCTGCGCCAATTCAGCCGCAATCGGCGCCAGTGCGGTGTAAATAATCGAGCCTTCACGCTTGTCAAGCGTGTTCGATACCCGGTTCAGCATCCGCGTCAGGATCGCCTCGAACGTCTGGTTTTCAAACACCGCCCGCCACCTCCTGTTCAGCCTCGAAATTGCCGAAGGCACTCACGACCGTAAACCGCACCAGCGCATTGTCACCGTCGAACTGGATGCTGAAGTTTGTCACATCCTCGATGCGATCATCCTGCATCAGCGCTTCGCGGATTCGGCGTTTCAGCTCGGATTGCACAAAGAGCGGATCGCGACCGATCAGTCCTTCCAGTTCGGCACCATAATCAGGTGTATAAATCAGGTGCCGATACCGCTCTGTCTGCAAAATAAGAAAAACAGCCTGCTTAACTGCATCCAGACCATCAATCATGCCAATGACGCGGCCACGGTCGAAGTCAATGCCAAACGTCAAGCTCGGCTGTTGTTCCTCCACGATTTCCAAATTTGCCGGAATAATCGTCCCTGTCGGCGTCGCCATGACCTACACCACCTTGTCGAGAACGACGAATTGCCGCCCTCCCTGAATTCGCAACAGCATCACCTTGTCGCCAACCTCCAGTCCTTTCCGAATCACAACCTTCGAGGCTTCCGCCGGTTGCATCCCGCCTGTACTTCCACCGGGCGCCGAATGCGTATGCGAAATATCAACCTCATACCTCGTCAAGCTTTCCGGCACGATCAGGAAGTCACTCGTCAGCGTGAAACGCTGTTCGACATTGACTTCCAAAGGATCGGTTTTCGTCACCGTGCCAAATAGCACAGCGACGGGTTGACCGGCCTCAATCGCGCCCAGACTGGCTTGACGGATCAGGTTCGCCAGCGCCATTTATCACACCACCTTGAGCGTAATTTGCATCGTATGCTCGTCACCTTCCCACTTGTGTGTGCATTCGTCCACAAGGAAATACTGATTTATCCCCAATTCATTGAGGATAACCGGGATATAGCAACCAGCCCGAATCCGCAAATCGCCAAGCGCGTCGATCTTAAGCGAACGTCGTTCCCGGTTTTTAAGCTGGATCAGCGTGTTCAGCAGTTCCTTGATCTGGGCCGCGTTCATCTTCTCGTCCACGACATCGAAATATTGCAATCGACCCCACTTTGCGATATTCGCGCTATCCTGAGCCACATATACGTCCCGGCGCTTCGTCTCCTTGTTGTTCTGCACCAGCTTAATCCGGTTGTACGTGTCGTCATCGATGCTTCGCTCGTAACTGTAGCCATAGGCCAGACTTTCGTCCCCGAGCACCACGTCCACCCGCATATCCGCCGCGTTGGTCAGCGTAAGCGCTCCGAAACTGTCATAGAACACGAAGATATTACCGGTGGCGATCAGCGTCAAATCCAACGCCTTGCAGATGACATCCAGCCCCGTCTGGTTGTCCTCCACCAGCGTCGGAATACGATAGCCGGTGCCAGCGAGATTACCGACTGTTAGACCAAAGTCACCGGCCACCTTGCGGATGATCTCGCCTGCTGTCGCATTGGCGAATACGAACGTATCCTTCGACAGCAAATAGCGAATCTGATCATAGGCTGTTATCGAAATTTCGTCGTCGTCGCCCTGTCCGATAGCGAAGACGTATCCGTAAAAAATCTTGATGGACCCATCTCGGACACGGATGACTGCGCCGGTATCAATCTTCATGTCCTTGTGTTTTACCAGCGACACATCGAGACTGCCGGGCTGTCCGATGCGGACGGTTTTCCACGAAACCGAAGTCACCATCTCCGAAATGTCGTATATCTTGCCATCCCGGTTATCGAAAAGGATTTCCAGCGCCATCGAATCACCTCACGATGCCGGGATTTTGATCTGCATCCCGACCGGCAGGCTCCGCACCTGAGAATCCTTGATCCCGTTCAGGCGGGCGATCTCCGGCCAGCGACTGCCGTTTCCGAGATATTTTTGCGCCAGCGCCCACAGCGTCTCGCCGCGTTTCAGCACATGGACCTTCGGTTGCGGTTTCGTCTGCGGGCGCGTTTCTTTCTTCTCAGCCGCGGCCACGGTCTGATCATTCTGCGTCTGCGTCTTGATCTGCACCAGCTTCGGGCCATAAGGCCGATACTGCTTGAGCGTCATTTCGTACTCGATGTCGCCAACGGCTCCGGCCACTTCCCGCCACGTGAAGTCTTCGATGGACGCCAGCATGTTGATGTCCACGGTCCCATCCGTAACAATCAGGCGCACAATCTTCCGGGAGCGGCGCCATTCGTCGATCATCTCCACGTAACTCGATGGCTCTAGCAGTTCAGTACCGACCACGAACGGGTAACGCTGGGCGGGGAAGAAGCTCTCGAAGCTGATTTCAGACAGGCTAGGAGTCTGAATCGAATTGATCTCACCGAGCTTGACAATCCGATACGTCTTCCCCTGCCCCGGCGTCTCTACCTCGATTTCAGGCGGGTTGACCGGAAAACGGATTTCTTGAGCGCCGTCATCCACTGAAAGATAAATGCCGTAGTCCGCCATCAGTCATCACCATTCATGCAATCGTTCAATTCACGAATGATCCGACTAATGACATAATCAACGTCAATATCGGATTGTCTCTCCATGATGTT
>Ga0065720_1021319_pt1 | contig 10910 bp, 7 predicted proteins | sample Thericmetagenome_FD_59107 | JGI IMG/M metagenome (GOLD analysis project Ga0065720, IMG submission 59107) | Thermophilic microbial communities from the Joint Bioenergy Institute, California, USA of rice/straw/compost enrichment - eDNA_2 v2... | ecosystem: Engineered > Solid waste > Grass >... | reverse complement strand
GGCTTTTTCCCCGAAGCCCCACTTCCCGCGTACCCCGCACTGTTCTCGAACCAGTCGGGCAAGAAGAGCGATAAGATAAGGAGCCAAGTGCCAAGGTACCAAGTTGTCTACCAACATCGAAACAAGAAGGACCAGTGGGGAATCTTGGGTGATTGAACTTATAAGTAAGGTGTCACTTTTTTCTGCTCGTAATATTTTGCATATCTTGGTTAGAAAGATTCTGTAGATGCATGGCTCAGGGGTTGTTGTAGTACAGACGCGGGCGTCTGGTTGAGTTACCTCAAACGGAATTGACAGCGAACCTCAGATATCACTAAAGGCAAGAAAAGGGGAACGTGGCGTACCAGAACGCAGATGTTTCTGTCTTGCCAATGTTGCTATTATGACTCTAAGCATGAGTTTATGCCTTCAATGGTTATTATACTGATAGCACTCCAGCATGCCTAACCTAGCTCAATAACCCTCTATGCTATCATACGATCCTCACCCTCATCAGCTCGCTCTTCGATGCCGATTCCCACATGTCCATTGGAACATGCTTGGCCATGCTTTCATCCTTGTATGACAAAGTCATCAATTCCACTCTCGCTGGCCTCGTGATTACTTTTTTTATTCGACGTGAGCACAAGCGCATAGTGATCGTTCTTTAAAAAAAAAATCCCTTCCATTAAGTGAAACCCTAGGGGCCAGAAAAAGCTTCTCATCTTCCAGAATCGATTCCAGTTGATCAAGACGTATTCGATGGACAGGTTAGATAAGAGGATGTACGGGATGCTGACGGTCGGCGTTTGCTAGGAGATAGCCCCAGATGCTGCCGATTATGTCGGTCATGAGAGTTTTCGCATTCAGAACGCCCAGATCGAGCTTCATCACACGCGAGACCTTCTCGTCGCTGGAGAGACGGGTCAGGTCGCGGACGAGCATCTCGTCTGAGGCTCATAGAGAGACAAAGAACCTGTTACATACTTGCCAGCTTTCCGATATCTTCCTCTTCGTGGATAACTAAGCTACTTACGCGAAGAGGAAACCCTTCCAATCCGTCATCCTCGCACCTCTAGTTCGCCGATAAATGTAAGACCTCGAAACCCACAGCTGCTTCAAGCAATACCACGACGACGCATTTGCCTGCGTCTTCTTGAACTTCTCCAAATCCTTCCTTGAGCCACATCCCATATTCACTATCCAAGTATCCGATTTCCTCATAAACTCCGCCATGACATCCCCGACCGTCCGAATCGATTTCCCCTCGTCCTTACTACTACCATGACCCAGCGCCACCGTCATCATTACCCCTGCCTTAACCAAACTCATCCTTCTTACAACCCGGTACAACACAGGACTAAGCAACAACCGACACCTCTCCTTCACCAGCAGAGCATAACGTTCTCTGATCCCTCTCTCTACCCCTAACACCCTCCATTTTTCAGTTCCGTCCTTTAGCCGGGACAAATCATCCCCAGACGGCAGCAAACAAGAGAAAAATATTGTTCCCCGGCTGAAGGCACATCTGCTGATATGCTTGTTACGCACCGCAGTTCTTGTATGATGCGAGGGAGCATGTGGCGGAGAAGACCCAGCCTTGACGACCCGGTGGGATCGAGTTGGTCGGGGACGGAGGAGGGTAGTACCGTACTGGACGAGGAGGAGATCTCCTTGGCAGGATTGGAAGTCGGATGAATAGGCTTCTAAGCAAGTGTGGAGTGGGTGTTTGATTAGGTGGTTGAAGAAGGCGGCGTGGTGCACTGCTTTTGAGGTGGAAGACCTCGGTGGATGTGGCTGCAAAGGAGTGCAGGACTTGGGTGCGGCTTGGATGGGGCCATGAAGGCTTCGTTTGCGAAGTAGATATCGTATTCGTTAGCGGAGAGGAAAGTGGAGTTGGTCGAATTGTAGCTGATGGTAATGATGGCAAGTTGTTTTCTTACATTGAGAGATTCTGAAGGCTTGAAAACGAAAAAGCTACACCGATCGAAGTCCGTCATCTCGCCAGACCAGCTTTCAACACCATCCTACATAGTCACAAGCCCTTTACAGAGAACGTTTGTAACATATCTCCAGCTCAAACACGCTTACAACAAATGCGACGGCACCGAAACCACCGCAAACAGCTCACAACCATTATCCCCTCCTCTCAACAACCCCACCCCGAGACACGTTCCCAATAATATAAGTCCCCACATTCACCTACCTTCCCTACTCATGCGCTATATCAATACCGTCACTCGTCGGCGCAGCCAAAATCTGCATGCAATAGTTACTCCCCGCGAGAAGGATACTATGCAGAGTATCGATAAGTGCATGCGGAGCCGTGTTGGTGCATTTCACGGATGAGCAGCAGGCTCCCTCGGCTGGGATGCCCAGCCCTACGCTGGTTGGTATGCTGGAGGTTGGGGAGTGATGTGTAGTTCAGATTGTGAAGGTTGGGATGATGAGGAAGACGTGGAAGGAGGCGAAGAAGAAGGAGAGGGAGGATATGTGGTGCATCTCGCAGAGTTTCTTTCTTGCATTCCTCGAAGTATACAGGGAATGGATCCATATCTGAGACGGTGATGGAAATCGTCCAGGGAGCCGACGGTCTTGTCCACGGGAACAGATGGAACAATTCTGCATCTTACAAAGATATTTGCCAGCCGTGGCTGGTCTTCTATCGGCCGTCCTTGTCGCTATTGTATTTGGCGGTGTTATGCTAGTCTGGTTGCTAGTCTGTGAAATCCAGATATTGGACTCGGAAATTATCCCATTTTCCGGTAGCTGTAACGCAGTGATTGCGGCAGCCTGTCATCCGATCCAGCACGATGATATGGGGTACTCAAAGTTATTTAGATGGGGGAAGACATGACTCTACAAAGGAGGGGTAGCGCATCCCTCTTTCACGACCGGATAGGTTACGAAGCCTGTTTCTGGGCAGAGTTACATGTAGCCGGTAAAATTAAAGTCGGATCTCAGAGAAAGAAGTCATTGGTTTCGTAACTCATTGCCTACGATACCAACGTCATGGAGATGAAAAACACGCTTCACATTTTCCAGGCAACTCCCGTCAGAGAACCCCCGAAGCCCAAGTTGCCGCCAAGCACCTCACTCCCTCCATCATTACCGTTACACCGCAGAATCTTTTCTTATCGACAACCTTATCTTATCGTTTACACGACGCCCCTGCACCTCCCCTCACAGGAAACTGCAAAAGCAGAGGAAAAGGAGGGCAGAGGCAACCCCGATAGGATAAGATGTTGCAGCCAGTGGTTTTGTCTCACCTATCAAGCAGACGATAGCCAATGCTTTTGTCTCCTATGATGCAACAGGAGCAACGGTAGCCGGGGACATGATTCGAGGATCAGGAAGCTGCTGCAGTTTGGGAAGCAGAGGGGTAAGACAGTTGAGGGGTTGATGAACACATGAATCCTCGGTGCCCGTCTGGATGGCATAGGACTGAGTTAACTCTTTCACTTTTCTTCCTTTACTCAGTCAGAGAGCCTTTTGTCGTGAGATACCAGTGTAATACGCCTGTCATTTAATGCCTTTAGGGAATTTCCAAGTCACCCCCTGATCTCGCCCATCATGGAGAAAGCAGCTGTTCAAGGAGACGGCCTCCTCATCCCAGTATACTCCCCCCAACCTCCTTTCCCCCTCCTGATCTGTTCTAACATTATCTCAGCTCATCGACTTTTCCAAATTCCTCAACGGTTCTTCCTCCCAAAAACTCTCCACTGCCCAAGCCATCCTCCGCGGTTTCCAAACCGCCGGCTTCATCTACCTCTCCAACATCCCCATTCCCCCTTCAGTTGTGTCCCAAGTCTTCTCCTACTCCGCCACTTTCTTCAAACTTCCCATGTCCGAAAAGCTCAATATCGCCTGGACGACCCCCGAAGCCAACCGCGGCTATTCAGCCCCCGGCCGCGAAAAAGTCACCATCCTCACCGACGAAGCCGCCGTCGACGCCCTGCGCAAATCCGTTCCCGACATGAAGGAGTCCATCGAGATCGGCCGCGAAGACGAGCCAGAGCACCCGAACCGCTGGCCCGTCGAGACGAAAGAAAATAACCTAGTCGGCTTTCGCGAGCTGATGCTATCGTTCTTCGACCAATGCGCTTCCCTCCACAAGCAAATAATGCGTGCCATCGCCGTGGGCATCGGCATCGAAGAGGAGTACTTTGACTCTTTCGTCTGCGACAACGATAACACCCTCCGCCTGCTGCATTACCCATCCGTACCGAAAAAGGTATTCGACGAGAACCCGAGCCAGGTCCGCGCGGGAGAGCACACCGACTACGGGAGTATTACGTTGTTGTTTCAGGACCAGCGCGGCGGATTGCAGGTTAAGAGCCCGAACGGACAGTTCGTCGATGCGGCGCCGATCGAAGGGACGTGTGTGGTGAATGCGGGGGATTTGTTGGCTAGATGGAGTAACGACACGATCAAGAGTACATTGCATAGGGTGGTAAGGCCTCCAGGGGGCTTGCTAAAGGGAGAGGATGGGGAAGAGTGGTTTCCGGCGAGGTATAGCGTTGCGTAAGTGACTCTGAGAGAGAGAGAGAGAGAGAGGAAGTTAAGGGGGGGCATAGCTGACTGAGTTAACAGGTACTTCTGCAACCCTAACTTCAAGGACTTTATCGAGGCAATTCCAGGCACGTACAAGACTGAGGAGGACAAGAAATACCCGGGTATCAACAGCGGAGAGTATCTCGTGCAGAGGCTGAGGGCAACGTATTGATCAAGGCAGGGGAAAGAGGCTGCTTTGGAGAGGTACAGCAAACCAAGAGTCTCATCCCATATATCTCTATATATATTAGGAAAAAAAAGATTCTGTTTAAGGTGTTGTTACAAAACATATGATTGTGAAGTTAGTGTGATAATATTGAGCCCCAAGGATAGTTGACACTTGCCTGTGAGCGAACTCGACGTGAACAGACTGAAAGGAGGAGTGGCAGCCAATCCTCAACAGCAAAGCACACTCCACCAACCAAACACCTGTCATAACTAAGTCCCATTTAGGAGGAAGACACTAGATCCATGTGATTGGCCTATGGCCATTAAGGTAGCCATGTATCTTCCTTCTGTCGTTAAAAAGTTTACTGCCCACTGAAAGCAAAACCAGAGCTTCCTGTGCCTAGACAAGATTACATAAAAACCGACACCACATACCATGCCATGCCATGCCATGCCATTTTCCCATCCATAAACCATTGATGCAATCAGAGAGAAGAGACAATGAAAAACAAACAGCAGAAGAGAGGAGGGAAGGAAAGGGGGTATCATCCATCACTATCCATTAAAGAAAGCAATGCCGCCCAACCTTGTCCTTTGTCCTTGTTCTCACCTGTTGATTTTATTTCATTTCGCGCACGAGTTTTTTTGTTATCCTCACCCAGACACCATTATCATGCATATCATGCCATGTATACGTGACCAGATGTACTCCTTACCAGCTGGCTGAACCAGGCTGGTTGTGTATGTATATGTGTGTGGTGGATTGATTGACCGAGTCAATCCATTCCTTCTTCTCCGAAGATCGCTCTGCAGCCATCTGGGATGTGGGGTGACCGATGTGTCCCACTCAGTGAAGAGCAGGATAACCCCCGGATATTTGCTCTCAGTAAAGTCGGGTTGTTGTTGTAGGATGGTGGTGTCGCCGGCTGTGTTGCTCAGATGACTGAAAGAAAGGCTTGCGGCATACAAAGGTTAAGGAGCAGATGGTGAAGAAGAGAGCACGGAGTAGGAAGTGTGTTAACCACCACACCACAGATTGAAGAAGACGGTGCTATGTCATGAACAATTAAGAGCGACTCAGAGCGAAGCCGCTGATGAGCCACACCTGAAAGAAATGAGTGAGATGAGAAATAAACAGCCGCAGCTCAATGTCAACGGGAGCCAGTTCTCATATAATGCCTAAGAAATGGCCGAAATAGTGACAGCAATGCAACCGAATGCCACTCTGCTCAAGCAAGTTGACGCCAGATGCTAATAGATCACTTGGCATGTAAGAGACCGCAAGAGACTGCTGATTAGGCTTTCAATGCAGAGGGCAAGTCAGTGAAGTGGCTGCGGACGAAGAAAGTCGGAAGATCAGAATGGTCAACAAAACATAAAACAAGCGCGTAACTGATCTCATGCCTTGCCTTGCAAGGCCAGCTGACCCAAAGCACGTTGTGGTCTGACCGGACACCACAACATGATTAAGTAATGCAACCAGACAATAAAGTCAGGTCCTCTTAGAGGTTAGGACGCTCGTCAGCGCCATCAACACCAGTACCCATCAGCTCGCGGAGAACGACCGTGGCATAGTTGCTCTGCCTGAGCTGAAACTTGAGGATGACAGCAATCTTGCGCGCATTGGGGTCGACCGAAGCCTCGTCAATGTCGTGGAGTGCCATGCCGATCGGGTTGTCGTCGGTGACGGTAACGAACTCAGGCATCGGGATGCCGTTGATGACCTTTTCCTTGGTGAGGTCGATCTCGTCGTTATTCTCATGAGCAGCAGGCTCCTTTCCCTTGGCGTCGTCGGTTTTGGACCCGTCGGTCGTGGGGGTTAACACGCTGGGCAACTTGCCGCCGTACCAATTCATGACGTCCGACATGACCGGCTTAGTGGTCTCGATGTAAGGGTTGCCCAGGAGCTTGGCAGGAGCATTGGGCTCGTTGGCATTGTCAGAGGCTGGGACAATACCGTAGAAGGGAACTTTTCCGGTGCTGGCGTAGTAGCTGTCAGAGACGCCGCGAAGACCAGAAGAAGGGACAGCGTCCTTCGGGAGGGTGACCATGGGAATCGGGCCGTCAGCAATGATGCGAGGAGGAGTCGGCTCCGTCTCCTTGATCTCGGGAGGAGAAGGCTGCTTCTCAGCCTCAGGTATGATCTCCTTCTCTTTGCCTTTATCCTGCTCAGGAGTCCAGAGAGGAGCGCCACCAGCGCCGGGGATCTTCAGATAACGAGGATCGTTCTCGAGTTCAGGCGACAGTATGTCCTCCGAGCTCGACTTAGAAGACTTTGTCGGCGTGGCAAGGTTAGTAGCAAGAATAGAAGGCTTAGGAGGGGTGGCGGGCCTGGGAATCGAAGGACCCTCAGTGCTGGCCTCGGCGCCGTTGGAAACTTCGTGCTTGATGGACTCGTGACGCGAAAGCTTAATCCGTTTAGCACTGCCATCAACACTAGTTTGAACGTAGGTCTCGTTGATGGTAAGTGTCTTCTCGTTTCCAGAAGAATCAGGGTCCTCGTCAGCCTTGCGGCGACGCGCAGCGGCAGCCACGGTCTCATCGTAGGCGCTGGGGTTCTGGGAGAAGTCACGCCGGCGGCTAATGGCTGTCTTGTCAGCAGCAGACAAGTTGCCCGAAGCCTGAGCCTTCTTCTTCTTCTGTGCCATGAGAGTCTTCTTGTGTATAGCGAAGTCGAGATCGGTGGGATAGAGTTGCTCGGTGTCCTCATTGTAGGCCTTCACGGCATATTGAGGATCCTTGATGAAGCGGCCGATCAGATGACGGTAGTTACCGCTCAGACTGAACTCGCGTTGGCGACGGCGCATCTCGTAAGGGTTGAGGCCGCCGTTCTCGGGACGGCCCATGAACTCGACATAATACTCCCCGATGTCATTACGAGGATAGAGAACATCGTAACCAGGCGTAGGCAAGACAATGTCAAAGATGGTGTACTTGCCACTTGCAATGTCGGTAAGAGTAAGAGCACGGGCCTGGGTGTAGGGACCATTCGCTTCTTGGTCTTCGTAGGGATTGTAATCTTCGTCGTCCTCCGACTGACGAAGCGCGGGGAGAGAATCCTTGATGATGACAAGATCTCCCTCAATAACCCGTTCACCATACTTGGACCAGCGATAAGAAGCGACATGATTCCAGACGTAGGACTGATAAGCGTGGATGTACATCATCCGCAAACCGCGGGTGATACTCAGGACAGCTCCATTAAAGTCCTTGGGAGCCTTGCCCAGGTGGCGAATGATGGCACACTCAGAGCTGTACCGCTTGGGAAGGAACTCGAGAGCCTTGTCTGCGTTCTTGGTCAGCTTCCAAGTGGTGATGCCGCGAGCACGGTTCAGCTCGTCGCGGTTGTTCTGGGCCTCGCGACCCTCGCGAGTGTCCTTGTTTGCCGTAATCGGCGGAGGGGTGTTAGGGCTGTTCAGAACCTCAGTGATGAGGTGCTCATCGACATGCAAGATGTCTTCGATGAAACCCTCGAGGTCGCCCTTGAGGATCTTCATGCCCAGGTAATGGGTACCGATGGTGTGGGTACCGAAACGCTGGAGGCCGTAGTAGTTGATGTAACCATGGCGTTTTAGGTAGGCGAGGCCACACTCGACAGCCTGCTGAATCATCTTCATGCGCTGAATGAGGGTGAAGTCCATGCCATAAGCAGCAACGGGATGGCAATTCTTGAGAACAATGACAAACTCGTTGCCGCCATGCTGGCCAAGCTGAAGAGGCTCCTTGCAGTACTCGAAATCGCCAACCTTGACATTTGGGACGCGCGAGTTGAGCCAGATCAAGTTCTTAATCTTCTGACGGTAGACGCTGATGCGCTGAACCGTAGCGGCACGGCGATCCTTGGTGCCCGCGAAGCCAAAATTGGAGGCCTTGACCTTGAGGAGGCGGGCAATCGTATTGACCGCATCCATGGTGTCCTTGTTCTCTTTGTAGAGTGTGAAATGCAGGTAGTCACCCTGGCCAGCCTGGCGATCGCGGGCCTGGTCGCGACGGGAATTGTCGCGGCGAAAACCCATGCTAACAGCACGTTTGCTCGTTGCCCATTTAGACGAAACGGCTGTGATAACGCCCATTGGGTTAGCAGCCGTCTCAATGCGAGAAGAAAAGATGCGACGGATTTCCTACAAGCGGGTTAGCAAGACGCATTCAGTGCCTCAAGGTAGTGAAATATGCACATACCTGATGAATAGTAGCGCGCTTGGCACGATCAGATATGGGATCAAGCTGAACCAGACGCTCCGTTGGAGTCATGGTGCTCTGAGATTGAATCTTCTCATCCAGCTGGATGAGTTGTTCAGCGAGTTGTTGGCCAACCAGAGCAATCAAAATGTTGCGATCCTCAGGGGAAATCGGATCAACAGTAGGCTTATCGTCAGCTTGAGCCTTTGCCTGGCTGACAGAAGTGACGTGGGCCGTGTCATTCTGATCGGCGCAGTCAGCATACTGGTCCTAGCGATGATTCTTAAGACGAGTGACCTACCTGAGAGGGAGCGGCATCGGTCTCCTCGAAGTCCCAGAGATGAAGGACATGGCCATCGCGCCGAATTTCGAAAACCAAGAAGTCGGTATAGCTGAAAGCACTGTTAGACTGATGCATCCAGGCTAATCAAACAAGCTTCAAGAGCCTACCGCTTGCGAATATCGCCATTCCAGGCGAAATTGTCGGGACTTGAGCGCTGGGTGATACCGAGAGATTTCTCAGCCTCCATACGCACGACGGGTACATGAGTGCCTTGACGCTGAGCCATTGTGATCGGTGAGAGGAAGTCCGGCTGTTGCGAGCGAAATGAGATCGCAGGTCGGTGGTTGGCAAGGACCTGTCAGGTCAATCGGCTGGGCAATTGACAACTGGCGCCGACTGATCTGGATCTCAGAAAGTTGATGGGTACAAGATTGCTGTCTCAGAGAAGGGTCAGAGAGAAAAGTTCACGATTAGATCAGGTTGTGGTGAAGTAAACAGAAAGTAAACGAAGGACGAAAGGTGAAAAAGAAGATACTCTGCGGGTGCGGGGATTGTTGTGGGCAAAACCCTCGCACACACACGCTAAGTAATCATTGGGCTCCAAAATCTGGGGAAATGCGTAACCCTCGCGTTCGGAGCCTCGACTTGGGGAGCAGGAAGAAATAATGAGGTCTCAGCACCAAAACAGGCAACTTCATGCAGCGTGGATTGCGCAACGGACGAGAGTGAGTAAACGAGGAGTACGATTGAAAACAGAGAATAAAAATTAGCCGGTGACAAGAACTTACCTCTATGCCCCGCGTTTGCTCAGAACAGCAGAAAAAACCAATGTCGGAGGGCAGACGATGGCAAGAGTGTTGATGGGTTTGTAAGTGGTTTAAGCCTCAGAAAAAGTAGAAAACCTTGTGGACCCTTGTAATGCGCGTGGGCCCCTGGCAGAATCGCGGGGTTGGTGGGGACTGCGGGGCGCTCCCCTCACCGCCTGCTTGGTATGTACCGTGGCCAAGACACATGATGTCATTGGCTAGTCGTGGCGGCCAGCATCATGAGGACTCATTCTGATTCAACTTACTAGTGTGAGCAGTTGGTACCTGAGGAGGAGAGAACCATAGCATGTTAATGATGCTGTTTGATTGGATATAAAAAACTGACATGAATTCTCGAGTCACAGAAGTCTGGCATGACACTGGAGGGACAGAGGACTAGTGTCCATTGATTCGAAGCCGGAGCTTTGGGAGCTTGATCTGAGCTAGGGTCTACGCTGGCAACAATTCTTGATCTCCATGTCTCTCATGTCGTAGGTATTTATGATTTCGAGATTAAGCTCAAGAATCTTAAATATGTCTCAAAGATGTCACTTTGGGTTCAATGGCACAATCATGAACCAAGCCCTTGTCGTAAACCTGTGTGAAGGGCATTGAGACCTGTGCATCGACCATTCACAGATGTGTTAGCCCAATCAGTGGATCAGCATTTGCATGCAAAGTGAAGATTAAAAAAAAAATCAGAATAGTAGTGTGCAAAGTCTACGAACTTCTTACGTCTATGTGTTCACTTAATGATCAACCAATATATTTCCTGCCTGCTCTCAAAATCCAAATCAGTAGTGTGATCTGAGATCTTACGAATCTACCCCGACTTACCTAGCCAATGTGTCTAGACAAGACTAGGACTAAGCAAAGGTTCAGGCAAAACTGAGACGAGAGGGTGCTTAAGAGGATTCATGTTTTTTTTTTTTTTTTTTTTT